>Ga0302178_10000242_pt1 | contig 51618 bp, 43 predicted proteins | sample I_Palsa_E1_3_FD_198790 | JGI IMG/M metagenome (GOLD analysis project Ga0302178, IMG submission 198790) | Peat permafrost microbial communities from Stordalen Mire near Abisko, Sweden - I_Palsa_E1_3 | ecosystem: Environmental > Terrestrial > Soil > Palsa > Peat permafrost | place: Sweden...
CTCCATCACTACGTTGCGTATCTTGCTCGGACTACGGCTCACGCAACGCTTGCACCATTCATCGAAGCAGTGGCCCGCAGAATATGTGACACAGTAAGATTAGGAAGTACCTTTAATACAACGCGGTGCGTAGCAGACGGTCTCCCGAATCCTCGAGCATGACGCAGCACCCACGTGACAGCGTACGCACAGAGTCTGGTGAGTCACCCCTCCGGAAAGATCGCTTTGGGTGCACCTATTCAGACATCCGGCAACGTATTAACGAATGATCCAGGGTGAAACCATGTCGACGTCTATCACGCTACTCGCCAACGGGTACCTCGAAGTTCTCTGCACCGATCCCTGGCTCTCTCCGCTGCGCCGTCATTACATCATCCGGCGTACTGTGGATTACGCCTCTATCTGCATTCAATAGCGCCAGCGGGTCATGCGCATCGAAACAACGCTGGTTGTCCTTACGTTGACCCACTCAATCATCTTATCGGCGAGGTTTGACATGCTTTGGCAAGACCCCTTTGCGCTCACGCGATCGGACCGGGCGGCTGGCCGGTTTTCCCCGATCACCTGGAATACTCGCCGCGGCATCTACGAAAGTGAGGAACTCGCTCCGGAGGCCACGCCCAGCCTGGGGACGTTCACGCAGTCCATCGTGGCCCTCACCGCAATCTGGTCGTTGTGTGAGTTGCCGCTGGAAGTGTTGGCCAGCCGGACACCTCTCGAGAGCGCCGCGTGCATTGCGGGGAAGCTGTTCTGGCTGTGTTTGTCGCTCTGGGCGTTGTGCGGCACTCGGGCTGCCAAGGCTGCCTTCGTGTTTTGCTGCGGCGTAAGCACGTTTTCCATTGCTACCGGATTGGCGGCAGAACAGCGGATCTTCGCGGCTGGATTTTGCCTGTCGGCGGTCGAGTGCGGGTTGAAAGCCGCCGCGCTCCTCCTGATCGTCTGGCCGGCTATGCGGCGGGTTGCCCAATAGGCAGCACGCGTTGCAGTCTCCACCCAACCGAACCCAACCCAACCCCGACCGGACTGGTTTGTCCGGTCCTCGTCGGCCAAGCGTGTCGCAGCGGTCGTCGGCGACGGTGCTGCGGTCGTTGTGGAAATTCACTCGTTTCTGGCAACCCGCTGGGTATCGCCACTGGGTATCGCCAAAGCACTAACACAAGCCGCGAGCACGACACGTGAGACGCGCCAGCCGTCAAGAAAGACGGGCCGGCGCTGCGCCCTACTTCGAGGGCGCTCGAAGCGTCATTTCACCTCAACGACCATTTCGATCTCGACGCACGCACCCAACGGAATCTGCGCAACGCCAAACGCGGAACGCGCGTGTCTCCCGACCTCGCCGAATACGTCGGCGATAAGGTCGGACGCACCGTTCGTCACCAGATGTTGCTCGACGAAGTCAGGCGTCGAATTGACGAGGCTTACCACTTTCACAATCCGGGCAACGCGATTCAGATCGCCAATGTGTGCATGCAGCGTCGCGAACAACTCGATAGCGGCCGCACGCGCAGCGAGGCGGCCGTCTTCCGTTGTCAGTGCATCGCCAAGTTTTCCCGCCCATACGTTGCCGTCTTTCCTGGCGAGATGGCCGGACAGATGAACCGTGTTGCCGCTCTGCACACTCATCACGTAGGCGGCAGCAGGGGCGCCGGCGCTCGGCAATTCGATGTCGAGTTCTTTCAGCCTGGCGTAGACATCGTGGTGGCTCATGAAGTACTCCGAATAAGTAAAGGACTGTTTGGAATGAACGGCCGGACCGCCTACTAGCCGGCCACTTCAATGACGGCTTCGGCAAAGGCCCGGGGCGCCTCCTGGGGAAGGTTGTGGCCCGCACCCTTGACCAGCTTGTGTGAATACTTGCCCGAAAATTTCTTGGCATACGATGCCGGGTCGGGATGCGGCGCACCATTGACATCGCCTTCCATGGTGATCGTCGGCACGCTGATAAGCGGGCCGGCAAAGAGCCGGTTTTCCAGCGCGTCGTACTGCGGCTCGCCTGCCGCCAGGCTCTGCCGCCAGCGGTAGTTGTGAATCACGATGGCGACGTAATCCGGGTTGTCGAAGGCTGCAGCGGTGCGGTTGAAGGTGGCGTCGTCGAAAGCCCATTTCGGCGAGGCAATCTGCCAGATGAGTTTGGCAAAGTCATCCTTGTATTGTGCGTAGCCCACCTCGCCGTGCTCCGTGGCGAAGTAGTACTGGTACCACCATGCGTATTCGGCCTTCGGCGGAAGCGGCAACTTGGTGGCTTGAAGATTGGTGATCAGGTAGCCGCTCACGGAAACCAGACCGGTGCACCGTTCGGGCCACAACGCCGCGAGAATGCAAGCGGTTCGCGCTCCCCAGTCATACCCTGCGACGGTCGCCTTGTCGATCTTGAGCGCGTCCATCAGCGCGATGATGTCGACGGCAACCGCGGCTTGCTGTCCATTGCGCATCGTTGCATCCGATAGAAAGCGCGTCGTGCCATGACCGCGGAAATAAGGGACGATTACCCGGTAGCCGGCCGAAGCCAGCATGGGCGCCACATCGACATAACTGTGGATATCGTAAGGCCAGCCGTGCAGAAGGATCACCGCTGGTCCGTCGGCCGGTCCTGCCTCGGCGTATCCGACATTCAGGACACCCGCATTTATCTGCTTAAGTTCAGCGAACGATGTGTTCGTACCCGGCTTGATGGTGGGTAGATTGGCCAGCTTCCCGCTACTGGATTGCGCGTGTGCAGAGCCAATCATGCCAAGCTGGGCAGCAGCCAGGGTCATGGCTGCAGTACCCAGAAAGCCGCGACGGCTAGGGTCGATCTTGTCCGACATTGATATCTCTCCGGTTGAGGTTTGGATGCGGTCGCCCCAACGCAACTCGGGTACCGCACTGACGACGAGATCAGGATACGTGCCGGAGAATTGAATTTAAATGATACATACCGGTGCCGCAGCGCCTGCTTACGCGTGTGCTCTTCATACGTGCGTATACCAATGCGGAATCCGGAAGTCGTTTGGGTCGATACTGTGTCCAGTAGCGCAGGCTTCTTTGCAGACCCAGAACGCCACCTGGAAGCCACCCGCATCTCTACAGAGGTATCCAGTTATGAAACGGAACGTATACGGCGGATTAATGCTGGCCTTCGCGGCAACGTCTGTCATGGCCGCGACCCCGTCAGTCTCCGGCGGCTCCAATGCAGCAGACGCTTCGCCCATCTACGGCGTTACCATCCCCAGCGGCTACCGGCAATGGGAACTCATCGCACCGGCCGAGGAAGCGGCGCCATTGAACGAGCTTCGCGCCGTTCTCGGCAACCCTGTCGCTGTCAACGCGATCCGGGCGGCTACCTTGCCCTTTCCGGACGGCACCATTTTCGTCAAACTGGCCTACAAGCGCGTTCCCTCTACCGAGTTCAAACCCGCCTCCATACCTGGTGCGCCGACCACGGTGCAAATCATGGTGAAAGACTCCAAAAGATACGCAGCCACCGGCGGTTGGGGATTCGGGCGTTTCGTGAACGGCAAACCTGTCGATCTGGCGCAGCACCAGACTTGCTTTGCATGCCATCAAGCAAACGTTAAGAACCACGATCTGGTGTTTACGCGCTTTGCTCCTTGATCCATGCGGCGAGAACCACCTTTTCAATCGCGTTAATTATTTCGCCATCCAAATCATATTTCATACACCGGTATACCGCTTCGACACGAAGATATGTTGCTGGCATGGCTTTGCGGCACCTATTCTCGTTGCCGGGCGGTTGAGTCGATTCGGTTCATAGCCACGCTTTCTTTCATACAAACAGCGCCTCCAACACGGATTCCATGGTGACCCCGCTCGAAAAAGTCTTGTACACAGGCAAAACCCACACGACCGGAGGACGGGAAGGTGCGTCACGCAGCGCTGACGGCCGGCTGGACATTGCGCTTTCGTTGCCTGGTAGCACGGGTAGCGGCACCAATCCGGAGCAACTGTTCGGCGCCGGCTGGTCCGCCTGCTTTATCGGTGCGATGGGGTTGGCGGCCGCGAAAATGAAAATCTCTCTACCGTCTGATGTAGCGGTCGACGCCGAGGTGGATCTGGGTAAGACCAGCGACGCGTTCTTCCTCCAGGCTCGCCTGAACGTCAGCCTTCCCGGTCTGGAGCGCGACGTCGCCCAGTCCCTCGTAGACGCCGCGCACCAGACGTGTCCGTATTCCAAGGCCACACGCGGCAATATCCAGGTTCAGATCAAGCTGGTCTGATTGATGCTGTCAAACGGCGTCAAAATCAATAGAAATAACCGATTATCTCGGCAAAAAATCGTGCCTACATACCAACGTATGATCCGATCAATCTCAAGCGCTACCTTTCTACACGCTTGGAGTGTTGAGGCAAAGGGGCGGTACGGATACGCTCACCGGGACACACCTTTGTTTCTTTAAGGAGATTCTGATGAAAGCGCTCAAGAAAATCGCCATCGCCCTGGTGGCCACTACCGCATTGATCGGCACCACGTATGCAACTGCCCAGACAAACGATGCGACCGCCGATAGCACTGCCCAACCGTCTAAAAAAGCGCAGCGTGCGCAAAATCACAAACTTGAAATGACCGTTCGACACGCCTTGACTCACACGAAACATCTCGACTCGTCGGGCATCACCGTTCTGGCCAGATCAGGCGTGGTGACGCTCGACGGTACCGTGCCAAGCGATGACCAAATCCAGGTCGCAGTGGATGCCGCGACCGGCGTAGCCGGAGTAAGCAGCGTCAAGAGCAACCTGCTCATGCGGGAAGCCGGCCATTAACCCGAAAGCAGACGCCCCAAGAGACCCACGATATGCGAGAGATCAATCAGCAACGCCTGCGGTATTTTCACGCGGTACTAAGTCACGGCACGATCCGCGGCGCGGCTGAGAGTCTCAATACTTCGCCTTCCGTTATCACGCGGCAGATCAAACTGCTGGAAGACGAACTGGGGTCGACACTATTCGTACGCGAGGCCCGTGGTGTCAAGCCAACTGAGGCAGCCGGCCACTTGCTGGAGTTCTGGCGCGGTTATCGGTCATATCAGGAGCAGCTTGAAGACCGGCTCCAGGGACTTAAAGGGCTCCAGGAGGGGCATATTCAACTGGTCTTGAGCGAGGGTTATGTCGACACGCTGATTGACGAAGTGCTCGCCCAGTTCTGTGCGCAGTATCCCAAGCTGCATGTCAGCATTGGCATGCTTCCGGTCGACGACGTGGTCGAGGAAATCGCGGAGGGCCGCGCGCATATCGGACTTGCCTACAATCCGCCGCCGCATCCGCGCGTCGAGTGTCGCGCAAGTTCTTCGCAACCCGTCGTTCTGCTGGTCGGAAGGGATCATCCGTTAGCGTTACGGGGAAGACCGGCCAGCATCGACGACGTACTCTCCTACCCGCTTGCCTTGATGCCTGCCACGTACGGCATCGGACAGTTCGCAAAGATGCTGGCGTTCGCCGAAAACATCGAGATCCGTCCGATCTTGACCACCAACTCTCTGACTGGCCTGAAACGCTTCGCGGCGTCCGGGAACTTCGTGACGCTGATTGGCGAGTTCGCGGCGTATCGGGAAATCGGCTCCGGAGATCTGGCCGTCGTACCGATCGATCATCCGATGTTTCATGGAATCAAAGCCAGGGTACTGGTGAAATCCGGCAGGCCTCTCGTCGCTGCCGCCCAGGAACTGCTTGACTGGATCTTGCGCCGAATGGAAATGTTTGCGCGGGAAGCGTACGTCACATAACAAACAGACTGGGACCGCCCGGTCCCAGATGACGTCTGGTTCAATTCGAGGTCACTTCGTCGAGCACGTCCGCAAGAATCATGGCGTGCGCGTTCAGGCGTAACGTCCGAGATTTAGTCGACTTAAACGCCTCGTCGCTAGAATCAACCTCGCGACCACGCGTCGCGCGCATCTTGAATGCGAGAGCGTTCGAACTTGCCTGCATCTTTCCACTCCTCATCAAGACAAGCTTCTTGATCATCCGCCAGTTGTTGTCGAAGTACCGATAGCCCGACGATTCGCAGAACCATACCAGGGTTCGAATTGTCTGGAAGATGACCATAGTTTGCGCGAGGCGTAGCAACCAGCCCGTGACGTATGCCTGCCTCGCACGTTTTTGGTGCCCTCATATCGGAGGCGGCCAGGCGATAGCCAAGGGACTCAAAAGCGCGCAAAATCGCCGCTGGACGCTGTATGCCGCGAGAATACGAACGACTATGGATATCACTGGATGCAAACTCGAACCGCTGCGCGAAGACGGAGACTTCTCGCTCTATCGCGCGCGGCAGCCTGGCAATCCGGTTTCTGTACTCGTTCTGATTGCAGCGAGTTCGGCGTCGAAATGCAACTCGCGCCTCGAGCACGAATATGCGCTGGCGGCGCGGCTTGACTCCAGTTGGGCCGCTCGACCCCTGGCGCTCAATGGCCACAAGGCCCCACCTACGCTCCTCCTCGAAGATAAAGGCGGCGAGCCCCTCGCCCGCACGCTCGGCCGACCGCTCGAGCTGACGCGCTTCCTGCGTCTCGCCACGAACCTCGCCAATGCAATTGGCCATATGCATCGACGCGGCCTCATTCACAAGGACATCAAACCAACCAACGTGCTCGTCGATGCCGACGACAACGTACGGCTAACCGGCTTTGGCATTGCGACCCTGCTGCCCAACGAACGCCAGCACCCCACACCGCCGGAAATCATTGCTGGGACATTCGCCTATATGCCGCCCGAGCAGACCGGGCGCATGAACCGCTCCATCGACGCCCGCAGCGATCTCTATTCGCTAGGCGTCACGTTGTACGAGATGCTTACAGGTACCCTTCCATTTACGGCGACAGATGCGATGGAATGGATTCATTGCCACATCGCCCGCAAGCCGGCGCCGCCGAGCGAACGCGTCAGCGGCATTCCGGCACCCGTCGAAGCGATCGTATTGAAGCTCCTCGCCAAGACTGCCGAGAATCGCTACCAGACCGCCGCGGGCGTCGAAGCGGACCTTCAGGCGTGTCTCTCGGCGTGGCAGACCCAGCGCCGCATCGACCCTTTCCCGCTGGCAACGCACGACGCCTCCGACCGGCTTCTGATTCCGGAAACGCTATATGGACGCGAGCCGCAGATCGACGCACTGGTCGCGGCGTTTGACCGTGTGGTGGCCAGCGGCACAACCGAAATGGTGCTCATCTCCGGCTACGCGGGTATCGGCAAGTCCTCCGTCGTCAATGAACTGCACAAGGTGCTAGTCCCTCCGCGGGGCCTGTTTGCAGCAGGCAAGTTCGACCAATATAAGCGCGACATTCCTTACGTCACGCTTGCGCAAGCTTTTCAATCAGTTGTACGCAATCTGTTGAGCAAGAGCGACGCAGAGGTTGTACCGTGGCGGCGGGCCCTGCTGGAAGCGCTGGGCCCAAACGGGCAACTGATGGTGAACCTGATTCCGGAGCTTGCGCTGATCATCGGCGAGCAACCACCCGTCCCCACGCTCCCGCCGCAAGACGCGCAGAATCGCTTTCAGATCGTATTCCGCAAATTCATCGGTGTATTCGCCTGCCCCGAGCATCCGCTCGCCTTGTTCGTCGACGACTTGCAATGGCTGGACACGGCAACACTCGATCTGATCGAACACCTCGTCACGCACCCGGACGTCCGGCATCTTCTGCTCGTGGGCGCCTATCGGGACAACGAGGTCGGTCCATCACATCCGCTCACGCGGACGCTGAAGTTGATTCGCGACGCAGGAGGAAGCGTCCAGGAAACGGCGCTCGAGCCGCTCATGCCTGAACACATTGGGCAACTGGTCGCCGATTCGCTTCACTGCGATCGTGCGACAGCCCAACCGCTCGCGCAGTTGGTGCATGAGAAGACCGGTGGCAATCCTTTCTTTTCGATCCAGTTCCTGATGGCTCTGGCGGAGGAGGCGTTGCTCGCCTTCGATCACCGCACACTGGCGTGGCTCTGGGATCTGCAACGTATTCGGGCAAAGGGGTTCACCGAAAACGTGGCCGATCTCATGGCCGCAAAACTGAGCCGGCTACCCGACACGACGCGGGGTGCGCTAGGCCAGCTCGCCTGCCTCGGCAACATGGCCGAGGTCGCCACGGTGACGCTGATCAGCGGCGAACCCGCGGAAAAAATCCACGAGAGACTATGGGACGCCGTTCGCGTGGACCTCGTCTTTCGTAGGGAGAATGCCTATGCATTCGTCCACGATCGAATCCAGGAAGCTGCCTATGCGCTCATCCCTGCTGGCGAGCGTGCCGCAGTGCATCTTCAGATTGGCCGCGTGCTCGCCTCGCGGACCGCGCCACAAGAGATCGAAGAGAGCATCTTCGACATCGTGAACCATCTCAATCGCGGGGCGGCGCTCATTACGCTGCAGGAAGAGCGCGAGCACGTCGTCACGCTGAACCTCAGAGCAGGGAAACGGGCCATGAGTTCGACGGCCTATGCCTCGGCTCGCAACTACCTGGCACAAGCAGCCGGGTTGTTGTCGTCGGATGCCTGGACACGCTGTTACGAGGAGACGCTCGACCTTTATCTTGCGTTCTCCGAGTGTGAATATCTGGTTGGCAATTTCGCCGCGGCGGATGGGCTGTTCGACAAGATACTGGGCCTGGCGCACTCGAATCTCGATCGCGCCAAGGTCTACAGCCTGCGTATGAAGCTATACCAGGTGGCCGGAAAATACGACGACAGCTTCGCCGTTGCACTCGATGCGCTGCGGGATTTCGGCGTGACCATTCCTCAGTCCGACGAAGCGATTCGCGCAGCGGTAGACGCCGAGTTCCGGGACGTCCCGATCAACCTTGCCGGACGCGCTATTGCGGAACTTCTCGATGCGCCGGTCGCGGAAGACCGTGCCATACGGGCCATTATCGATCTGCTCGTCGAGGCCATGCCCTGCGCGTATATAGGGTGGCCGGCGCTCTTCCCGCTGATCACGCTCAAAGCGGTCAACCTCTCGATGCGACACGGCAATACCGACCAGTCGAGCTACGTGTACGGCAACTACGCGGTCATGCTGGTCTCGCTGGTGGGCGACATCACCGGCGGAGTCCAGTTCTCCGAAATGTCCCTGCTACTGAACGAAAAGTTCAACAACCCACGTCTGCGGGGAAAACTGCTTCACTTGCATGGCGACCATATCAACTTCTGGCGAAGCCACATCGCGACTGACCTGCCGATTCTGGAGCGCGCTATCCACGCCTGTCTCGAAGTCGGCGACCTCGTGTTTACCGGCTACCTTGCATTCGAGACGCTGTGGCAGTTGATCGAGAAGGGCGACGCGCTCGAGGAGGTGCAGGCGTTGTCGGCGAAATACGCAGCGTTCGCCCGGCAGAGCCGCAACCAGGCCGTTTGCGAAACGGTGCGGCTCGAGCAGCAATTTGTGGCCAGCCTCCAGGGCAGAGTGACGAGCCCGTTGACTCTCGACGACGGCACGTTCGACGAGGCCGCTTGCTTTGCCGATATCGTCAAGGCGAGCTTCGGTTGCGGCATCGTCTTCTATCACATCATGAAGCAGATGCTCGCCTTCCTCGATGGCCGGCACGACGAGGCGTTGGAGTGTGCAAGACGGGCAGAGTCCTTGCTCGGGCCTGCCATGGGTATGCCGATCGAGGCGACCTACTATTTCTTCCATGCGCTCACCCTGACGGCACTCTATCCCACTGCGACAGCGGCACAGCAACAGGATTACGCGTCTATCCTCCAGGCGGAAATCGGGAAGCTCCAGTTGTGGGCCGAAAACTGCCCCGAGAACTATCGCAACCGCCACGCGCTGGTAGCCGCGGAGATGGCACGCATCGAGCGCCGCGACCTCGAAGCCATGCGCTTTTATGAGGAGGCCATACGTTCTGCCCGCGAACAGGGCTTCGTTCAAAACCAGGGGATGGCGCATGAACTGGCCGCACGCTTCTATTCGGAGCGTGGCTTCGACACGATCGCCGACACGTATCTGCGCAACGCGCGATCGTGCTATGCACGCTGGGGTGCGGGCGGCAAAGTTCGGCAACTGGAGCAGTCCTACCCGCAACTGCGACGGGAACCATCGCATCAAGACAGCACTGTGGCGACTTCGGCAGAGCAGCTCGATCTCACAACGGTCGTCAAGGTATCGCAAGCGATCTTCAGCGGCGTCGATCTGAATGAACTGATTCATACCTTGATGGTTCTGGCGCTCGAGCATGCCGGCGCCGATCGCGGTTTGCTGATCCTGCCATGGGCCGACGGTTGGCGCATCGAGGCGGAAGCGACCACGGCGCGTGACGCGGTCGAGGTCCGCTTTCCGCGAACGCGTCTGACACCCGAGGCACTCCCCGAGTCGGTGCTGCGCTACGTCATCCGAACTCGCGACAGCGTGCTGCTGGACGACGCTGCGGACCCGAGTCCGTTTTCCGGCGATGAGTACATCGGCCGCCGCCAGTGCCAGTCGGTTCTCTGCCTGCCTCTCATCAAGCAGACCAAACTGATCGGCGTCCTGTACCTCGAGAACTGCCTGGCCGCTCAGGCCTTTACGCCGGCGCGCATCGCGGTGCTCAGATTGCTCGCCTCGCAAGCCGCCATTTCGCTGGAGAACGCGCGCCTGTACGCCGATCTGCAGCATGCGGAGGCGCTGCTGGCGGACGCACAACAGCTCAGTCATATGGGCAGCTTTGACTGGCACGTCGCGAGCGCCGAGATCACCTGGTCTGAGGAGAGCTTCCGAATCCTCGGCTACGATCCGGGCACCCGGCCCACGGTCGAACTGCTGCTCGCCCGGGTCCATCCGGAAGACGCCTCCATGGTCCAGCGGGTGATCGCGCAGGCGGTAAACGACGGGCAAGACTTCGATATTGAATACCGGCTGCTGATGCCGGACGGAGCAGTCAAGCACCTGCATGCGGTGGCTCACGTCGTCGTGGACGAGCCGGACCGTTTGCGGGTGGTGGGCGCGCTAATGGATGTGACGGTGCGCAAGCAGGCTCACGCGGCGCTGGAGCGCAGCGAGCATCGCTACCGCAGCCTCTTTCGCGATATGCCGGTCGGCCTGTGGCAGACGGACGCCCAGGCTCTGATGGCGATGATGATGGAGCTACGGGCCCAGGGTGTGGAAAACCTCTCGGCGTACATTGATACGCATCCCGAGTGGCTGGACCGTGCAAAGGAGGTACTGGCCATCGAAGAGGTCAACAATTACGCGGTGACGATGTTCGGCGCGCGGGATCGCAGCGAACTGCTCGGCCCTGTGTCATGGATCTGGCGGGAAAGCCCCGGCACGTTCCGGCGGGTTCTCGAAAGCCGCTATCGCGGGGAGGAGCACTTTGAGGAAACGACGCGGCTCCCGACGCGCGACGGACGGATCATCGATGTTCAGTTCACCGTAGCACGCTCCCGCACGGCCAACGACCTGGGCATCGGCCTGATCAGTCTGGTCGACCTGACTGAGCGGATTCGCGCCCAGGAGATGCTGGAACGGCTGCAGGCCGATTTTGCCCACGCCGCGCGCATCTCCATGCTCGGCGAACTGACTGCCTCGATTGCACACGAGTTGAATCAGCCACTTGCCGCTATCGTGACGAACGGCCAGGCCGCGCAACGCTGGCTCGGCCGGCCGGAACCGGACATCGCAGAAGCACGCGGATCCAACACCCGCATGGTCGCCGATGCGCGTCGCGCCGTGGATATCGTCAGCCGCATCCGCGGCATGGCGACCCGGCAAACGCCCGAGCACAGGCTGGTGTGGCTCGACGAACTCATCGACGGGGTGCTGGTGTTCTTGCGTCACGAAGTACAGATGCGCGGCGTCACGGTATCGCATCACCCGGCTCTCGGCGCGCCGCGGGTGCTGGCTGATCGCGTGCAATTGCAGCAGGTCATTGTCAACCTCGCGGTCAATGCCATGCAGGCCATGGAACAGGCGCGCACCGAGGACCGCAGGATCACGATCCGCACGCTCGTGCCGGATATCACGATACTGCGCTGCGCGGTCGAGGATAGCGGACCGGGCGTCGCCCCCGACCATCGCGGGCGCCTGTTCGAAAGCTTCTTCACGACGAAGCCGGATGGCATGGGTATGGGCCTGCCCATCTGCCGCTCGATCATCGAAGCCCACGGTGGCCACATCGCGGCCGACAACGAGTCGACCCATGGCGGGGCCCGTTTCTATTTCGATCTCCCGGCCGGCTAGCAGAGGAAATTGAGGCTGATTGGCGCCGTTTGACTTATACGATGACCGATGCCCAGTGCAATTCACCTTTGCCAACCACTTCAACAAAAATGGCGCGCAGATCGCCAGAAACTAGGGGTTTACCCCTTCTCAAATGCCACTTCCTCGGCACGCTCCCGCCCAATGTTATACGATGACGCATAACTTTCGCAAAACACCAAGGAGACGCTGTGGACCACCTAGACGAAGCGGCGAGACGAGCCTCAACCCGGCCACCGCCGCTTGCATCGGGTGCACAACCCGGTGCGATCAACCCGCCGTCCGCGGCAACGCCGGTTCGTAACGAAGGCGCTACCCGTGCGCGCTGGCTGATTCTGTTCATTCTGTTCGCCGTCACGACCATCAACTACGCGGATCGCGCCAGCCTGTCCATCGCCGGCAGCGCGATGCAACACACGCTAGGGCTGACGCCGGTGACAATGGGCTATGTGTTTTCCTCCTTCGGTTGGGCCTATGTGATCGGACAACTGCCAGGCGGGCGCCTGCTCGACCGCTTCGGCACGAAACGCGTCTACGCGGTCAGCCTGTTCGCGTGGTCAATCTTCACGTTCGCGCAGGGCCTCACGGCTGGATTAACCGCAGCGGCGGCGGTCGCAGCAATGTTCTGTTTGCGCTTCGCCATGGGCCTTGCAGAAGCGCCTGCCTTCCCTGGCAATAGCCGCCTGACGTCATCGTGGTTCCCTCGCGCCGAACGCGGCACGGCGGCCGCGATTTTCAACGCCTCGCAATACTTTGCCGCCGTGCTGTTCACACCCATCATGGGATGGCTCGTGCATACGTACGGCTGGCCATCCGTGTTCTATGCGATGGGCGTGCTGGGCGTGCTGATGACCGGTATCTGGTTGAAGACCATCTACGCGCCGAAGGACCATCCGCGCGCGAACGCCGCTGAGTTGCGCTTTATCGACGCGGGCGGCGCGCTGGTCGACCTCGAAACCCGCGAAGACGACGCCGCGGCGAAAACAAACCAACCCGCTAAAGTCGCGCTGGGCGCATCGATTCGCGAGATGCTCGGCAGCCGGATGCTGCTCGGCATCTTCATCGCGCAGTACTGCATCAACGCCCTCACCTATTTCTTCCTGACCTGGTTTCCCATCTACCTCGTCCAGCAACGACACATGTCGATTCTGAAGGCGGGCTTCGTGACCTCGATTCCGGCCATCTGCGGTTTTCTCGGCGGCGTATTGGGCGGCGTGATTTCAGACGCGATGCTCAAGCGAGGCTACAGCGCCAGCATGGCGCGTAAAACCCCGATCGTGTTCGGCATGCTGCTGTCCACCTGCATGATTGCCTGCAACTACGTGGACTCGGAAGTGCTGGTCGTCGCCATCATGGCAGCCGCGTTTTTTGGCAAGGGCATTGGTGCGCTCGGCTGGGCCGTCGTATCGGATACGGCACCGGTGGAAGCCGGCGGTGTCTGCGCTTCGCTCTTCAACGCGTTCGGCAACCTGTCGAGCATCACGACGCCGATCATCATCGGCTATCTTGTGCAGCGCTCGGGCTCGTTCAACTCAGCGCTGGTCTTTATTGGCGCGAACGCGGTGGTCGCCGTGCTTTGCTACGTGTTCGTGGTCGGCGATATCAAGCGCATGGTACTGACACGCTCGTTTGCGACAAACTAAACCGGAAGGATCTCACCAACATGAAAAAACTGATTCTGTTTGTCGCGGCCGGCCTTGCCTGCTCCGGAGCATGGGCCAACGCCGCAGACGAAACGGCCGTCAACGATGCGATGAACCGGCTCAGTGCCGCCATGATCGCCGGCGACGCGCAGAAGATGAAAGACCTGACCGCCGATACACTCACGTACAGCCATTCAAATGGCCGCGTGCAGGATCAGGCCGCGTTCATCGACACCATCGCCAGCGGCCAGACACGCTACAAGCGCATCGATCTGAGCAATACTGTGACAACGGTCATGGGAGACGACGCCGTCATACGCGATCACTTCTCGGGCACAACGGAGTCGGCCGGCAAGCTCGCCGAAGTCGATTTCGACGTATTGCTGGTCTGGCAGAAACAGAACGGCGCGTGGAAACTGCTGGCGCGGCAGGGCTATAAGAAGCCTCTTGCCGATCCGGCTGCCCACTAAGTACTGCGGCCGACCTGATGGTTGAGGCATGGGACTCGTTTAGCTTGGCTTATCAAAACCGGAGGCAACAGAAATGGATCTGAACTTGCGCGGTAAGGTGGCAGTGTTGACGGGTGCTAGCGTGGGCATCGGGCTGGCTGTGGCAGAGGCGTTCGCAGCCGAAGGAACCCATCTTCTGCTCGCGGCGCGCAACCAGGAGCGCCTGTCCGCAGCCGCAGAAGGCATCGCAAAGAAATTTGGCGTGACGGCCGTGCCGGTTGCCTGCGATGTGGCGACTACAGCAGGCATCGATAAGCTGGTTGCTGCCGCCAAGGACAATTTCGGTGGGGCGGACATTGTCTTCAATAACGCGGGCACGGGCAGCAATGAAACGATCATGGATGCGCCGGACGAAAAGTGGCTCGCGTACTGGGATCTTCATGTGATGGCCGCGGTGCGCCTCGCACGCGGCCTGGTGCCGCTGATGAAAGCGCGCGGCGGTGGCACGATCCTGAACAACGCATCCATTTGCGCGGCGCAGCCGCTCGGCTACGAGCCGATCTACAACGTGACGAAAGCGGCGCTGATGATGTTGTCGAAGAATATGGCGAACGAGTTCATTCAGGACAACATCCGTGTGAATACCATCAATCCGGGGTTGGTGCTGACGCCGGATTGGGTCAAGACCGCCAAACAATTGACACAGGATTCAGGCGGCGATTGGGAAGGGCATCTGCAACGGGTCGCGGATGAGCATGCGCCTATTCGAAGGTTTGCGTCTGCTGAAGAGTTGGCTAACTTTATTGTGTTTCTTTGTTCAGACAAGGCTAGCTATAGCGTCGGCTCGACCTATTTTGTAGATGGAGGGATGTTGCGCTCGGTGTAGTGGCCCGCCGGCTCGCCCGGATACAGGCCGACGCAGCTGTCGGCCGCCATCTGTACCGGACACCATCCTCCAATCTGTACCGTTACTGTACCGGCTTGCGTCGATAGACTGCGTTAAAACGCATCGACACCGGAGCCACCATGTCCTTCGAATCCTTTGGCGCGCTGCCCGCAGGCATCCTGTTCGCGCTCGTCACCTCCATCACGCCGGGACCGAACAACACCATGTTGCTCACCTCGGGCGTCAATTTCGGCTTTCGCCGCACGCTCCCGCACCTGTTCGGTATTAGCCTGGGAGTGGTGGTGCTGATGCTGTCGGTCGGCTTCGGTCTCGGCGAGGCGTTTCGGCGTTTTCCGGTGCTGTACACGGTGCTGGAAATCGCCAGCGTGGCCTATCTGCTGTATCTGGCGTGGAAAATTGGCACCTCGGGTGAGGTCAAACTGCGCAACGGTGAGCGCCGGCCAATGAAGTTTTACGAAGCGATCGCCTTCCAGTGGGTCAATCCGAAGGCGTGGATGATGGTGCTGACCGCCGCCACGACCATTCATGTCAGCAACAGCTTCAGCAATAACGTGCTGTTGATGGCGGTGCTGTTCTACGTGATCGGCTTTCCGTGCATTGCGCTGTGGGCCGGTTTCGGCACGGCGATGCGGCAAGTGCTCTCGGACCCCAAGCGGCTGCGCATTTTCAACGTCGTGATGGCGCTGCTACTCGTGATGACGCTTTATCCGATTGCGGTGCGGTTGCTGAGCTAGGTCACGCGTCCCCCACCCGCTCGATAAACCGCCACAACGCATCGTCCGTCGAATACGGCGCGTTGAAGCGGAACCAGGCACTCGCCGCATCGTCCGGCCGGAAATAAGACCCCGGCGCGAGCCAAATGCCATGCGCGAGCGCCGCGGTCGCCACCTCGCCGGCCTGCTCAGGCTCGATGGGCAAACGCGCCCACAGAAACAGCCCCGCACGCGGCCGGTGAAACAGCTCCAGCCCCAACGCATCGAGCCGCTCTTCCACCACCGCATGCGCGGCCTTGAGCCGTTCGTTCACGTCCTCGACGTGACGCGCGTAGCGCCCTTCTAGCAGCACCTTGTCGACGATCCGCTCGATCGTCTCCGACGAAGTCAGCCCCACCGCCATCTTGGTGCGTGCCAGTTCGCGCAGCACGTCGCGCTCGGCCACCACATAGCCGCAGCGCAATCCCGGCGTGACCGTCTTTGAGAACCCGCCCACGTAGAGCACGCGTTGCAGGCCCTCCATCGCGGCAAAGAGCGGCGCGCCCGGCGGCGCGAGCTCGCGACTCACGTCGTCCTCGATCACCCACATGCGCGCCCGTTCCGCGATCTGCAGCAGACGGAAGGCCGCGGCCATGCCGAAGGTCGCACCGGTCGGATTCTGCAGCGTCGTGTTGACGAAGATCGCCTTCGGCCGGTGCGTCGCCACCAGCGTCTCCAGCACGTCCGTATCGACGCCGGCCGGCGTGCGCGGCACGCCGTACACGACCAAGCCCGCTAACTTGAGAATCTGCAGCAGATTGCAGTAGCCGGGATCTTCGACCAGCACCACATCCCCGGCGCGCAACAGCGTCCGCACGATCAGATCGAGCCCTTGGGTCGCACCCTGTGTAAGCAGCACGTTCGACACCTCGATCGGCAAGCCGTGCCGGTCTAGCTGGCCGGCAATCCGCTCGCGCAACGGCGCAAAGCCATACGGATGACCGTAATCGCCCATGCGCGGCCCCGGCACCCGGCTCATCGCCCGCAGCGCGTGCTGCAGGCCGCTTTCGTTGACCCATTCGTTCGGCAGCCAGCCGCCACCGGCCTTGATCGGCACCGAATGGTCGGCAAACACGTCGGAGAGCAACCAGGTCGCTGTCAGGCTGGGCGGCTGCCAGTCGTTGGCACTCGCGCGCGCGGCTTGTGCGCGCGCCGCCACCCGGTACCCCGAGCCGCGCCGGGCGACCACCAGACCCATCGAAACAAGACGGTTGTACGCCTCCGTCACGGTAAACGTGCTCAATTCGTGGCTCAACGCCAGGTGGCGTACCGACGGCAGCAGCGCGCCGGCCCGCAGCGACTGCGCCTCGATGGCGCGCGCAAAGCCTTGCACGAGCTGTTCGACGAGGGTGGGCGCGGCGCGGCGGTCGCGTTCCAGTTCTAGTTCAATCATGGCGGGGGATGCAAGGTTGCGATTGGAGCCAACGGGGCAAGGTGCGAAACCCTCAAGAGACCAACACAGTTGCAGCAACTTCGCCTGTACAGTTAGCAGCGCAGTGCATCAACTGTTTATGTCCGTCATTTAACCGCGGACGCTACAGTTTCGCAACGCCCCGAAGGAAGTCTCCTTGGGGGACCACTTCGAGGAAAAAACCATGACTTCGCGCCCCGTCATCGACGATCTGTCGTCTTTCTGGATGCCCTTCACCGCCAACCGCCAGTTCAAGGCCGCGCCGCGCCTGCTGGAGTCGGCCAAGGGCATGTATTACCGCACGACGGACGGGCGCGAGGTGCTCGACGGCTGCGCCGGCCTCTGGTGCGTGAATGCCGGCCATAGCCGCGACGAAATCGTCGCGGCGATCACCCAGCAGCTTTCGACGCTCGACTTCGCGCCGACCTTCCAGATGGGCCATCCGCTCGCGTTCGAAGCGGCCTCGAAGGTCGCCGAACTCATGCCGGCCGGCCTCGACCGGATTTTTTTCACGAACTCGGGCTCCGAGTCGGTGGATACGGCGCTGAAGATCGCGCTGGCTTATCACCGCGCGCGCGGCGAAGGCCAGCGTACCCGTCTGATCGGTCGCGAACGCGGCTATCACGGCGTGGGCTTCGGCGGCATCTCGGTCGGCGGCATTGCCCCGAATCGCAAGACCTTTTCCGGCGCGCTATTGCCGTCTGTAGATCATCTGCCGCACACGCACAATCTCGAACATAACGCGTTTTCGAAGGGCCAGCCTGCGTGGGGCGCGCATCTGGCCGACGAACTCGAACGCATCGTCACGCTGCACGACGCCTCGACGATCGCTGCGGTGATCGTCGAACCGGTGGCCGGCTCGACGGGCGTGCTGGTCCCGCCGCAAGGCTATCTGCAGAAGCTGCGCGATATCTGTACCAAGCACGGCATCCTGCTGATTTTCGACGAAGTGATTACCGGCTTTGGGCGTCTGGGCAAGGCTACGGCAAGCGAATACTTCGGCGTCACGCCGGATCTGCTGACCATGGCGAAAGCCATCAACAATGCCGCGATTCCGATGGGCGCGGTGGCCGCGAGCCGCACGATCCACGACACCATTGTCAACGGCGGCGCGCAAGGGGCGATCGAGCTGTTCCACGGCTATACGTATTCGGCGCACCCGGCCGCGGCGGCGGCTGCGGTGGCTACGCTCGACCTGTATCGCCGCGAAGATCTGTTCGGGCGTGCTGCCTCGCTCGCGCCCGCGTTCGAGACGGCGGCTCACGCGCTGCGCGATGCCAAGCATGTGAAGGACATTCGCAATCTCGGCATGGTCGCCGGGATCGAGCTCGAACCGCGCGACGGCGCACCAGGCGCGCGCGCCTATGAGGCGTTCGTCAAATGCTTCGAGGCCGGCGTGCTGGTCCGCTTCACGGGCGATATCCTCGCTTTCTCGCCGCCGCTGATCGTCAACGAAGAGCAGATCCAGCACATCTTCAAGACCGTGCGTGACGTGCTCGCCACCATTCAGTAAATCTCCAGAGGGCGGCGGCGTGATGCCGCTGCCCATGACTGGCTGCTTCCCTTAAGCAGCACTCCCGACGATCGTATCGAAGTAGAGCTTTAAAAAGCCCTCCACGTCGACATCCACACACACGTCCTGCCTGGTCGAGTTGTCCCAGTTCGGAGCAGGCACGCCCATGGTCTCCGGTTTCTGGATGGTTTGGCCAACCGCGATACCTTCCATCACTACCCGCACCGCCCCACGCCGGATCTGATAAAGCTCAGGCGCCACGAGATAGGCGACCGCCGACGAATCGTGCACGTAGATGCCCTGCACGCCCGAACTGTCGATGTGAAACTGCTCGTAGAGGCGAGATACGTCCCAGATGAACTGCCCAAGGTCGCCACCGTGCTGACGGATGCGATCGAGGTAAGCGGTGTGCATGAACGCTTTTTGCGTCACGTCCAGCCCCACCGCGGTGACCTTCCATGCAGCGGCAAAGACCTGGTCGGCCGCATCCGGGTCTGCAGAGATATTCGCCTCTGCACACGGGCTGACATTGCCCAATACGCCGTTTATGCCAAACGCGCCGCCCATGATGATCACCTGTTTGACGAGGTGCTGGATCTCGGGGTCTTCCTGCAATGCCAGCGCGAGATTGGTCATCGGCCCCACGGCGATGAGGTTGATCTCATGCGGGTGCTTGCGAATTGTGTCGATGATGAAGCGATGGGCCGGCCGCGCATCGAGGCGAGCCCGGCCGTCGTCGGCTAGCGTGGGAAGCTCGATATCGCCCAAGCCGTTGTGCCCGTGAATGTGCGGAATCGGCTCGGGAGTCGCTCTACGCAGCGGCTTTCCCGCACCGCGCGCGACGACCACGGTGGGGTCCGCAAACCGTTCGACGAGATAAACCGCGTTACGGGTCGTGGTTTCGATCGTCGCATTGCCGAACACGGATGTCACGCCGATCAGTTCGATCTCCGGATGACGCGTCTGAAACACCAGCGCCATCGAGTCGTCGACGCCGGGGTCGGTGTCGAAAATTACCTTGTGCATGATTGGAGACTCACGTTGTTTGCAGAGGAAAGCGCGCGACTACGCGGCAGACGCGCCGCCGGGCTCCAGATAAAACGCGCCAGGCAGCAGCGCGGCGGCGCTGGTCACTTCGACGTTGCCGTCCATGTTGCTCAGCACGACTTCAAGCCTGGGCGAGCCGAGTTCGATCATTACCTGACGGCACGCGCCGCACGGCGCGATCGGGCCATCCGTTTTGCCGATCACGGCCAGCGTCTTGAACTGTCCCGGACGATAGCCCGCTGCCACCGCGCTAAAAAACGCCGTGCGTTCGGCGCAATTGCACAGGCCATACGAGGCATTCTCGACGTTGCAGCCATGGAAGATGGTGCCGTCGTTCGTCTCGAGCGCGGCGCCCACCAGGAAGCCGGAATAAGGCGCATAGGCGCGTTCACGTGCTTTGCGGGCTTCGTCTATCAGATGTTCGTGTTTCACTACGCCTCCGCATCGGGGTCAGGAATCCGCGGGTTTCTCATTCGCTCACTCGTTTACTCGATCACACCGTACACGGTGGGCGGCACCGTCGTTGCGGTTGCGGCCAGCGTGAACGCTGCCTGAATCTCACCTGCCGCTTGCCGGGCTGCGGACTGATCGCGAGCGTGAACCCGCGCAAGGGACGCTCCTTCATCGACGTATTGTCCGAGTTCAACGAGGTCTGTCAAACCAACCTGATAGTCGATCCCGTCTTCCGGACGGCGTCGGCCGCCGCCGAGGCTCACCACCGTCAGGCCGAGCGCCCGGCAATCGAGGCTCGTCACATAGCCCGCACGCGGCGCGGCAACGGAAAACACAACCGGAGTCTCGCCCAGATGACGCTCGGGCGCCTCGATCAGGTCCGCTGGACCGCCCAACGCGCGCACCATCTGCGCGAAACGCTCGGCAGCCGCGCCTGAATCGAGCGCGGCATTCAGTTTGGCACGAGCTTGTGCCGTATCGCCAGCGGGGCCACCTGTTACGAGCATCTGCGCGGCGAGGCCAAGCGTGACCTCGTGCAGGCGTGCCGGGCGATGACGCCCAGTGAGATAGTCGATCGCACACCGCACTTCCAACGCGTTGCCCGCGCAGGGGGCCAACGGCTGGTTCATATCGGTCAGCACCGCGGTCGTTTTCATGCCGGCGCCGTTACCGACGTCAACGATGCTTCTCGCCAGTTCCAGCGACTTCGCGTAGGTCGGCATGAAGGCGCCCGATCCTACCTTGATGTCCATCGTCAGGCTAGCCAGCCCAGCAGCGAGTTTCTTCGAGAGGATCGACGCGGTAATCATCGCCACCGATTCAACCGTCGCCGTCACGTCGCGGATCGCATAGATTCGCTTATCCGCTGGTGCGAGCTGCGCCGTCTGGCCGATGATCGCCACGCCGACCTCGCGCACGACACGCTGAAACGTCTCGGTCTCAGGGACCACGTTGTAGCCGGGTATGGCCGCGAGCTTGTCGAGCGTGCCGCCGGTGTGACCGAGTCCTCGCCCCGAGATCATCGGTACGAAACCGCCGCAGGCGGCCACCATCGGGCCAAGCAGCAGCGACGTGAGATCGCCGACGCCACCCGTCGAATGTTTGTCGATCAGCGGGCCGTGCAAATCGAAGTCCTGCCAGGCGAGCACCCGGCCCGAGTCCCGTTGTGCAAGCGTCAACGCGATACGCTCGTCGACGCTCATGTCGTTGAAGTACACCGCCATCGCGAACGCGGCGACCTGCCCATCAGTGACGCTGCCGTCAGTGACACCTTGCACGAACTCGGCGATCTCGCTGCGGCTCAACGGCTGCCGGTCGCGCTTCTTGCGAATGATTTCCTGCGTCAAAGACATAATGATCGACCCAACCCAAGGTAGGAGACCGTAGCTTTATTTCACGTTCTGCCGCTCATCGCGCTCAATGAAACGACAGGAAAATGCCGGCAATCGCCGCACTCATCAGATTCGACAACGTGGCCGCCGCGACGACGCGTAATCCATAACGCGCCACTTCCGAGCGGCGCTCCGCTGCGACGGCACTAAAACCGCCAGTAAGGATCGCGATCGACGAGAAATTGGCAAAGCCGCACAGCGCAAACGATACGATAGCCAGCGTCTTCGGATCCAGCACCTGCAGGCCGGCCGCGGCAACCGACTGCGCGCCCTTCAGGTACGGTGACAGATCGACATACGCGACGAACTCGTTGAGGATCATCTTCTCGCCGATGAAGTTGCCAGCGAGCGGCGCGTCGTGCCAGGGCACGCCGATCAGCCACGCCAACGGCGCAAACGCCCAGCCGAGCAGACTCTGCAGTGTGATCTGCGGGTAGCCGAACAGTCCGGCAATTCCGCTGACAGTCGAATTCAGCAGCGCGATCAGGCCAATGAAAGCGATCAGCATGGCGCCCACATTGATTGCAATGCGCAGGCCGATGGCCGCGCCCGATGCGGCCGCTTCAATCACGTTGGCCGAGCGTCGCTCGTCGAAACTGAGCCCCTCCAACACGACGCGGCTCGGCTCGTTGGTCGGGAAAATGACCTTGGCAAACAGCAGGCCACCCGGAATCGCCATAAACGAAGCGGCCAACAGATATTCCAGGTTGACGCCTAGACCCGCGTAGCCAGCCAGCACCGAGCCCGCTACAGAAGCCATGCCGCTCGACATGACGGCAAACAGCTCCGCTCCGGTCATCTGCCTGACGAAAGGTTTGACGAAGGCCGGCATCTCGCTCTGGCCGAGAAAGATGGTCGCCACCGCGGAACAGGCCTCAACGCGGCTCACGCCGAGCAGCTTCTCGAACACAATGCCCAGACCGTTGATGATCCACTTCATCACGCCAATGTGATAGAGCACCGCGATCAGCGCGGTGACGAAGATGATCATGGGCAGCACGCGCAGTGCGAACACGAAGCCACCGCCGCCGAACAACGTGAACATCTTTTCGTCGACGAGACCGCCGAACATGAACGATACGCCGCGGTCGCCCATCTGCAGCACATGATTGACGCCGCGCGCGGCGGCGGCCAGGGCCGCGCTACCGAGCGGCACGAACAGCACCAGCGCGCCGATCGCCACCTGGGCGGCCAGCGCGGGAATCAGCGTGCGCAGACGGATGCCACTTCGATTCGTCGAGAGCACATAAGCGATCAGCAACAGAAAGACAATGCCACACAGGCTACGTACGATATCCACGTTGTGCTCGCTCTATCGGAATGGGGATGATCGGGAGAATCGCCAAGCGGGATGTCGGCATGAAGCCGGTCTCTCCACTCCATTGGCACGGGGTACGCGGCGGTTAGACGGCGCGCTTTGGGTTCAGCACGCACCGTTCTGGACGACGGCGCGGGTGAGGAGCGGTTGGGCGGGATGATGTACGTGGAGCCTGACTGACGTTATTTCGCATACCTATCTTCCTCCTCTCGTCTCTTTTGTTGGTCTTGCCGGGCATGTCGCAGCGGTGTGCTCACCGGTGCCCGTGCGTGCCTCGTATAGTGCAGCGCAAAGTGACCCACGTCTAGCCTTGGCGGCCGCGCGGACCTTACACGCTGGCATGCCGCAATGCAGCGACGCGGGCCGTCCTGGCGTGAAGGATCCGATCCATGCATTGCGCATCTCAACGCCGCCACGCCACCGCAAATCCTGTCCTGCCGGTCAGGTTATAGGTGACCAAAAAAATAAAGTAGACGCCTTTTCGTGGCGACGACGGGGTTCCAATGCGGCCCACATGCGGACGCATGGCTGTGCCTGCGGCTGGGAATCACCGAGGTTTGCGGTATGGTTGCTGCATTTTTTACGCGCAGCGCATCCGCTTTGCGCGGCAGACATGACCGGGCGGCGGCATTGCACCACCGCCCTCGATGCTCTACACGCGCATCAATGATGCGAGCGCGCCGTCCTAGTATGAGCGGCCTTTTTCGCCGCTGCCGATCGTCCGGCAGCGCCCTTGGTGCTGGCCGCCTTCTTCGCCGCCGCTGAACGGCTGGCGGCCGGCCGGCGAGCGGCTGCGGTCTTCGTCTGCTTCGACAGCGCCGCGCTCGATGCGCCCTGTCCGCTTTCGCGCTTGAGCGCCGTAGTGGCGGCGCGCGCGCTTCGTCTTCGATTCGCTGCTGGTGCTCTTGGCAGCGGCCTTGTGCTGGCCCGCCGCGCTGTCCTTGGCGGCCTTTTTACGCGTCGCTTCGCTGGTCGTACCCTTCTTCGGCGCCTTCAGATCGACGCCGGCGCGGCGCGCCTTCGACAAACCAATGGCAATTGCCTGCTGGCCGAGCTCACGCCGTGCTTGCCGGCGCGCACGCGATCGACCTCTTCCTTGACGAATTCCCCGGCCTGGGTGCTCGCCGCTTTGCCGGCCCGCTTGTCGGCCTGGGCACGGTGGATGGTTTTCTGTTCAGGCATGACAGTCCTCCAGATTGGATATAAGCCTGAACTGATGCAGCAACAGCCGTGCCTCAAGAAAAACAAGCCGTGCGGCATCCGCGCGGACGGCGTATGGTTAGAGTAAGCGCCGGTGCAGGTTGCCGGCTATCCCGCCAACCTGGAGAAGAAGCGCATGAAGATATCCACCTTACGCGCAGGCGCCCATATTGAAGGGGTTCACTGGGTCGCCGAATATGCCGAGGACGTCCACGAGATTCGCGTGTTCCGCGAGGGGCAGGAAGTGGATGTGCACAACGCGCCGTCGACGCTGTTCGGCGACGAGGAGAACGCCGGCTCGAAAAGCTGCGCCGATCATCGCGCGGCGGAAGCGGCGGTGCTCGCGTATTTGCGGCGCTTCGTCGCCGAGCACGACGCGGAAGAATAGCGAATGGGCGAAATCGTGAGGATTTCGCCCAAGCGGGGCTTTAGCGCGCGTTATTGACGAAGCTTCGCGCCCCTTAGCATTCGCATTCGCCTTAATCAGCCGGACGCAGCTTCTTCACTTCGGCGTCCGAAGGCTGCACGCTCGCGCCGTCAATATAGCGGTACGACGTCATCACACCCTTGCCGTCCTTCACGCCCGTCACCCCCACATAAGCGCCCATGGTCGACTGATTGTCCTGCGCACGATACGTGATGGGCCCAAACGGCGTCTCGACATTCAAGCCCTTGAAAGCAGCGGCGAGCTTGTCAGGATCGGTGGAACCGGCTTTCTTCAGGCCGTCCGCAATCGACATTAGCGCGGAATAGCCGACCACCGAGCCGAGACGCGGATAGTCGTGATACTTCGCCTGATACGCATCGACGAACTTCTTGTTGGCCGCCGTATCGATCGAATACCACGGGTAGCCCGTCACGATCCAGCCAGTCGGCGCTTCCGCGCCCAGCGGGTCCAGATAATCCGGCTCGCCCGTCAGCAACGAAACCACGCTGCGATCCTTGAAGAGTCCCGTCGTATTGCCCTGGCGCACGAATTTGCCGAGATCCGCGCCGAACAACACGTTGAAGATCGCGTCGGGCTTCGCATCGGCAATCGCCTGGGTCACCGCACCCGCGTCGAGATTACCGAGCGGCGTAGCCTGATCCGAGACGAACTCGATGTCAGGCTGTGCGGCCTGCATCAGCCGCTTGAAGGTCGCCACCGCCGACTGGCCGTACTCGTAGTTCGGATACACCAGCGCCCAGCGCTTTTTATGCAGCTTGAGGGCTTCCGGCACCAGCATCGCAACCTGCATGTAGGTGGAAGGACGCAGACGGTACGTGTATTTGTTGCCGTCGGCCCAGACGATCTTGTCGGTCAGCGGTTCGGCGGCGAGGAAGAAAACATGCTTCTGCTTGGCGTAATCGGTAAGCGCCAGGCCCGTGTTCGACAGGAAGCCGCCGAACAGCAACTGCACGCCCTCGCCCGTGACCAGCTCCTGCGCGACGCGCACCGTATCGCCCGGGTTGGCGTTGTCGTCGCGCGAGACAACTTCGAGCTTCTTGCCGAGCACCCCGCCCGACGCATTCACCTCATCAAGCGCGAGGTTCCAGCCGTTCTTATAGGGGCCGAGAAAGGCTGGTTGGGCTTTATAGCTGTTGATTTCGCCAATCTTGATCGTCTCCTGGGCCGTTGCCCCGAGTGCGGTCAACGTGAGCGTCAACGAGACGGTCAGACGTGAGATCCATCCTGCGCGTGTGGTCATGCCTTTCTCCGTTATCAATGGGATTGCGGGAATGCGAAATCAGCGCGCGGTTCGGCGCGAATGCGCGCCACCGTCGCCTCGACGTCCTGCCACGCGGGCTTACCGCCGGCAAACTGCTGACGCAGGTACGACACCAGTTCGTTCACCTGGGCGTCGTTGAAACTGTCGCGGTACGCCGGCATCGTACCGAGTTCGGGCCGCGCAGGCGAGCCGATCCCGTCCAGAATGACGCGTATCAGGTTGTCGGGCGCCGCGCTATGGAGATTCGTGTTAAGCGCGAGCGAGGGATGCGCGCCGAATAGTTGCGGCCCGCTGCCGGTGTGATGGCATGCGGCACAGGCGCCGTCGAAAAGCCGCGCGCCGAGACTGGACGCGACCGGCGTCGCCATGCTGGCCTCTTCATATTCGCGTGCCAGGGCTTGCGGATTGGCATTCGGCCCGGCTGGATTGAGAGAGGCGAGATAGTTCGCCATCGCGCGGATATCGCTATCGGGCAACGCCGCGAGTTCACTGACGACCGGTCCCATCGGCCCGGCTGCCACGCCGTGCAGCGGCGCGTGACCGAAGCGCAGATAGCTGAACAGTTCGTCTTCGGTCCACGGTACGGGCGCGTTGGACAGCGTCGTCAAGGCCGGCGCTTCCCAGCCTTCCGCCATGCCCCCGCCGAGGAACGCCGCACCGGTTTGCTCGGCCCCCAAAGCATTGCGCGGCGTGTGACACGCACTGCAATGACCGAGACCGTTGACCAGATACGCGCCACGATTCCACTGCGCCGTTTGCGTCGCCTCCTGCGTGAAAGTATTGCGCTTCAGAAACAGGCTATTCCATGCCGCCATCATGGGTCGCACGCTGAACGGAAACGCCAGCTTCGTTTCCGGCGGCCGGGAACGTACCGGCGTTTGCGACATCAGGTACGCGTATAGCGCCTTGAGGTCATCGTCGGAGACGTTCTTGAATGAGGTGTACGGAAAAGCGGGGTACAGGTGCCGTCCATCGCGATGTATGCCCTGACGCATGGCTCGCACGAATGCTTCCAACGACCAGTTGCCGATGCCGGTCTGCTCATCCGGTGTGATATTCGTGGTGTAGATGGTGCCGAATGGCGTATCGAGCGCAAGGCCGCCTGCGTTCGGCACGCCGTTGTGCGCGGTGTGGCACACGGCGCAATCGCCGAGCGAGGCGAGTAGCTTGCCGCGTGCGATCAGTTCGGGAGCAAACGCCGATGCCAGCGGTGGCGTAATCGGTGCAATGGGTTGGGGTGCAAACGAAGCCACGCTTAGCCAGCCTGCGGCGCCTGCGGCCAATGCGCTAAGGAGGCCGAAGCGCCAGCGCTTTTTCCTGCGCGCGGCTGCGGCAGCGCCCGCTTCTTGCGCCGGACCATCTGCGAGCGCCGCGCGGATCACCTCCGGCGTGAACGGCGGACGTCGAAAACGCACGCCCGTCGCATCGAAGAGCGCATTGGCGATCGCCGCCGCGCCCGGCAGCGAGGCGGATTCGCCGGTACCCATGGGCGGCTCGCCGTGGCGCGGCATCATCACCACTTCGATCACCGGTACCTCGCGGAACGTCAGGATCGGATAGGCGCCCCACTCCTGGCTCGTGACTTCGTTCTTGCCGAAGGTCACACGCTCTTTCAACGCACGGCTCGTCGCCTGGATCACATTGCCGTGGATCTGGTGACGCACACCATCCGGATTGACCATCGTGCCCGTATCCTGGCCCACCACCACACGCGTGACGGCCATCTCGCCGCTCTTGCGGTTCACCTCAACGTCTGCCACCCAGGCGGCCCATGCCGCGCCGAAACCGGGGAATTTGCTGTGTACGTATCGTGCGTATGCAAAACCTCTGCCTCGTGCGATGTCGCCTTCAGGTTCGGCTTGTGCCTCTTGCTCCTCCTTTAGCGCGACGTTACGCGGCTGCCAGTTGGCCTTGTCCGCCACCGCCTTGACCAGATCAATCGCACGCGGATCGGTGAGGTGCTGCAAGCGGAATTCGACAGGATCGACGCCCGCTTGCTCAGCCAGTTCGTCGATGAACGATTCGTGTGCAAACGTGTTGGGCAATGCAGAGACACCGCGCAACCACGAGGCGCGGACAATCGGCGGCGTGTCGTCGCACACGATGCGCATGGTCCGGTAGTCGTAGGGCGGCACCGCCGTGCGGTCGCCCATTTCGAACACCTGTGGCTGCGGCGCGATCGCGCCGGTCAGCAGCAAGGCGAGCGTCGGTGCGTCATTCGACGGGTAACGGGTCGCGAAATCGTAGCCCGTGAGTTGGCCGTTCTCATCCACTGCGCCGCGCACGTCCATCAGTTGCGCCGCGCCTTTCGGTTCCCATGCGTGCTCGTCTTCGCGCGATAGTTGCACGCGCACCGGTTTGCCGACTGCACGCGAGAGCAAGGCCGCATCCGCCACCACGTCATCGGCACAATTGCGGCCGTAACAACCCGCGGCTTCCATCCGGACCACTTCGATGCGCGCTTCGTCTAGCGCCATGAGCAGCGCCAGATCGGCGCGCAGCGAATGCGGATTCTGCGTACCGGACCAAACCTCGAGCGCGCCGTCACGGTAGTCGGCCACCGCGCACGACGGCCCGATCGACGCATGCATCTGAAACGGCCATACGTAGGTGCGTTCAAGAGTGTCGCCAGCTTGTGCGAGCGCCGCGTCGACGTCGCCTTCGATCAGCAGATCGCGACGCTTCGACGGATTGGCACGCAAGGTCGCTTCCACCTCGTCGCTGCTTTCGAGAGGCGGCAAACCCTCCACCGGTTTCCACTGGACGTCGAGACGTTTGGCGGCCTGCTGTGCAACCTCCTCACGTTCCGCAACGATGCCCACGAAATCACGGATCACGACGACCTTGACGATGCCAGGCAGGTCGCGAACAGAATCCTCATCGACGTGCAGCAGGCTGTTGCCAATGAAATCACCTTGCGCCACGCCCGCATATGGCGGACGCACCACCCGGCCATGCAACATGCCGGGCACACGAACGTCATGCACGAACATCAGCTCGCCGGTGGCCTTAGCGGGGATATCGACGCGCGCCGTGCTTTTGCCGACAATGCGATAAGCATCCGCCGGTTTGACGGGCGTATCCGTCGAGAGCGTCAACTCGATATGCCGCCCGGCGATCAGCTCGCCGTAGCCGATGCCTTGCACCACGTCTTCGCCACGGCGATGCACGATGCCGTCGTGCACATCGAGTGCCTCGGCGCTGACACCAAAGCGCGCGGCCGCCTGCTGCACCAGGAACTGCCGCGCCTGCGCCGCAGCAAGTCGCAGCGGCACCGCAGAGATCTGAATCGTTGCGCTCGCAATCGTCGGCCCTTGATTCGGCACTTCAGTGGTGTGCCCGAGCACAACTGACACCCGCGTGAGCGGCACATCCAGTTCTTCCGCGACGATCTGCGCGAGCGCAGTGCCAATTCCGGTTCCCAGATCGACGTGTCCGTTGAACGCAACCACGCTACCGTCGCCGCGTACCACGAGAAAGACGTCCGCCATGGTCGGCACGAACGACGAGCGCGAGCCCGGCTGCCCGACTGCCGGCTTGACCGGCGCCTGCGGCGGGCGCACCACCATCAGCACATTCTGCGCGTCATCGAGCTGCTGGCGCGAGAGCGGTTGACGTTCGACGCTGACGTCCGGCCCGGTCATGCGCGCTCTCCTTCATGCTCGCGACGCTGCGCCGCCAGCAATTCGGCAGCCCGGTGCACGGCGCGCAGGATCTCCACATGCGTGCCGCACCGGCACAGGTTGCGCGACAACTCACGACGGATCGTATCGTCGCTGGGGTGAGGATCTCGGTCAAGCAGCGCTTTCGCGGTCATGATCATGCCGTTCAGGCAGTAGCCGCACTGTGCGGCCTGTTCCAGGATGAACGCCTGCTGCACCGGATGCAGCGCGGCACGCGTACCCAATCCTTCAAGCGTGGTGATTTCGTGCCCTAAAGCCACCCTCGCGGTCGTCACGCACGAGCGCGTCGGGATGCCATCGAGCAGCACCGTGCACGCGCCGCACTCGCCTAGACCACAGCCAAATTTCGGGCCGTTCAACGCCAGATCGTTACGCAGCAGATAGAGCAGTGGCGTGTCGATACCGGCGCTGATGGCATGTGTCGCGCCGTTGACGTTGAGCGTGAGGTTCGCGGGGCGGTTCATAGCCGCAGCGTCGGCGGATCTCGGCGCGCGCTCAGACGACCACCGGCACTTCGGTAGCCGGCGGCGTATTGCGACTGCGCCGGCACCGGATCAGGCCGTCGATCATCACCATGCCCACACCCGGAATATCGCCAAGCTGAACGCTTTCGAGCAGCGTGCTGCCGGCCGTGTGCTGCGCGCGATCCATGAACACCAGGTCCGCAGGACGGCCCACTTCGATCAGCCCCTGGCGCAGATTGCGCTGTCGTGCAGTGTTTCCAGTCGCGAAGCAAAAGGCGATTTCCGCGGGAATGTCAGCGAGACTCGAGATCAACGCAATCATCCGCAGAATGCCGAGCGGTTGCACGCCCGAACCCGCAGGACTGTCCGTGCCGAGAATGATCCGGTGCGGACATTTGAGTTCGATGGCGTGACGCGCGGTCAACAACGCGATCCGCTCATTGCCGTTGTGCACGATCTCCAATGCACGTGTGGATTGCTCGCACAGGTCGCAGACATGGCGATAAGGCAGCGACGTATGGCCGCCGTTGATGTGGCCGATGACATCCGCGTCGGCGGCGAGCACCACGTCCTTGTCGATCAGTCCCGAGCCGGGAATCGACGGTCCGCCCGTGTGAATCGTGCTTTGAATCCCGTACTTGCGCGCCCAGGCAACCATCTGGCCGGCTTCTTCACCGGCCTTCACGCTGCCGAGGCCCACTTCGCCCAGCAGTTTCACGCCCGCTTCCGACAGTTCCTTGAAGTCCTCCTCGACCATGCCCTTTTCGATCACGGGGGCACCGGCCAGCACCTTCACGCCGCCGCCGACACCCGCGCCGCGCATGCCTTCGAACGAGCGTTGCGCCGTAATCGCCAGAGCCTTCACGCCGATGATATCCTTAGGACGTCCTGGCAAATGCACTTCGCCGGCCGAAATCATCGTCGTCACGCCGCCGTTCAGATTCGATTCGATCCAGCCCATCTGGTTTTGACGCGGCGTCCAGTCGCCGAAGACGGGATGCACGTGCGAATCGATCAGGCCAGGGGCGACCGTCGTGCCTTTGCAGTCGACCGTGGTGCGCGCGCCTTCGAGGTCGCAGTCTTTCTCTTTACCCACTGCGACGATCACGCCGTCGTCGATCACCAGCGTGTCGGCGTCAAGAATCGGCTGGTCGATATCGCCGGATAACAGCAGGCCGATATTCGTTATCACGACCTTGCCCGACAACCCTGTCAACGTCTCTGCTGCCATCTGCTTCTCCTTTCGCAACGACTATCCGACGCAACCGTGCGCCCGCATCGTGCTGAGCGCGGGGCCGCATCGCAGGAATCAGACGCTCAGATAAGCGCGCCTGACTGTTTCGTTCTTCGCGAGTTCGCCGATCGTGCCGCTAAAGCGGATCTGTCCTTTCTCGAGGACATACGCGCGGTCGCTGACCAGTTCGGCGAAGTGCAGGTTCTGTTCGGACAACAGAATCGACAGCCCTTCGCGCTTAAGTTCGAGAATCATGTTCGCCATCTGCTCGACGATCACCGGCGCCACACCCTCCGACGGCTCATCGAGCAATACCAGATACGGATTGCCCATTAGCGTGCGCGAGACCGTCAGCATCTGCTGTTCGCCGCCGCTCATTTGTCCGCCGGGGCGCCGGGGCATTTCGCCGAGATTGGGGAAGAGCCGGAACAGCTTTTCCGGGGTCCATTGCGGCGCGTCTTCGCGCGGCGGTTGACGGCCTGCGTCGAGGTTCTCCATCACCGTGAGATCGGAGAACACGCGGCGGTCTTCCGGCACGAAGCCCATGCCCATACGGGCGATCCGATACGGCGGCAGCGTTGCAATGTCCGCGCCGCGAAACCGTATTTCGCCCTGACGGCGCGGCAACAGGCCCATCACGGCCTTCATCGTGGTCGATTTACCCGCACCGTTGCGGCCCATCAGCGCCACCACTTCGCCACGGCCCACTTCGAGACCGACGTCGAACAGGATGTGCGCACGCCCGTAGAACGCGTTGAGACCGGAGACTTTCAGCATCGGCTCGCTCATTGCAACGCCCCTTGATGACCCGCCTGGCTGTCCTGATGGTCCAGCGCTGCATGCGCCTGAAAAGTCTTGCCGGTGCCGAAATACACTTCCTGCACGCGAGCGTCGTTGCGGATCGTGTCGGCGCTGCCTTCGGCGATCAGCTTGCCGCGCGCCAGCACGATCATGCGGTCGGCGTAAGCGAACACCACGTCCATGCTGTGTTCGGTGAACAACACGCCAATTTTGTGCTCCGTGACGAGGCGCTTGGTCAGTGCCATCAGATCGTTGCGCTCCTTGGGCGCCATGCCGGCAGTAGGCTCGTCCATCAGCAGCAGCTTCGGGCGGTTGGCCATGGCGATGGCGAGTTCGACGCGTTTGACATCGCCGTAGGCCAGCACGCCGCAGGCACGATGCGCGTCCGCGGCCATGCCGACCTGTTCGAGCAGGCTGATCGCTTCATCCGCGTACCACGATCCCGCCGGTTTCCACAGGCCGAACAGTTTGCGTTCGCGCGATACCAGCGCCATCTGCACGTTTTCAAGCACGGTCATCGAGTTGAAGGTCGCCGCAATCTGGAACGTGCGGCCCACGCCAAGCCGCCAGATATCGCGCGGCCGCATGCCGACGAGTTCGTGGTCGTCGAGCCGGATCGAACCGGACGAGGGTCTCAGTTGACCGTTGACCATGTTGAAGCAAGTCGATTTACCCGCGCCGTTCGGACCCAGCAACGCGAGCAGTTGGCCGGCTTCGAGATCGAACGACACGTCGTCGACGGCCTTAAGTCCACCGAATGATTTCGACAAGCCCGACACGCGCAAAAGGCTCATAGACCCTCCTTCATGGCGGTCGCTTGCGAGGGCGAGGGTGAAGACACGTTGGTGCGATCCGTTTCGGGCGCACCGCCTGCATGACCATTCTTCGTGCCGACGTCGTCGTCGCCGAAGCGGTCGCGAATGAAGCCCACAATGCCCTGCGGGAACGCGATCACCAGCAACAGGATGGCGAAGCCGAGCAGCGCCTGCCAGTAATCGGTCTGACGTGCGACGGTGTCCTGCAGCCACGTGAAGACCGCGGCGCCGACGATCGGTCCGGTCAGGGTCTGCAGGCCACCGAGCAGCACCATCACGAGACCGTCGACTGAACGGCTTACGCTGATGACTTCCGGCGAAATCGTGCCTTTAGAGAACGCGTACAAGGAACCGGCGAGGCCGCAGAATACCGAAGCGATCACAAACGACGCCCATTGCACGCGCTTGACGTCGATACCGATTGCCTCGGCACGCAGGCCGGAATCGCGCGAAGCCCGCATCGCGTAGCCAAGCGGAGAAAACAGCATGCGCCGCAACAGCCAGACACACACCGCGACACACGCGAGCGTCAGGTAGTAATAGGCAACCGGAGAAGACAACCAGTTCGACGGCCACAATCCGACCACGCCGTTACTGCCGCCCGTCACGTCATCCCACTGGAATACCACCGACCAGACGATCTGCGCAAACGCGAGCGTCAGCATCGCCAGGTAGACGCCGGACAGCCGCACGCAGAACCAGCCGAACACGAGAGCCCCCGCGAGCGCGAGCAACGGCCCGAGCAGGAGCGCTGCTTCCATCGGCAGATTCAGGACTTTGAGAAAGAGCGCTGCGCCATACGCGCCGAGCCCGAAATACGCCGCGTGCCCAAACGAGTGCATGCCGCCCGGCCCCATGATGAAGTGCAGGCTGGTCGCGAACAGCACCGCAATCAGGATTTCGACCAGCAGGATGGGCATATAAGGAAACGCGCGGGCGGCAAGCGGCGCGAGCACAAGCACGGCGAGCACCGCGAGAGCCAGCCATTTCAGCCGCTTGCCTGCGGGCCGCAGCGGCGCGTCCGGTGCGGCCATGCCACGCACCGCCGCGCTCGCACGGCCAAGCAAGCCCCAGGGCCGCACGACCAGCACAACAGCCATCACGACAAACTCCGCCACCAGCGTGAAGCGGCTCAGCGAAAAATCGATTCCGCCAATCGATACATGTCCAATGCCGATACACAGCGCCTTGATCTCGGCGATCAACAACGCGGCGACGAAGGCACCGGGGATGGAACCCATGCCGCCCACCACCACAACCACGAACGCATTGCCGATGGTCTCCAGATCGAGCGACAGGTTCGCCGACATACGCGGCCCCTGCAACGCCCCGCCCAGTCCCGCCAGAAACGCACCCACAAGGAACACGCCGGTGAAAAGCCACGCCTGATTGATACCGAGCGCGCCGAGCATCTCGCGATCCTGCGTCGCGGCACGCACCAGCGTGCCCCAACGCGTGCGCGTGAGACCATACCAGAGCAACAGCAGTACCAGCGGACCGATCACGATGAGGGCGATATCGTAAGTGGGCAACGCATGGCCAAGCAGATTGACCGCACCGGCCAGGTGCGGCGCACGCGGCCCGAACAGTTCCTCAGGCCCCCACAGCCAGAGTGCCGCGTCACGGAAGATCAGCACCAGCGCGAAGGTGGCAAGCAGATGAAACAATTCGGGCGCCTGATAGATGCGCCGTAACACGATCATTTCGACCAGCGCGCCAAGCACTGCGACGACCAGTGCGGCGGCCAGCACGGAGAGCCAGAAGCCGCCCGTCGTCTGGCCGAAACGGCTCGCAATGCTGTAGGCGACGTAAATGCCGAACATATAGAACGAACCGTGCGCGAAATTGACGATGCGCGTGACGCCGAAGATCAGCGACAGCCCCGCGGCGACGAGAAACAGCGTCGACGCGTCGGCAAGTCCGTTGATCAGTTGTACCAGCAGATTCGAAAGCATCGTAACCCTCAGCGGCGTGCAATCCATCCAATGCGCAGGACACTACCAGCGAAATTATTCAGCGCAAACCATCTTCGCCTTTGATTTCGCTAACCTGCAATCCGCCGATCCGCGGCAGCGGCCGGCCCGAAGCCGTCACCGCAACCGCCACCACGATCTCGTTGGCGCGCGGCGCATCGGAGACGCGTGCTTCGATGGCGTCGAAGTGACTGCGCACGAACGCGGCGTCCTTGTGGCCGAGCGGCACGTCGATCGCGGTCCCGAGCGTGCCCATTTTTTTCGCCGACGGCACCAGCGCTGCGCCCTTCTCCACCGCGACACGCAGTGGCGCGCCGAGCTTCGGATGCAGGATCGCGGCGGCGTGCTCCAGTTCGCCCGCTTCGCCGACAATCGCGGCCTTGCCATAACTTTGCGCCTGGCCGGGCTCGATGCCCAGCGCCTCGACACATTTCTTGCCGAGCAGTGCGCCGAGTTCTTCACCTGCCTCGATCAGCGCATCGAGTTTGGGTTCGAAGCGGCCTGCATAAGGGTTTTCGATTACCGCAATGGCGACCGCGCGGCGCACCGGCGGATCGATGGTCTGACCCATTTCGATGCGTGTTTCATCGACCTGCACTACCAGCTTGCGAAGCTTGATTGCCATTTCGCTCTCCGTGTATGGGTTCCGTATGTTTGGGTTGACGCCGCTGCGAGTTAGCGCAGGCCGTCCTTGCCGACGATGGCCTCTTTTGCAAGGCCGCCGACGCGCGCATGTACGCGCTGTCCGGTGCTCATCACGAGGATATAGACCACCTCGTCCGCGGCCGGCGCGCCAGGCACCCGGACTTCGATCGCATCGAAGTGGCTGCGCACGTAGCTCGCGTTGACGTGGGTCAGCGGCACGTCGAGTGCGGTGGACGGCGCCCCCACCTTCTTGGTGGATGCGACGATCGCATTGGTCGGCACACCGTTCTTCTCCAGCAATTCGCGCATCGCATAACCGCCCGGCACATGCCACAACGCGCCGTGCTCGAGTTCGCCGGCCGCGCCGACAATCGCGCCCTTGCCGTAGCTTTCGATCGCCGCGTGCGGGACGGCCATCGCCGCCAGCAGCCGCTGCGCCATATCGACGCCGATCGGCTTAAGCGCCTCCATGGCGTGCTGGATGTCGGCCTCATAGCGGCCCGCAAACGGATTGGTCATCACGGCGGCAATCGCGCCCTTGCGCAAGGGCTGCGCAGGCGCCGGACCGAACTCGTGAAAAATGTCTTCGACGTGCGTCAGCACGCGGCGTATTTCGAACACGGAGCCTCCGTTGGGTAATGGGTGTCACGGGTCAGGCGCAGGCCGCCGCTGGCAGCCGGCGCCGCTGCGGGCCGATCGGCCATGCCGACCACACGCACGCTGCGCTGCAGAAACAGCGCCGCGCCTTCAATCAAGCCTTGTTCGTGCAGTCGGGCCGCCTCGCGGGCGCCGCCCGCGAGCGCAAAATCGATCAGCGGTTGCGGCAACGGCGGCACATCGACCGTCACCAGCAGGTCGCCGAGATCGCTGTCGTCTTTCAGCGAAGAGGCCGGTTGGCGGACGATATCGGCGTGTTTCAGATCCACGGCGTTGGTGATCATCGTTGCAGCGGCGTCAGCGACGGCAGCGGTACGGGCCAGCACCGTCACGCTATCCGCAATGCCGAGGCTGAAGCTGCGGCCACGCCAGCCGCTGGTGGCGATGCCGCGCACTGGCGAGGCCGCGTCGAGCGTCAGGTTAGCATCGAGCGGAAGGCCGCTGCCAAGGCGAGCGCCGTCAAATTGGGCCAGGTCGGTAAATACACCGATACGGTACTGCTGGCCGTCGCTCAGATACAGCGCAATATCGCCACCGTTGTTGATGAATGCGCGCGACACGCCGGGTCGCGCGAACGCCGCGATCAGTTCATCCGCGACGCTGCCGGCAACCGCGGCCATCGGCGTGATATAGCGTGCCCGGTGCGGGTAGCATGCGTCCCACATGCGGCTGGCGACAGCGCCCTTGCATGGCCGGCTCAACGGATCATGCTGCACGGGCTGCCGCAGTTGCGGCAGTTCCGCCACCAGCTCGTCCAGCACGCTCGCAAAGCGCTGCCAGCACGCTTCATGCGCGGCCCGCACGGCCGCAGCCTCGCCGTCGGCACCGATGATCAGATCGATCGGGCCGTGTTGCAAGTGCCAGCGGGTGGCGTCGAGTTGGGCGCGGGTCGCGGTCATGGTCGTTATCCCAGCATCGGCGGCATGCCGAGCGGCCACGGGTTTTCAGGGTGACGCGCCAGGGTGCGGCGCGCAAGCGGCGCCCCTTCGACGTGATCCGGCCCATTGGCCAGCACGCTTTCCAGCGAACGCACCGCGTCGAGGTGGCCGCCGAGGTCGCGGTAGACGTCGTAGCTCATGGTGAATTCAATCGGCGCAACGATCGCAGGCGTAGGTACCGTGCCGAACGAGCGGTCCGGCATGCGCGTCACATCGACCATCACTGTAATGCCGCCACCGGGCCATACGTAAGCTGGTGCACCGCCACAGGTCACGTTCACGAGCCGCTGTTTGATGGCGCGCGTGAGCAAGACCGGATTCTCGGTCGCGCCGGCGCGCAAGCTGCCGCCCGCACCGCCCAGGAACAACACCGTCGCGAGCGACGGCTCACAGTTCTCGCCAATCCGCTCCACGGTACTGCGCACCGTCGTCGGCATCTCTGTGATGCGCGGCACCAGGTTGGCGTCCAATTCGTACCACTGCGCATGCTCGCCGGTGGTCGACACCATCAGCAACCGCATACCTGGACGCGCCACGGCGGGATCGAAGCCTTCGATAATGGCCAAGGGGTCCTGAATATCCGTGCCACCCCATCCCGTACCGGGATTGGCGACCTGGAAATAGCGGCCCGGCGTCGATTTGCGGCCGCGAATCTTCAGACCTGAACGCGTCATGCCGAGGCACCGTCCCGCCTGATGCTCGGTGAGCACGCCGGTAATGTGATCGTCGACCACCACTACCTCATCGACATGCCCGAACCATTGTTTGGCGAAGATGCCGATGGTCGCCGAGCCGCAGCCCACGCGCATGCGCTGCTCCTCGACGCCGTCCACGATCGGCGCAGCACCGGCGCGGATCACGAGGCTCGCACCGCCGTCAATAGTCAGTTCGACCGCCTGCTTGTTGCCGAGCGCCAGCATCATGTCGCACGTCACACGGCCTTCTTTCTTGCTGCCGCCGGTCAGATGATGCACACCACCGAGGCTTAACATCTGCGAGCCGTATTCCGCCGTCGTCACGTGACCGACGATCTCCCCCTGGCAACGCACATTCGATTGCTCCGGCCCGAGAAAGCGGTCGGTGTCGATTTTTACCTTGAAGCTGCAATAGCTGAAGATGCCCTCGGTGACGACCGTCACCATGTCGACGTCGTCGAGCTTCGACGCGACGATGAACGGCGCGGGCTTGTAGTCGGGATAAGTTGACGAGGCGCCGACGCCGGTGACGAACAACGCCTGATCCTCGGCCGCTCGTCCCTGCGGTGCGACCACCGCCGCGTCACTACCCGCCGCAGACGATGCACCAAATTCGATCGCGGCCGCTTCGCCGGTGCCAACCGCGAGCATTCTCGACACGAATACCACCGGGTCAACCCGGATCAGCCGCCCGTCCGAGTTCGCGTAACGGTCGCACGCGCCGGTGCGGCCTTCGGATATCTGGCACAACACGGGGCACGCATTGCATTCGATCTTGTTGCTCGCCATCCGCTCGCTGCGGGGCGCCGCTTTTTCGAGCACGGTCGGACCGGGTGTCGAGGCGGTTTCGCCATCGACGCGGTCTGCACCGAAATCGACCTTCGTATGTTCGGTCATGGTGGGGTTCCCATACGACGACATTACAATCGGCCCTACCCGGCTGACGAAATAGCCCTTGTTTCAAGGCACATTCGTGTGACACCCAACAACTCTCATTTTGAAAAATGTTGCGGTCACTCATCGTTCGTGTAGTATTCACTACACCAAACTTGATTGAAATCTACTCGATCAAAATAGACTGCGCAACGCCTTTTCCCGATTGTTCGTTATGTTGCGGCGCGCCATTGCCCGCGCCGCGGCCCTATGCAGAAGGAGTTTCGCCGTGACCCATGTCGTGACTGAAGCCTGCATCCGCTGCCGCTACACCGACTGTGTGGACGTCTGCCCAGTGGACTGCTTCCACGCCGGGCCGAACATGCTGGTGATCGATCCGGACGAATGCATCGACTGCGCGGTCTGCGTGGCCGAGTGCCCCGTCAATGCAATTTACGCCGAAGAAGACCTGCCTGCTGACCAACAGGCGTTCACCGCGCTGAACGCCGAGTTGACCGGCGTGTTTCCGGTGCTCAACACACGCGAAGAGCCCCTGCCTGACGCCGACGCATGGAAGGACGTCACGGACAAGCTGGCCCTGCTCGAGCGGTAAGCCCCGCCATGCCACGCGCTACGCCGCGACCCCACACACCCATTTTGCCCTGCCGCATTCGCCCCAGGCTGCGCGCACGGCTCATCGTTCCCTCGTTGTTCCTCACTCAACTGATTGCAGGAGAAGCCAATGAACGAAGTTGTTGATCACCCCGTCTCTCACGACACGCCAGACACCCACGCCGAACCGCCATCGCCCATCGAGACCGACGCATTGATCGTCGGTGCAGGGCCGGTCGGCCTCTTTCAGGTGTTCGAACTAGGTCTGCTGGAGATCAAGGCGCATGTCATCGATTCGCTGCCGGTAGTGGGCGGCCAATGCGTCGAGCTGTATCCGGACAAGCCGATCTACGACATTCCTGCGGTGCCGATCTGCACCGGACAGGAGCTCGCGGACAATCTGCTCAAGCAGATCGAGCCGTTTGGCGCAACGTTTCACCTCGGGCAGGAAGTGCAGATCGTCGAGCGTCTGGAAGACCGGCGGTTTTTTGTGCGTACCAGTAAAGGCACCGAGTTCATTACCAGGACCATCTTCATTGCTGCGGGCGTCGGCTCGTTTCAGCCACGTTCGCTGAAAGTCACCGGCATCGACAAATACCACGGCCGGCAACTGTTCTATCAGGTGCGCGATCCCGAGCTGTTCCGCGACAAGGACATTGTGATCTGCGGCGGCGGTGACTCCGCGCTGGACTGGGCGCTCAATCTCGTCGACATTGCGCAAAGTGTGATCCTCCTGCACCGGCGCGATGAATTCCGCGCCGCGCCCGCCTCGGTGGCGAAAATGCGCACCCTATGCGACGACCTGCGCATGCAGTGTCTGGTGGGCCAGGTGAGCGGCTTCGAAGATAATCACGAAGCGCTCCATCGCATCAAGGTGACAGGCGACGACGGCGTGACACGCACGCTCGAACTCGATCACCTGCTGGTGTTCTTCGGCTTGTCGCCGCAACTCGGACCGATTGCCCAGTGGGGCCTTGAAATCGAGCGCAAACAGATTGGCGTCAACACCGAGAAGTTCGAAACCAATGTGCCGGGCATCTTTGCGGTGGGCGATATCAACACCTATCCGGGCAAGAAAAAACTGATCCTGTCCGGTTTTCACGAAGCGGCGCTAGCGGCATTCGGCGCGGCCCCGTATATTTTCCCGGATAAGAAAATTCATATGCAGTACACAACAACCAGTACCAAACTTCACAAGGTGCTGGGAGTCGAATCGCCGGTGTTCGATTAAAGATGTGCTTGCCGGGATGCATCCCGGCTGTATCATGACAGCGGGCCGGCAGCGAAATCGCAGGCAGATGAGCGTTGGCCCGCTGTGTTGTGAGCAGATGCACCAGACGCTAACGGAGAGAGTCGAGGCCGCCCATGAGTCCAACCGCCGCCCGCAAGACGGGCGCCACCGGCATCCGCGCGAAGCAGGCCCAGGATACGCGCGCAAAGATTCTGAAGGCCGCCATCAAGGTATTCGCCAAGCAAGGTTACGCGAGCGGCCGGGTCGAGAGCATTTCGAAAGCGGCACGCTCGCACGACCGGATGATCTACTACTACTTCGGCAGCAAGGAGCAATTGTTCGTCGAAGTGCTGGAGACGATCTACTCGCAGTTCAATGAAGCAGAAAGCCGGCTCGATCTGGATTTCGACGACCCCGTGCGCGGTTTGCAGCAGGTCGTCGAGTTTGTCTGGCAGTACTACCTCGATCATCCTGAGTTCGTCACGCTGCTGTCCAGCGAGAATCTGCATCAGGGCAAGCACGCAAAGAAATCGTCGAAACTGCGCGATATTTCCGGCTACGCGATTTCCGTAGTGCAGAAGGTACTGGATGCGGGCAAGGCCAAAGGCGTGTTTCGTGACAGCATCGCGGCGCGCGATGTCTACATCATGATCGCCTCGCTTGGCTATTTTTATAACGCCAATCAGTACACACTTAGTGCGTTTCTCGGCGAATCGCTGATGGACAAGCCGGCCCTCGCGCACTGGCGCGAGGTCATGCAGGAGACCGTGTTGCGCTCGGTACTGGCCCGGGTGCCGGTTGAAGAAGCAGGCACCGTGAGCGAAAGCACGTCGTTATAGGTTCTGCGCGGCGAGGCTTACTTATGCAGCTTCCCGCGGCAAGCCCGTATTGGCTGCCCGATGCGCGGCGGAGCGCTTCACCATCAAAGCCACCGCCGCGATCAGCGAAGGCACGGCCAGCAGCGCAAAGATCGTGCTGAAGCCGATATTGGCCTGCAGCAGCAGGCCACCGGAAAACGCCCCGAGAATGCCGCCAAAACGGCCGACGCCCAGCATCCAGGCCACGCCCGTCGCCCTGCCGCTAGTCGGATAGAACGCCGCCGCCAAAGTGGGCAACGACGACTGCGCGCCATTCATGCAAACACCTGCGATAAAGGTGATCGCCGCAAGCCAGACAAGACTGCCCGATTGCTGACCGACCATCCACACAAACAGACCCGTCAGCACGTAAGTAATCGCAACCACGCGATGCGGCTCGAAGCGGTCCATCAACCAACCCACTGTGATCGAACCTACGCCGCCGCCGAACGGAAAGAGCGCCGTGACAAGCGCGGCCTGACGTACGGTGAAACCCGTGTCGCGGATCAACGTCGGCAGCCAGCTGGTCAGCATGTAGTAGACCAGTAGACCGGAGAAGTAAGTGATCCACAACATGATGGTGCCGGTCCTGAAGCGCGAAGAAAGCACCACGGATCCACCGGTTTTCCGCTGCACAGCAGGATCCTCTGGCAACACGAAACGCACGTTATCGAACGACTCGTTCGGTGCAATGCGCCGCAGCACCGCGGCGATCCGCTCCACCGGCCAGCTGCGCAACACCATAAAGCGAATCGATTCGGGCAACGCGATCAACACGAAGCCCAGCACGATTGGCATCAGGCCGCCTGCGACGAACACGCTACGCCAGCCGTACTGCGGGATCAGCGCCGCCGCGACGAGACCGCCCGCCGACGCCCCCACGGTAAAACCGCAAAACATCGTATTGACGAGAAACGAGCGCTTACGAGCGGGTGCATATTCGGAGGTCAGCGTGGTGGCGTTAGGCATCGCCGCGCCCAGACCGATGCCGGTCAAAAGACGCAACACCGCGAGCTCGGTAACCGAACCGGCAAACGCACACGCAATACTGAGCGCGCCAAACACCAGCACGGACCCCACCAGCACTTTCTTGCGTCCAATGCGGTCTGCCAGCGGACCTGCGGCAAATGCGCCGATTGCGAGGCCGACCAGCGCGGCACTCATCACCGGCGCCAACGCCGCCTTGGTCGCGTGCCATTCCTGCGCGAGCGAAGGTGCGACGAAGCCGATCGCGGCTGTGTCGAAGCCGTCAGTCGCGACAATCAGAAAGCACAGGATCAATACGAACCATTGATACGGCGAGAAACGCCGTTCATCGATGAACTGCTGCACGTCGAGCGTGCGTGATGGGCCAGGCATCGTATCTGTCATGGCTGTCTCCTCTCCAGTCGATCAGAGTTAGCGCTTTAGCGCTTACTCTGATCCCATGCAAAGCTGATAGGAATCGGCGCGGTACGTGTTCCGCGCTTCTTGTGCTGGTGTGTCTCTGCTTTATGGAGCGCCGCCGGCCATCGCTGGCGGCGTCCTTTATCTTTCTGATCTCAGGTCTTGCAACAACATTCACGCCTTCGCCGCGGTGTCTTCTTCACGGAACAGCTTGTCGGCCAGATGAAAAGCCGAATTCGCGGCCGGCACCCCGCAATAGATCGCGGTCTGCAGCAGCACTTCCTTGATCTCGTCACGCGTCACGCCATTGTTCTTCGCGGCGCGCAGATGCAAGGCGAGTTCCTCGCTGCGATTGAGCGCGACCATCAGCCCGATGGTGATCAGGCTGCGCGTGTGATGGGGCAAACCGTCGCGCGTCCAGATCTCGCCCCACGCATAGCGCGTGATGAAGTTCTGGAATTCCTCGGTGATCTCGGTACGGTTGGCCAACGACCGGTCGACGTGCGCGTCGCCCAGCACCTTACGGCGCGTGTTCAGTCCTGCTTCATAACGTTCGTCGTCGTTCATTGTCGCTCCGTGAGGAAGTCGAGCACGGTCTTCGTGAACGTATCTGCCTGCTCGATGTTGGAGATATGCGAGGCGTCCAGTTCGACATAGCGGGCCCCCGGAATCGCCGCGGCCAGTTCCTTGCCTTGCGCCGGCGTCGCCGCTACATCATGCGTACCACTGATCACCAGCGCCGGCAGCTTGATGCCTGGGGCCTCGGGACGCAGGTCGGCGGCGTCGATCGCTTCGCAGTTGCTGGCGTAGCCTTCCTTGTCGGTGTGGACGAAGACATCGCGGATCACGGAGAACATCAGCGGCTCGCGGGCAATAAATTCGCCAGTGAACCAGCGTGGCAAGACCGCTTCCGAGAGCGTCAGCATGCCCTCTTTACGCGCCCGTTCCGCACGCGGCACCCACACTTCCGGCGAGCCGATGCGCGCCGCCGTGTTGCTCAGTACGATACGCTCGAAGCGGTTCGCGTGACGCGCCGCGAGCGCGACGCCCGTGAGGCCGCCCATCGACAGGCCGCAGAAATTCGCCGTCGCGATCTTCAGTGTATCCATCAGCCCCAGCACGTCGCCGGTCAACTGTTCGATCGTGTAGGGTCCTTTCGGTGCTTCCGAGTGACCGTGTCCGCGCGTGTCGTAGCGCAAGACGCGAAACTTCTTCGACAGTGCGGCGACCTGGGGCGTCCACATGGACATGTCGCTGCCAAGCGAATTCGACAGCACGATCCACGGTGCATGTCCGTGGCGGTCACCGTCGATCCTATAGTGAAGCTCGATGCCGTTGACTGCGGCGTAGGGCATTCCTTTACTCCTAAGAGGTGGCGCGGCCAGCGCGCTCGTCATGAAGGGCCAGCACGGCGTCCACATAGGCGTGCGCCTGGCCAACGTATTGAGCCGGATCGAGCAGACGCTGCAATTGCTCGACCGAAAGATGTTGGGTGACTGCGGGATCTGCTGCCAGCACATCGAAAAGCGTTTGTCCCGACTGCACCGCCGTCTTCGAGGCACGCTCAACCACATGATGCGCATCGAGCCGGCCGATGCTGTCGCCGAGCGCGAGCATCACCGATTCGCCGAGAATCAGGCCGTGCGTGACATCAAGGTTCACTGCGAGACGCTCGACATTGACGTCCAGACCGCTGACGATCTGTTCGATGTTGGCGAGCGCACCACCTGCGAGCCGGGCGATATCCGGCAACGCGTCCCATTCGGCCTGCCAGCCGCCAAGCGCGCGCTCATGTTCCTGCACCATGCCCGACAGCACGGTGGCAACGAGGCCCGGTGCGCGCGTCGCGGCGGTCAGCACGGCCGCGCAGCCGACCGGATTGCGCTTGTGCGGCATCGTCGACGAACCACCCTTGCCCGCCGCAGCCGGTTCGGCCAGCTCGCCGAGTTCGGTTTGCATTTGCAGCGAAATATCGCGGGCAATCTTGCCCAGCGTACCGATTAGCATACCGAACCACGCAGCGGTTTCCGCCATGCGATCGCGCTGCGTATGCCACGGTACCGCGGGCACGGTCAGATTCAGTTCAGCGCCCAAAGCTCGCGTCACCGCCGGTGCGGCGTCGCGCAGGCTCGCGAGCGTGCCGGCCGCGCCGCCGAATTGCAGCACCAGCACCCGCGTGCGCAACGCATCGAGCCGCTCATGATGGCGCAGCAAGGCGTCGAGCCACTGCGCGAACTTCAGACCCAGCGTGATGGGCAGCGCCTGCTGCAACCAGGTGCGGCCGATCATCGGCGTGGCGCGATGCCTGCGCGCAAGCGCGGCGAGCGCCTTGCAAGTCGATTGCAGATGAGGATCGAGCAGGTCGAAGGTGTCGCGCAGTTGCAGGACGGTCGCGGTATCGATGATGTCCTGGCTCGTCGCGCCCCAGTGGACGTATTTCGACGCCTCAGCGTCCGCCGCTTTGACGCGCGCGGTCAGTTGCTTGACGAGGGGAATAGCGAGGTTGCCGCCGAGCGCGGCGTCGCGCGCGAGGCCTTCGGCATCCAGTTGATCCGCATGACAAGCCGCCTCGATCGCGGCCACCGCCGACTGCGGAATCACTTTATGTGTTGCCGACGCCCGCGCCAAGGCTGCTTCGACGTCAAGCATGCTTTGCAACGTCGCGCGTGGCGACCAGATGTCGTTCATTGGCTGCGTGCCGCAGAGCAGACCGGTCAGACGGGCGCTGGCTTCGAGCATGATGGAGTCGGCAAAACGGAGAAGAAGGTATCGTCCGCCCGCGCCGGGTTAAGCGCAAGCGGAGGATGCGCGGCGTTCGGCACGCTGTTTGGCACATTAGACACCATTGTCGCCAAACGCCGCGCCAAGGTCACGCGGCGCGTGCCGCCTGAGTGCCGTCGATCAGCGGTACGCCGGTCAGTTTGTGCAGCGCGTCGAAGTCGATGTCCGAGAAGATCTCGCGCACCACGAGGCCATCGGCGGTCACGTCGATCATGGCCAGATCCGTGTAGATGCGGTCGACGCATTCCACGCCCGTCACCGGGTAGGTGCATTCCGCGGCGATCTTGCTTTCGCCCTGCTTGGTCAGGTGTTCCATCATCACGTAGACCTGCTTCGCGCCGATCGCCAGATCCATCGCGCCGCCGACAGCCGGAATCGCGTCCGGTGCGCCCGTATGCCAGTTGGCGAGATCGCCCTTGGCCGACACCTGGAACGCGCCGAGCACGCAGAAGTCCAGATGGCCGCCGCGCATCATTGCGAAGGAGTCCGCGTGATGGAAGAAAGCGCCGCCCGTCAGCAGCGTGACGTGCTGCTTGCCGGCGTTGATCAGTTCGTCGTCCTCTTCGCCTTTCGCGGGCACCGGGCCCATGCCCAGCAAACCGTTTTCGCTGTGCAGAAAGATTTCCTTGTCTGCAGCGAGGTGGTTGGCCACCAGCGTCGGCACGCCGATGCCGAGGTTCACATACGCGCCTTCAGGGATGTCCTGGGCGACGCGCTTCGCCATTTCATCGCGGGTCAGTTTTTTCATGTCAGGTCTCCTCAGGCAGCCGTCGCAGATGCGAGCTCGGCTTGATGCGTGGCTTGCGGCACTTCGATCACACGTTGCACGAAGATGCCGGGCGTCACGATCTCTTCGGGATCGAGCTCACCGAGCGGCACGACTTTCGATACCTGAACGATGGCGGTTTTGGCCGCGCTGGCCATGATCGGCCCGAAGTTGCGCGCCGTCTTGCGATAGACCAGATTGCCCCAGCGATCGCCCTTGAATGCCTTGACGAGCGCGAAGTCAGCATGCAGTGGCGACTCCAGCACGTAATGCTTGCCGTCGATCAGACGCGTTTCCTTGCCTTCGGCGAGTTTCGTGCCGTAGCCGGTCGGCGTGAAGAAGCCACCGATGCCTGCGCCGGCTGCGCGAATGCGTTCGGCCAGATTACCCTGCGGTACGAGTTCGAGCTCGATTTCACCGGCGCGGTAGAGCGCGTCGAACACGTAGGAATCCGTCTGGCGGGGAAACGAGCAGATGATCTTGCGCACTCGCTTGGCCTTGAGCAATGCAGCAAGGCCGATGTCGCCATTGCCCGCATTGTTGTTGACGATGGTGAGCTCGCGCGCGCCCTGTTCGATCAGCGCGTCGATGAGTTCGGACGGCATGCCGGCCGTGCCGAAGCCGCCAATCATGACGGTCGCGCCGTCATGCACATCGGCGACCGCCGACTGAAGTGACTCGAAAATCTTGTTGATCATGTCGAATTCCCTTTGGGACGCGCCGCACCGTGCCGCTCGATCCGTAGCAGTGCGCCTTGCTGGCGAGCCGCGTGGAACAACACGCGGGACGGTCTCCGCGTCCGTGTCATGGCGCGCAGACCAGATGGGGTCAACACGCGGTTGGTTCGCGATTTGTTCGTTACACGAACACTGATTCGTTTAGCGAACTCACTGACGCATTATGGAAGGCGGCTGTTCTGCTTGTCAAGGCGGGGATATCCATGATCCGCTTTTCTGCGGGGATGCGCAGCGGAGGGAGGTCGATCGAGTTCCCGACTTGCGAAGCGTTCCGCCCGCCGGATGTCCTACTGCCCCGCGCGCGCCTCGCGCAACGGGAGATACCAGGCGAGCGCGAAACCTCACGCACCAGGTAAATCTTCTGACTAACAACAAGAAGCACCTGATTTTTTATCTCGTTTGAGTTAATTATTATCTTTATTAGGAAACGCCGCAGGCAATCGCAGCGAGCGCACTCCACGAGGACGAGTGCCGTACTGCAACGCACCTGCAGAACACCTATCAGTTAGTTAGGAATATTAACTTATGACGTCTGGAGAGGGTCGACGTGCGGGTCGCGCTCGCATGCCGGTCTGCAAAGCCAGAAATCACATCCGCGAGAGCGATGAACGAACAATGCGAACAAAGAGACATAACGAGGGATCGGCCAGCTTCTGCAGGACAATCTATCGGCTCAGCCTGATGTGGTCGAAGATAAGCGCCCAGCGCGTACTTGCCGGCAGCGCCTGCATTTCGCTTTCGCTAGCACTCACAGCGTGTGGCGGGGACGGCGGCACGGACTCGACTTCCGCGGTATCGCCCGCTGCGCAAAGCACGGCGGAGGTGGCGGCGGCAGCAAGCGCCGCCAGCTCGAGCGTTGTTACGCTGGCAACGTCGTTAAAAATGAATACGAGCAGTATTGGCCCAGACACGTCTATCGACCGCTTCATCATCAGATACAAAACAGGCAGCGCGGAGCGCGTTTCTGCCACCGCAGCCCAGTCGAAACTTGACCGGTTGGCGAGCGCCTTTCCCGCCAGGGCGCATCACTTGCGACGTATGGGTATTGGGTCAGATGTCGCCACAACAGAGCGCAAACTGAACGCTAAGGAAGCCAAGGCGTTCATGCGCGCGATCGCGTCTGACCCGAATGTTGAATATGTTGAACCCGATACGGTGATGTCCATCGGATCAACTCCCAATGATCCGCTATATAGCAAGCAGTGGGCGCTAAGCTCGAATCAGCATGCGGGGACAACCACGCCGGGGATACGCGCGGAAGGCGCATGGGACATAGCGACCGGCGCGGGGGTAGTAATCGGTGTGGTGGATAGCGGGATTACCAGCCACAGCGATCTGAGCCCAAACGTTCTGCCTGGCTACGACTTCACCTCTGGCACTTACGGCAACCGAGGGGGAGACGGCACGCAACCGGCCAATAAGGCTGGAGAGAACTGCTCTATTACCTGGCACGGAACCCACGTGGCAGGCATCACGGCCGCAATGACAAATAACAGCGTCGGTATTGCAGGAATTGCGCCTGCCGCCAAGGTGGTTTCTGCGCGAACTGTCAGCAACTGCAACGGCGGCCTTATGTCCGACATGGCGGACGGTATTACATGGGCGGCGGGCGGAACCGTGTCCGGGGTCCCCGTCAATCCGAACCCCGCGAAGGTAATCAACATAAGCCTTCAGGGTTACGGACGGTGCCAGACGTCGCTGCAAAATGCCATCGACTATGCAACCGGCCGCGGCGCGGTTGTCGTTGTAATTTCGGGCAACTATTCAACCGACGCATCGAAGATTCAACCCGCCAACTGCCGTAACGTTATTACGGTCGGAGCCGTCAATTCCAATTCGACACGTTGGGTGCAAACAGACTTCGGCCCGACTGTTGATATCGCGGCACCGGGCAGTGGCATTTGGTCTACCTATAACAATGGAGCGAACGCGCCTGACACCGAAGGCTATGGCATTTTGGATGGCACGTCGCAGGCCGCGCCGATAGTCAGCGGCGTGGCTGCGCTGGTGCAATCCGTCGCACCTACGCCGCTGACCGTTGCGGAAATGCGGACGCTCATACAACAGACCGTACAGCCCTTTACACCCCAAAAACCGGACCAATTGATCGGTCCAGGCATTGTCGATGCGACTGCGGCGGTGGTGGCTGCGAAGTCCGGAAAAAGACCTGCCGCAGCGGACTTCACATGCACGCAAAACCCGCAGCTTATGCAATTGACGTGTACGGACCTATCGACAGCACGAGGCGGCGTGCCAATCCGGTCGTGGCGCTGGAACTTCGGCGACGGAAAGCCTGATACGGTCTTAACTAGTTCGACCAACCCGGTTGTGGACTATGACTTCCCCAACACGTACCAGATTACACTGACCACAACCGACGCGAATGGAGCAGTGAGCATTACGTCGCGCCCCGTTAATGTCGCTGCACTTGCAATCACCGATCTCTCCGACAACGATTACGTCGCCCAGTATGGATTGCCGTTTCAATTGGCCAAGGGCGAGGTGCAATACTTTTCGATCGGTGCGCCGGGAGCGGCGCGAAGCTTACTCGTCAACACCACATGGACGGCAACCTTTGGCCTCAAATCGGCCTCAGCGAATGATGCCGCGACGCTGGACGTGAAAGGCGGTACAGCATCGATGGTGTCGCCTGATTGCTCGTCGACCATGACAGGCAGGGTACCTGCTTCCTGTGCCAGGTTGGCAATGCCCGGTGGAGGCATCTGGTATGCCAGAGTAACAGCCAGAACAGCGGTGGATAACGCCACAATCCGCGCGTTTAACACTCCGCCCGATCAATCTCGTGGTCTATGTGGTCCGGGGACGATTCCCTGCCAGTAGAGCGCGAGCAGAATGCCAAATTCAGATTTCAGCCCTGCAGACGTCGGCGCGATGATCAAACGCGCCAACGCTGCCTTCTCGGCACGGCGCATGAGTGAAGCGGCGTGTCACTACCGAAAGGTGTTGGGCCAAAGCCCGAACAACGTGCACGCGCTGCACCGCCTGGCGCTTGCGTGCGTGCATACAAACGCTATTGATGAAGCGAATAGGCATATAGGACTTGCGCTAAAGGCCGCGCCCGAGCGTGCCGAACTATGGGAGCATGCGGGCCTGATCGCCGCCTTTAAACGTGAGTACACCCGTGCCGAAGCGTTCTATCACCGGGCTATCGAGATTCGGGGGAGCACGGCAACACTGCACCGGAAGCAGGCCGACTGTCTTCGACAATTGGGCCGACTCGTCGAAGCTAAAATTCACTACGAAAAAGCTGTTGATCTGGAGCCCGAACTTCATCATGCCATCCGCTCCCTCGCGCGCATCAGTCAGGAACTCGGCGAGACAGACAATGCTGCCAACTACTGGCTAAAAGCGTGGGCGCTCGAGCCCACCAGTCTCGCAGATGGTCTTCATCTCATTGCAGCGTTGAAGACCGCGGGGCGCCGTGGGGAAATAGATGCTGTCACCGAAAAGATGGAATCGTTTTTTGCATCCGACGCGGCAGCCTTGGGCGAGATCGCGCACGCCTTGATCTGCGCCAATTCTTTCCGCAGAGCGGGCAGCGTAGCCAAGCGGGGACTAGAAGTCGATCCGCATAATGCCAATCTGCATCATCAGGTGACGTACTCCTACACCATGCTTGGGGCATTTGCAGAAATGCGGGCTCATAGTATCGAAGCGGCCAGGCTTTCTCCAGACAACGTGTTTATGCAATACAACCTGGCGACTACACACCTTCGCCTAGGGGAATTTTCCGAAGGCTGGAAGCGATATAAGTGGCAACAGAGATTACCTGACATGTCACCTTCTGTTCGTCCGTCCTCCCCCGAATGGCACGGCGAGCGCGTCGAGGGGTGCATGTTTTTACTCGTTGGCGAACAAGGATGTGGAGATCAAATCCAGTTTCTCCGTATGGCCGACTGGTTGCATCGAGAAGGAGCGATTGTTGACGTGTGGGTTCGCGTTGAAGTTGCGGAACTGGCGCGGGGCGCGAATGGAGTCAATGCGGTGTGGACTGAGAAGCCGCTCGTTTCGTACGACTACTGGTGTCGCATGTTCAGCATGCCGGAGTATATGCGATGCGATTTCACCACCCTTCCAATCGCCGTACGCTATCTGTCGGCCCCGCATGAACGCGTGCACCATTGGCGGGCCTATATTGATGGCATCGCGCCCATCAATGGCCGCAAGCGTGTCGGACTGGTATGGGCAGGGGACCCCAACCATGGGCTTGACTGCTACCGTTCAATAGGACTAGACGCACTAAAGCCCGCGCTTGATCACTCCCGCGTAATCTGGTTTTCGGTGCAAAAGGGTGAGCGAGAGCGTGAGGGTGAAGCGCTCGCGCGTGAGTTCGATTTCCATACGCTAGGGCCAGTTATCGCCAACTTTTCAGATACTAAGCCGAAACAAAGTAACCGGACATGAATCACGCCGCGTAGCGAACTGACGGATGTTGAAACATGGATCGGACCAAGGCCGGAATTTTCTGCAGCGAGCGCAGAACGGCTCGAATACGCTGC
>Ga0302178_10000246_pt1 | contig 51021 bp, 41 predicted proteins | sample I_Palsa_E1_3_FD_198790 | JGI IMG/M metagenome (GOLD analysis project Ga0302178, IMG submission 198790) | Peat permafrost microbial communities from Stordalen Mire near Abisko, Sweden - I_Palsa_E1_3 | ecosystem: Environmental > Terrestrial > Soil > Palsa > Peat permafrost | place: Sweden...
GACTCCACGCCGATGATAGTGCGGATTACCCGTGTGAAAGTAGGTAATCGTCAGGCTCCCCAGCAGCAAACAGAAACCCCACCCAAAAAGGTGGGGTTTCTGCGTTTACGGAAACGCTATCAACAGCGTCGGTCCAACATCTGGGTTCCGGAATCCAGGCGAAATGCGTTGGTAAGAGTCGCGATAGAGGAATAGGTGAAGCGAATATTTTTGTAAGCTTCCGGCTGCTAATTAGCCCTTTCCTTACCATATGTAATGAATCGCCGGCCACGCGTCACGCCAGCTTTCAGCTCCGTTAATCAATTCGAACCGACTCCACCATGCACCAAATCAGGTCATTTTTCCATGAAAAATGGCTAAAGTTTGTGCAGTTGCACATCTCACGCTATGCGCGCAATACGCAAGTCTGCAATAGAGTCTGCCGACTAGTGCACTAATCACTTAACAGTTGTTTGCGGCGCTGCAAAAATCTTAATTTCAGGTTATGCTCGTTAACCCTTTGCGCATGTGCGACATTGGGACGCGTTGACCTGGCCCCCGAATCGAGTGTTGCGCCAATCCGGCGTAATCAGACCGTAATATGTATTTCAATGCTTTCAGTTTGACGGCCTTGATCCGGACGTTTTCCTGCTTCAGCCCTTTAAAGAACAAATGCAATCCCCACCGCTTCTAAGCCTCCTGATCTGGGTCCCCATCGTGGCGGGCATCATCGTTTTGCGAGCGGGTTCCGGTTCGCCCGGCCGCGCTCGCTGGCTCGCACTCATCGGTGCACTCGCCGGCCTCCTGCCGGTGATCCCGCTGGTCGCGGGTTTCCAGAACGGCGTGCCGGCGATGCAGTTCGTCGAGAACGTCAAGTGGTTGCCGTCGTTCGACATCGCATGGCATCTGGGCGTGGACGGGATCTCACTGTGGTTGATCGTCCTCACCGCACTGACAACTGTGGTCATCGTGGTGGCGGGATGGGAGTCCATCAAGCTGCGCAGCGCACAGTATTTCGGTGCGTTCCTGATGCTGTCGGGCTTCATGCAAGGCGTCTTCACCTCGCAAGACGGCATGTTGTTCTTCGTCTTCTTCGAAGCGACGCTGATCCCGCTATATCTGTTGATCGGGACGTGGGGTAACAAGAATCGCTCGCACGCCGCGGTCAAGTTCTTCTTCTTCTCGCTGATCGGCTCGTTGATGATGCTGATCTCGATGCTGTACCTGTACGCGCAGACCCACAGTTTCGACCTCGAAATCTGGCGCTCGGCCCAACTGGGCTTCGTGCCGCAGATGCTGGTTTTCCTCGGCTTCCTCGCAGCCTTCTCCGTGAAGGTGCCAATGTGGCCGGTGCACACCTGGCTGCCTGACGTCCACCTCGACGGACCGACCGGCGCCGCCGTGATGCTCGGCATGCTGAAGATCGGCGGCTACGGCCTGCTGCGCTTCGCGCTGCCAATCACCCCGCAAGCGAGCCACTTTTTTGCGCCGGCGATGATCACGCTGTCGCTCGTGGCCGTGATCTACTCGAGCCTGCTGGCACTCGTGCAGACCGACATCCGCAGGCTGCTCGCGTATTCGTCCGTCTCACACATGGGTCTCGTCACGCTGGGCCTGTTCATCTTCAATCCGCTGGGCCAGGAAGGCGCGATTATGCAGATGATCTCGTACGGTCTGGTGTCAGGCGCCTTGCTGTTGTGCACGGGCATGCTGCACGATCGCACGCAGACCGGCTCGATCGATGCCTACGGCGGCGTGGCCAACACGATGCCCAAGTTCGCGGTCTTCGTGATGCTGTTCTCGATGGCGAACGTGGGCTTGCCGGGCACCGCTGGTTTTGTCGGCGAGTTCATGGTCCTGATGGGCGCGGTCGGCTTCAACTTCTGGATCGGCGCACTCGCAGCACTGACGCTGATTCTGAGTGCGTGCTACACGCTGTGGATGTACAAGCGCGTCATCTTTGGTGCGATCGCCAATGCGCGAGTCGCGAAACTGAGCGATGTAGGCAAGCGTGAATTCGTGCTGCTGGGCGCCATGGCGGTGTTGGTGTTGGGCATCGGTCTCTATCCGAAGCCGTTCACGGATGCGATCAATCCGTCGTCGACCAGCCTGCTTGCGCAGACCAATCGCACGCCTCAACCGGTCGAGGCCGCATCGGTCGAAAACGGCGAACGTTTGCAAGCCCGCGCTGCGGTAAACGCAACACACGCACCGGGCTGATTGCACTGATTGTTTAGCAGCGTCGTGTCTCTCGCAGGGGATGCGGCGCGTTCGCTTTTGTTTTGCCTAAGCGTGCGCAGCCCGCTGGATGTAAGGTCGTTACAGGCTCGCGGTTCGCAGCGTTAGCAGTCGTTTTATCCCTTGATGTAAAGCAAGCACCGGTCATGTGCGCAGTTTTGTGCGGCAACGTGTCGCACGCTTCGCGACTTGCAAGAGATCGTTGCAAAAATAGTTCTTTATATCGGGAGGGAGGAGCTTTACCATGCGACCGCTTACTAATGGAGAGCGGTCGGATGATGTTCATTGAAGACGTAAAGAGCAGGCAATCGATATGAAAGAAAAGACTCTACGGGGGGCGATGAGTTCCATCGCCATTGGGCTGGTAACGCTGCTCTCAGGTTGTAGCAACCTGGATATTCTGGACCCTAAAGGCAGCGTGGGTGTGGCGGAGCGGGACCTCATTGCCACTTCGACATGGGCCATGCTCATCGTCGTGATTCCGGTCATTGCGCTGACGCTGCTGTTCGCGTGGCGCTATCGCGCATCTAACAAGAACGCCGAGTACCGTCCTAACTGGTCGCATTCCACCGGCATTGAAATCGCGGTGTGGACCATCCCCACGCTGATCATTCTGTTCCTGGGCGTCCTGACCTGGACGAGCACGCACGAGCTCGATCCGTACCGTCCGCTCGAATCGAGCGTGAAGCCGATCAACGTCGAAGTGGTCGCACTCGACTGGAAGTGGCTGTTCATCTACCCCGACCTCGGCATCGCTTCGGTCAACCAGCTCGCGATTCCCGTGGGCACGCCGGTGAACTTCAATATCACGTCGGACTCGGTGATGAACTCGTTCTTCATCCCGCAACTCGGCGGCCAGATCTATGCGATGGCAGGCATGCAGACGAAGCTGCATCTGATTGCTGACGAAGCTGGCGACTACGCAGGCGAATCGGCCAATTTCAGCGGTAAGGGCTTCTCGGACATGAAGTTCCGTGCGATTGCCACGTCGCCCGCAGATTTCAACGCGTGGGTCGCGAAAGTTCGCGCCTCGTCGGACAGCCTCGACATGAACCGCTACAACGTCGTGTCGCAGCCGGGTGAGAAAGCGCCGGTCACCTACTTCTCGTCGGTCGATCCGAAGCTCTTTCACAACATCATCGCCCGCTATAACAACGGCAACGTCATGGATCTGAAAGACGCCAGCAACTGTAAGGCCAAGGGGTAAAGCATGTTCGGTAAATTAACCCTCGACTCGATTCCGTACCACGAGCCGATTATTATGATGGCCGCTGCCATGATGGGCATCGGCGCGGTTGCGGTGCTAGGCACCGTGACGTATCTCGGCAAGTGGCGCTACTTGTGGAGCGAGTGGCTGACGTCAGTCGACCACAAGCGCCTCGGCGTCATGTACATCGTCGTTGCGATGATCATGCTGCTGCGCGGCTTCGCCGACGCAATCATGATGCGCACGCAATTGGCGATCGCGTATCACAACCCTGGCTATCTGCCGCCGCATCACTACGATCAGATCTTCTCCGCGCACGGCGTCATCATGATTTTCTTCATGGCGATGGTGTTCATGGTGGGCCTGATGAACCTGATCGTGCCGCTGCAGATCGGCGCACGCGACGTGGCATACCCGTTCCTGAACTCGCTGTCGTTCTGGATGACGGCAGTCAGCGTCATCCTGATCAACGTTTCGCTTGTGATCGGTGAATTTGCACAGACCGGCTGGCTCGCTTATCCGCCGCTGTCGGAGCTGAAGTTCAGTCCGGGCGTTGGGGTCGACTATTACATCTGGAGCTTGCAGCTCTCAGGTATCGGCACGTTGCTCACGGGTATCAACTTCTTCGTCACGATCGTCAAGATGCGCGCGCCTGGCATGACGTTCATGAAGATGCCGGTGTTCACGTGGACGGCGCTGTGCACCAACGTGCTGATCATGGCGGCATTCCCGATTCTGACGGTCACGCTGGCCCTGCTCGGCCTCGACCGTTACCTTGGCATGCACTTCTTCACGAATGAAGGCGGCGGCAACGCCATGCTGTATCTGAACCTGATCTGGGCGTGGGGCCATCCGGAGGTGTACATCCTGATCCTGCCGGCGTTCGGTATCTTCTCGGAAGTCATCGCGACGTATGCGAAGAAGCCGCTGTTCGGCTACAAGACTATGGTCTATGCGACCTGCGCGATCATGGTGCTGTCGTTCCTCGTGTGGCTGCACCACTTCTTTACGATGGGTTCGGGCGCAGACGTGAATGCCTTCTTCGGCATCGCGACCATGATCATTGCGATTCCGACCGGCGTGAAGGTCTTCAACTGGCTGTTCACGATCTACAAGGGCCGTCTCGAGTTTTCGACGCCGGTGCTATGGACGCTCGGCTTCATGGTCACCTTCACGATCGGCGGTATGACCGGCGTGATGATGGCGATTCCGGGCGCGGACTTCGTGCTGCACAACAGCCTGTTCCTGATTGCTCACTTCCACAACGTGATCATCGGCGGCGTGCTGTTCGGTTATCTGGCTGGTTTCAACTACTGGTTCCCGAAGGCGTTCGGTTTCAAGCTGAACGAAAGGCTTGGCAAGGCCGCATTCTGGTTCTGGCAGGTCGGCTTCTGGGTTGCGTTCACACCGCTTTATGTGCTCGGTTTCATGGGCATGACGCGCCGTCTGAATCACTACGACAACCCGCAATGGCATCCGTGGCTGCTGCTGGCTGAAGTGGGTGCTGTGCTGGTCGCTATCGGTATTGCGTGTCAACTGCTGCAGATCTACGTCAGCATTCGCGACCGCAATCTGCCGGGTAACCGCGACGTCTCGGGCGATCCGTGGGATGGCCGTACGCTGGAATGGTCGACCACGTCGCCGCCGCCGGTCTACAACTTCGCGATTGTGCCGACAGTGCATGAGCTGGATGCCTTCACCGACATGAAGAAGCACGCGAAAGCGGACAAGACCAAGCCGGTGTATCGCGACATTCACATGCCGTCGAACACGAGCGCTGGCCTCATCATCGCCATGTTCAGCCTGGTGCTCGGCTTCGCGGCAATCTGGCACATCTGGTGGCTCGCGATCATCGGCATCGTCGGAGCGATTGGTACGGTTATCGTCCATAGCTTTAGCGACGACCACGGCTACTACATTCCTGCCGATACGGTTCGACAGATCGAAGAAGGACGTAGCGCAGGTAAGGCGCTTGAATTGGCAGAGGTGGATTAATGTCACAGACGACTACTTTAGGGCACGACGTCCATCACGACGCGGATCACGTGCCGTCGCAATCGGTGTTCGGTTTCTGGCTGTACCTGATGACCGACTGCATCATCTTTGCTTCGCTGTTTGCAGTTTTCGCAGTGATGAGCCACCAGTTCGCCGGTGGCCCGACCGCCAAGGACATGTTTGAGATTCCGGGCGTCGCGCTGGAAACGGCTGCGCTGCTGCTGAGCTCGATCACCTACGGCTTCGCCATGATCGGTGCGCACAAGGGCAAGAAGGGCATGCTCCTTGGCTGGCTCGTCGTGACGTTCCTGCTCGGCGCATCGTTCCTTGTGCTCGAACTGCGCGAATTTTCGCACCTGATCTCGGTGGGCGCGGGTCCGGACCGCAGCGCGTTCTGGTCGTCGTTCTTCACGCTGGTCGGCACGCACGGTTTGCACGTGACGTTCGGCCTGCTGTGGATGATCGTGCTGGGCGTTCAGGCGATCCGCAGTCCTGAGTTGACCGAGCGCGACTTGACGCGCCTGACGTGCCTGAGCCTCTTCTGGCACTTTCTGGACATCGTCTGGATCGGTGTCTTTACCTTTGTCTACCTTACGAGTGTGATCTAAATGGACCACGGCCATACCGCTCACTCGGGTGAGAGCCACGGCAGTTTTGGCAGCTACACGGCCGGCTTCATCCTCTCCGTCCTGCTGACTGCTGCGGCATTCGGCATCATCATGACCGGTTCGTTGACCGGCCAAAGCGCGGTGCTGGCAATCGCCGGCCTGGCGTTCGTGCAGATCATCGTGCACCTGGTGTTCTTCCTGCATATGAACACCTCGTCGGCACAACGATGGAATGTCATGGCGTTCGGCTTTACCGTGCTGACCGCCGTCATTCTGATTGTCGGCTCGTTGTGGATCATGCATAACGTCAGCATGAACATGATGTCGCGCTAAGCAACATTCGATGTGTGCAAAACGGCCCCTCCAGCAGGGGCCGTTTTGCATTCTGAACCTGTGCGTTGGCTACTTGCGGCGCGACGCCTTCGGAGCTTGCGCCGTCGTGTCGCGAATCACCAGCTCCGACAGCGGCACCTTGTACGCATCGCGTTTGGGCTTGACGCCTTCGATACGGTCGATCGTCAGCGCGACCGCAATCGACGCGATCGCCGCGGTCGGAAAACCCACCGTCGTAAGCGCGGGACGGAACTGATGCGCGAGATGGATATTGGTCAGCCCGATCACCGAAAGATCCTGCGGCACGCGCATGCCGATATCCGTAGCCGCCTGAATTGCACCGATTGCCATCAGGTCGTTGGTCGCGAACAGCGCCGTCAGTTTGGGCTGCTCACCAAGCAGCGCGCGGGCGGCCTCGTAGCCCGCCTCGATCGAATCGCGGCAAGCGTGAACCTTCACGGTGTCCGCCGCGACACCGCGGGCAGCCAACGCCTCGACGAAACCACGAAGGCGTGTCGATTGCGGTCCACCGGACCCCTCCCCCAGCAGCGCGCCGATCCGTCGATGACTGAGTTCGTACAGATGCGCAGCGGCGAGGCCGCCCGCATGCGTGTAATCGACCGTGACGCAAGGCAGCGCTCGCGTCGCCTGGGCGCTCTCCCACATACACAGCACAAGCGCAGAACCGCGTTGCGCAATATCGGCGAGTTCGCCTGCGCTGACGTCGGTGTTCATCACGATCACACCGGCGGCGAGCGTGCCAGCGATCTTGTCGAGGTACGCGCGCGCAATCGCCGGATCGTCGTCCGTGTTGCAGACCAGCAGGAAATAGCCGCGCCGCCGCGCCGCGGTTTCAGCTTCCAGCACGAACTCTGGATAAAACGGGTTCGAGATGTTCGAGAGCATCAGTGCGAGCGTGGAGGTGCGCCCCTCGGCGAGTGCCCGTGCCGTGAGGTTGGGGCGGTAACCGAGTTCGCGCACGGCCGCCATGACGCGCTCCACCGTGGTCGGCTTTACCTTCTGAGGATTACGTAACACGTTGGATACGGTGGCCGCGGTGACCTGCGCGCGCAGCGCGACCTCAGCGAGGGTCACCATAAATTGCGCACCGCAGCGAGGGTAAACGGGCGGTAAGCCATCGTGTATGGCCGCCTTTTTAGCGTTTCGCCCATATATTGAGACGATGTTGTAAGGGTTGCGTGTCCAGAACAGCTCGGCTAATTTCATGTTCAGGCACAGGAGGAAGACATGTTAATTCAAACAGCCATTTTTCCGTCGAAAAATTTAAGCGCTTAAATTTTTGCGAGCCGCGGCCCGGAAAGCCACCATAAATTGAATATTGGAGACAACCATGAAGTTCAAAGCGGGGAAGTTTTTGCTGGCGGGTATCGCGTGTCTCGCGATGACAGCCGCAACCTACGCCGACGCCGCGACGCTGAGGGTCACGGTATCCGCACGCGGCAATCAGCGCGCCGTGTGGCAAAGCGCGTTCGATCAGTTCGAGAAGGCCAATCCCGATGTCGACCTGAAAGTGACCTACGTCGGTGAGGAAGCCTACAAGGTGCAGATGTCCGGTTGGCTCGCGACTGACCCGCCTGACGTGCTGAGCTGGCACAACGGCGAGCGCATGGCTTATTTCGCCAAGCGCGGCCTGCTCGACGACCTCAGCGCCGACTGGCAGAAGGACGGCTGGAACCAGACTTACGCCGCGGTCAAACCGCCTTCCACGTACGCTGGCAAGCAATACGCCGCGCCGCTCGGCTACGACTCGTACGGATTCTTCTACCGCAAGGACCTGTTCGAGAAAGCGGGCATTACGGACGAACCCAAGACATGGGACGAGTTTCTCGCCGACTGCAAGAAACTGAAGGCGGCGGGCATTGCGCCAATCGCCGTGCCGGCCAAGGACTCGTGGACGCTCGCGGCCTGGTTCGACTATCTGGACCTGCGCATCAACGGCTACGCGTTTCACGAGCAACTGATGGCGGGCGACATCGCCTACACCGACCCGCGCGTGCGCAAGGTCTACGCGACGTGGAAGACGCTGATCGACGACAAGTACTTCGTCGACAACGCGCTCTCGTATGACGTCGACTCGGTGAGCCCGCTGCTCGTCAACGGTCAAGCCTCCATGATGTTGATGGGCACGTTCTTCTCCGCGGGCCTGCCGGCGGCAACCCGCGACAAGATGGGCTATTTCCGCTTCCCGGTAATCGACTCAGCCGTGCCGATGGCCGAAGACGGTCCGGTCAACATCCTGATGATTCCCGCGAAGGCCACCAACAAGAAGGATGCGCACCGCCTGCTCGCCTTCATGGCGCAACCGCAGATCAACGGTGAACTCGCGAAGGGCTGGGGCCAGTTGCCGTCGAACAACCAGGCACCGGAGCCGCAGGATCCGATCTCGAAGATCGGCTTCCAGATCCTATCGAGCACGCCCGGGGGTGTAGCGCAGTTCTACGACCGCGACATGACCAAGGAAATGGCCGACGAGGGCATGAAGGGCATGCAGCAGTTCTATAGCGATCCTAACCAGATTGACGCGATCCTGAACCGCCTCGAACAGTTCCGCCAACGGATCTACAAGAAGTAGGAAGGCATGCCCGGGTTGTGGCGTATCGCGCAACGCGTGTGAGCGGCGATTCCGCCGCAACCCGGTAATCTGCATCTGGACGAGGAACCTGAACGTGTCCACCACCATGTCCGACAAAGCCGTGTCCGTCAGCCGCGCACGCCGCAAGGCGCCTGCGCCGCTGAGCCGCCGGCGCAACCGCGCGGCATTGCTGTTCCTGTTGCCGGGCGGCCTGCTGTTTGCGATCTATGTGATCTACCCGGTAATCAGCAGCATCGTGCTGAGCTTCTATAACTGGGACGGCATGACGCCGCGGGTTTTCGCGGGACTCGACAACTATCGCGAACTGCTGCACTCCGACACGTTTTACACAGCGCTGAAGAACAACGTCATCTGGCTCGTGCTGTTTCTGCTTGCGCCGCCCTGCGGTCTGGCGCTCGCGCTGTATCTGAACCAGAGCGTGCGCGGCATCCGGCTCGTGAAATCGTTGTTCTTTGCACCGTTCGTGCTGCCTGGCGTCGTGGTCGGGCTGGTGTTCGGCTGGTTCTACGATCCGACCTTCGGCTTGCTGAAGCTGATCGTCGGACACGGGGTGCCGGTGCTGGGCGATCCGCGTTACGTGACCTACGGCATCATTTTCGCCGCGCTGTGGCCGCAGATTCCGTTCTGCATGATTCTCTATCTGACTGGGCTCACCGGCATCAACAGCGAGGTCATCGAGGCGGCGCGCATGGAGGGCGCCCAGGGTTTCAAGCTTTTATGGCACGTGATCCTGCCGCAACTTCGGCCCGCTACGTTCATGGCCGTCGTGCTGACGGTGATCGGCGCGCTGCGCAGCTTCGATCTGATTTCGGTGATGAGCGGAGGCGGTCCGTTCGACAGCTCGACGGTGCTCGCCTATTTCATGTACGACCAGGCAATCAAGTACTACCGCGAAGGTTATTCCGCCGCGATCGCGGTCGTGCTGTTCATGATCATGCTGATCTTTATCGTGTGGCAATTGCGGCGTCTCGTACGCAGCGAATCCTGAGGAGCCGACATGTATCCGATGCCTGTTGCCCGCTGGCGTCCCGGTAGCCGCCTGCTCTACAAGCTCTCGCTGCCGTGCGCGTTGCTGCTGTGGCTGTTGCCTTTGCTCGCGGTGCTGGTGACGTCGATCCGCTCCAGTGACGAACTCTCTGCCGGCAACTACTGGGGCTGGCCTGAGCACTTCTCGCTGGTCGAAAACTACGGCACGGCGCTCACGCAAACGCCCATGCTTCATTACTTCTGGAACAGCATCTTCATCACGGTGCCGTCGGTGGCGGTATCGATCTTTCTGGCCTCAATGGCGGGGCACGCGCTGGCGAACTATCGCTTTCGCGGCAATCTGCTGCTGCTGGCCATCTTCGTGGCGGGCAACTTCGTGCCGGTGCAGATCCTGATGATTCCGGTTCGGCAACTGACCTTGGCTCTCGGCCTGTACAACACGGTGTTAGGGCTGGTGTTGTTTCACACCGCGTTTCAGACCGGTTTTTGCACGCTGTTTTTGCGTAACTTCATCCGCGCGTTGCCGTACGAACTGATCGAGGCGGCACGTGTTGAAGGCGCGAGCGAGTGGGCCGTCTATACGCGCATCGTATTGCCGCTCGTGCGGCCGGCGCTTGCGGCACTCGGCATCCTCGTTTTCACGTTTGTCTGGAACGATTATTTCTGGGCGCTGTGTCTCACACAAGGCGATGACGCGGCGCCTATCACCGTGGGCGTCGCGGCGCTCAAGGGGCAATGGACGACCTCGTGGAATCTCGTTTCCGCAGGCTCGGTGCTGGCCGCGCTGCCTTCGGTCGCCATGTTCTTTGCCATGCAGAAGCACTTTGTGACCGGACTTACGTTCGGCGCCACCAAGGGATAGCGGCGCGGGCCGCGGTCGCTGCGACTGCAGCGGTCACTACGATCATAACGTCTAGCGGGAGCACCATGCATCTAGGAGTTTGCTATTACCCCGAACAATGGCCGCAGCATCAATGGGAAAGCGATGCGCGCCGGATGGCGGAACTGGGCATCAGCCGCGTGCGTATCGGCGAATTTGCGTGGAGCAGGATGGAGCCCGAACCAGGCCACTACGAATGGGCGTGGCTCGATCACGCCATCGACGTGCTGGCCAGACACGGCCTGAAGGTCATCCTCGGCACGCCGACGGCGACGCCGCCCCGGTGGCTGATCAATCTGCATCCTGAGATCCTGCCGGTCAACAAGGACGGCATCACGCTCAATTTCGGTTCGCGGCGGCACTACGACATGTCGAGCGAGGTGTATCGCGAGCACTGCGCGCGCATCGTGACGCAGATGGTGCAACGTTACGGCACGCATCCCGCGGTGATCGCGTGGCAGACCGACAACGAACTCGCTTGCCATGACACCTCGCCGAGCTACACGGAGGCGGCCCGCGAGCGTTTTGGTAAATGGCTTGCGACACGCTACGGCGAAGTGGAGCGGCTGAACACGGCGTGGGGCAATGTGTTCTGGAGCATGGAGTACCGCCGTTTCGATGAGATCGGCTTGCCGAACCGCACGCCCACCGACGCGAACCCTAGCCACTGGCTCGACTTCCGGCGTTTCATGTCGAGCGAGGTGGCGAGCTTCCATGGCCTGCAGGGCGATCTGATTCGCGCACATGCACCGGGGCGCGACCTGCTGCACAACTTCATGGGCTTTTTCACGAGCTTCGACCATTACGAATTCGCGGAAAGCGGATTGGATGTCGCCGCGTGGGACAGCTATCCGCTGCCGCGCACGGAAGTGCTGTGGTTCGACGACGCCGAGAAGCACCGCTGGGCACGCACGGGACATCCGGACATTCCGGCCTTCAATCACGACCTGTACCGCGGCGTCGGCAAGGGCCGCATGTGGGTGATGGAGCAGCAGGTCGGGCCGGTCAACTGGGCGCCGTACAATCCGGTGCCGAAGGCCGGCATGGCGCGTCTCTGGACGTGGGAGGCGTTCGCGCACGGCGCCGAGTTGGTGTCGTATTTCCGTTGGCGCCAGGCGCCCTTCGCGCAGGAGCAGATGCATTCGGGTATCAACGCGCCGGACGACAAGCTGACCGCCGGAGGTCACGAGATCGCCCGGGTGGCGCGTGAGTTGGAGAACTTCGACCAGGCTGCGGCGGCTCGGACCAAGCATGCCCCAGTGGCCTTGTTGTTCGACTATCCGGCAGACTGGATCGTGCAGATCCAGCGCCACGGCGCCGATTTCGACTATCAGCGCCTCGTCTTCGAGTGGTACTCATGCCTGCGCGAGATGGGCGTAGATGTGGATATGTTGCCGGCGACTGCCGATCTGAGCGGCTACCGGTTGGTGGTCGCGCCTTCGTTGCCGGTCGTGCCGGATGCACTGGTCGCGCAGATCCAGACCGGCCACGCGCACTGGCTATTCGGGCCGCGGACGGGTTCGAAGACCGCGGACTTCACGATCCCCGCCACGCTGCCGCCGGGCCCGCTGCAGGCCGTTCTGGACGTACGGGTGTCGCAAAGCGAATCGTTGCGCCCGTCGCTGCGGCCGGCGGTGACGTTTGACGGTGTACGAGGACAGGGCAGAAGCTGGCGCGACCACATCGAGCCGGGACCGGGTGTCGAAGTCACGGCGGCTTTCGACGACGGCGTGCCAGCTGTCGTGCAGGCCGGCCGGGTTCGCATGACGACGGCCTGCTTCGACCCGGCGTTGCAGCGAGCCGTGCTGGAACGCTGCTTGCGCGACGCCGGTATCGAGGTGCTCATTCTGCCGGAGGGCGCCCGCTTGCGCCGCCGCGGCAACGTGCGCTTCGCCTTCAATTACGGGGATACGGTGTGGCGTGTGCCGGCGCCGGAGGGCGCGCATTTCGTGCTGGGCAGCCGCGAAACCGGGCCGTCTGAAGTGGCAGCGTGGGTCGAAACGCACTGACGTCGGGTGCCGGTGCGCTAACACGATCCAGCTAGCTTTGGCATACTGCGGGTTCACCCGTGCGTCGTACCGGCTACCTCTTGGGGATTTCGGTCCACGCGCATTGCCGATAGCCGACTGCGCGCGCCGAGCGGAATTCCCGCGATGACGTATGCAGTCAGCATTACTTCATCGATGAACTACTCCCGGCTCGTCAGTCTCACGCGCATCCCGTCCTTCATGTCGCTGGCGGGCGCGACCCTGATGCTCGGCGTCGCCATGTCGTTCACCGCGCCGTACCTGTCGCTGTTCGGCGTGGAGCGAGCCGGGATGACGCCGCTCAAGCTCGGGTTGTTCATGACGCTGATTGCGGCGAGCGGGGTGGCCGCAAGCGGCTGGGCCGGCAAATGGTCCGATCGCCATGGTCATCACCGTACGCTGCTGCTGGCGGCGCTCGGCGCGGCGGCGATGGGTTTCCTGTTGCTGTGTTTCGTGCGCGACTACCGCGCGCTCCTCATCATTGGGATTGCGTTCCTCGGCGCAGGCGGTTCGGCGCTCTCGCTGGTGTTCTCGTTCGGCCGCGCGGCGTTGCCCGTGACGAGCGAGTCCGAGCGGACCTTTGCCACCGCAACGCTGCGCACGGTGCTGTCGGTCGCATGGGTGTTCGGCCCCTCGGTGGGCGCGCTGGTGCTGGCCGGGATCGGCTTCTATGGGCTTTTCCTGTTTGCGGCGGCGTGCTTTGTCGCTTGCGGCGCCATCATCTGGCGCATGCATGAGGCTCCGGGTGGCGACTTGCACGAGGTGCCGGACCACGTCCCCGGCGATCCGGCTTCGTCGCTGGAAGTCACCACGGTCGAGCCTGAGACGCCGCCTAAGCCTGATTTCGTCCATCCGGTCGCGTCGTCGCGCGTGATCTGGCGCTCGGTGCTGGCGCTAACGCTGATCGGCCTCGCTGCCAACGCGACGATGATCGTGTTGCCGCTCTATGTCGTCCACGGTCTGCATGGCACCCGCATCGACGTGTCCATCATGCTCGGGCTCGGTGCTTTCCTCGAAATTCCGATGATGCTGGCGCTGGGTGCCCGCGGCGCGACGCTGAACAAGCTGCGCTGGCTCGCTGCGTGTGCCGGCGTGCATATGCTGTATTTCATCGGCGTGGCCGCAGTCGGTTCCATATCGTTCCTGATTCCGATGCAGGCGCTCAACGCGTTCGTGGTGGCAGTGACCTCGTGTCTCGGCATGACCTATGTGCAGGATCTGATGCCGCGCTCGCCCGGCCAGGCCACGGCGCTGTTTTTCAACTCGGCCCGGGTTGGCTCGATTCTGTCGGGCGTGCTATCGGGGTTGCTGGTCGCCGGAGTCGGCTATCGTGGCACGTTCCTGTTCTGCGGTTTGCTCGCGCTCGGGGCGCTGATCCTGTTCGCGGATCCGCCGTGGCGGCGCTGGGCGCGCTATATTCAGGACTGGTGGCCGGGCCGTCAGGAGTGACGTCCTATGTCTGCGCACAACTGGGTCGATCTACACCAGCACGAACGCACTGGGATAGAAACGCTGCGTGCGCATTTCGAAGGGCATGCCTACGATCCGCACTGGCATGACGCGTATCTCATCGGTTTCACCGAGCAAGGCGTGCAGCAGTTCGACTGCCGTCGCGCGCGTGTTCAAAGCACGCCGGGCCACGTGCTGATGCTGGAGGGTTCGCATGCGCGAACCTCGTCATGAACCTCGTTAGTTCCCCGTAGCGAGATCCGCAAAGCTGATCGCTTTTGCTTCGCACGCTTGTGTGAAGGCCGCATCGTAGCTCGTGAAGAAAACCACGCGGTCCTGGCCCAGCTGTTTGAACAGATCGATCAGGACAGCTCGTGCAGCGGCGTCGAGCCCGCCGCCCGGCTCATCCGCAATGACGACGGTCGGCGCCCCGACCGATGCCGAGGTCAGGAAGATTTTCTTGCGCGTGCCGAACGACATCTGCTCGAAGCGCTTCTCGAGATGTGGCGTGAGGCCGAAGCGGTCTGCCAGTTCGAGCGAGTGGTTCCCGAGAGCCGTCTGTCTTTGCGCGGCCACGCGCTCGAGAAACTCGCGCCCCGTTTCGAGCGGATACGTCAGGCAGTCCTCGGGCACGTAGGTGAGGGCGGATTTGGCCGCAAGCGGCGCGGTGCGCAGCGAATGACCGCCTAGCCAGACCTCGCCCGCATCGGCTTCGATCTCGCCGGCGAGAATGCCGAGCAGGGTTGATTTGCCGCTGCCGCTTTCGTCGTTCAGCGCGACGCAGCCTGCGCTAGCGCTGTAATGCAGTCCGTGAAAGACAGTGCGCTCGCCGTAGCGTTTGCACAGGTTGTCGAATCTAAGCATGGTTCATCCAGTTTCTCAGACTGGCAAGTTTACATTCTTAGGGTGGGGACAGCATGTAGATCGCGTCGCATACGCGTCCTGCCGTGTCTCATCCATCCCACGCCGATCCAGAATTAATTCAACCGGCATCGGTTCGCACGTAGAATGCCGCCCATACGACTCGTGGAAGCTGGTGAAAATCCAGCGCGGTCGCGCCACTGTGACCGGTTTCAACATGAACCGGAAGTCAGACCTCGGCGTCGTATCCCTCTTCCGACTTTGGGGCGCGTAATCCCCAGGAGATATCCGTATGGCCGACATTGTCTGCGGTCTGGACGTACAGCCAGACCCGTATCCCGTAGATTGCCCAGCTTCGTGTCCCGTTGCGAATCTCCGTTGCGCGCTTCTTTCGGCGCTTGCATCGGCGTACTAGCACGCACGTCGCTAACGGCCTGTATCGGACATCGAACGATCGCGTTCGTGCGCGCAGCATGTCATCCAATCTTCTAATAACAAGGCTGTCCCTTATGAAGTTCCGCCGTTTGATCATCGCTTCGGCCTTGACCGTCTCGGCGTGCCAGATGGCACAAGCCGCGGACGATTCGTCGTTGCCGCAGCCGGACCAACAAGCTCCGGCAACCACTACGCTGCCGAATATCCTCGTGACCGGCGACACTCAGCACCTGCCGCAATCGTTCGATCAACGCTACGCCTCGACACAGGTTCTCACCCGCGCGGATCTGGACCGACTGTCGCCGATTGACCCTAGTATCACGCAAGCGCTCGCCACACTGCCCGGCGTGACGATTACGCAAAACGGCGGCCCTGGTTCTTTGGCCGGTGTCAGTATCCGTGGTTCGTCGACGAATCAGGTCGCGGTGTTTATCGACGGTATCCGGGTCGGCTCTGCCACCAGCGGCGAAGCCGAGTGGGCCGATCTGCCGACCGCTGCGTTCGACCGCGTCGAAGTCATTTCGGGCCCGGCGGCTGCGTCATTCGGTGCGGATGCCATGGGCGGCGTCGTGCAACTGTTCACGAACCACGCTTCAAATCAGCCGAACCAGACCACGATTTCCGCAGGCGGCGGCTCGAACAAGACCTTCGATACGCAAGTCCGGACTTCAGGCAGTATTCCGTCTACCGGTCCCCTCGCTGCGTTGTCCGGGCTCACCTATTCGCTGGGCCTGCACGACTACAACACCGCGGGCATCGACGCGACCGAGCCATGGGCCTTTGGCCACGAGGATGGCCGTAACCCGTACCACGCCCAGAACGTGGACGCACGCCTCGGCTATGCGCACGACAACTGGTCGATCTCCACGTTTGCCCTGTATCACAAGTCCGATCTCTCGTATGACGATGCGGGTGGCGATGACCGGCAACTCGATCATCAACTGACGACGGGCGTGGCGTTCCATCTGGATATCACGCCGTTCACCCAGTTCGACCAGTCTGTCGGCTACGCAAACGACCGTCAGTTCCTGTATTCGAACACCCCGGGTATCCCGACCGACGAGATCGACTCGACGCGCTTCAGCACGTCGACCTCGCTGACGCATCAGGAGCACGGGCTCACGCTGTTCAATTTGCCTCTGTCCGGCGAGACGAAACTCGCTTACGACTTCTCCCGCGAGCAAGCCTTCCTGCCGATCGACATCCCCGCGGGCGTGCCGACACGCAACGATTCGGCCGTCTCACTACATCAATCGGCCACACTGGGTGATTTGACGGTGTTTCTTGCGGGCCGCCACGAGATTATCGAGGGCCAGTCGGTTAATACCGGCAATGTCGCCGCGGCCTATGCGATCACGCCGATTTATACGGCTCGACTGTCGTATGGCAACGCATTCCGTCTGCCGACTTTCGATGACCTGTACTACCCAGGTTACGGGAATCCGAACCTGTTGCCTGAGCGCAGCGACACGGTCGAAGCCGCACTGGATGCTGTCACGTCGTTCGGCACCTTCACGGCCGCCGTGTATGACACACGCGTCCACAACCTCATCGCGTACGACTCGGTGACCTTTGTCCCGGTGAACGTGGGCCGGGCGCACATTGAAGGTATCGACCTCTCGTACAAGGGCACGCTCGGCAACTCGACACCTGTCAGCTTCGCGGTCGGCATTCTGAATCCGCAGGACGTCACTGACCAGACGTGGTTGAACCGACGTCCGCGTCAGACCGTCAGCCTGAGTGTCGATCACACGTGGGACGAGTTCCATTTGCACGCGCTTAGCACGGGGGTCTCGCTGCTTTACGGCGGCTCGACTTTCGACGACCAGGCAAACTCGATCTATCTGCCGTCGTATACAACGGTCGGACTGCGTGCGGCGTACAAGGTCAATTCGCATGTCATCGTGTCTGCGAACCTGTCGAACCTCTTTAACCGGCAGTACGTGACCGCGTATGGTTACAATTCGTTGGGCCGGACGGCGTTTGGTAAGGTTTCCTACACGTTCTAACCTGACCGGTCGCAAGCGATTGACCTGATCGCTTGCGACCGCTGGGCCGCCTATAGGCGGCAGGCTCTCGCGCTTCCTCTTTACCCCTTACGGAACACCGGCGCGCCCCACGGTGCACCCGTCGTGCCGCCATCAACCACGATTTCCGCCGCGGTGGTTCCCGAAGCGTCATCCGAGGCGAGGAACAAAGCGGCTTTGGCCACTTCTTCCGGCGTGGCGAAACGACCGAGCGGAATACCCGCCGCAAGCGCTCCTTCAGTCGCATCGATGGTTGCCCCAGCTCTTGCGCCGCGCGTCCAGATCGGCGTGCGCGTGCCGCCCGGGATGACCGTGTTCACACGGATGCCGCGGGTGACGAGTTCAGATGCAAACACCTTCGCCATGCCGGTCACGCCCGCCTTGGTGGCGGAATAAGCGGCTGAGCCCGGCGAACCGAGTTCGCGCATGACCGATCCATTCAGGACGATCGAACCACCCGCGCCCATCAGCGGCAGCGCTCCTTGAACGGTGAGGAAAACGGCGGTGAGGTTGGTGCGCAGGATCGCCTCGAACGCGGCGGCGGTCGTGCTGCCGAGCGGCGTGGGGCCCGAAATGCCTGCGTTGGCGAAGACAACGTCGAGCGAGCCATAGGCTTCCTGGATCTGCTTGAACATCGAATCGATCGCAGCCGGATCGTCGAGATCGACGGCGATGCCGAGGGCGTTTTCACCCAGTTCGGCCACCGCGCCGTCCAACTTCGCGCGATCGCGCCCCGTGATCACAACACGAGCGCCTTCTGCGATCAAAAGTTGTGCCGCAGCAAAGCCAATGCCGCTGTTGCCGCCCGTCACGAGCGCTGTTTTTCCAGTAAAACGCATCTTCCTTCTCCTGTGTAATGCACCGCGAGATCGCGTCCAGAGCCGCGCCTGCTCGCTTTGCGAGACCTGTTAAGCGGCGCAGGGCAGCAGCCGCATTCGAACCATCACCAGCATCGCCAACACTCGAAATCTGTATGTTGACCATCATGCACAACTTCAGTATTATGAACATCATGCAGATTGTCAAGCGTCGCGGAGAAAAAAATGGGCTATTCGCAGGCACAGAAGGCTGAGAGCCGGCAGCGGGTTCTGGAGAACGCGTCGCGGCAGATTCGCGAGCACGGTATCGAGGCGCTCGGTGTTGCCGACTGCATGCGTAGCGCAGGGCTCACACACGGGGCGTTCTATGGCCACTTCGCGTCACGCGATGCGCTAATCGTCGAGGCGCTCGAATACGCGCTCACGCAAAGCAAGGCACGCGTGGCGGCGCTGTCAACCGATGGGAACAAGCGGTCCCAAACGCCGCTGCAGTCAATCGCCGAGGCGTTTCTTGATGAAAGTCACGTGCGGAATCCCGGCAGCGGATGCGCGCTATGCGCACTGGCGGGCGAGGCGCGGCATGCGGGCCCTAATGTCCGGGCGCTGCTGACCCGGTATTTGCATGAATTCACCGCACGTATCGCGCAGGCCACATCGAGCGGCGACGAGAAGGCAGCGCTTGGCATCGTCGCGACTATCGTCGGAGCCATTACGCTCGCTCGCGCCGTGGATGACGACGAGCTGGCCAAATCGATTCTCTCTTCGTCGCTCGCGCTGGTTATGGCGCAGGACGGTGCGGCGCGGCAAGAGGGGAGCCGGGCGACGGCTTTCCCGGCGTGAGGGTATGCTGATGCGGTTGGCCGGAATGTCACTCGAGCGGCCACAACCGTCTCCAATCGCATCACGTATGCAAAGGGCCCCAGCATGTCGGACCACCCCATCGACAACCCGTTCCTCGAATCGCTCGGCGTGCGCTTGACGCAATGGCGCGAGGGCTACGCGGAACTCAGCATGTCGATCGACCCGAGCAAACTGAACCGGCAGGGCGTGTTGCAAGGCGGCGCGATCGCGACCCTGCTCGATGCGGCAGCCGGATACGCCGGCTTATACGCGCAGCCGGGGCAAGCCGCGCGGCACGCCTTCACGTTGTCGTTGACGACGAACTATCTCGACAAGGGACTCGGCGAATTCGTGTCCGCCAAAGGCTTTCTCGAGCGTCAGGGCCGGTCGATTTTCTTCTCGCGTGGTGAGGCCTGGGTGGATGACCGCATCCTGATCGCCAGCGCACAAGGCACGTTCAAATATTCGAAAGGGGCGAGCTAGGCATTGCGCCGCAGCGCCCGTTTCGTTGCCAGTCTGCCGTTTCAGCACTGAATGCGGCTTGCGTGTCCTAGCCTGTGAATGGTTCGCCCATCGGTCGTACGCGGATACCTTGCGCCAACCGCGTCCACGGCAGATCTGCCGGATCGGCCGTCATCGGGCCGGGTGCCTTCGCCACCAGCACCGCATGCGCGATCGGTTCGAAGTCGGCCCGAAAATGTACTGAGCTTTTGTTGACGAGGATCTTCATCGCCTCCGGCTCGATGCCCGCCACGCGGTAGAGGTTGCGATCGAGCATCTGAGCCTTGGTCGAACTCACTGCAATGCGCACCCCGTCGATCGCGAGGCAGGCGACCGGCCCGAGTTCTACCTGCAGGCCATGCATCATCGGCCCGTCGTAGCGGCAGCGGCCATCGGAAAGCGCCACCACCTCGAAGGTCCCGACGAAAGGCGTATCTCCCGGCGTCCCCGAGCGGCCACCCAACGCCAGTTCGATCCGGGCGCCGAGGCCCGCCGCGTGGGCTTGCGCCGCCGCTTCAGGGTCCCATATCAGGCCAAGCGCGGCATCCTGCGCGCCGTTGTCGAGTAGCGCACGGAGCATGCCGGTGGTGTTGGAGTCGGCACCAGCTCCTGGGTTGTCCTGAGTATCGGCGATTACAATGGGCTTGTGTGCCGACGCACTCAGGCGCATGGCTTCGACTACTGCCGCGTCGGGCGAGAGCAACGGTACCGCCCACAACGCTTCGTCGCGTAGCATCATCTCGTAGAGGGTGTCTACCGCCTGCCGCACCGCCGAGGCGTCCTCGCCGTAACCCCAGATGACAGGACCGCATTCGGGGAAGTCGGCAGCGGGAAACCCGGGGGTGAACGACAGCGAGACGACCGGCCCTTCTTCCAGTGCGCTGAGCTCGGCATACATCGAGCGCGCCGGTTCCAGCAGCGTGCACATGCCATTGAGCGGAATCAGGAATGGCAGACGCCGCGCCGCTCGCGACAGCGGCTTGCGCGCGGCAAGCAACTGCGCCAGCAGCCGCTCGGCTCGTGCGCCGGTTTCGGCCATGTCCACATGCGGATACGTGCGGTAGGCGACGAGCGCGTCGGCGCTGGAGAGCATGCGCTCTGTCACATTGGCGTGAAGATCCAGCGAGGCGACCACCGGCACAGCCGCGCCAACCTTGGCACGGATGCGTGCGAGCAGTTCGCCTTCGCCGTCGTCCACATGTCGCGCGACCATCGCGCCGTGCAAGTCGAGGTAGACCGCGTCGAAACCGCCTTCGGCCGCTGCCGCGACCATCTCGCCGACGATGCGTTCGTAGGCGTCTTCGGTCACATGCGCCGACGGACTGGCAGCGGTCCAGATTACCGGCATCAGCGTATGGCCCTGCTGCTCGCTCGCGCGGATGAAGCCGCCAATCGGCAGATTGACGTCGCGCAGCGCCAGCATGGCTTCGCCGCGCACCATCGCCGGGTGACCTTCACCGTGGACGAAGCTCTCGTAGGTCGCCGGCGAGGGCGCAAACGTATTGGTCTCGTGCTGGAAGCCAGCGATCAGAATCTTGAATGCCACTTCGTTGTTCTCCATGAAGGCCGCCGCAGGCGTTTGTGCCGGCGTGCGATGCGTGTACTGCGCGTGCTTTGCCTCAAGCCCGGGCGGGTTGCGCGGGTTGGGACGATTGCGCAGATTGGCGGGCCGGCAAGCGGTTCGCCACCAACAGGATAGCCCCAAGCGCCAGCAGCCCGACCATCACGTACAAGCCGGCCTGCAAGCTGCCGGTTGCGGTCTTGGTCCAGCCGATGATCGTCGGGCTCAGAAAGCCCCCCAGCAGGCCGATCGTATTGATCAACGCAATGCCGCCTGCGGCCACGTCGCCTTTTAGATAGTCGGACGGAATCGCCCAGAAGACCGTATAGGAGACCCACATCATCGCCGTGGCGACGGTCATGAAGATCAGCGATACCGCGAGCTGCCCGCTCGCCCGTGTGGCGATGGCCAATGCAAGCGCGCCGATCAGGGCCGGCACGGCGCTATGCCAGCGCCGCTCGCGATAGCGATCCGAACTGCGGCCACCGAGGTACATGCCGATGACCGCAGCGATGTAAGGGATCGTCGAGTAAAGCCCGATCTGCAGCGTGTCTTTCACGCCATCGGCCTTGAGGATCGTCGGCAACCAGAAGTTGACCGTGTAGATGCCGCAGATCACGCAGAAGTAGGCAATGGCCATCAGGTACACGCGCGGATCACGCGCCACGTGGCCGAACGAATGGTGTGTCGCGGCGGGCGTAGCGAGGCCCGCGTCGAGCAGGCGCCGCTCGTCGGCCGACAGCCACTTTGCCGTGGACGGACGGTCGGCGAGGACGAACCAGGCGACGACACCCAGCACAATGCAGGGCAAGCCTTCCACGAGAAACATCCATTGCCAGCCGGCGAGGCCGAAAGCGCCCGCAAACGCCGTCATGGTCCAGGTCGACAGCGGACCGCCCACTACGCCGCTGAGCGGCCCGGCAATCATCACGGTGGCGATGGCGCGCGCCATGCGCGTTTCACCGTACCAGTATGTCAGGTAAAAGATCATCCCCGGCGCGAAGCCGGCCTCGAATACTCCAAGCAGAAAGCGCAGCCCATAGAACATCGTCACGTTGTGGATGAACAGCATGGATGCCGACGTCAGTCCCCAGAACACCAGGATGCGGCTAATCGTCTTGCGGGCCCCTAGCTTAGGCAGCAGGAGATTGCTCGGCACTTCGAACAATACGTAGCCGAGGAAAAAAATGCCTGCACCGACGCCGTAAACCGCGTCCGAGAAGCCGAGATCGCTTTGCATCTGAATTTCGCAAAACCGATGTTGAGGCGGTCGAGGCAAGCGAACAGGTAGCAGATGAGCAGGAAGGGCAGCAGACGCCAGTTCAACCGGTTATGGAGCGCCGTGGTCTGATCGGCACTCGAATTCGACGGGATAGCAGACACGGACGATCTCCAGAAGCGGGTGGCAGGCGCGCGATGAATGATCGAACGATAGTCGGCATCCAATAACTGACAAGCAAGAGCAACTGAAGTGAAGTAGCGTTGCCCGATGGGCAACGCCCATGGCGTCCGGGCGCCTATCGGTCCTCCGCGCCTTTCAAACCTGCGGTTTTACCGCAGTACCCGTCTTACGGCTCGCAAGCCATGCCTTCGTACGCGACGCAATGTAATCCGCATACTCGGCGTTGGTCCTCAAGGCCGGCATCTGATGGTAGGTACCACCATTTGCATCCGGCACAGGCAATCGCGACACCAGTTCGGCGTGGACCTGTTGCAGATGCGACGGTAGTTCTGCCGCCGCGGCACTCGTGCCTGTCGATTGCGGCACCGTCACGGAAGCGATCGGATCGTCGCTGCGCGGTGTCGTGAGCGTCAGCACGTCGCCCACGTCAGGTGCTGCCGCGTCGCGGGCCGTGAGGGCGGGCAAGTCCCAACGGGTTTCAACCGTCTTCAGGATGGAGGTGTGGTCGAGCGGCATGGTGCCGTTCGGAACACGGAACACCGTGCCCGGTGCGATGAGCGGCGAAACCAGCACGGTAGGCACGCGCAAGCCGAAACGCCTGAAGTCGAAGCCGTACTCGCCGGCTGAGTTATCCGGCGGCACGGCGCCCGATGGCGGCGGAACATGGTCGTAGCAGCCGCCATGCTCGTCGTAGGTGATGATCAACAAAGTCTTGTTCCACTGCGCTTCATTGCTGCGCAAGGCGTAGTACACGTCGTGGATAAACTGCTCGCCCAAGGCGACATCGTAGTTGGGGTGCTGGCTGTTACCGGTCGAGTCCCAACTCGGTTCGAGATACGTATAGGCCGGCAGCGTGCCGTTTTGTGCCGTGGTCTGGAAGTCTGTGAAGAGACCAAAGTGATCGTCGGACGCATTCGTGGTGTCCGGGAAATTCATCCGCGTGAGCGGCGGCTGGTTGTATCCGTAGATGACCCAGCTCTGGTTGTGCTGCGACAGCAAGCCGAAGATACTCGGCGAGGTATAGGTGCTGGTCTTGTCGTCCATGTGCCCCTGGCTTGTTGCCGCGCACACGAAAGCGCGATTCGGCAGGGTTTCCGTGGGCACTGAACTGAACCACTGATCGCACACGGCATAGCCGCGTGCAAGTCCCGAGAGTACCGGCAGGGTCGCTGGCGTGTACATGCCCATGATGTCCGAGGCGATGGTACCCGGCAGAACCGACCAACTGGGTTCCTTCGATTCCCAGCCAAGCGTGTAAACATAGTCGGTCACGAAGCCCTGGTTGGTGGCGACAGGCGGCGAGGGCGCGTCGATAGTGCCGAACAATTGCGAATTCGTTGCGCTATAGCCTTCGCCGGGATCGGCACCAGGCTGAAAATACGCGTTGCTGTCACTCGCCTGAATTGCGTGCACCTTGACGGCTTCGCCATTCGCGGCGGGGTTGGATTCATTGCCGGTCAGCGCGTCGAAAGCCTGGCCCGAAGGCGATTGATTCTGCTGGTCCGCGTAAAGAAAACCCAGCATGTGGTCGAACGATCGGTTCTCCAACATCAGGACGACGATATGCTCAATCGCGGCAAGCTGGTTAGCCATAGACGTTCCCTCGTTGATCTCGTTTCGATGCTCGCAATGCATTGCGCGGAGTGCTGGCTCAAGCACGGTGCAACGTGCCTCTACGCGTACATGCGTTCCGAGGCTTCGACCGCGACGCTTGCTGCAGGTTCTGCGCAACAGTCGTCACGTTTTGCGAGGCCAAAGCGCCTCACGAGTTCATGACCCTTTGATGTCACGCGATAAAACGTATGGCCGGATTCGGCGGATACGACTTCCACCAGATGCGCATGTTGAAGGGGCAGGACGTCGAGATCGGCCAGCGCGATGCGTTCCGGCGCGTGGTACAGCACGAACAAGGTGGCTATCTCATGGTGACTGAGGAGATTGGTCATTGGATACGTCAGTTGCAGGCAAAGCGGGGCAGCACGCAGGATTGCGAGGTGCTGGAAGGAGTGGCTCTTTGATGGTTTAGACTTTAGCTGAGGATCGTGACAGTATCCCTACCGTCTCAGTCGAATGTTTGACCGGGCCCCGATGCGGCAGGCATGTATTACTCATCGCTTGCGGGTACCCTTCGTTCCCCCTCGCCGTCACGCAGTCATCCGGCCACGACAGCGGCCACAAAAGCGGTTACAAAGGCGCATCAACCATGAGTTTCCGTCCCGTTGTAGCTGAAACGTCAGAGACGCCCGCACCGTTGCCAACAGCAATCCATGCGCGGGCGGGACTGATTACCGCTTCGATGACGGTTGTCGAGGCATTTGTGTCGCTTGCCACGTCGATTTCCGGCGAAGCCGTGGCTCGCGTTCGTAAGCTAAACGCCAGCGCCGCTCCCGAGGATCTGCACAAGCTTCGCGTGGCACTGCGCCGTTTGCGGACCCTCTGGTGGGCGTATGAGCCTCTATTCGCCAGGCACGACGCGAAGCTGCAACGCCGCGAGTTCAAGTCGCTCGCCGACGCGGCTGGCCGGACACGAGACTGGGATGTCTTGCACGAACTGATCGCGGCCTCGGATCCTTCGAATGAGCACGCGTTTGCCCTGCTGATCGAGGCGATCGAGGAACACAGGGCTGAGGCTTTATCATTCAGCCTGAAGATAATCGGTAATGCAGGTGTCGAGCGGATCCTCGAGCAGGCCTTGATGAGCGCGCGTCAGCAACTCGATTTGCAAAACGCCGGTCGATCCATTGCAAGTTTCGCTGAAGAGCGCGTGCAAGCAGCCGAGAAGGCGCTGAAAAAGCGCGTCAAGCGGGCGGTACCGGCGCACGATTCAGACTACGCGGCACTTCACGAGGTCCGGATCGCGGGGAAAAAACTGCGCTACTTGCTGCAGTTCTTTTCGCCGGTTCTGGATGGCGGTCATCAGGCTGTGATTGAACGACTCACCGTGGTGCAAGACGAACTCGGAACGTTGAATGACCTGGTGACGAGCGAAGCGTTGCTTCGCGAATATACATTTCAGTTAGGTGAGGCGAAGCGAGTGAAGCAGGCGATCGCGCATCTGCAAAGCCAAACCGCGCATCACATGCACCACGTCCATGAGGTATTGCGAGCGCTAGGCTAACGGGACGGCGGCGCGCCTTTACCGGTCGCTTTCTACGCGAATTCAGACCGGCGCACCCCTGTATCATGCGGCCAGTCGTTTGCGGCCCGTTCCCCTTCAGCACGCGCCAATGCCTGCGAGGCAAACACGTCCTCGCTGTAAGCAACCACTTTCTTGCCGGTGCCCTGCTGCCGTTCGATTGTCAGGGCCCAATGCCAGCCACCATCCTGTTCAAACACGTGAAGCGTCAAATCAGGTGAGTGCGGATGTGTCATCTATGCCTCCGCAGTTAGGGGGCCCGATGGGCAACAAGGCCTCAGGCTCCGCTGAATCTAGCATAGGCGTATAAATGCTGCGTCGCAACATTAATTTTTAGTGACATCCTCCTAACGTGGCGGCCGACCACGCCTGTCAGCTGATCGAAAGTTCATGAATTAATTTCGGAGGACGAATTGAAATCGGTCTATGGACCCCGCTAAGGGCGCTCACCCGGCTCTCACGGCTTTCATGGCGTTCAGGCTTCCCACTCCGCTCGAGCATCCAACGGATAAACCGGTCGCTTCACATGCTCGAACCTGAAGAGCCCGTAGTCCGAACTCGTCACTCCACGGCTATCGCATTCCACCAGCGCGGCGGCGATCGGCGCGAACACTGGGCGGCAATACATTCGCGACTTGAGCAGCAGAAAGCGGGCACGCCTGGGATCGATGCCCACGCTTTCGAACACTCCTAAATCCCACGGCTCATGTGTCCGCTCAGTCACGACGAGCGTCGCGGCTCCAATATCGAGGACGGCCGCGCGACCCATGAAGGCGCGCTGCCCAGTGTAAGTAGGACCGCTGATGGTGTATTCACCGTCAGTCAGCGCGCGAACCACGCCCGTCACCGTGAGCGGCCGTTGCGGATTCACGGCTTCGCTTGCAAGCTTGTTTCCCACCGGGAGCGTGACCGTGGCACCCACTCCCGCAGCGTGCAAAGCAGCGACTGCCTCAGGATCGCAAAGCGGCCCGCTCACCACGCCTTCGAGCCCTTGCTTGAGCACTTCTTCAAGCAGATCCATCGTGTCGCATGTGCCGCCCGACATGCAGTTATCACCGTGATCCAGCAACAACACCGGTTTGTCCGCACTATCGGCGAGCTTGGCCGCCTGCGCCACCGACTCAGCCAGCGGAGCGCTGCGGTAAAAGAAATCGTCACGCTCGTCCCAGATCTGCCGCGCAATGCGTTCCGCGACTGCATCGGCCGCGGCGTGATCGCCGTCACCCACTACCACGACACTGATGCAGGGTGCTGCGATATCCGCCAGCGAGAAGCCCGACAGCACCGACACCGCCAGCATCCCCTCCGCTTCGGCCGCCCGCGCCGCGTCAACCGCGCGCTTCATCGCGCCTTCTGCCGTCGCACTGCGAAGCGTATGCGTGAGCAACGGCGGTTGCCGCCACGCAATCACGGGCCGGGTGCGCTGATGGATCAGATCGAATAGCAGACGCGCGGCATGTGCACCGGTTTCGTACATGTCGACGTGCGGATAAGTTTTGAAGCTGACGATCACGTCGGCGTTGTCGATCATCTTCTGCGTGACGTTGCCGTGCAGATCGAGCGCAACGCCGATGGGCGCGTCCGGCAACGCGGCACGCACGCGGGCGAGCAACTCGCCTTCGCCGTCGTCCGAATTTTCCGCGACCATTGCGCCGTGCAGATCGAGTAACACCGCGTCGCAACCGCCCGCGGCATCGACGATGGCGTTGCAGATCGCATCGTAGGCCGCGGCTGCGACCGGTCCGCTCGGATTGGCCGACGCCGAAACCGGCGTCACGATCTGCGCATGCTCGCGCTCGGCGGCATCGATAAACGCGGCCATCGCGGTCTGCATGCCTTTGTTCTCCCGCCATGCGTGTTCGCCGTAGCTTGGGCCGTTACGGCCGAAGGCTTCGAGCGGCGTCGCGACCGGCGAGAAGGTGTTGGTTTCGTGATTCATCCGCGCAATCAGAAGTTTCATGCGCTTGCTCCTTCTATGCTTTGCGCTTCACGCAACGTGAGTGGTGACGATTGAAAAACGACGCCGCAGCACGGCGCGTCCAAGTTTGAATCATGAGCTTGCATCAGCGATGCCTTGCGATAAAACGGCGCGGCGTTCAGACGACACCCACGCCCAGATAGCGGTCCTTGATCGATTCGTCGGCGATGAACGCGGCGTTGTCGCCCTCGTAGACAATCACGCCTTGCTCGATGATGTAGTGCCGGTCAGCGAGTTGCGAACACACTTCGAGGTTCTGCTCGACCAGCAGGATCGCGACACCCGCCTGCTTGATCAGCTTCAGTTGCGCGACGATTTCTTCGACGATCACGGGCGCGAGTCCTTCCACCGGCTCATCGAGCATCAGCAGACGCGGATGGTTCATTAGCGCGCGGCCGATGGCGAGCATCTGTTGCTCGCCTCCGGACAATTGCGCGCCGCCATTCGTGCGCCGCTCCTTCAGGCGCGGAAAGATGCGGTAGATATCTTCAAGCTGCCATGGCGAGTCCTTGCGCGCACCGAGACGCAGATTCTCTTCCACCGACAGCAGCCGGAAAATGCCACGATGCTCAGGCACGAAACACACGCCGCGCGAGGCGATGCGATGAGGCGCAAGTTTGTGGATCGGGTCGCCCTTGAACGTCACTGTGCCGCGCTGGGGCATTACTACCCCGGCGATGCTCTTGAGCGTGGTCGATTTGCCCGCGCCGTTGCGGCCGAGCAGCGTCACGGTCTCGCCTTCATCGACGCGCAGCGTCACCCCTTGGAGGATATGACTCTTGCCGTAAAAGCCGTGAATCTGCTGGACGTCCAGGATCATGCGCGGCCTCCCGTGATCATGTTGCCGAGGTAAGCGGTTCTAACGCGCTCGTCGCCGCGAATCTCGTCCGGGCGACCTTCGACCAGTACGCGGCCTTGCTGCATCACGGTGATCGTGTCCGAGATATCCATCACGATGCCCATGTTGTGCTCGATCAGCACCACCGTGTAGTCGTCGCGCAGGCCGCGAATCAGCTGCTTCATGTCGTCGAGATCGTCGATGCCCATGCCCGAGGTCGGCTCGTCGAGGAAGATGGCTTTGGGGCGCGCGGCGAGCGCCATGCCAACCTCGAGCCGCCGCTGCTGGCCGTGGGACAAGGCACCCGCAGCGGTGCCTGCGAAACGCTGCAGCGCGAGCCGCTCCAGCACACTATCTACGGCATCCGTATGTTCAAGCGCGCCACGCGGCGGCGTCCATGCGTTGAGCGCGCGCCGGGCGTCGACGCCTTGCGCGGCGAGCCGCAGGTTTTCGCGCACGCTCAGATTGGCAAACAGGCTCGTCACCTGGAACGAGCGCGCGACGCCGCGGCGCACACGCTTGTGATCAGGTTCGTGTGTGACATCGTGACCGTCGAACACAATCTTGCCCGCGGTGATCGGCAAGGTGCCGGTCAACACGTGAAACAGCGTGGTCTTTCCTGCGCCGTTGGGTCCGATCACCGAATGCACGGTGCGCGGCAGGATACGCAGATCGACTTCGGCAAGCGCCGTGAATTTGCCGTAGCGCTTTACGACGCCGCTCGCCTGCAGAATCGCTTCACTCATGCTTGCTCCTCGCCCGAACCGGCAGGCGTCTCGCGCCGCACCGCTTGCCAGATGCGCTCGCCTAGTCCCCATAGCCCGCGCTGCATGAAGAGACTCACAGCGATCAGCACGAGCCCGAGCAGCAGGAGCCAGCGCGGCCACAAGGTAGAGAGCCAGTCGGCGAACAGCACATAGAAGGCCGCGCCCAACACGGAGGCAAACAGATTGCCGGTGCCGCCGATCACCGTCATCACCAGAATCATCTCGCTCGTGTGGTAATCGATATTCGACAACGGTGCGATGCCGGTCATCAACGCATGCAACGCGCCAGCGAGACCCGTGACGGCACCGGAGATCACGAACGCCATCAGCTTGAAGCGCTTCACGTCATAACCGACAGCGGCCGCGCGTGCTTCGTTGTCGCGAATCGCGAGCAGCGTGCGGCCGAAAACCGAATGCGACACGCGCATCAGCACCCAGAACGCAAGCAGAAACAGCACCGCTACGAACCCGTAGTATTGCCAAGGGGATGCGAGCGGTACCAGCGTTTTGCCGAACAGCGACAGCGCAGGGCGGGGGATACCGAGCAAGCCATCGTCACCGCCGGTCAGATTGGGCGTGGTGTAGGCGAGAAAGTAGAACATCTGCCCGAACGCGAGCGTCAGCATGACGAAGTAAGTGCCGCGTTGGCGAATCGAAAACCAGCCCACGAGTGCCGCCGCCGCGGCGCCGACGACGATCGCCGCCACTAAAGCCACGATTACCGGTGTGCCGTCGAGCTTCGTCAGCACGATCCCGGCGGTATAGCTGCCGAGGCCGAAGAAAATTCCCTGACCGAAGGAAAGCAGACCAGTAAAGCCCAGCAACAGATTGCAACCGAGCGCGGCCAGTGCATACACCAGCACCTCGGTGGCGAGCGAGCCGGAGCGCAGCGTAAGCGGCAACACGCAGACCACCAGTAGCGCGAGCAGTATGAAGCGATAGTGATGCAGCGCCTGTCTGAACGTGCGCTTCGAGCGCTGGGCCGACGCGTTGTCGTGCGCGAGCGTCTTCGATGGCTCAATCATGTCGCTCTCCCGAGCAGTCCGTTCGGACGCAACAGAAGCACAGCGGCCATCGCAACGTAGATCATGAGGCTGGCGCCCTCGGGCCACAGCGTGCTCATCACGCTCTGCACGATGCCGACCAGCAGTCCTCCGACCAACGCCCCTAGAAAATTACCGAGGCCGCCGACGACCACCACCACGAAGGCGACGCTCAACGCCTCGATGCCCATGAACGGATCGACACCGCGAATCGGCGCCGCGAGCACACCGGCAAGCGCGGCGGTGGCCGCGCCAAGCGCAAACACGAGACTGAATACGCGCAATACGTTGATGCCAAGCAGCGAGACCATCTCGGTCGATTCGCTGCCCGCCCGCACCGCACTGCCGAGGCGCGTGCCCTCGAGCAGCCACCACAACAATGCGGCCAGCACAGCGGTAAAACCGATCACGAACAGGCGGTACTTCGGATAGACGAAGCTGCCCCAGATCACCACGCCGTTCAGCGAATCGGGAACCGGCACGTTATTGCCGAGCGGCCCCCAGATCAGGATCGCGCATTCCTGCAGTACTAGCGCGAGACCCACGGTCACGAGAATGTGAAACTCGTGCTGCTGTTCATAGACGTGGCGAAGGACCAGCTTCTCGACCACCCACGCCAGCGCGCCGACCACAATTGGCACAATCACGAGCGCAGTCCAGAAATTCATCGACCACTGCATCGCCTGATAGCAGAAGTACGCGCCGAGCAGATAGAACGCTCCGTGCGCGAAGTTGACGAAGCGCAGCAGGCCGAAGACGATCGACAAGCCCACCGCCAGCAGGAAATACAACATTCCCACTCCGATGCCGTTGACGATCTGCAGGAGATAAACGTTCATGGAGTCTGTCGCTGAGGTTTCCGGGGCGGGCGGTGTGCGCTTTCAAAGTGCGCTCAAACAATACACGCGCTTCGCCGCTTGCATGACCGTCACATGCCGGCGTGCACCGTCAGGCGGCGCACAACTGGCACGGCGGCATGACGCGAGGCCGGTCAGACCAATTTGCAACCAGTCTTGTCGACCGGCAGGAACGACTGGCCGGAACTGACGATGTCGGCGAAGTCGTCGGCGTTCTTCATCTTGTTCTTTGCCTTGCCCTTGAGCAAATAGTAATTCTTGATGACCTGATGATCGCCTTTGCGGACTTCTTCCGGCCCTGTGAGGCCGGCGTATTTCATGCCTTCGAGCGCGGCGATCACTTTCTTCGGATCGGCTGAGCCCGCTTTGACGATGCCATCGAGCAGGATCTTCGTGCAGATATACGACCCCGCCAGGCTGTAGTTGGGATTCTCCTTGAACGCCGCGTTCGAGCGTGCGACCAGATCGTGATTGAGCGGCGAGTCGATGCCGTGCCAGTACTGCGCGCCGAAATACACGCCTTCACAGAGGTCGGCGCCCAGCGCCTGGAATTGCTCGAGACCGGAGGCCCATGCGATGAGGATCGTGCAGTTGTTCTTCATGCCGAAGCTGATGGCCTGGCGCAGCGTATCCGAGGACTGCGAGCCGAAGTTGAGGATCAGCAGCACGTCAGGCTTGGCGGCCACGGCATTGGTCAGATAGCCGCTGAACTCCTTCTCGTTGAGCGCGTGGTAGCTGTTGCCCACGTGCTCGATGCCTTTTTCCTGGAACACGGCTTTCGCCGCCGACAGCAAACCGTCGCCGAACACGTATTGCGGCGTGATGGTGTACCAGCGCTTGGCCTTGGGCAGCATCTGGATCAGCGGACGCACGGTCTGGTCGATCGCACCGAAGGTCGGCACCGACCAGCGGAAGGTTGCGCTGTTGCAGTCCTTGCCGGTGATCTCATCGGCCCCGGCGGTCGTGATGAAGACGCCGCCGTCTTTCTCGACTTCATTGGCCATCGCCAACGCTTCGGACGACAAAATGCCGCCCGCGAAATAGCGCACGTTCTTTTGTTGAGCGACTTCCTGCACGCGGCGCACGGCGGTGGCGGGCTTGCCTTCCGTATCGAGCACGGTGTACGAGAGCGGCTGGCCGAGCACCTTGCCGTACTGCTCGATAGCGAGCTTCATGCCGAGATCGGCGTACTTGCCGTTGGCGGCAAAGGCGCCCGACATCGGCACAGGGCAAGCGAACTGCAGCGGCGCGCCCTGGGCAAAGGCGCTGCGCGCGACCAGCGAGCCGAGCGTTCCCGGGACGGCCGACAGAGCGGCCAGCTTCAACATATTTCGGCGATTCAAAATGACGCTCCTTGGGAGAAAGAGACACGCATGCAACCGACAGCGAAACCGGGCTGGCCGCGCGCGGTCTTTTTTGACCACGCTGACGGAGATCTATTTATCATGATAAATAGAATGATCCCGATGCTAGGTACAATAAATTCGGGTGTCAATAAGGCAAAATTCCTGCCTCGCAGCGAGCCAGGGTTTTCCCAACAGGAGCATCAAAGATGGTCATGGACCGAGCCAAGGCCGGTGTGGCGGTCGAAATCAAGCAGCAGAAGCGTCCCGATCTGGTCGCTGAAGAGATCAAGCGGCTCATCACTGAGAAAGACCTGAAGCCGGGCGACCGTCTGCCGCGGGAGGTCGAGTTGCAGGCGCTTTACTCGGTGAGCAAGAGCACGATTCGAGAAGCGCTGAAGTCGCTGGAAGTGCAAGGTCTCATCAAGGTAACCACAGGGCCCAACGGTGGCGGCATGGTGGTGGAGGTGCCGCTGGATCGCACGCTGCAGTTGCTGCAGAACTATCTGTTCTTCAAGGACGTGACGATCGACGATATCTACACGGTGCGCAAGCTGCTTGAACCGGAACTCGCGGCAGGTGCTGTGCCGCATCTGACCGAACAGGATTTTGCCGCGCTCGAGGCGAGCATCGCATGTTGCGATCGTCCGGCTACGGGGCACGGTGTCGGCGGCATCCTGAGGCAACGCCAGGAGGACGTGAATTTCCACGACATCCTTGCGGCTGCGAATCCGAATCCGTTTTTGCGCTTCGGTTGCGAGTTGATCAACGAGATGATCCGGCAGTTGATCGAGTTTCGCAACGATACGCCGGAGTCCGAACAAAAACGGTTCGGTGAGGCCAATGTGAAGATTCACAAGGCGATCACGAAGGCGGCGCGCGCTCGCGACGTCGAGAAGGTGCGTGAGCTGATGGTCACGCACATGACGGAGGCGCCGCGCTACGTTAAACGCATGAAGGGCAAGTTGCGCGGCAGGCTGATTCTCGACTCGGAAATTCGCAAGAAGCTGCGGACGCGAAGCGTTGCGCCGGTGGTGGGTGCTGAGGAGGATGCGGTGGATTGACGGCGAGGGTGTGGAGTGAGGCGAGACGTGACACGTGACACTCCCGACTCATAAGGCATGAATCGTGCTGGCAGACATGGGAAACACGGCCGCGCAGAATCCGCACCCTTCCACCCGATTTCCCAGCAGGAGCCGTACCCATGAAACGCTCGACACAGCCAGTTTTGCGCATCGCGATGGCCATGGCGGCGATGATCGCCTTCTCGCCCCTCATCGCGACTGCCGATGACGCGCCGTCCCCATGCGCTGCCCTGAAACGAATCGTCGCTGCGGCGCCGGATGGCTTTGCCGGCCTGAGTCCGGCGGACGTGAACGGCGTCGCCCAGCCGTACGGCGACGATGCGCAGTGCAACGCGAGCCACGACAGCTATCAGTGCCTGTGGACGCCGCACCATGACGCGGGGTCTAGTGCGGACGCGTTGCAGTCGGTTGCCGCGGATATTGCATCATGCTTGCCTGCCGCGACCCACGATCTAAATTCGCCCGCTCGTCAGCATTTCTATCTCGGAGCGCGCGACCAGCGCACGCAGATCACCGCGACGACGGCGGGGGCGAATAAGCTCAAGCTGGTGGTGTCGGGAAAGTGAGTAGGCGGTTGGCGAAGTCGGAGGCCGTGAGCGGACCGCTCATGGTTCCCTTCTGTGAAGGGGTGTGTGGCGCACCCGGAGCAGCGGGGCAGAACCCCGCTACATCAATAGGTTGGCGCGCTTACCCTTAGGTTATCCACAGGCTTGCGAACAATTTCTGTGGAGAACTTCTCCCGCTACAACGCGCCGTGTTATTCCGGCAACACCGCCACCGACGCCTCACTAGTCTGCATCAGGAACGTCAGCGATTCCTGCAGATACAACCGCACCACCTGATCCGTATGGCTCAAATAGCCAATGGACAGATCCTGACCAATATACAGATCAAAGTCTCCACCACGTGTGGACAGCACGCTGCCTCCATCGATGGCTGGCGCCCAGATGATCTCGCCGTTCACCAGCCGCTTGAGATGCTCAAGCACCGGGTAGCCCTGATCGCTCGCTTCGCTCACCGCCGTATAAGCATCGGCCCCCAACAGCACCGAATACGGACCATCAACACCAGCAAGCCGCAACTGCTCAAGCGCCTTCGCAATCACAGCCGGGTACCCGCTCAACTCAGCCGGTAAGCTCAGCTTAGGATTCGACGATCCTTCGCGGATACCAACGATATTCGCCGCCTTGTACCCATCAAAAATCGCGCGGTCTTCGGCATACGCCAGTTGTTGCGCAGCGTCTTTCGCCGGCTGCCAGTCCGAATCCTCCGCACCACGTTCCACATCGTCGATGTCTTCGCGTTGCAATTCAAACGGCACGCGCAACTCCACTAGCGCTTTGACTTCGCGTTGGCGCGCGCTGATGCCCGCCTGCGGCGGCGCGATGGCCGACTGATGGCCCGTGCCCACAGCAGACAGACTGACGCCGCCAGGGCCTTGCAAATCCACCACGCGACGGCCCGCCACAGAGCGCTTGAAGGTCCGCGCGACTTCTTCCTCGATCTGCGCCCAGGCGGCCGCGGATATGGGGGCGAGTTCGCGATGCAGGTTATTCATATTGAGGTGCTCCTTTGAGAGAGCCGATGTTCAGCGAACCATCGCTGACGGGCTCGGCAGACGGTAGGGATTCGGGGGTGTCGACTTCGTTGGCAACCGCGGAGGGGTTGCGGTCAGCCAGCGCTTCAAGCAGCGGCGCCGAAGGCACGAAGAACAGACCGCCCGTGACCGCGCGGCTGTAATCGAGCAGCCGGTCGTAGTTGCCCGGCGGCCGGCCGACAAACATGTTCTCCAGCATCTGTTCGATCGGCGCAGGCGAGCGCGCATAGCCGATGAAGTACGTGCCGAACTCGCCGAAGCCGGGCCGGCCGAACGGCATGTTGTCGCGCAGGATTTTGACCTCTTCGCCGTTCTCATCGAGCGTCGTGAGCGAACTGTGTGAGTTGGTGGGCTTCACTGCATCGTCCAGTTCGATATCGGCGAGTTTGGTACGGCCGATAATGCGCTCCTGCGTCTCCACCGACAAACCATTCCAGCCAGTCATGTCGTGCAGATACTTCTGCGTGAGTACGTAGCTGCCGCCGGAAAACTCGGGATCTTCCTCGCCGACCACGGTGAACACGACAGCCTCGTTGCCGGTCGGATTCTCGGTGCCGTCCACGAAGCCGATCATGGCGCGCTGATCGAAGTTACGAAAACCGTGGACTTCGTCGACCGTGGTCACGGCGGTGGCGAGCCGGCCCATCAGTTGCGAGGCCAGCTCGAAGCACAGGTCCATCTGATTGGCGCGGATGTGCAGCAGGATATCGCCAGGCGTCGCCATCGCGAGCCGCTCGCCGGAGCCGAATTCGCGGAACGGGTGCAGACCGGCCGGGCGCGGCGCGCCGAATAGCGCGTCCCATGCCTCTGAGCCGAACCCGCATACACAGGACAGGCCGCCGGCCGGTACGCGCTTGCCGACCGAGCGAACCAGCGCGGCGATGTCGGCGCACCACGCGCGCACAGTTTCACGACTGGCGGGGTCCGGGTTGATGGTTGCAACAATGAAGATTGCACTGGGGGTTACCTGCACGGACACGGCTTGCGGTTCGTGGGTGACAGCAGCAGGGATCGGAGTATCGGACATCGCTTCGGCCTTTCAGGGCTGACAGGTCAAGGAGAAGTGGCAAAGAACGCGCTCCGGCAACAGCATATATCACCCAAGGCGTCGGAGAACGCCAAGGGTAGCAGGGAGTGGGATTTAATGCGTGACAGATCCAGGCACTCAAGCGCGCCGGGACGTGGGAAGAAGCTTGCAGGCAGTGTTCGGTGCTTGCTGTGAGATGGATGCGCGGCGGAGCCCAGACCGATCGCAATTCTGGCTGGCCGCCGCGCTTCGAGCTGAGTGGGGTCCTACGCGCTCCTCGTTCTTAACGCCCAGTTCAAGCGTTTTTGCATGCTGGCGTTCGGATGGGCGAGGCGATCGGCGAGTTGCGCCACGGCGCCGTCCAGTTGCGTCAGTGTTTCGGCCTGACCGTGATAGGCCGTCACACCAGACGCACTGCCCGCGCTTTCGAACCGCGCGTCGGCTTCGGAAGATACAGTGGCTCCGTCGTAGCGGGCAATCATGGCATCGAGCCGCGCGAGAATCGACGCAGCGTGTGCTGCGCCGGCATCCTGCGACGCGGCGTGGTTATCCACCAGCGTTGCCGCAGCGTCTGTGTCGTCCCGGCGGCTCAGCACGCGGGCCCAGTGCAGACAACTCAGCAAGGAGCCGGTCGCTAGTTCGACACCCGGATTCCACACGAATACCCGTTGGGTTTGCAAAGGCCGCAACGCAACGCGCAGGTCATGCCAGCTTCGATCCAGCATGCGCATCGCGGCGCCTGCCGTGGCGGCGTCGGCTTGGTCACGGGGCTCCGTGGCGAGCCTCACCACTTGTCTGAGCGCCGCGAGCACGGCGGCGATCCGCGCTTCGACATGGCGCGTGGCCGCGAGCGGCATCATCAGGATCGCCACAGCAAACGAGACGCTGCAGCCCACCATCACTTCCTCGATGCGCAACTGGACGAGCGGCCCCATCGCGAAGCCCAGTTGTCCATAGACGAGGCCGACCAGCACGGTGATAAAGAACACCCCCGGCGCATACGCATTCAGGATGTAATAGGCCCAGCCGAACACGCACACCACAATGGCCACGATCATCAGCAGCGGCGCATCGTGCAACGAGGTTGCCAGCAGCATGTTGGCAAGCGCGCCTGCGAGTGTTCCGGCAAGCCGTTGCGCGCCTCGGTAGACGGTGTCGGCACGCGAACGGGTGCCGAGAAACACGACGAAGGTCGTGATGACCGCCCAGAACCAGCGCTCCGGCGAGAGCGAGTGGCCGATCACCATGGCGAGCAATGCTGCCGTGATAGCGCGTGCCGCCGGCAGCCAGGCGAGTCTCGCCCGGATGTCTGCGAACCACCCGGCGGCGCTCTTCTTGCTGCGTGCTGCGGGCTTGGCCTGCGAGACGCGCCGAGGCTTGGCCGCATGCTTGAGCCGTTCGACCGCGCCGCGTAGCGGGCCCGTCCCCGCTGCTTCCAAGGCCGAGCCAAACGTGATCTGGCCGGCTGCCACTTCCAGTTCGACGAGCCGTTCGCGAAGCGCGGATGCGTCCGGCGGGTTCAGCAGCGCGAGTTGCTCTTCGAGCGCGAGCGCTGCTTCGTTCAGTTCGGAGACGCGGGCGGCGGTGGCCATGCTCGGCGCCTTCGCAACTCGCGTACTGGCCAGCACGCGCTCCGCCCGCAGCGTGACGGTGCGGACCGCCAGTTGCAGGCACCGCGCCGCCCGCATGGGGACGATCAGGCGGCCGACGAGCGCCACCATCACGGGACCGACCGCCGACAACGCAATGGATTGCGCGGCCTCGATCGCCGTTGGGTGCAGATACAGGCCGAGATAAAACGTGACGACGCCGATCATGGCGCAGCCGAGCGCGCGCGGCCCGCACGCCTGGCACAGCATGCCGGTGAACATGACGAGCAAGAAGCCGGCGTCGCCCGCAAGAGGATAGCGGCTCAACGCGGCAGCCGCGGCGAAGTTCGCGCAGGCGCACAGATAGAGGTAGAACAGGGTGATGAACCATGCGCTGCGGCGTGCGTCCCGTACGAACAACGGCGCGATCATGCTAAACAGGACGCCGAGGGCGGCAAGGGTGAGCGGCTGGTGGTGACCGGCCGTCCACGCGACGCAAACGACGCCGCTCAACAGGCAGGCAAGCGTGACGCGCAAGGCGGTGTGGAGGCGTACGAGTCCCGGGTCCGCAACCAACAGGCGGCCGGCGACGCGTGAAAACGCGACAGCAATCATGATCGATGATATCCAGGCTAATAAGTCGAGACCGGCTTGTGGCCGACTACGACAGGGCGGGCATGAAACCCGCCTGCTTCAGATCGCCGAAATGGGCTTTTAACCGGGATCACCGGCTAAAAGCCCATTCGACGACGAACGACATCACCCGCGCATGACCGCATCGGCCGCAGCGAAAGGCTCCTGCGGAGCGGCGGCATGTTCGGGTTTTCCCGGATCATATCTGGTCAAAATTCGCTGTGTCCAGCAAAGCGGGCCAAATTGGCCGCATTCGATGTAGGGATGTTGAAAGGGGTGGTGGGCGGGGATTGGAGGCGGGGCTGGGTTCAGGTTCGTGCAATGAGGCAGAAAGAGCTCCGAAACAACTCACGAAACGCGAACTCAAGAGAGGGTGGCAGGGGTGACTCTTTGCATCCGCGAATGCAAATCGCAAAAGCGAAAATTCATTGTTTTGAATTGGCATTTGATATGTTTTCCTAATCAAATAATCAAGCTACGTTCCATATCGACATGGTTTTTGTTCTCTTTGACTTTGTGCGCTGCGCCACAGGATAAACTACGCGTCCTCATGCGAAACGTTGCGCTTTCAACAAGGGTGGCAAAGCGGAGAAATGACTGCATTTAAGGCCTTTCCGCAGCGTCAATCCTGAGTATTGCATCGCTCCAGGTTGGCATTTCACAACGCTTTCTTCACTTCGCGTCCACTCCCAATGGACGACCCGCGATCGGCGTGCAAGCATCCGTCCCGTTGTGTGTTTGCGAACCCGAAACTGCCAACGAAGTTCCTATTGAACGCCCAATAGCAGGTTCGAAAAAACGCGTCGTTTGACTATTCCAAAGCCTGGAGATCGTAATGAAAAAGCAGGTCATTGCACTGGCTGTATCCGCAGCATTTGCCGCCCCCGTATTCGCTCAAAGTAGCGTCACCTTGTATGGCGTGATCGACGAAGGCATTAACTACACGAGCAACGTCCGTGGCAATAACGAGTTCGAAATGGTGAGCGGCTATGCGCAGGGCAGCCGTTGGGGTCTCAAGGGTTCGGAAGATCTGGGTGGCGGCCTGAAGGCCGTCTTCCAGTTGGAAAACGGCTTCAACGCGAACAGCGGCACGCTCGCCGAAGGTGGCCGCCTGTTCGGTCGTCAGGCTTACGTCGGTCTGGCGGACAACACGTACGGGACGGTCACGCTCGGTCGCCAGTACGACTCCGTGGTCGACTACTTTGCACAAACCACGGCTAACGGCAACTGGGCGGGTTACCTGTTTGCCCACCCGTACGATAACGACAACACCGACAACTCATTCCGCCTCGACAATGCCGTCAAGTACGCGAGCCCGAATATCGGCGGCTTCCAGTTCGGCGGCGCATATGCGTTCAGCAACGACACGGGCTTCGCCAACGACCGCGCCTATAGCTTCGGCGGTCAGTACGCCAACGGCGGACTGCTGGTGGCCGCTGCGTATATGCAAGCGGACAACCCGGGCGGCACCACCGGCGGTGCGATCACCACCAACGACGCAAGCTTCATCGCCGAGCGCATGCGCGTGTGGGGCGCCGGTATCAACTACACGTTTGGTCCGGCCACCGTGGGTCTTTCGTACAGCAACTCGAACTACAAGAACCCGACGGCGAACGGCTACATCAGCACGACCGCTCCGCTCGTGACGGGTTCGACGCTCAATGCCCTGAAGTTCCAGAACATTGAGGTGAACGGCAAGTACCAGATCACGCCGTCGTTCTATGTGGGCGCCGAGTACGTCTACACGATCGAGAACTTCGAAGCGTCGACGGGCAACCTGAAGCCGAAGATTCAAACGGTCGGCCTGATGGCTGACTACAACCTGTCGAAGCGTACGGACGTCTATATCCAGGGTGTGTATCAGAACGTCTCCGGCGACAGGACCAACTCGGTTCTGGACGATGGCTTCGTGCTCGGTACCGACGCACCGTCGTCGACCTCGAACCAGACCGTGGTCCGGATTGCCCTGCGTCACCAGTTCTAAGTTTCTTTGCACGACCACGCGGCATTACGTGACGCAATGCGTCTGACGTGATGTCTTTTATCGGCTCATCCTGTATCGCGAGATACTCGATGAGTTTTTTTTCGCGCGGCACAAAACGCTGTCTATCACTCCGGCAAGCGCTTAATTGCGTTGTGCGCGCCCGGCGGCTGCGGTCCTGAAAGGCTCCGCGCACGCCCGAAGCGGGCCGCCGACGCCCGTAGCTCCTTCAGCCGCCCTGCGAGGCCGCTGCAAAGCCCATCCCACCGGCCTGTCAGCCGCATGCCGTCACGCTCGCAGCAATTCATGCTGTGAAGCGCCCTCAAAACGATTCGTTTCGCTTGCGCGCGATGCCGAATCAGGACATTCCATTAATTTTGCGGTGCTTAAATTCATTCAACCCGCAACGTTTCTCTCTTGGCGGGTAAGCGGCCTACACAAACCGTATTCATTCTTCCCTTGGTCCCAGGAGTAGATTCCATGAACGACGACGAAATCAAACGAGCCGGTTTCAGCCGCCGCGACATGATGCGTGTTTTGGCTGCGGGCGGAATGCTCGCCACGGGGGCCACCGGGATACTGGCAGGCGCAACGAGCGCCTTCGCCGACACACCGAAGAAGGGCGGCAAGATTCGGGCTGCCTACGAATCCAGTTCGACGGCGGACACGCTGGACCCGGCGAAAGGCTCGACCGGCGCCGACTACATCCGCTTCTTCATGTTCTATAGCGGGCTCGCCCAGTTCGATGCCAGCCTGACGCCGCAGCCGGCGCTGGCCGAATCGTTCACCAGCAGCGACGCGAAGGTCTGGACGCTCAAGCTGCGCAAGGGCGTGACGTTCCATGACGGCAAGGCGCTCGCGCCGGCTGACGTCGTGTATTCGCTGATGCGTCACAAGAACCCGGCGACGGCATCGAAAGTGAAGTCGGTGGCGGACCAGTTCGACGAGGTGAAGGCGAGCGGGCCGGACGAAGTGCAGATTACCTTGAGCTCGCCGAACGCCGATCTGCCGGCGATTCTCGCCACGCCGCAGCTTGTCATCATCAAGGACGGCACCACGGACTTTTCGACGGCCGTGGGCACTGGGCCGTACAAGGTGAAGACGTTCAAGCCGGGTGTCAGCACGGTCGGCGCGCGCAACGACAACTATTGGCGCCCAGGCAAGCCCTACCTCGACGAGGTGGAGCTGATCGGCATCGGCGACGATTCGGCACGTGTGAACGCGCTGCTTTCCGGCGACGTCCATCTGATCAGCGCGGTCGATCCGCGTGCGACGCAACGCATTGCGGCGACGCCTGGCTACGCAATCAAGGAGACGAAGTCGGGTCTCTACACCGACCTCATCATGCGGCGCGACAACACGCTGACCGGCAACCCGGACTTTGTGCAGGGCATGAAGTTCCTGTTCGACCGCGAGCAGATCCGCACCGCAGTTTTCCGCGGCTATGCGGTGGTCGGCAACGATCAGCCGATTCCTCCCGGCCATCGTTACTACTTCGCCGGCTTGCCGCAGCGCCCGTACGACCCAGACAAGGCCAAGTTTCATCTGCAGAAAGCGGGCGCGGTGGGTTTGACGCTGCCGCCGATCTACGCGACCTCAGACGCCAATGGCTCGATCGAAATGGCCGAGATGATGCAACTGTCGGCACAGAAGATCGGCGTCAACCTGACGGTGAACCGCGTGCCACCCGACGGCTACTGGTCGAACCACTGGATGAAGCATCCGCTCGGTTTCGGCAGCATCAATCCGCGTCCGAGCGCCGATGTGCTGTTCACGCAGTTCTTCAAGTCCGACGCGCCGTGGAACGAATCTGGGTGGAAGAACCCGCAGTTCGATCAGTTGCTGATTTCGGCGCGCTCCGAAACCGACGATGCCAAGCGCAAGCAGATGTACGCTGACATGCAAACCATCGTGAGCAACCAGGGCGGCATCGGCATCCCGTCGTTCATCAGTTTGCTCGACGGCTACGACAAGCGTCTGAAGGGCCTGGGTTCGATCCCGACCGGCGGGATGATGGGCTTCTCGTTCGCCGAGAACGTGTGGTGGGAAGCTTGACCTGCTAGACGGTTCCGGACCGGACATCCGGTCACCCGGTTATCCGGCTTGCCGGTGGCGAACCCCAGGGTTCGCTACCGGCCCCTGCAATCCTCGTAGGAGGCCCGTGCGATGAACCAGACCATTGCAGCGCTGATTGGGAAACGCATTGCGCTGACGCTGCTGATTCTGCTGATCGTGTCGATGATCATCTTCACGATTACCAACCTGCTGCCCGGCGACGCCGCGCAACAGGCGCTCGGCCAGGCGGCGACGCCAGAGACGATTGCGGCATTGCGGCTGCAGTTCGGTCTCGACCAGCCGGCCTACCTGCGCTATCTGCACTGGCTTGCGGGCCTCGTGCGTGGCGATTTCGGGCTGTCGCTGTCGAGCAATCTGCCGGTCAGCGAGATGGTGGCCGATCGCCTGCCGAAGTCGCTGGAGCTGGCTGCGATTACCACGCTCGTTTCGGTGCCGATTGCCATTTCGATGGGTATCCTCGCCGCAGTGAAACGCGGCTCGCTGCTCGACCGCATCATCAGTCTCGGCACGCTCGCGCTGGTCGCGACGCCTGAGTTTCTGATTGCGACGTTCGCGGTGCTGGTGTTCGCGGTCAAGCTGCATTGGCTTTCGGCCCTGTCGTACGGCGGCGAGATAGACAGCTTTGATCACTTCATGCGCGCCTATGCGATGCCAGTCATTACGCTGTGCTGCGTGATCGTCGCGCAGATGGCACGCATGACGCGGGCGGCGGTGATCGAACAGCTCGGCTCTTCCTACGTGGAGATGGCGATCCTGAAGGGCGCGCGCCCGGCCCGTGTGGTGCTGCTGCATGCGCTGCCCAACGCGATCGGCCCGATTGCCAATGCGGTTGCGTTGAGCCTGTCGTATCTGCTGGGCGGCGTGATTATCGTTGAGACGATCTACAACTACCCGGGCCTGGCCCGTCTGATGGTGGACGCGGTCAGCAATCGCGACATGCCGCTGGTGCAAGCCTGTACGCTTATTTTCTGCCTCGGCTATCTGATTCTGGTGCTGCTCGCGGATCTGTGCGCGATCGTTTCCAACCCGAGGCTGCGGACATGAACCTCGATCATTCGTCCCCTGTCGATCCCCGCTCGCCGACCCATGCCGATGCGGCGCTCAGAAGGAGTTCTGCCATGCCCGCCCCTCATTCACCCGCGCCTTCCGGCGGTGGTGGCTCCATCCCGCCGGCGCTGGGCAAACGTGCTGCACGCCGCATGCCTTCGCTGTCCTTGAGTGGCTGGATCGGCGCGGCCATGGTGGCGCTTGCCTTGCTGGTGGCGATTTTCGGGCCGTGGATCGCGCCGCATCCGGAAGGCGCGATCGTGACGCAAGACGTGTTCGCGCCGTTCAGCGCCCATCTGCCGCTCGGCTCCGACTACTTGGGACGCGACATGTTGAGCCGAATTATGTACGGCACGCGCCTCACCGTGCTGCTTGCGTTGGCGGCGGCGTTGTTCGCCGCCGTGTGCGGAACGGCCCTCGGTTTGCTGGCCGCCGTCGCGGGCCGTGCGGTCGACGAAACCATGAGCCGCGTGCTCGACGCGGTGAGCTCGATTCCCACCAAGATGTTCGCGTTGATGATCGTGGCGGCGTTTGGCTCGTCGCTGACCTTGCTGGTACTGACTGCAGGAATCAGCTATACGCCTGGCGCTTATCGGATTGCGCGTTCGCTCGCCGTCAACATCAGCGCGCTCGAATATGTGCAGGTCGCCAAAGTGCGCGGCGAGAACGCGATCTATATCTGCTGCGTGGAGATCTTGCCGAACATGATTCATCCGATGCTCGCCGATCTCGGCTTGCGTTTCGTGTTCGTGGTGTTGCTGCTGAGCAGCCTGAGTTTCCTCGGGCTTGGCGTGCAGCCGCCGTATGCCGACCTCGGTGCGCTGGTGCGGGAAAACATCGCCGGACTGGGCGACGGTGCGCCGGTGGTGCTGATGCCCGCCATCGCCATTGCCATCCTGACGGTCGGCGTCAACCTGCTGATTGACGGGCTGCCTGGGCGTGGCAAGCGCCTGCGTTTGCGTCGCGCCGCGGAGGCTCGCTGAGATGAATAACACTCCTACCAATCTGGTTGAGGTGCGCGGTCTGCGGGTGGTCGGCAGCAGCGAAGGCCGGCCCGAAACTACCATCGTGCACGATATCGATTTCACGGTCGCACGCGGCGAAGTGCTCGCGTTGATCGGCGAATCCGGCTCAGGCAAGACGACGATTGCGCTTTCGCTGATGGGGCATGCTCGCACGGGCTGCCGGATCGCGGGCGGTTCGATCCGGGTCGGCGAGTGCGACGTGCGTGCGCTGTTGCCTGACGCGCTGGCCTCGCTGCGCGGCCGCAAGGTGGCCTATATCGCGCAAAGCGCGGCAGCGGCCTTCAATCCGGCACGCACGATTCTCGATCAGGTAATCGAAAGCGCGCTGATCCATCGCACCATGAGCAAGGCCGCCGCGCAGGCCAAAGCCATCGAACTGTTTCGCGCACTGGCGTTGCCTGAGCCCGAGCAGATCGGCAAGCGTTATCCACACCAGGTGTCGGGCGGACAGTTGCAGCGGCTGCTGGCGGCAATGGCACTGATCACGGACCCCGAGCTGGTCATTCTCGACGAGCCGACCACTGCGCTCGACGTCACCACGCAGATCGACGTGCTACAGGCGTTCAAGCGGGTCGTGAAGGAACTCGGCACGACCGCGGTGTATGTATCGCACGATCTGGCAGTGGTCGCGCAGATGGCCGATCGCATCGTAGTGCTGAGTGACGGCGCAATCCGCGAGGTAGGCAGCACGGCGCAGATTCTCCATGCACCGGCGCACGCTTATACGCAGGCCCTGATTGCGGCGGTCATGCCGACGCCGCGCGGCGCGCGTCCCGAAGCGCGCGCCGCCGCTAGTGCTGACGAACGCCCGTTGCTGGAGGTCAAGCGTCTGGTCGCCGGTTACGGCAAGGTCGATGCCAAGGGCTTCCCGGCCGCACGCGTTCTGGATGACGTGGATCTAGTGATCCACCGCGGAAAAACAGTGGGCGTGATCGGCGAGTCCGGTTCCGGCAAGACCACGCTTGCGAAGGTGATTGCAGGTCTGGTGCCGGTGGCAAGCGGTGCGTTGCTGCTCGACGGCGAGCCGATGCCCACGCGTCTGAACCGGCGCACCAAGGAGCAATTCCGGCGCATCCAGATCGTGTTCCAGAACGCGGACACGGCGTTGAACCCGGTGCATACGGTGGAGCGGATTCTGTCCCGGCCGCTCGCGTTCTATCACGGTATGAAGGGCGAGCGCGCCCGCCAGCGGGTCGCCGAACTGCTCGATCTGGTGCGACTGCCCGCTGCGCTCGCAACACGCCGCTCCGGTGAACTGTCGGGTGGTCAGAAGCAGCGGATCAACCTGGCACGTGCGCTCGCCGCCGAGCCCGATCTGATTTTGTGCGACGAGGTGACGTCAGCGCTCGATACCGTAGTGGGCGCTGCGATTCTCGACCTGCTCGCCGATCTGCAACGCAAGCTCGGGGTGTCGTACCTGTTCATTACCCACGACATCGGCAAGATGCGCGCAATCAGCGACGACATTGTCGTGCTGTATTCCGGCCATCGCGTCGAGGCTGGCGATCGCGCGGCACTGTGCGCGCCGCCGTTCCATCCGTATGCGGATCTGCTGATTTCGTCGGCGCCGGAGTTACGCACGGGCTGGCTCGATGAAGCCTCTGTGCGCTGTCATGGCGAGTTGCCGCCAATCGGGGCGCGCGCGGAGCACTCGGAATTGTGTACTTTCCTTGGACGCTGCCCATTGCGCGTCGATGGCCTGTGCAACACCACGGCACCGGCGCGCCGGCAATTGTCGAACGGGGCTGAGGTACTGTGCCATCGCACAGAGCTCGATTTGACCGCTCTGCAGCAGATTCCGGCGTTGCGGGAAGGCACGGTGGTATGAGCGGGGAACCGTGCGTTCACGCTTAGGCTGGACGTCCGAAGCGGATTTGCATTGTGCATTGAGTTGCGAAGTGCCGCGGGCAGGGTCGAACTAAAGGAACAACTTCATGGGCTTGAGAATCGGTGTGGACATTGGCGGGTCGTTTGCCGATTTCGCAGTGTTTAACGATGAAACTGGCGAACTGAAAACGCTGAAGGTATTTTCCCGACCCGACAGCCCAGGCGCCGAAGTGTTGCGAGGCATGGAAGGCCTCGCCGAGCGCTACGGCGTCGATCCACACGATGTGACCTATTTCACGCATGGGACCACGGTCGGCGTCAACGCGGTCGTGCAACGCAAGGGCCTGAAACTCGGCCTGATTACGACGCAGCACTTCGAGGATGTGCTCGATATCGCGCGCCTGAAAGGCCCCGACATGTATAACCTGATGTCGAAGCGTCCCGCGCCGCTGGTGCCGCGTGAGCGTGTCTTCGGCATCGTCGGGCGGCTCACTGCGGATGGTACGGTCGAGACGCCGGTGGACGAGGCCAGCGTGCTTGACGCGCTCGACAAGCTGCAACGTGCCGGCTGCGAAGGCGTAGTCGTGTCGCTGCTGCACTCGTATCGCAATCCTGCACATGAGCATGAGGTGAAGGCGATTCTCGAGCGGGCGATGCCGGGTCTTTTCGTCTCATGTTCATCGGATGTGTGGCCGATCATTCGCGAGTACGAACGCACCTCGACGGCGGTGATCGGCGGGTATGTGCAGCCGAAGGTGTCGCACTATCTGTCGTCGCTGCAACGCGCGCTGCGCGAGACGGGGATCGCAGCGGACATGAAGGTCACCAAGTCGAACGGTGGCGTGATGAGCGCCGAAACCGGCAAGACCAACTGCGTGCAGATGATCCTGTCAGGCACCGCTTCCGGCGTGATTGGTGCCGCTTACGTTTCGCAACTCTGCGGCCTGCAGCAGTGCATGAGTCTCGACATTGGCGGCACGACCGCGGACGTTGCGCTGATCATCGGCGGCGAGCCCCAATACGCCACCGGCGAATATATCGGCGATTTCCAGATTCATATTCCCTCGGTCTCGGTGTCGTCCATCGGTGACGGCGGCGGCTCGATTGCGTGGGTTGACGATTTCGGCGTACTCAAAGTCGGACCGGAGAGCGCTGGCTCAAACCCGGGTCCCGTTTGCTACGGCCGTGGCGGCACGCGCGCCACCATCACCGATGCGTTTGCGGTGATGGGCGTGATCGGCAACGCCAGCCTGGGCTATAACTCGGTGAAAGTCGATCACGACGCCGCCTGCCGCGCGGTCGACGCGCTTGCCCAGCGGCTCGGCTCGGATATCTACAAGACGGCGGAAGCGATCGTCAACGTCTCGGTGTCCGGTATGTATGCGGGCGTGAGCCGTATCGTGTCGCGCTTTGGGATCGATCCGCGCACATTCTCGCTGCTGCCGTTCGGCGGCGCCGGGCCGATGCTCGCGTGCTATTTCGCGCGGGCGCTCGGCATGGAGCAGGTGGTTGTGCCCACTACGCCGGGTGTGCTGAGTGCGCTGGGCGGGCTGATTGCCGATACGAAGAACGACTTCGTCAAGACCACTTACTATGATCTCGACGCCGCGGCGCTCGACGCGTTGCGCGACGATGCGCGTTCGCTTGAAACGGCTGCATGCGCCTGGATGGCGGCTGAAACCACTGCGCCCGGCCAGTCGGGCGATGACCGCACAGCGCGCATTACCGTCTCGGCGGACATGCGCTACAAGGGGCAATCGTTCGAAATCGATACTCCTCTTGAGCTGGCATGGCTGCAGGAACGGAACATCGCCGCGCTTAGCGACGCTTTCCACCGCGAGCATGCACGGCTCTATGGCCACAGCGATCAGAAGGCGAAGATCCAGGTGGTGGCGTTGCGCCTCGTGATTGCTTCGGTGACGCCCAAACCGGTGTTGCGCCCGATCGAAGCGAGTGAACAGACTCCTGTTCCCGATGCTTCGATCAAGGTCTGGATGGACGGCGCGTTTCGCGATGCGGCGCTGTTCCATCGCGCGAAGCTGCTGGCCCGCCAGCAAATCGCCGGACCGGCCGTGATCGCGCAGGACGATTGCACGACCTGTGTGCTGCCGGGTTTCTCGGGACGTATCGATGCTTACGGCAATCTGATTCTTACCTATGTTGGCGCGAATTGATACGGAGCCGGGCATGCAATTCGACAAGGCAGTGCTGCAGATTTTCGCGAACTATTGCGTCGCGGCAGCGGAAAGCATGGCGTACACGCTGGTGCGTACCGCACACTCGACCTTCGTAAAAGAGACCGAGGACTTCTCGTGCGCGATCACGACGCCGGACGGACTCACGTTCGCCTCGCCAAAGACGCTGGGTGCGACCTGGTATGTCGGTCTCGACTACGGTCCGGTGATTGGCATGATCGATCATTACGAGCCAGGCGATATCGGCATGACAAATGACGCGTATAGCGGCTTCGTCGCCACGCATACGCCGGACATCGTGCTGTGGAAGCCGGTGTTTTATGAAGGCGAGATTGTTTGCTTCGTCGGCGGCCACATCCACAACACGGACATGGGCGGCGCCGTGCCCGCGTCGCTGTCGCGCACGCTGACCGAAATCGAGCAGGAAGGCATCCGCTTTCCTCCCACCAAGATCGTCCGGGGCGGCGTGCTCGATCAAGAGTTGCTGCGGATTATGGCTGCCAATGTCCGCGTGCCTGATCAGAATGTCGGCGATCTGCATGCGCAACTGGCGTCGCTGCATACCGGTGAGCGGCGCGTGCTGGAGATCATCGAGCGTTTTGGCATCGACGGCTTCAAGGCTGGCATGCAGGCGTTGCTCGATTACTCGGAGGAGCAGGCGCGCACCATCATGCGCGGCATTCCCGACGGCGAGTATTTCTTTGCGGAGTACGCGGATGAGGACTCGGTACGCGGCAAGCCGATGCGTGTCGCGCTGACGCTGCGAATCCGCGATGGCAGCGTTGAATTCGATTACACCGGCAGCGATCCGCAGTTGCAGTCTTCGCTAAATATTCCCACAGGTGGCCGCGAACGGCACGCGCTTGCGTTGGTCGGCTTCGTCTATGTGCTGTACACGCTGAATCCCGAGATCCTGCTTAACAGCGGCATGTTGCGGGTGGCGCGTTGTGTGTTGCCCGAAGGCACGGTCGTCAACGCGCAGCGGCCGGCAGCGGTCGGCATGCGCAGCCTCACGTGCAAGCTGCTGCATCTGCTGACGTTTGGCGCGTTTTCGCAGGCGATTCCGGAACGGCTCGCGGCTTGCCCTGCGGGTGGCCTGTCGATTCTCAGCGTCAAGACGATGGACCGGCACGGCAGTACCGTGATGGCGTCGATCGGGCCGATCGGCGGTGGTGCTGGCGGTATGTCTTTCGACGACGGCGAGGACGGTTCCGGCGCGAACAATGCGTTTTTGCGCAATACGCCGGTGGAGATCAACGAGGCCGAGGTGCCGATCCGCATTACACGCTACGGTGTGGCACCCGGATCGGGTGGCGCGGGACAGTTTCGCGGCGGCCAGGGCCTGGTGATGGAGTTTAAGGTGTTCGCGCCGAATACGCTCGTTACGGCGCGCAACCGCGATCGCACGCATTTCGCTTCGTGGGGCGTACGTGGTGGGGACGCCGGCGCGAATGCGCGTTTCACCAAAAACCCGGATACCTCACGTGAGGAGCAACTGGGCAATACGGATCTGATGATCTGCAATCCGGGCGACGTGATCCGGCTGGTTGGGGCGGGCGCAGGGGGATACGGCAGACCCATCGACCGCGAAGTTCAACGGGTGTGCGATGACGTGCGCCGAGGTTATGTCACGGCGCAGGAAGCGCGCGAGGTCTACGCGGTGGCGATCGTCGATGGTGAAATCGACTCACGCGAAACGGCCGTGCTACGCGAGCAGGCTCAAGCCTTGGCGCGCGATACCGAAGTGCCGCCCTTCGAATTTGGGCCGTACCGTGAGGCCTTCGAAGCGAAATGGACCCGCGAGCGTTACGCGGCCCTCACGCGCATTTTGGCCGGCGTGCCGGTGCAGTGGCGTTATTTCATCAAGCATCGGATCTTCGATGCGCTGGACGCGCAGGTTGAAAAGGAAGGTGCGAATGCTGATGCGATCGACCGGATCTTCGCCGACCTGTGTGCGTCATGGCCGGAGTTGCGACGCGCGAGTTGAGGGGGCGGGGCAACAGAATCGACTGTTGGCAATGACTGGGCAAGCCTTCCCAGGCGGCCCCATCCGCGACGCACGCAGTGCGGAGTGGGGTGGATGAGCGCTGTGTCACGAACGGGTGCAGTGCGAGGGCAGGTCTCGTCTCGGACCACTCCGGGTTAGCTCAAGAGGTGGACACCTACGGGCTGGCGGTGTGAGCCCGCTTTCTTTGCTTACTTTCTTTGCGGCGGC
>Ga0302178_10000247_pt1 | contig 50970 bp, 40 predicted proteins | sample I_Palsa_E1_3_FD_198790 | JGI IMG/M metagenome (GOLD analysis project Ga0302178, IMG submission 198790) | Peat permafrost microbial communities from Stordalen Mire near Abisko, Sweden - I_Palsa_E1_3 | ecosystem: Environmental > Terrestrial > Soil > Palsa > Peat permafrost | place: Sweden...
ACAACAACCCGGCCGTATCCAGCTACACCGTCGCAGCATTGGCTGGTGATAACAACCCGAACGTCAGCGGCGACAACAACCCAGCCGTGACCGGTGACAACAACCCGGCCGTATCTAGCTACACCGTCGCAGCATTGGCTGGTGATAACAACCCGAACGTCAGCGGCGACAACAACCCAGCCGTGACCGGTGACAACAACCCGGCCGTATCCGGCAACGCATGAGTAGCAAACACGCAGTAAGCAACAAGCCATGATCCGGCAACCCGGTTCATGGCTTGTTGCTTGTTGCTTGTTGCGTGTTACTTATAAAGACGCCGACTATTGCCGTCCGTAGGTATCCTCAAAGCGCACGATATCGTCCTCTCCCAGATAAGAACCCGATTGCACTTCGATCATTGCGAGCGGCGTCTTGCCGGGATTTTCAAGCCGGTGCGATTGGCCCAGCGGAATGTAGGTCGATTGGTTCTCCGACAATAAAAAACTTTCATCGCCACGCGTCACTCGGGCGGTACCACGTACCACAATCCAATGTTCCGCGCGGTGATAGTGCATTTGCAGCGACAAGCGCCCGCCTGGATTGACGACAATGCGCTTGACCTGGAAATTTTCGCCGATGTCGATGGAATCGTAATAGCCCCATGGACGAAATACCTTGCGGTGATAATTGGCCTCGGTGCCGGCTTCTCTTTTGATGCGCGCCACCACCGCCTTGACATTCTGAGCGGCGGATTGCTTCGCTACCAAGATGGCGTCGGGCGTTTCGACCACAATCAAATCGTCGGTGCCGACGCAGGCGACCAGCCGCCCATCGGAATGGACAAAGGTATTGGTGGCGCCTTCCAACATCACGCGTCCGCGCGTCACATTGCCCTGCGCATCCTTAGGCAGCACATCCCAAACAGCATCCCATGCACCGACATCGGACCATCCTGCATCGAGCGGCACGACGACTGCGTCAAAGCCCGAATCAGGATCGGCCACACGCTCCATCACGGCATAGTCGATCGACTGGGAAGGACACTCCATAAACTGCTTGGCATCAATCCGTAGAAAATCGGTATCGCTGGCCACAGCTTCATACGATGCCACACAGATTGCGTGAATGGCCGGCGCAAAGGTCTCGATGGCACGCAACCAAACGGATGCTTGCATCACGAACACGCCGCTGTTCCACCAAAATTCGCCGCTGGCCAGATAGTGTTCGGCCAATTCCAGCGCCGGCTTTTCGACAAAATGGTCGAGCACGCAGGCGCCCTGCTGATCCAACAAAGCCCCTGCTTTGATATAGCCATAGCCGGTTTCCGCGCGCGTCGGCGCAATCCCCAGCGTGACGATTTTCCCTTCGCCGGCGTAGCGGATGGCGCTGGCCACGGCCTGCTGGAAGGCGGCGATATCAACCACTGCATGGTCCGCCGGCATTACCACCATAATCGAATCGCCGCCGCCGCTGACCAGCGATTGTGCCGCCAGCGTCAGTGCCGGCGCCGTATTGCGCGCCTGCGGTTCGAGAATGATGCGGGCCTTGATACCGGATTTTCGCAATTGCTCGGCAGTTGTAAAGCGATGTTCCTCGCCACACACAATAATGCTTTCCGGCGCCAACGGATAACGCGTGGACAGACCTTGCAGGCGCTTCGCGGTCAGTTGCAGCAGCGTATCGTCGCCGGTCAGACTGATTAATTGCTTGGGAAACTGCTCGCGCGACAAAGGCCATAATCGCGTGCCGGCTCCGCCGGCGGGGATCACCGCATGCACCGGTAAGTGGCCATTGTCCTGCTGGTTCTGGCTGTCGAAGATCGCTTGTCGGATATTCATTTCAATCGCGCCCCTTGCTGAATGATTTAAACCGTGGCCCTATAACGTTTATCCCGCCTTCAGCGCATGCAGTACCTGCAATACCGGGCGCACTTCGACCATTTGCGGTCGGCCTATGCTGTGGTATTCAATATCCAAGGCGGCAATTGCCGCGGGCTCGTAAAGATTACGTCCGTCGAATATCAACGGCTCGATCAATGCTTCTTTGAGTGCGGCAAAATCGGGACTCTTGAACGCCGTCCATTCGGTGACAATCACCAAGGCATCCGCGCCTTCGGTCGCGGCCATCGGCGTCTTCGAAAATGACAGACGCGACAACGCATCCGGATCGTCTCTCAGGTCGTTGGCGAAAACCCGGCGCGCCTCGATCATCGCCACCGGGTCATACGCGCGAACTGTGGCGCCGCGTTTCAGCAAGGCCGCAATCAGCGGGCGGCTCGGTGCTTCGCGCATATCGTCGGTATTCGGCTTGAAAGAAAGCCCCCAAACCGCGAAGGTGCGATCGATAAGATCCACGCCCAGCCGCGACGTGATCTTCTCGACCAGTACGCGTTTCTGTTCGTCGTTGACCGCTTCGACGGCTTTCAGAATACGTAGCTCGTGGCCGTGCTCGGAGCCGGTCTGCACCAGCGCGCGGACGTCTTTCGGAAAGCATGAGCCGCCATAACCGGCACCGGCATACAAGAAGTCGTAGCCGATGCGCGGGTCGGAGCCAATACCGCGCCGTACCGCCTCGATATCCGCGCCGACGCTGTCGGCCAGATTGGCCAGCTCATTCATAAACGAAATACGCGTGGCCAGCATGGCATTGGCCGCGTACTTGGTGAATTCGGCAGAACGCACATCCATGTAGAGCGTGCGCTCGTGATTACGGTTAAACGGCGCGTAGAGTTGCTTGATAATTTCAAGTGCGCGTAGACCCGGTTCATCGGAGTCGACGCCGATCACAATTCTGTCGGGGCGGCTAAAATCGAGCACCGCAGCCCCTTCCTTCAAGAATTCAGGGTTGGACACCACCGAAAATTCGTGATGAGCATGCCGGCGCGCCAATTCCTTGGCCAGCACCTCGCCCACTCGTTTAGCTGTGCCGACGGGTACCGTCGACTTATCGACCACCACCTTGAAACCCTGCATGTGCGTGCCGATATTGCGCGCGGCGGCCAATACATACTGCAAATCGGCGGAGCCATCTTCGTCGGGCGGCGTGCCAACCGCGATAAATTGCACATCGCCATGCGCGACACTCGCCGCCACGTCGGTAGAAAACTGCAAACGTCCGCTGGCGCGGCCGCGGGCTATCAATTCGATCAATCCCGGTTCGTGTATTGGGACACCGCCGTTATTCAGTAGCGCAATTTTTCGTTCGTCGACATCGAGACAAAACACATCGTTGCCGGTCTCAGCAAGACATGCACCCGTAACTAGACCTACATAGCCCGTGCCGATAATGGTAATTTTCATGATGACCTTTTTGCTTAGCTATGCCTAACGTTGGCGTTGAGTGCGACATATAAATGCGACATATAAATGCGACATATAAATGCGACATATGAGTGCGAAATACGAGCGTTGAATCAGGGCGATACCGGCGCAATCATCGTCCACACATTACAGCGAGGTGAGGCTGGCATCTACGCGGGTGTCCGCGCTGCCGTTTACGCCACTGTCTGCGGTGCTGTCTACAGAGGCGATCTCTTGCCGACCATGCAAATCCTTAACGCCCTCGCGAAGCTCAGCCACCTTAGGATGCGCAATATCCACGCCCATTTCCCGTGAGTGGACTAGCTGTATCTGGCGGCTTTTTCGGCGTGGAATGCCGGTGCGGGCCTGATGCACCACCTGCGCCATTTCGATCGCTGCCGTGGTCGCCAGATCTTTGGCACAGCGCACCGAAAGCACAGCCTCGAAGTCGCGCAGCACCGCGGTGCGTGCTAACACGGCGCGCGCAAACGCCCGACCGGCTGCGCCCAGGCGTTCGCGTTCCGGCGCATCGCTCGCCAACTTGGCAATCGCCGCGGCAAATGCCTCTACTTCGCCGGGCGCCACCACCACACCGCGTGGCGCGACAACCTCAAACAATTCCGTCCCCGGAGTCGCCATGGCGATCACCGCGCGCCCGCTGGCAAACATCCCGGTCAACTTGGACGGCATGACCAGGTCGGCCGCATCTGCGCGCTGCGGCAGCACGTGAATATCGGCCAGATTAAGCAGATCGTTAAGACGCGCCAGCGGCTGGAGATCGATAAAGCGGCAATGAGAAAATCCACCGCAAAGCGCCTGCAGTGCAACCCTTGCGGGGCCATTGCCGCAAAACACAAACACCACGTCCCGCCGTCCGGCAAAGCTTGCACAGGCCTCACCGAGCACCTCCAAGCCCTGCTTTTGCCCCATATTTCCGGAATACAGCACCACCACCGCCGTCTCGGGAATCGCCAAATCCACCCGTAAGCTACTTGCGCCGCTCATGGGAAAGATGGCTTCCGTATCCGCCCAATTCGCAAATTGGACCAACTGCGTAGCGGCCACACCTTTACGGCCGGCGTGCTCAAGCATTTTCGAAGAAATCGTCGAAACCGTATCGAAACGACGCAGCAAGGCACGCTCCAAGCCCAGCGCGCAGCGCTTGAGCAGGCCGTTTTTAAGCATGTTGAGCTTAAAAGCCGCATCGACTTCGAAATCCTGAATATGCAGCCACGCATGGGCGCCCGTGAGACGCGCCAGCAACCAGGCGGAAGGCGCATTCAACAAGCTTGGCGCGATGGCAACCACCGCATCCGGACGCCAGAACAGCTGGCGCAAAACCAGCGGAAAACTTGCGATGGCGAAGCTTGCCAAGTGCACCAAGCGCGACAGGCCGGAAGGCCGTTTAGGCACCCAGAGCGGCGCGCGCCAGACCTCCACGCCATGCATCATGTGCTTGCTGTATCGCCAAGACGAAAAATCATCGGCGATCCGCCATTGAGGATAATAAGGCGGTGCGCAAATCACGCGCACTTGGTGGCCCTTCGCGGCAAGCGATTCAGCCGTTTCCGCGCTGTACTTGCCAATCCCCGTCAACTCCGGCGCGTAGTTGATGCCGTATATTAGAATCTTCATCGATCCTTCCTGCATGGTTTGCAAAAGCATGGACACATGCAAAAAAAACATGTGCAGTCAGCGATGGATTGCATTGCCGTGCGGGAATCTTGCGCCAAACATTCATGATCGAGCCGCCATGATATCGCTATGGTCCGCCAAGTTTTTTATTCACAGATATTGAAATGGCGATTACAGTTTATTGGAGTCAAAACACTGCTCTTGAGCGCCAAAGCTCTGAATGCACTTGCACAGTCGCAGCAGCCTATGCGTTAATACATTGAGACAATTTGACGGCGAGGATTGCGATGCAAAAAGTAGCTTTGATCACGGGCGTTACCGGACAAGATGGCGCCTATCTGGCCGAATTTTTGTTGGGCAAAGGCTATATCGTTCACGGTATTAAACGGCGGACCTCGCTATTCAATACCGATCGAATTGACCATCTGTATCAAGACCCTCACGAGGAACAGCGTCGCTTTATTCTGCATCACGGCGACATGACCGATTCATCGAGCTTGATCAGTATTATTCAAGCGGTAAAACCCGACGAAATCTACAATCTCGCGGCACAAAGCCACGTCGCGGTTTCGTTCGAGGAGCCGGAATACACGGCGAATACCGACGGCATGGGGACCTTGCGCATTCTTGAAGCAATCCGCATTCTCGGTCTGACCAAACATACCCGCTTCTATCAAGCTTCGACATCCGAGCTATATGGCAAGGTGCAAGAGGTGCCGCAAACCGAAACCACGCCGTTTTATCCACGCAGCCCTTACGCCGTGGCCAAAATGTATGCCTACTGGATTACCGTCAACTACCGCGAAGCGTATGGCATTTACGCCTGCAACGGGATTTTGTTCAATCACGAGTCGCCATTGCGTGGTGAAACTTTCGTGACCCGAAAAATCACCCGGGCACTCGCGCGCATTTCACTAGGCTTACAAGATTGCCTATTCCTCGGCAATCTCAATTCAATGCGCGACTGGGGTCATGCAAAAGATTATGTGGAAATGCAGTGGCTGATGTTGCAACAGGATGAACCCGACGACTTCGTTATTGCGACCGGCGAACAGCATAGCGTGCGCGAATTTGTGGTACTGACCGCAAGACATCTGGGCATCGAGTTACAGTGGGAAGGCCAAGGCGAAAATGAAAAAGGCATCGTGGTCGACGTCGGCGTCGATGCGCGTGTCAAGGTTGGCGACGTTATCGTGCAAGTCGATCCGCGCTATTTCCGTCCGACCGAAGTCGATACGCTGCTCGGTAATCCGGCGAAGGCCAAAGCAAAGCTCGGTTGGGTTCCGACCACGACATTCCCGCAATTAGTTGAAGAGATGATCACCAAAGATCTCAAGGAAGCGAAAAAAGACACGCTGGTGCAAAAGCATGGCTTTTCCGTATTCGAACGCAAGGAGTAAGGCATGGCCACGGACGCAAAGAAACGGATTTTTGTTGCTGGTCACCGTGGCATGGTTGGATCGGCCCTGGTTCGGCAGCTGCAGCCACTTGAGCATGTCGAGTTGGTGTTACGCCGCTCGGACGAACTCGACTTAAGCAATCAGGCTGCGGTACGCGATTTTTTCGAGCATGAACAGATCGACGTGGTCTATATGGCGGCCGCGCACGTGGGCGGAATTCACGCCAATAACACCTATCCGGGTGATTTTATCTATCGCAACCTGATGATCGAGGCAAATGTGATCCATCAGGCGCGCAGTGCCAATATCCAGCATCTGATGTTTCTGGGCTCGTCGTGCATCTATCCCAAACACGCGAGCCAGCCGATTTCCGAAGAAGCCTTACTCAGCGGGCCGCTGGAAGAAACGAATGAGCCTTATGCGATCGCCAAGATTGCCGGTATCAAGTTATGCGAATCGTATAACCGCCAATACGATGTCGATTACCGTAGCGTGATGCCGACCAACCTCTACGGTCCGGGCGACAATTTTCACCCCGTCAACAGCCACGTTATTCCAGCGCTGATACGGCGCTTTCATGAAGCCAAGTTAAGCGGCGCTGCCGCCACGACATTGTGGGGTAGCGGCCAGGTGCGGCGCGAATTCCTGCATGTCGATGACTTGGCCGCGGCCTGTATCTTAGCCATGAACGTGACGAAAGATCGCTATTACAGCGTGGCCTCGGCGCGCTGCTCGCATCTTAACGTTGGCTCAGGCTCCGATTGCACAGTGCGTGAATTGGCCGAGTTGATCGCCCGGGTGGTCGGATTCGAAGGTCGCATCGAGCATGATTTAAGCAAGCCCGACGGCACGCCAGCCAAGCTGATGAGCAGCGCGAAGCTGCACTCACTGGGGTGGCAACCGCGTATCGATCTGGAAGAAGGGCTGGCGTCGACCTACGCCTGGTTCCAACAAAAAGAACTGGCGAGCACCACGTAAGTGCCATGAGCGATATCCGCTGGGCGCCCAAAACCAAACAGCTTAAGCCTGAGGTCAAGCCGGAAGTGCAGTCGGCTGAGCCGGTCTATCAGGATTTGTCGCACTTTACCGTGCCTCCGGGCTTTCGCGGCCGACCGGGCTGGTTCGTGCAATTGTGGTGGATGGTCGACGCATTATTATTTCGCCCTTCCCCGCAAATTATGTACGGCTGGCGGCGCTGCCTACTCAGGCTATTCGGCGCGCGGGTCGGTATCGGCGTGATTATCCGTCCGTCGGCACGCGTCACTTACCCCTGGAAAGTCACGATTGGCGACCACGCCTGGATCGGCAGCGATGTGACGCTCTATAGCCTGGGGCAGATCGATATCGGCTCGCATTCGGTGATTTCGCAAAAATCCTATCTTTGCGCCGGCGACCACGATCATCTACAAGCGGATTTCGCGATTCGCGGCCCGCGAATCAGCATCGGCTCGCAAGTCTGGGTCGCATCGGATGTATTTATCGCTCCCGGTGTGACGATCGCCGATGGCTCAGTGGTTGGCGCCCGCAGCACCGTAATCCAGGACCTGCCGGCCGGCATGATCTGCATCGGCAATCCGGCTCGGGCCATCAAGCGGCGCGTGATGCACAGCGCTTGAGCATGCCTTGGCTTGGCGCCTTGAGCCTCGGTGAACTCACCGGGCCGGCGCTACTCGGTACGGTTCAAAGCGGCGGTGCGGTTCAAAGCGGCGGTGCGGTTCAAGGCGGCGTTGCGCCCCAGGTATAGTCGGCACGTGGTGCGTTCCAGGTCGGGGCGTACAAACTCGTCGCGTCGTAACTGCTTGAGCGTCCCCAATTGTAATCCGTGTACTGATTGGGCAAAGCCGGCGCGTGCTTGGTCTTGATTTTTTTAAGCGGACGAGCGGCTTTTTTTCGGCTACCGGACCGCGAGCTGGTGTTGGTTGCGCTCATCCCGCCTGAATGACCGGCGGCGCCATTAGGACTTGCGCCCGTGCCCGGCGTCGACGGCATGCCGCCCGGACTTGCGCTCATACCGCTGCTGCTCATGCCACCTGTCATTGAGCCGCCCGGGCCGTTAGCCGAGGCGCCGCCCGAGATTGAACCCGACTTCGATCCCGCTGACGTGGTTTGCGCCGCAGCCGGCGCCAGCAGCGATACCAGTAACATTGTGCCGAGAAAAGTACGCCGAGAGAGTGTTGCTTTGCGTAAGAAGTTCATCAACGACGCGCCTCCTGAATCACCTCGAGCACCTGCGATGCAGCGGTCTGAATCCGAAAATAAGATTCGAAACACCCGATCGCTGCCGCGCGCATCGCCTCACGCTTAGACTGCGTCGTCTCCACCACCCAGCGACGCAGCGCCTCCGTGACACCGTCCAGCGTATCGGCATAGACCCAGCCGGCGCCGGAAATCTCGACCTCGTAACAAATATTCACTCGATTCGAAATCAACACTGGCGTGCCGGCGGCGAGCGCCTCGACCACTGAAATCCCGAAGTTCTCCTGATGCGACGGCAGCACAAAGACCTCGGCCGCCTGCAAGGCGGCCCATTTGAGCCGCCCGGTCAGCATCCCGGTCCAGACGATGCGATCGGCGATACCCAGCTTGACGGCTTGCTGTTGCAATTTTTCCAGCAAAGCGGGCACCGCCGGACCCGCCATCACAAGCCGCAACGCGGGGTCATGCCGCGCGACCGCGGCAAAAGCGGCAATCAGCAAATCACAGCCTTTCTTTTCGTGAATACGGCCAAAATACAGCACGACACGTAGACCTTGCAGCTCCGGAAAGGCGTTCCAGAATAAGTCTGTCGCGTGAAGCGCATCGGCCGGCACCGCATCGATCCCGAAGCCGGTGACTTTCAGCGGATAGCTATCGTTCAAAAATGGCTGGCGCGCCAGCTCCAGTTCGGTATGACACGTGAACAACACGCCCTGAGCGCGCCTGAACACCCAGCGCTCGGCCAGCGCCCAATAAAGCAATTTTTTGAGGTGCTTGGCGCGATAAGTCTGCTGGAACCATGGGTCCAGCATGCCGTGTGGAAACACAAACAACGGTATGGGCGTGCCGAGTACACCGAGCCAGGCCGCCACGCTGTGAAATTGCCAAAGACCATGCACAATCAGCGCATCGTAATCGCTTGCGTGCGTGCGCAGCCAACGCACCAAGCCGAAGCTCAAACCGTAAAACCCGCGGCCCGGGCCCAGGCGATGCACGCGGCACTGGATGCGCTCGAAGTCCGGCGTACTGGGCGGGTCTAGTGTAACCACCTCGCCGCTGCAGCCGTCACTGCCCATATGATTGACCAATTGCACCACGGCTTCGGCCACGCCGCCTGTGCGTGGCTCCAGCGACGGCAGTAGATGCAGCACACGGATCGGCGCGCGGCGCGCGGCGGCCGGCGGATTCGCCGCGAGCCCATCAAGCACGGCAATAGAGTCCGACATTTTCATAGGAAAAACTCCTTGGGGCGCGCAGCCCCCTCGATCCGATGACGCACAATATTTTCGAAATACAAGGCGCCCGCCTGCGCGGTCAGTCGCTCAGCGGCCCATTGCCTACGTGCGTCGCGAGCATCTGCGGCGAGCCATCCATCGCGCCGCAACGCGGTAATGGCGGCCGCAATGGCAGCACTATCGGCCGGCGGCACCACGTAGCCATTCCCCCCTTCAGGAGGCTGATCGAGCAGGATCGACGCTCCCGCGCACTCCGAAGCAATGGCTGCGACACCGGCCAATAGCGCCTCACTGACCACGGCCCCCCAGCCGTCATCGCGGCTGATTGAGGGCAGCACGAGAATGTCGAAACCAGCCATTCGACGCTGGACCTCGCCGATCGGCAGCGGACCGGTAAACACTGCGTCAAGTTGCAAATCAAGCGCTTGCTGCTCCAGTTGCGCACGCAACTCGCCGTCGCCAATCAAAGTGATACGCACGGGTATCGTCAGATTCGCAAGTGCAGGCAAGACAAAGCGCACGCCTTTCGCTGCAGTAAAGCGTCCGACATAGGCGATCTGCACAATACCGTCACCCGTACGCCCGGGTGCACTCTCCGGCAAGGCACCGGTCATCGGCGCCGCCGGCGGCAAAAAATAAGCAAAGGGAAATACCCGCTCGGCCGCATATCCGACCGACCGAAACCACGGCGACCCATGCCGCCCGATCGCCAGTACAAACTGCACACGCCTTCTAAGCCAGGCTTCCGTCAAATAGGACTGGATAAATCGCAAGGCCCCTTTCCAACCCGCGTTATCGCGCGGCTCCGACATCAATGCAAAGCGGCACCTCTGCCGCTTGACGCGTGCCAGCGCGTGGGTCAAGGTGGAGAACCAGCGGATTCCCGAAAACACATGCAAACAGTCTTGGCCCCCCTCATCGATTAGCGCGTCGATCAAGGCATCGTCAGGCGCAACCACGGTGTGATGCAAGACCGCGCAGCCATCCGTCCAGCCTAAGGCCTGACGCGCTTGGGGTACGCCCTCGTGGGCCACGCAATAGACCGTAACGTCGGGCCCGAAGCGCTCAGCAACGGCGCTGATAAACGCCGATTTATGCGGCGACACGCAGGGCTCCCAAAACACGATGCGACTGAACCCCGCCGAGCGCCAATGATCCGTTGTCGGCATAGGTGAAACCAGGTTAAGTCGGAGATCGCTCATGGCAGCACTTTTTTTAAGACCGCCGGGCAACCGGCCAACAGCGCATCGGCAGGATAGTCGCCGGCGCGCAGTGTGGCGCCCGCCGCCACAATCGAACTCGCGCCCACCGCCACGCCGCCGAGCACGATTGCGCCCGCGCCGATCCAAGAACCATCGCCGACCACGATGGCCGCCGAGTACCCTTCTCCTGCCCGACGCCGCGCATCCCCCATGCGGTGCGACCCGGTGTGTAAAATCACTCCGGGTGCAATGTCGCAACGTGCGCCAATCACGATAGGCGCTTCTGGAGCGGCGATAAACATGCAACCGAGCCCCACCCAGGATTGCTCGCCGATAACAATTCTGCCGCGTCCGTAAAATTTCACGCCGCCGGTGATTTTGCAACCGGGTCCTAACTCGAAGCCCAACCCGGCCAGCAGCCAGCGTTTGAGTGCAAACGACCGAGTCGCCGGCAATACCGCCAGAATAAAATTGGCGAGCGGATTGCGCAGCGTCGCAAGCAGCGGCTTCATGGCGCTTCGCCCAATGACAAGGGATTCAGGAACTCGACCAGGCGCCGACCGACTGAAGGACCGCTGCAGCGCGCGGCTATGGCGCGTTGACCGGCCCTCGCCACTTGCGCAAAATAATCAGGATTGTTGGCGATCGCGGCAATCTGATCGGCCAATACACGTGGCGTGGCTTGCGGCAAAATAGCGGCCGTATTTTGATTAAACAATAAAGCAATATCGCTGACTTCAGTGGTCAGCAGCAGCAGACCGTGGCTGGCCAGTTCAATCACCTTGGAGGGGAAGGTGGTGCCGTTGATTTGATCGCCGGGCATCCGCAAGGACAGACCGACATCGGCGTCGGCCAGCGTGCGGCGATATTCGTCGGGGCCGATATCCTGCCGTACACTGACCAGCACACCCGCCGGGCCGACCTCTTGCGCCAAGGCATTCAGTTGCGCTGTGCCGCCAAAACCGGTGACCACGAAGTGCACTTGACCGGCCAGCTCGCCGTGGATCTGCGCGAATAGACGCACGCCCTCGATAAAAAGCTGCAAGCCGGTTTCAAGTTGAATCGAGCCGCCATACAGAAACACCACGGGTTTCTGGAAAGCGCGTGTGCGCAACTGTACGTCGGACGATACGCCGTTGACCACACATACGTCCGTCAGGCCAAGCAGAGTCGCTAACTGTTGCGACACCACAATCGAGCGTTTGCTGCATAGCCTTGTCAAGATCCGAAAGCTCAGTCGGTTTGAGTAGCCGCGTAAATCATTTTCGTCGCTGCGCGGTCCATCTTCCAAGTCGATCACGACCCGTTCCCGACCGTTGCGCAAACGCAGCCAGGCGGCCAGCAGGATATATTCGGGAAAATAGTTGTAGAGCACTACACTGTCGTCGCGCCGGATTTCACGCCAAGCGAACCACAGATAAGCTAAGGCGGAAAACAAGCGATTCAGGCCGCGAATCTTGATCGAGGCCAGATAGGCGCAGGCCACGCGTCCTTCACGGCAAGCAAAGCCTTTGAAAAATAACTGCCCGAGACTGGCCGTGACAATCGGAGAACTGACGATAAAGGTTCGACGCCCCTGGCCACGCACACTCGCCGCCATGCCGGCAACCTTGTGCGACGCCGCACCGATAGCAAAACGCTGCTGATGACGGTGATTGTAGTGAGGCAAGACCACAGGGGCGAAAAAAAACTGCCGCGTCATAAATCGATCACTCCCGAGTAACTTCATTAAACGACCAGGCCGCGGTCTGCACGCGACTTGCTTGGACCTTATGTGCATGATGGCGGGCGATCTGGATGGCCAGCGTAAACATTACGATCTTGTCGAAATCGAGCGGCGCACCGTTCTGCGCCATCAGCAGCACCACAAATAATGCGCAAATACCGCCGCCAGCCGTGCGCAGCAGCATCACAATGAGCGGAAAGCCCAGCCAACCATAGGCAAAAAATAGATTGAGGCTGCCGTTGTGAAATGGTCCATCCTCAAACGCTTCGATCAGGCCTTGTTGTTGAAAATAGCCGGGTGCGATCGTTAGCGGCACGCCGAAAGGGGCATGGGCCAGCAAATAGCCGAGTAGTTCGAACGGTTGGGTAATCCGCAGGCCGGCAGACACATCGTTGCCCGACAGAATATTTTGTAGACGCCCGGGTTCGGCGGCGAAAATCGGCAAAGCCAACAACAATAAGGTCAACATCCCCACGATCACGACCGCCACCTTGTCGATGCGGCGATGATGAAACGCGCCGGTGATAATCAAATTACTGAGCAGTCCGTAGAACGTCTGCGACACCGCGCAAGCCACCAACGCCAGGCCGGTGGCCGCCCATTGCTTTCGTCCCTTCAAGGTGTGCAGACAGATAAAATTCAGCACCACACTAACCCCGCCCAGGTAGGATGGCTCGGAAAATCCCGCAGACGGCCGTATCACCCAGTCATAACCGTGTTCTTTGGCGTGTTCGACCCACGATGAAGCCAGGGAAATATCGCCGCTATTGATAAAGATCGACTTGGGCATATAGAGCGCGATGCCCTTTTTTGCGGCCAAGGCTTGGGCAATCACAAAGAATGTCAGGCAGCCCATAATCAACAGAGGCCACCTGCCATCGAAATGATCTAGATCGTAGCGCGGCGTGCCGGCCAGCAGCCAGAACAACAACAGCAGGCCCGCACCCAGACGAAATTCTCGCAGCAGGTTAGGCGCGTCGGGCAGATAGATCGTGGCCCACAGCAAACTGAGGCTAAAGGCCAGCACCACCAGCACGGTCGGCAAAGGCTGTGCGCGCATGCGTGTATGCCAGGCAAGCAAGCCAAACAGCACAGCCGCCAGGGACGCGAAGTAGTTCAAGCCGTACTGAATCGCGGGCAGCAGCAAAATCATGCCGTGCGGCAAGCAGCAGGCGCGAAACCCGGCTAAGAAATCGGCGGAAACGCGACGGGCCGGCGTCATGTTCAGGCCATCATGGCAATCGTCTCGACCTGACGCAGCCCAAGCAAGCGCCGGTACAAGGCTTTGCCGCCGCGTTCGCCGAGCAAACCGATTGCCAGCCAAAACAAGGTGCGAGCGGAGCCATAATCAGCCAGTGCCGCCTGCAAGAATAAATTGACCGTCTTCAGATAACCGTGACCCAGGCCGGCTTTACCGTTGGCGATCAAGGCGTCGGTCCGTACCCGGCGCCGAAAAATGGCAAAATCGGCATGCTTGGACATTTCGCTGCCCCATTTTTGTTCGATCGCGGCAAGCCCGGCCAGACGGCGTCCGATATTCACGCTGGTACGGTCGCCGGCATGCTGGACAAACTCGACCAAGGCCTCATCGACATAGGCAAAATTGCCGAACGCCAGGCAACGCAGCCACATGTCGAAATCCTGGAACGACGGCAAGGTCTCGTCAAAACCGCCCGCATCGACCAAGGCCTGGCGTTTGATCAGCACCAAGCTGGTGGAAGTCGGGCACTCGCCGCTTAGCGCCTGAGCGCGTGTCCACAACGGGGTGCTGGCGCGACAGCGGCGCGCATGGCCGAAGGCAAGATCGATATCGATATAGTCACACAATGCCGCGACGCAATCCGTCTGCGCAAGCAATGCCACTTGCGCGGAAATCTTGCCGGGCAGCCAACGATCGTCATCGTCGAGGAAGGCAATTAATTCACCGCGCGCCACGTCGATCCCGGTGTTGCGCGCGCCGCACGCCCCCTTGCTGCGAACATTCGGGATCAAGACCACCCGACCGGTCGCGATCAAGTCAGCGAGCGCCGCATGGGTCTTCTGCTGTTCGTGCGGGTCGCTGTTATCGTCGACCACGATCACTTCTAACTGTGCGTAGTTCTGCGCCAATACGGTTTTCACCGCCGAGCGCACCATCTTGCTGCGCTTGAAAGTTGGAATGATGGTGGACACCAGCGGCGTCGAAATTAAGTTCATCTGAGTTCCCCTTGATTGCGATGGATGACGGTCTGGTTCAGGTGAAGTGCAGCGCCCGGCGCAACACCGACATCTGTTCGGGATTAAATCGATGGATATGCCACAGACCATAAGCGGCGCCTAGCGCGGCTGCCAACAGCAAGTGCGGCAGCGTCGCCAGCGCGAATAAATCGAGCGTTCGGCTTACGCCATATGCTGCCAAAAACACGCCCGCGCCCAATACCACCTGCCATTGCAAAGCGCCCAGCAGCACCGACAAACGCAGGTCGAGCAGCTTGGCCGTCAGGGCCAGATAAACCGGCGCGCTAATCAGCGTGGCCACCAGATAGGCGGCCGCCATGCCGTGCAGCCCGCCGAAATGCGCGCCAATCAGCCAGCACAGAATATGCACCATGGCCATGCCGAAATTCAGCATCAGCAACCAGTCGGTGCGTCCCTTGACCATAAAAACCGCAGGTGCGGTACTCAACACCGACTGCACGAAGCCGACTGGGGCCAACCACAACAACAGGGCCGCCACGCCGCTCCACTTCGCACCGAGTGCCACGGCCACAAATGGCACGCGCAAAGCCATTAGACCGCCCATCAAGGGCGCGGTAATCAGGGCTACGAACGAGACGCTTTGCAAATACTTGCCGCGCAACGCCACTGGATCGGTCTGGTGGGCGCTCATGACCGGATACAGCGCCTTGGAGGCCACCAAGGCAATACTTTGCAGCGGGTACAACATGATTTTGAAGGCCAGCGAATACGGCCCCAAGGCGACCGCGCCCAACAGCTTGCCGACAATCATCGAGTCGGCATTACGGTTCAGGTAAATCACTAGATTCGACAAAGTCAGATTCGACGAAAAACCGAAGATGCGGCGGATCTCCTTGATATCGCACTGCCAGCTCGGGCGCCACGGCGAAGCCATAAACATTTGTAGCGAGGATAGGCTCGAATGAACAATCGCCTGGATCACCAGACTTTTGACGCCTAAGCCGAAATACGCGGCAATCACTGCCGATGACATGCCGCAGGAATAGGACAGCACATCGGAGCGCGCCACGGTCCGAAAGCGCGAGTCCCTTTCCAGCAGAGCCTGGTGCGCGGCGCCCAAGCTCATCACCGGAAACGTCAAGGCCAGCCAACACAATACGGCACTCAAGGACACCGAATTGAACAGGCGCGCAAGCGGTATCGAAAACAACACAATCACCAAAGCGATCACCGAGCCCGAAATCACATTCAGCCAGAAAATCGAATTCACCATGGTCGGCGTCAGCGCGCGACTACGGATAATGGCCGGCCCCGTACCCATGTCGCGCAATAGCCCGGCCAGATTGGTGACGATTGTGGCCAGCGCCATCACGCCAAAATCGGCCGGACTCAGTAGGCGCGACAAAACGCCGAGCCCCACCAATTGCACCAATGTTTTGGCAAGCTGCGCGGTTGCCAGCCAGCGCGCATTCCTGCCCATCGAGGGTGGCGCGGCGGTGTGGATTGAAGCTTCCGGCGTGGAGATGTCGGTCATGGTGACGTTACCCTGCAGTAAACACAGTGCGGAACAGCGGCAGCAAACGTTCACTGCCACGCTGGCTCAGATGATCGCCATCGATATACCAGGGCACCAAACCATCGGAGCCCATGCAGCGGCCATTGCGGCATAGGTATTGCGTCGGATCGAGCAGGGTCACGCCGCAGTCGGTGGCGGCCGCTTCAATCGCTGCGTCGGCCACCTGGTTACGGTGGTCATAGCTGGTTCTCGAAATCGACACATCGACCGGATGCCGGTCCAGGATCAATGATTTGGCCAGATAGTCGGGCACATCCTGTTCCATTTCCGGAATCGGCAAGAGCACATAGGTCTTGCGGGTTTTAGCCAAGCTGCATAGATCCTGAGTCAGGAACTGCGCATAGCCGGTACGCCGCTGTGCAATATTGGTCAGCGGCCGCTGGCCGTTGAAGCCGATCAGAATGGTCGGGTCGTCGTTACCGTTTTTGCCTTCGACATAAGCGGAAAACCGGGCGACAATCACCAGCGGCACCGTCTTGGGATAAAGATCGATTTGCTGCAGCACATGCTTGGCAAACTGGCGGCACGGTTCTTCCTCATGTTTGCCAAAACGGCTCGCGCCCAGCAAAGGCGGGCACCCGGACGTGCCGAAAAACATCACACTACGATCGTTTTCGGCGGCCGACTGAGCCACGCTGGTAATCACCGCATTACCGTGGCTATCGCCCCAGACAATGGCCCCGACTTCAGGCTCCGTGCCATAGCGGCAGCCGATGTCTTGCTTACCGTCGTTCATCCGATAGACGCTATTGGTCAGGCATTCAGTGCGGCGTGGATCGACATCGGCGCTTTCCGCCGACACCTGTTGGACCTCGGTCGGCAGCCGCGATTCGATCCCTCGGCCATAAGTCACTGCTGCACAAGAAATCACCACACAAGCGGTGCCGACCCCGAGCGCGCCTAAACCCTGTGCCCCGAATTTTTCGCGCAAACCGGCAGCACGGCGCTCGATCAATTCATACGACACAAAACCCAGCGCCACCGATGCCAGCAAGCCGCCGATCAGCACGCTCGTACTATGCGCCGGCAGATCGAGATAATGGGTCAATACCACCAGCGGCCAGTGCCACAAGTAAATCGAATACGACCAAAGACCGATGCGCTGCAGCGGTGCGAAACGCGTCAACCAGCTCTGCCGGTCGGCATAAATCACCGCGGCAGCGCCTAACACCGGCAGCACCGTGCGCCAACCCGGCCAGTCGTCGGTCGAGTTGAAATAGACGCCGGAAAAAATGATCGCGGTCAGGCCCACCGTCTGCAAGACCAGCGCTTGCCTGGCGGCGAGCTTGATACTGTCGCCGTACAGCAGCACTAGGCCACCGGCGATCATCTCCCAGGCACGTGTCGGCAGCAGGTAAAAATTCGCCTCCGGATAATGCCGAACCACCAGCAGCGCCAAAGCAAAGGACACCACGCCCATCACCCACAACAAACGCCGGAATATGACACGTCGGCGCCCTAGCCAGTGCCCTGCCAGCATCAATAGCAAGGGATAAAGCAAATAAAATTGCCATTCGACGGAGAGCGACCAGGTATGCAAAAACCATTTAGTTTGCGACGACACGTCGAAGTAACCGGCTTCGCGCCAATAAACAAAATTCGAAATAAACGTGACCGAGGCGCCGGCGTGCTCGGCCAGGATTTTGTAGCCGTGCGGATCGAGGTAAAACCAGCCGAACACCAGGCCGGCCGCGCACAATACAGCCAGCGCCGGCACGATGCGGGCAAAGCGCGCCAGATAGAAATCGAACAAGTTGAACCGCTCGGCTTCAAGTCGACCCGTGATAATGGCGGTCATCAGATAACCGGAGATCACAAAAAATACATCAACCCCGACAAAGCCACCCTTCACGAATGGCGTCTGAAAGTGAAACAGTACGACCAAAGCAACGGCCACACCGCGCAACGCATTGATGTCGGGTTTGAAGCGCATATCGAGACTTCCTTAAGCACTTGGAGGAACGCACGCAAGCGTTACCGTTTAATTTTGATTCCGTGGACTGAACGCCGGGGCCTGAAATCCCTGCAGTAAGGCGGATGAACTCGGCGACAATGCAAAATCGGAAAAATGACTTCTGGTGGAATCGTTCATCGCGTGGGCAAACACAAGATCTGCACTACCGAGCATCTCGACAGACTGGATCAAAGCTTGCGCCTGAGCGTCGATCATCGTTGCGCGCCCACCCACGACAGCGTTGCGCCGCAAGATGATGTTCTTGGGCGCACCGGGCCGGTCGGACAGAATCGTCACGAGCGTGGGGTATTGAATGGAATAGGGGGGCTGGTCGAAATGCACGGCCTGCAGCGGCGCCTGCAGCACGCCATGCGGATCGAGCGCCAGCGCCTTTTGCCAAGATAAACCGCGCGAGTCGATATAGACCGCCGGAGTGCAATCCACAAACAAATTGTCCTGCACCACAATATCGCTGCCACCACCGATAAACACCGCCTGGTTCACCCGGGCAAACAGATTGCGGCGGATCGTCACGCCGCCGAATTCATCGTCGAGATAAATGCCCATGGTCGCACTGGGTTTGGCGGCCGAGCCAATATCATGGAAGAAATTATTCTCGATCACGGTGCCGCGGGCGGTCCAATCACGACCGGCATAAATAGCGCCGGTGTCCGCGCTTTCCAGAGCCACGTGATCGATTTCGTTATCGGCAATCAGGTGGTTATTGCCACCGAAAATAATGGCGGCGTGCGGTCCATCGTGGATATGGTTACGCACGATGCGGTCGCCCGCACCGGAAATGCTAATGGCGGGCCGGTATGAGCGTGAGCGCCTCGCGTAGTGAGCGAACTCGCTATCCTCGACAAACATATCGCCCGGCGCTAATGATACTGGGCTTCCGCCCGACACGGCGAGCCCGCCTTCGCCGGTATGCTCGACGGTAACCCAGCGAAAGCCACTGTGGGTGCCGTTCATAAAGGCCGCACGGTCGCCCATATTTTGGATTGCGACATGTTCGACAATGACGTCATGAGCGCCGCGAATTTCCATCCCGTTGCCTCGCGCCGCAGTCAAGGTCAGTTGACGAATACGTAGATGACTGGCGTTGGTAATCACCATTAATGCGTTGGCCACCGAGGCTTCGACGTCGCCGTCACGCACCGCGCCAGGCGGCCAGAAGTAGACCCGCCCGGCCTGGCGGTCGAGATACCACTCACCGGCTTGATTCAGTTCAGATAAAGCGTTATCGAAGAACACGCGCTGCCCAAGCTTAATGCCAAACTGCGGTGCGGGCGCCGATAGGGTGATCTGCCCGGAATCGTCTATTGCCTCCACCGGCAACGTGATATCGGCCCAGTCTCGCGCCCAATAGCCCGTGGCTTCGAGTTCCGGTTCCTTGCGCCATGCTTCGGTCGGGGCGCCGTCGACCTTGAAGGTCCGGCCGGTTTCGCCGTCGGGCAGTTGTGTAATCGTCGCAAAGCCGCTGCTGGGCCAACGCGCCGGCGTCATGGGCTGGTCGCGATAAAACAATTCAAGCGGCGCGGGCGTTACCGCAATTCCAAAACCATGACGCACCATCTGGCCGAAGTCAGTGATGCCATTACGCGCCAGATCAGCCGCCAGTACATGGCCGCGAGCGGACGCAGGCAAGCGCGCGAGGATGGCCGGATCGGTCACCGGGACAAAACCGTTCACCGGAAGGCTACCGGCAATCACCGTTTTGCCGATACCCGCGCCTGTCAGGGTGATGGGCGTATCTCTCCAGCTTATATCCGGTTGAATCGTCAACGGCTCATTGATGCGAAAAACGCCCGCGCCCAGCACCACATTCAGGCTGTCGATTCGACCACCCACTTCGGCTTGGGCCTTGGGCGCGGCCAGCAAGGTCAGCACCTCGCGCAGACTCAAGTCGGCCGCCGATAAATCGACCCGATGCGCGCCCTGCCGCGCCGTCTGAGCGGCGGGTCGATTTGAGTTCGCGGCAGTAAGCTGCACATCGACTGCGAGACACTGGCTTGCAAGCAAACTTGCTGTGACGCAGAGCATTGCGTGCGCCACTTGGAGCAGGCTCGGCGGACGCAATTGACCGACTCTTGGCGGAGAGGTTGCGGGCTTCATGAGCGACGTCCACGGGCCCGCATCGATTTAACATTAGCAAGGTTGTGCGGCACCGGCGCGGTGGTGTATGCATAGCGGCCATAACTGTTGCTACCAGGCCGGCTTTTCATGCCGTTGAACACCGCGCCGCGTACCTCGACTCCTGTCTGAGCAAAGCGCTTGATCGACTCGCGTACCTGTGGCACCGAACTTACGCCCTGCCGAAGCACCAGGAATGTGGTACCGGCATGACGGCCCAAGGCGGTCGCATCGGTGACCGCCAAAACCGGTGGCGAATCGATAATCACTACGTCGTATTCGGCGCTGACGCTTTTCAGAAATTTGGCCAGATTCGGATTTAATAGTAAATCCGAAGGGTTGCCTTGCGCACGGCCGCGCGCGATGATGTCCAGATTCGGCAAAACGTGACGATGCAATGCGGACTCAACCGCTTGGCCCAGCACGATCTCGGCCAGACCTGGTGTTTGCGCGATGCCAAAGTGCCCGCCGAGATCGCCATGCCGCAAATCGGCATCGATCAACAGTACTCGTTGATTGGAAGCGGCCAACACCGCGGCCAGATTGGACGCGATAAAGGACTTGCCCACTTTCGGCGTCGGACCGCCGATCAAGACGATATTGTTGCGTGCCTCGAGTAGGCTGTACTGCAATGCCGAGCGGAAGCTGCGCAAACTTTCCATTGATATACAGTCGCTGTCACCCAAGGACAATAGCGATGCCTGACCCGGTCGACCTGCATGCCTTCGCGCATCCTGGGCAAGTTGATGTTTGCTGAGCGGCACCACCGCGTACACCGGCAAAGCACAGCCTGATTCGACTTCATGCGGCTGCACCATCGCACCGAACCAACGCTTACGTATCCAGGCAATACCCAGGCCCATAAACGCACCAAGCAAGAACGCCAACGCGACCAGTAGTTTGCGATTCGGTTTGGCCGGATTCTCTGGCACGATGGCTGTGTCAACCAAGCGCGCATTGCCGGTTTTGCCGGCGCGTGCCAGTCGCAATTGTTGTGCCGTATTCAGCAAACTGGTGTAAAGATCGGTGTTGACCTGCACATCGCGTTGCAAACGCAATTCCGTTTGCTCCAATTCAGGCAGCTTGCGAGCCTTGGCCTCGATGGTCGCAAGTCGATCTTTAAGCATGTGCAGCTGATCGTCGATGGAAATCACAGCTGGATGATCCGATGTAAAGCGCGCCATCAACTCGCTGTGCTTTTGCTCGAGATCATCGATTTTTCCTTGGATATCGACCGATTGCTGAAGCACTGCGGTGCCTTCTTCGGTCAAATCCAAGGTCGCATTCACGGCACGGAACTGATTGAAAGCGACTTCCGAATCTTCTAATTGCTGCTTGAGCTTTGGCAATTGCTCTTCAAGAAAACCCAGCGATTTCTCGGCTTCCTCGGATTTTCTATCCTCATTCTGCTTGACATATTCGCGACCGAGTTCGGTCAACACTTGACTCGTGATATAGCGATCCGGGCCTTGCAGGCTGGCCGTGATCACATCGGCATCTTTATTTTTTTCAGTGATGCGCAAGGCTTTTTGTAAATCTTCGATCGCACGCACCATCGAGACACGGGTCAGCGAAAAAGTCGCACCGGGACGACCTCTTAGCGTGTCGACTTCCAAAGTGACCGGTCCGTCGGGGGTGTTGACGGTAAGCGGCGTGCCGATATGCCCCGTCGCTGCGATATCGTCATACTTGGCTAACAGTCGATACGCACCGCCACTTCCCGCCACGATCCTGAATGGCTTACCGAGCAAGGCCGTGGGTACATTGAAACTCGACACTTGAGCCTTTTCGGTGCCCCAAACATAGCCCCCATAACCGAATAAGCCGGGCTCGGAAAGACCGTCCGCATAGCTGGCCAGCCAGCGGCCGATGATCGGAAAGTATTTTGGCGCGACTCGAATGTCGAGATTCAGCTTCTGGACCGTGCCGCCGACCACCAGCCGAGAACCGACGATGTCCATTTCATCGGACGCCGCGGATTTTGTTTCAAACATCTGCTCGACATTCGCCAGCACATTGTTGGCGGAATTCGGATTGTCCTCTACCTGAATCAGGATATCGGACTGGTAGACCGGCGTCGCGAGCACTGCGTAAGCGATGCCAAGCAAAGTCATCAGTACGGTGATGATGCCGATCAGCATGCGATTATCGTAGACGGTATCGACCAGACTACCTATGTCGAGATGTGTATCGTCGGTTTGAATGTTACTCATCAGAGCCCCGCCGCTTTGCCGAAGTAGATCGATTGCGTACTTGGCAAGAACAGATTAATCACGCGACTCCAGCGTACAACCGGAGCCGCATCGACAAACACCACGTCCTTGGCTTTCAGCTCGAAATTGTCTGCCAACGCCAAAGCGCCTGGATTAACGACATTCAAGTGATAAATTTCCGGCTTACCTTCCACCACATTGCGCACGACATATACTTGACGCGCATCGCCCGTCACGGGACTAACGCCGCCGGCATCGCCCAGCGCTTCGTTAAGCGATAGTTCACCATTGCGCAGATATAGCGTAGCCGGGCGCGATACATCACCCGTCACAAATACCTTGCTGTCCTCACGTGCAAACACGCGCACCATGTCATCGTTTCTCAATAGCACTTTGGTCGGATTGATGCCGCGCGCAATCAAATCGGGAATATTGACCATCACCGATTTACCATCGCGTATCACCGCGATCGAAGCGCGGTCGCCAAGCGGCGTAAAACCACCGGCTCGATTCAATGCCTCGGGCAAGGTCATGGGCAAGTCGTTAAAAATCTGTAATCCGGGCGTGCGTACTTCGCCGTCCATAAAGACACGGCGACTACGATAGGTCTGGATTCGCAGGGTGATTTGCGGATCGCGAACGTATTTGCTCAGACGGCTGGTCAGCAGATCGCGGGCTTCCAGTTCGGTTAAACCGGTCACTTTAAGTGGGCCCACATAGGCAAATTGCAGAATGCCTTGCGAATCGATGCTATAGCCCGATGCGATCGATGCCGAGCCCGTGTAATCTGTGCCCACGGTCGTCACGGCGACCGGCGCCAGGTTCAACTCCGGGTGATCCCACACCACGATATTCAACACGTCGCCGGCGCCTATCGTATAGGGCTTGGGTGCGGCAAATAAACTGGCGACATCGGCCGGAAGCGGGCTTGCGCGTTCAACACGCTGTGCCTGCACCAAGTTAGGCGTGATTTCAACCACCGCGCCAACAGGCGGGACATCGGGGCCTGAGGCGACACCGGGATTGTCGCGTTGCCATTGCGCCTGCGCCGCGACGGAACTTGTTAATTGTTGCTGCGGGGAATTGGCCTTGCCAGTGCCGGGCGTGTTACCTGTGCCACTTTCGGCGCTACCGTACCAATGCGAGCCGGGTTCAACAGAGCAACCGGCGAGCACCATCACCGTCCATAAAAATGCAAATTGGGCGATTTTCTTCATAGGCTTTAGAAAAAATTTGAGCGAGCACGTACCGTATTCGGCCGATTGTGGTCCCACTCCTTGAGCGCTGATTTGCTTTTCGATTGAGACAACAATCAATAGTCCAAAGTGTTTACCGTTTTGGCATTGGCACGAAATCGATATTCCGTCGGGGAAATCGACAGGCGCTTACGAAATATTTTTGCGAGCCTATCGCCATTACCCATACCGCTGCGACGCGCGATCTTGTCGACCGGCAAATCTGTTTCCTTGAGCAAATGGCAGACCAAATCCAGTCGCACGCGGAACAAATACTCGGATGGCGTAATGCCGATTTCATGCTTGAATCGGCGCAGGTAATTGCGCTCACTCATGGCCGATGCTTGAGCTGCATCGACCACGGTAATTGCGCGCTCACAATTGGCCTCAATCCATCGAGCTGAAGCGCGTATCTTTTCGCGCACCGTTGACGCACCGGCATCGCGCAGTAATGAAGTGAATTTCAGACTCGCGCCCGGCAACAGGCGCTCGCCGATTTCACGCGCCACATCCAAGCCAAGGTCACGTTTGACCAAAGTCAACGCCGCCCCCAAGGACTCGTAACGATCATCGGATTCATTCAAACTTTCTTCACCGTTTGAATGGACCGGCGCCTGCATATTGCTAAACGACAGCTCGGAATAGCCATACAATAATTTACCGAACTTCGTATTATTGAAGCCGGCGTGGTCGACCATTTTTCCGCCCGCGCTGAATAATGCGTCGTAATTGTCATGCAACGAGTCGAGACGCTCAGTGCCCACGCTTAGCGAGGAGGAACAGAGTACGATGCCACCTTTGATTGACAACAAACGCACGCGATAAGACGAGTGGTCTTGCACCCCGCTACTCGCGGCTAACTGATTAGCAAGTTTAAATACCTCAGCGATAATGCCCGCCCGTAACAGGGAGAAATCGTCGAACAATACAATGCCGATTTGCCTGACGGAACACTTCGCGCTCGTGCGAGGAGTCGCGAATGACGCGTCTCCAAGTGCGTGCGGGAAATGGAAAGAGGTGGACTCTAAAGTGGCAAGTGTCATGAGTTTTCCTTCAATGCGTCCCCTCGGTTTTATACTTGATGGAATCGAATGTTCCGTTTTCCTTGCACTGCATCATACAAACCCCAACAAGCTCCCAAACGAAGTTGACCGAAAAAAACGAAAGGTTGGCGGATTTGATATGGCACCTCCACCGGCATCTTTCACGTACGTAGCATGAACTACTTAGTAGATGGTAAGCAACTGATTTTATTAAACTATTACAGATCCATTACAGATGCACGACGATTCGAAAGCTAAACCGAACGGCGCGGCTCGATACTCAAAAAGAACCACGAAAGTGCATCGCCTGTCTTTTTCCGCCTAATCCAAGTCGCGATCCGCCTGATCCTGTCCCCAATGGAATTTGTGCGCTTGCAGCAAGACTAAGCGCACTTCTTGGCTTTAAAAACCATCCTGCCCCCGAACCCATGAAAAATTTGTAAGAAAAAATATTTAGGGTTCCATGGCAAAACAATTTGGCCCCGTTTAATTCCCCGACCCAACTCGATTTTTTTAATCTTGTTCGATGTTGCTTTTTATCGCCTACTCGCCGAAGTCGCTGAGCATAAATTGGTGCACCTCCTCACGCGAGGTCCGCCAACATATCGGTGTTTTCGGTCAAGCCGCCGCGCATCTTAAAAGTATGACTATGATGACTAGCATCAAGGAAGCTTATTAATTTCGCAATCCTTATTAATCTTCAAGGAGATTTTCATATCGCCAAAACATATATTTTTCTCGCTTTACTGTTGCTTCGATAACGGCACTTTTCGTATCGCAATTCGTTCTCCCTATGTGTCGACTTGCCATACATAGCCTGATTTTCGTTGTCTTGCGGGTCTTCTCCGACATACCGTCGTACATAGCCTGAGCTACGGACTTTATTGTCAGCCGATGTGTTGTTGCGGTTGAATATTTTCCGAGTGATTTGGTGCGTATGTGTGAGATATCCGGCTGGTATTTTGGAGGATGCTTCCATGTTCAACATTGCCCGTCAGTTACTTGATCTGCTGTTTGTCGTGTTTGGTGCTTTAATCGCCAATTCGCTAACGCCTGATACCAGTCAACGTTTATTCGATGCGCGAGGAATGTTTATCACCCTCAATCTCGTCTTGGTTCTTCTGCTGTTTCCCTTATTTAATCTTTACCAATCGTGGCGCGGCAAAACCCCGGCAACGCTGATCGGCCGGACCCTGCTTGGATGGCTGGCCGTACAAGCTACGGGCACCTCAGTCTATGCAGCACTTCATGCTTCGATCCCCAATCATTTATCCATTTCCCATACTTGGCTGCTCTACTGGACGGTATTGACCGCACTATTGTTTGCGCTATCGCGGCAACTGATTGCTCTAATACTGGGACAATTGCGTAGCGCAGGTTTCAACCAAAAGCGTGTGGTGATTGTCGGTACCACGGCGGATGCACAGCGCGTGGTAAGCCGAATAGCACGCACGCCGCAAGCAGGTTATTCGACGGTGGCGATCTACGATGAGACCGCGCAGCACAGCTCGCAAGTGTTGGGCGTACCCATCATCAATAGCTGGCAGACGCTAACACAGCGCGTACGGCAAGGCGGCGTCACCGAGCTCTGGTTGACGGGGCAACCTACCGAGGCTCATCCTTGCGCCCGCTTTATCGCCGAGTTTCGCAATGAGTTTGTCAACATCCGCCTGCTGCCCGATCTCGATGGCTTTGCGCTCGCCAATCTCGGCACGGTCGATTTACTTGGCTTGCCGTCGATCAACCTGGTCGACACTCCGGTGTGGAGCTTGCATGTTCTCCCTAAAGAAATTTTCGACCGCGTGTTTGCCGCCGCTGCGCTAATCGCTCTGTTGCCGCTGTTTTCCTTGGTCGCGCTGGCGATCAAATTATCATCGCCGGGACCGGTGCTGTTCAGACAAAAGCGCAAAGGTATCGACGGGAACGAATTTTCAATCTACAAGTTTCGCTCGATGCGCGTACATACCGAGCAAGTCGGCGTGATCAAACAAGCGACCAAAGGCGATTCACGCATTACGCGAGTTGGCGCGATCTTGCGCAAGACCAGCATCGACGAGTTGCCGCAATTTATCAACGTGCTGAAGGGCGAGATGTCGGTGGTCGGCCCGCGCCCTCACGCGGTCGAGCATGACGAATTGTATAAAGACCTGGTGCAAAACTATATGTACCGCTATCGCATTAAGCCAGGCATTACCGGCTGGGCACAGGTTAACGGCTTTCGGGGTGAGACCGATCGCTTAGAAAAAATGGTGGGGCGAGTGGCATGCGATTTGTACTACATGCGCAACTGGACCTTTTCTTTGGATGTGAAAATTGTGATGTTGACGTTTATGAAGGGATTTATCAATGCCAACGCCTATTAAGGCTTGTCATCCCTGCTCTGAATTTTAAAGATTGCGCCTCAGGTATTTGCCGCTCGGAGCAAGCATGAGATTCTTAAGCACGATAGCGTGGACGGTGCATCTCCTCCTTAGATTTTTAAGTGGGCTGAGCTCTTCGGTGTTATTGGGATTGATGGTGCTCAGCCTGCCCGCCACCGCATTGGATGTCAATATTTCGGCGGCCGATTCAAACGCCGTTGAAAGTGGCCAGGTGCCGCCCGTCAGCGGCATCGTGAATCTTGCCCAGCCGCATCTGAGTTTACGCGATGTCGTGAATGCGCTCAATGCCAAGAAGGCCGGCGCCAACGTCGGCACGGGTAGCGTCAACCTGATTCTGGGCGCCGGAGTCTACCGGCTCAGTGCTTCGCTGATACTGACCCCGGACCCGAGTTGGAGCACCACGCCTATCTCGATCTCGGGCGCGGCGGGCACAAGCGCGGTGATTTCAGGCAGTCAGACGCTAACAGGCTTCGGCCAGATATCCGACCCCGCCGCGCTGGCACGGCTGCCGGCGGTGGCGCAAGGTCAGGTATTGGTTGCCAGTCTGGCTCAAAACGGCATCACCAATCTCGGCACCTTCCAAGCTCACGGTTTTGATATTCCTGTCACGCCCGCCCCCTTGGAGCTCTTCTATCAAGGCCTGCCGATGACGCTGGCGCGCTGGCCCGATAGCGGTTTTGCAACGATAGCGACCTTGCCCAACGGACCTGGAGGACTGACCTTCACCATCACTGGCGCACCGATAAGTGCTTGGCAAAATGAGCCTGAACTGGAGGCCATGGGTTATTGGGCGCGAGATTGGGCCGATACCACCCTGGCGGTTCAGTCAGTTGATCCGTCGTCCGGCAACATTACCTTAACCGCTGCCCCGCAAGCGTTTGGACTGTTGGTCGGCCAGCGGGTCTTTATCGAAAATGCCCTGTCGGCACTCGACCAACCCGGCGACTACTATGTCGATACGCAAAAAGCACTGATGTACTTTTGGCCCCCGGCGCCACTTCAGGTCGGCGACGTCGAAGTCTCCGTCGTGAACTCCTTACTGGTCGTCAACAATGCCGTCAACCTGACCATCAGCAATTTAACCTTCGCAAATGGCCGCGGCGACGGCTTGCAATTGCTCGGTGGCGGTAATATTTTGGTGACCCACGTCACGATCCTCAATATGGGCAATCGCGCGGCAATTTCCAACGCGGGCAGCAGTGGCTTTAGTTTCCTTACCGTCGCCAACACCGGAGAAGGGGGGGTGGTGGTGGACGGCGGCAACCGAAGCACACTCGCGTCGGGCAATGACTTCGTTACCGATAGCACGTTCAACAATTTCGCGCGACGCACGCGCGCGTATCGGCCGGCAATCAATCTATCGGGGGTCGGCGATCAAATTCTGCGCAATACCATCTATAACGGCCCGCACGCAGCCATTATTTTCGCCGGCAACAATCATTTAATTTCGGATAACGAAATATATAACGTGGTCACGGAAACGGCGGATTCGGGCGCGATCTACACCGGTCGTGACTGGACCACGCGCGGCACCGTGATCCAGGACAATTTCATTCATGATCTCGGCAATCCGCTGCAACCTCAGGCGACGATGGGCATCTACCTCGATGATGAGGTCTGCGGCACGATTATTCGCCGCAATGTCTTCTCACACGTCAATAACGCCGTGTTTATCGGCGGCGGTCGCGATAACCAAGTGTATGACAATTTATTTGCGAATTCGTCGCCCGCAATCTATATCGATTCCCGTGGGCTTTCTTGGCAAAATGCCCTGGCGCTTGATCCAACCGGCGTGTTCCAACTGGAGTTGGCCGCCGTGAACTACGCTCAGCCCCCTTATTCGACGCGTTACCCAAGCTTGCCTAATATCCTGACGAACTCACTTGGCGCACCGGTCGGTAATCTGTTGAGTCAAAATATTGTCATCAACGGCACGGCCACGGCTATCGATGCAGGAGCGCAACCTTATATCACCATCGAATCGATGTTCGGCTCGGCCGACGTGGTTTTCGCCAAGCCGATGGTGGATGCCACGCGCTCGGCATTTGGCGATTTTCAGCTGGCGCCGACATCGCCAGCGATCATTCAGGGCTTTACGCCTTCTTTGTTTACCGGACCGTTCTAGGGGAAGTGCGGCCGGAGCATTTCGTATAAGGCCTGTTGCCGCTAAGCCTTGTAATCGACATCCCTTTTTTCAATGTCCGAAAACGAAGGTCTTTGCAATGCGAGTTGCGGCCAAGACGCCCAAAACGTTCCGCTTATCTGCAAGTCTTTCCACAAGGAATCAAGCGCATAAAAATGCTTGGTGGTCTCAAGATTTAACGTCGGGATGCTTTTTGCCAAGCGCATTAATTCGGCTGATTTGTAAAACACTTCAATTAATTTTGCCGCGTACAACCGCCCTACCAAATATGCCGATGCGGTTTGGGCATTAATAACTTTGAAAATTCCGTCCAAAGGCGTCGCCTCTATGGGGATGGCAAGATTTGACGCCAATAAGTACGCGTTCCAATTGCCCTTATACTGCATCACCTTTGAGATCGGCTCCCAAAAATTAGCAGTATCCAGAATGTGAAAATCATCCTCAAATACCAAGCAAAACTCGCTGCTCTCATTAAATAGCCAGTCCGACAAAACCTTTGCGTGACTCAACGAAGCGCCAATTGCACCGTTATCAGCGTCGAGCTTAGCGGAAAAAAAATTAAATTCATTGTCGGTCAAACCGATGGCATATAACTCCTCGATGCACTCTTGCTTGCGGTCAGTTCTATGCTCAAGATTAATTATCTTTATGCTGACATTTTCAGGAATCATTTTTCACTTCAATAATGTGGTTGATCTAGTATTTCCGAGCGTACCGCACCCCGCCGCTCGGACCTCCCGGGCGACAGATTGCACGTTATCGTCTTGCTGCGTGTGCAACATCATTCGTTTCAGGTTGGCAAGTGACCCCGGCAGCGCAATCCATCCATGGTCGGTGAGACTCTATCGGAACCATTCTAACCTCGTCTGACGGTGCAAAACTCTAGCGCCAATATGCCTTCAACCGCCGTTTCTCGCAATCGTATTCCTGCTTGAAATCCATAAACGCGACATCGCATTGTCGCGCCCTCAAGGGTCATATACGATGGAACGTGATGATGCAGCGCAAACCCACGATCCAGCCAGCCGGCCCGGACCATTTGAAGGATCATTTCGCTTGTCAAACTTTGTGCCTGCCTTGCGCGACCGCTCAATCTTGCCGAAAAGCCATAGAATGGACGGCGATATGAGCGCGCGCAGCGACATATGCGGGTCTCCCGCACCGGCTGGAAATCAATCTCAATGGCGATGCGCTTAAAGAAGAGTGAAATGAAAAGGACTTTTAATCTTGTCGATACTTCGTTTGCTCATGACATAGGAACCACGGCCGGCAAGCCCCCCAAACTCTGGGCCTGGGACCGCACGCTAAGCAATCTTGAGATACCGACTTTTTTCACCCATGAAATGATATTCGAGGCCCCGGTCGGCCTCGAATGCTATGGCTTGCTGTTCGAATCGAGAGCGATCATTCCTGCTATCTACGACAACGCACCGCGAGTCATGGATCGGTTTAAATATGTGTTTACTCATGAATCGACCTTGCTCAATCTCTTCCCCGAGAAATGCAAACGGATACCCGGTGGAGGTCTATGGGTGGGTGGCCCGGCCGGTCAGGGCGAAATCAAACTTTATGAAAAAAGCAAACTTGTTTCGATGGTCTCGTCGGTCAAGCAAATATGCGATTTGCATACCCTACGATTACAGATTGCGCTGAACCTGCAAAATATCGACGGCATCGATGTTCATATTATAAATGGGACGAAATATATTCCCATCATCGACACACTTGATGATTACATGTATTCCATCGTCATGGAAAATTTTGTCGATGACTATTACTTTACCGAAAAAATACTTAATTGCTTCGCGACCGGGACCGTTCCCATCTATCTCGGCGCACGTCGAATAGGCGATACATTCAACGCTCAGGGGATACTATCCTTTAATTCCTGGGATGAGCTGGTGCAACTTCTACCGACTCTGTCGTCACATGATTACCATAGCCGATCTGCGGCGATCGTCGAGAATTACCAGCGCTGCCAGCAATACGACAATATTGAAGATTATATTGCGACACATTATGGGGATCTTCTCCCCTGGCATGACGCAAAAACCGCCTCGTGACATGGCGATTTATCTCGTCGAACGAATATTTCACAAATAGCGCCCAGACCTGCCGACAGGCCCAGGCGCTCTGAAGACCTTACGCCGGCACCCGTTCAATATCCGGCTCTGTCAGATTGGAATAAACCGTGTCAAAGCCCTTTTGCAAGATACCGGAAAAAGCCTCGCCAACCCTCAACAGCCTTTGACGATTATGCTCCAGCACGGGGTAAAGCGAACGACGTTGTTCCAGCAATTGCGCCATCGGCATGGCATGTAGGCGGCGCACTTCGGCATAGGCCGCGTGAAAACGCGCAATCGGGTCCTCGATATCGTCATATGCCTCGTCGATAAAAGGCGCAAACGTCTGGAAACCCCACTCGCGCAGACTGGCTAACGTGCCTGGATTGCCGAAAACAATAAACGGACTCATCGCCGCCAATCCCTTCACCGTCTTTTCCGTAAAGCGCCGAGAGGAAGCGCCGCCCATTTCGCTTTCGGCAACCAGATAGATCGCGGCGTCTTCGTGCAATCCGGCGTCGAACGTCCAGATAAACGCACCTAAGGAGCTCGGGCCAGCTGTTTTGTCGTCAAGATCAAGACGTAATGGCAATGCAGGGTCGACTGCGTCGATTAAGGCATCGACTTCTTCTTGCGGTAAAGCCATCCACGGCGCCAATATTTGGGCATCGAACTGCGGCAAATAGGACGGTAAATTACGCAACGTGCCGTTAAACGACATATGACTATCGGCCAGCATGCCCTCGCGATGCATACCGAGAAACAGCGCTGCCCGGTGAATGTGAGGCCGATTATTGAAACAGAGAAATTTTTTGCTTGGATTGTCGCCAATACGCGCAGCTTGCTGCATGGTCGGCAGCAGCAAATGCGTATTCAGCGGAATCACGCGCGGCACGCCTGCAGTCGCTCCGCCCGCGGCCACAAACGCGGCATAATCATGAGCAAAGCCAACGTTTTGCGGCAAGTAGACGATGGATTCAAGCTTGCATCCTAGATGCTGAGCCAGTCCGGCGACCTGCTCGTACCAGACATGCCTGAACAGCGACATCTCGCCCGAGGCACTTAAAAACAACCGAGCCTTTTCCTGTTGCAACAGCGCTCGCACAAAATAGGGAATGCGCGCGACCATATAGGCATGATCGCCCAGTTGATCGGGCGGAAAATTGACATCCACACACCACGCAATCGAGAACTTCTGCCCGGTAAAGTCGGCAATCTCCGAGGGCGCACAACATACGGCCAGGGGCGCATCGCCGCATGCGATAAGCACCTCATCCTTCAACTTAAATAGGCAACGCGGATTTTCCGATTTTAAGCGCGACACAAAAAAATCTTCGCTCAACAACTCTCGTAGATACATATCGCATAGCAAAGCCACGCCGTCGGCACTAACAAAACTAGCCTGCAGGACGTTGGTTTGTGCGATCCCTAGAAAAGCCCCGTCGGAATCGAAACGGACAAATTTCTGTGCTTCCCTGAGCGTGCCCTCGGTGGAATGACGAAACAGATGCTGCATCAGTGCGCTACGCAAAGACATGCGCTCGTCATGCATGGCCGTCTTGATCATGGATGCGGTGGGAAATTGCCAGCTAAGGTAGCCGCCCATATAGTCGAGACGTCTTAGGAGATGCTCAACGATGCCTTCATCAAGATTGAAACGCAAAAGTTGCCGCACGGCCCAGTGAATATTATTCAAGGTCTCAAAAAAGTTGTCGCGGTTTTGCTCGCCATAGCCAACTTTGATATCAACGTAGTTAAGCACACGCTGACCCCACTCGCCGTCGACGAGCGCGGCTCCGAGAACTTGAGCGATATTCTTGTCATCCATCTGCACGCCGGTCTCCAATAATCTAGCAATCGTACATTGCGGATGATTGCAGCCTAAAAGTCAATACGCAATGGACTTGGTTGTGGCAAATTTGAGCGACTCGCGCGGCGCACAATTTCAATTTGCACCCCGACCTCAGCCCGAAACAAAGTCATCGAGTAGACATGCTAAGATTCCTGAGCAAACAAGCTGCACATCTACGCAACCCGTCAACTCTCGAGCCCAGCCGCTTGCGACTCGCGAATGATGCTGCAGATGATTGGCTTGAGTGCTGAGATCGGACATACGAATTAAAATCGTTACTCGAATAATCGAGCACATTCAAATTTACAAATTTAATTTATGAACTCAGAAACATACGAAGCGCAATTAATTGAATTTGTAAACGCCAATGTTACTCAACGCCCGGAATTCACCGAGTATTACAAACATCCGATTCTCAACGAGGATACCGAGTTAACCGGTTTTGACACGCATTACATTTACCATGTTGCTTGGGCGATCAAGAAAATTGCGGAGGCTAAGCCCGCGGAGCACGTCGACGTTTCTTCCTCGCTAAATTTCTGCACGGCCATTTGCTCGCTGGCGCCGACTACATTTATCGATTATCGGCCGGCTAACATTTCCATGGAAAATTTGCAGTGTACTTCAGGGAATTTAACCGACAACTCGCATTGGGCTGACGAAAGCTATGCCTCCTTATCCTGCATGCATGTAGTTGAACATATCGGCCTCGGCAGGTATGGCGACCGACTGGATGTGAACGCCGACATCGTGGCCATGAATAATTTGATTCGCTCTTTGAAAAAAGGCGGGAGATTGTTGTTTGTGGTGCCGGTTGGGAAGCCGGGGATCTATTTCAACGCGCATCGAATTTATTCGGCCAGCTGGATCGCCAATTTCTTTTCTAAATCGTGTGAGCTTAAAGAATTTTATTTAATTCAAGGGCCGCACGATTTAAAACCGGTTTATAACTGCGAGCTGTCCGAGGCTGATAAATTTCAATATGCTTGTGGTTGCTTCGAGTTTATCAAGCGCAGCGATCCGGTTGTGAAGAAGGCTGCGGGGCGAGGCAAGCGGAAAGCGTAATGCCGGTTTGCTGAGCATGCAAATTGTGTTCACTAAAGTACCTCGCGTCCTTGTGAGACGAGGCTTAGGAGATTAATTCACTCCGCCTATATTGACTGGGAACCCACTGAGTTGCGGGCGAGGCTAGGTGACTTTATTGCCTAGCCTCGCGGTCCCAATAATTACAGCGTGATCAGGTGATTTGCGCCGCCAACGGTCGCCAACGCACCGCTTGCGGCGAGATTCACCATCCCGGTCAACTCGACGATGTTGTCCGTGCCGGCCGCGAACGATGCTGTCGCACTCGTGCTGTGCTGTTCGACGATGAACGTGTTGCCGCTATATTGGAACCACGAGACGTTGCCTTGTGTTGTTCCGGTATTGATTGCAGCAGCGATATAGTTAGCAAATGTGGGCGTATTCATCAAAGAGATCTGCGCCGATGCCGCAGTACCGCCCTGGAATGTGGTGGTGTCCGTACCGAATGAGATACTGTCGTTATGCTGCAAGCCCGCGACAACAGAATATGTGGTGGCTGAGGCCGCGGTACCGAGCGTCAATGTATCGACTGTGCCGGAAGCATGCGCCGCGAAGGTCAACTGATTCTGACCCGAACCAACGGCAACCGTGTTGGCGCCGGTTCCCACTGTGAGGGTTTGATTGCCCGCGCCCAGCAGATTAACCATGTTCGTGCCGTTGCCCAGGGTAACCATGTCGTTACCAGCGGCGTCGTTGATCGTGTTGTTGCCGTTACCTGCAGTAATGGAATCGGTATGCGTGCCCGTAGCCGCCCCGGTGAACACGAGGTTTGCGGCGCCGTCGATGACGGTAGCGCCGGAGGGCGTTGTCGCCGCGGTCGTCAGCGTGAAAATCAAACCCGCCGCTTGGGTATCGGTAACCGTGGCGATTGTATTGCTGGTCAGGCCCGTCAATGTCAGGCTTTCAGCACCCGAAACAGTCAGTGCGGTCACGCCGGAGTCGACGAGTACCAGTGAGTCGACACCTGTACCGGCACCATTGCTGGCGATGTTGAGCGTCCCGATCGGGCTGATGTCAAGCGTGTTCGCAATGCCTGTTGTCGTAGCTGTACCCAGATTCAGGTTGAGCGTAGCGCTGGGGAGATTGGCGCCGGCTACCAATGAGTAGTTGGTCGTATATCCCGTGGCAGCCAACAGGGACAGCGAATCCGTGGCAGCAGCATTGATAAACGAGACTGAAGCCGCGTCGACACCGGTTTGCACCGCAGTGATACCGGCGATCAATGACGCATCGAAGGTGCCTCGACCGCCGGTCGCGTCGAGAACTTCAAATCCTGTCAGCAGAGCGCCCGTCACCGACGTCAGTATCGTGCCGCCTGTACCCACGAGATTAATCACATCCGCCGAGCCCGCGCCGCCACTGATCGCCTTCGTCGCTACCGCCGAATCAATCACGGTGTCGACGCCTGAACCGCCTTCATAGGTCGTCTGTGCGGCATTCATCGTGATCGTATTGTTGCCCGACGTTGCCGAGGCATTGATATCGGTAATCGCTGCAATCCCGCTGACGTTTGCGGTCAACCCGGCGGATCCCGAAACGGTCACGGTCTGTAGGGCCGAGAGGCCGGAAATGAAAGTGAAGGTCAGCGCATTCGTCCCGGCGACGGTCAACGCGGTCGCCGCCGTGTCGGTGAAGTTGGCAATCGTCGAATCCGCGGTCGCGGTCGTGACGGCAATGGTCGTGTAGTGGTTGCTGGAGTCGGTAATCGCGTCCGTGGTACCCGGCGCGTTGCTCAAACCATTGACCGTTAAGTTTAACGTCCTCACGGTCTCGCTGGTAAGGCCGCTGGTGATCCCGAGTGTTCCAGCTGTGCCGGACAGACTCAGATTGGCGAGCGCATTCGACGAAATCGTGGAGCCCGCACCATAATTGGCCAGCGAGACTGAGGTAATCGTCGCAGCCTGCGTGGTGCTGCCGGCGTTCGCGTCAGCAATATGGACCGCGCCGTCGGCGATACCGCCGGAACCTGAGACCCCGGATACGGACGCGCTACCTTGCGTATAACCCGTCAACATAAAATTGCTGGGGGATGTCGAGCTATATACCAGATCGGGGACGTTTGTGGTCGGTGTGACGCTTGTAAAGGTAATATCGCCGCCGGAGGAGTCGCCGCCACTGGTAAACCCGGTCAAGGTGCCGCTATACGTTCCCGATCCTGTTCCACCGCCGGTGGTTGCGCCATTCGACAAATGGGAAAAAACGTTCGCCAGGTTGTCGTAGTTGATGGCGGTGGTGTCAGTAAAGGTCAATCCGCCAATCGTGATCGATTGCCCACTACTTATGTTCTCAAACCAAAATCCGACGTTTTCCGTTTGACCCACGGCGCCGTTGACGCCGGTCGCGGCGACTGCGGCAGTTTGCATGACGGTGACTGCCGTGGTCGCTACGGTGCCATTGACGGTGATAGTACCCCCGGTCGAGGTATGGGCGCCGGCACCGCTAGCAGCAGCGGTAATGTTATGGGTAAGGCTTACGGTCGTCCCGCCCGTGACGGTAATGGCACTCCCGGTGACATTGGTGAGGCCGCTATTCGCGTCGGTCACGGTAGCCGTAATCGCACCGGACGTTGTGGCGCTACCGATCAAGATAGGCGAGGCAGAACCGAACGTCACGCCGGCAATCGTAGCGTTAATGGTTGAACCGCCGGCAATCGAGGTCACGCCACTGCCCAGGCCCGTATCACTAACCGTAAGCGCCGTCGTCGGGGCGGCTTTAATAACATCGGCCCCCGTCGAAGCGAGAATGTTGAGGGCGGTCGTGCCGGACCAGCCGGTAGAATCGACTTTGACCGTATACTGCCCCTGTACGTTGACCGTTTGAATGCCGGTAATCGCCAGACCGGTAACGAGCGTCGTATCAATTGCGGAACTGGCCGTTGCGTTCGTGATATTGAGCGTGTTCGTACCGCCGGCGCCGCCGGTGAGGCTGTCTGACGCGGTCAAAGTTGCGGTGCCGACCGGACCCAGAACGGCATTGAAGACGTTGACGCCACCAGCGGCCCCGGTAAATGCCGCGCCACTGTCCACCCCGGTAGTGAGCGTGAATGTGTTGCTCGACGTGGAGCTGGACGTGGAGGTTGACGAAGAGGGCGGCGTCGTTAGAAACGTACTGGAGCCAATGGTCGGCAATATCGTCGGCAAATTCGCCATGCCCGTTTGTTCAGTCGCCGCGTTCTGGACGCCGCTCATTACCGAGCGCCCATTGTTTGCTGCCGTCGTACCCGTGTAGGCGGCGTTCTGTGCCGTAGACGAGCCTTGCAATGCGCTCGTAAATGCTTGCGAATAGGCCATCTTTGCGGCTACTACCGCTTGGTCCGTGCCTGATGTGCCGTTGAAGATATTCAGTGCAACGGTACCCAGCGTGAAGGCGCCCGAAGCTAGACCTTGCTGATAGTAGGCCATGCCTACGGTGTCAGCGGTATGACCGAACAGGGTCATATAGATCGCGGTGATTTGCTGCGTCGAACTCAAGGCGCCATACAGAGCGGTCGCCTCAGCTGAGGTTGCGAACGCGTTGATAATGGTGTTCAAGTTGCCACTGGCATTGATCAGCTGGCTTTCCCAGTAAGCCAATCCAGCTGGATCTGCCGCACGGCCGTAGTACGCCAGATAGATGTTTTCAACTTGTTGTTGGGATGCCGCCGCCATTTCTTGCTTCTCCGAGAGAGCTCTCTAAATATCAACACAGGTGTGTTTCATCGAGAGTTCATGTGGCGACTTGGGCCGCGCCGAAATTACCACGCGGCTCAGATGCAAGCTGATTGTCAGTCAGTGGCCGTGATTGTGAGTGTGATGGGGCACACAAAGCCGTAAATAATTAAGTAAACGCTACATAATGGGGGCGGATCAGAGTCGTTAATTTTGATGAGGGCTGTTTCGATTTCATGGAAAAGCCCATTTGGGATACAGAACACACGTAAGCTGATGTCAGACGTGCGGGCTTGCAATACATAACCCAGAAAAACACCACAGACTCAACTCCATCAAGCCGCGTCGGGTACAAAAAAAGGTACCCCCGGCACGGGCTAGAAAAACTCTCGGTATTGATGAATGGTTTTTTCCGTTGGGCTGCTACCGTGGCTCCAACTCTCGCTTTATGCCACGACCTACAGTTCGAATATCAACAGACCTCCCATTGGATGGTCGCTCTTCCCCCGGCACCTAACCACGAGCTACGCTATTGGCGTCAAGCGGTGAGCGCCAGACGAGCACATACCTCGTTCGCCCGACTACGATCCTCGGATTGACGGTGTTAGTATCCAACTTGGCGGTGTATCTCACACTGCAGGTATCAAACGGTCAATTTCACATTATGGAAAAGTCTAACCGAATCTGGGATTCCGACAGCTTGGTCGCGTCGATAGCGACCCCAGAACAATTTCAGCGGAACATGCTGCATCAGGTAGTGTGTGAGTTGAGGTTTCCAACGTTGATGGACCTGGGGGGGCCGAAACCGCCGAAGGCTTTCGTTGATGCGCTTCGAAAGGAATACCCTCACCTCGAATCTGCCAACGAGCTAATGATCGGTTTCGGTGGTGCGTCTACGCAACCAAATAGCTCATATGCGCACATCATGCGCTCGGCGAAACAGAAATGGGCCGTTTCCCTAAAGCAGAGTGCACTAACGATAGAGACCACCGGCTACACAAATCATGCTGAGTTCAAAGAGCGAGTCTTGCACGCCGTCGACGCTGCAGCCAAGGTGATCGATTCCGACTTCTTTACTCGAATCGGACTGCGCTATGTCAACGTTATCACCGACGGCGCTGACATAAATGGCGACTGGATCAACAAATCGTTAACGGGACCGCTCCTTGACGGCACCTTCAAGGGTGTCGTCGAATATGCGGGGAAGCTCCAATTGATGACGGACGATGGAGGTTGTCTTCTGCAGCACGGCATTCGCCACAAGCAGCAACTATCGGAGGACGAGTCGTTCCCGGATTACATGCTTGACATTGACTCGTATCGCAATGACGTGGAACTGAGCGACACCGACGCTGCCTTGGACGCGATGAATGTCCAGGCGTTTAATATGTTCTCTTGGGCAATCGGACCAGAACTGCACAAGTACCTCACTACATCCAGAAAACCCTAGCAACTGCGCTGACATGTCCACTCAACTATACTCCGTACCGTCTAGAGTCGCGGCCAGCTCGCCCGCATTGAGGAGGCTCGACCTACTCAATCTTGAGGAGCCGCGTCACTCTGGATACGCCGCGACGACAACGCAGCACTATAAGGCACACTCAGTTACAACCAAATTCTCGACATCGGAGTCGAGCCCCGTCGATTTGTTCGACGTTAAGAAGGGACCACTCGCGCCTACGACGCTCCTTGAGGCTCAAGGCATTGATATCACCGTCCCGACCCGTACCGTTAGCGAATCTATAGTATCGTCCAAGCGAGCCGCAGACCACCCACAGATGCCGCATGTAGACATTTCGCCAATCGCAAGGCAGCGTGTGCAGTTACTCGCCGCAAGTTATGTCGGAGGTGATGAGCAGCGCGAAATCGTCGCACGCCTAGAAATACTTAATAGACGCCTGCTTCTTCTCGCACCTCGCGTATCGCGGGAGCAGGTTGCAGCTCTCGAAACCGCCAATGAGGACCTGCAGAACATTCGCGCTGCCCGAGTGGAACGAGCGAAGCGCCTTGGCCTGCCACCCGAGCTATGACGCTATTCCATTATCCGAAGACTAGGCATACGCGTAAGTTGAAACCGCGACAGTTCAATAACTACCGCACCTATAAGCGATATCTACAGAATGAATTCACGCGACTTTGCGTGTACTGTCGCCAGCCGGACTGCAGTGCGCCAAACCTGAACTTTGGCGTCGATCACTATCGCCCCAAAAGTATTAACCGTTTCGCCAAACTCGAATGTGAATACTCCAATCTTTACTACTGCTGTAGCAACTGCAATAGCAGAAAGAACGATGATTGGCCGGTCGACGAAACGGCGGGCCCCTACGTTGTCAATCCATGCGAGCACGAGATGACTGCGCATCTGCGTTTTGACTCGCAGACAGGCCTTGTTGAATCCAAAACCGCCAATGGGCAACACACGGTCACGTTGCTACAGCTCAATGACATCGCTTCTGTCCAGTACCGCCTTGGCACACTCAAAACGGTCACACTGTATTCCGACGAAATTCGAAAACTGGAAAAGCAGTTGATAGCTATCGGCAAGTTACAACGCGCGGGGAATCTATCACAGAGCGACTACGATAGGTATAAGGCCGAAATCGAAAACGAACTTCAGTTGGCTCGCACTACACTTCAGTCGCACAACGGGGATTTGCCTCTGCCTCCCCTTCAAAATAAAAGGAAGGGGATTCCCCTTCTAATCCCATGATCCGCATGTAGAGGGAACTGCGCGCCCCCCTCTACCCTCGATCCAGCGACGGCTACCACTAACAGCATAGCCAAAGCAGGAATATAACACCATGGCGGCCTTGTAATTTTCTGCTCATCGAAAACTCGGCATTGCTTCGCGAGGCCATCACATGGTCATTTATGCGCGTCCACGTTGGTTGACGTGGACACGATCATCGCCACTGTGGGTTCGCGGTGCTAGGACGCTGAATATCCGTCAGTGGGGTAACTATTTTGGGCATAGCTTATGGTACATAATATTTCATTACTTTGTTTTGTGTATCATAATATGTACCATCAAGCGCTGGACATCAGTGGAAACAAGTGCTCTTCTTTGGGCACAGAATCCTTTAAATATAAAAGAAGTAAAGTCGATATTACTGGATGAGTACGGACATCGACGGACATCAAATTACTTTCCTATACAAAACCTAGCGAGATTCAGCAAAGCGTTACCTGCATTAGCCCCGATAAACTCACCGGCATTTTGTGTACTAACTTGTGTACTAAAAACCCAAAGTGACCAGAGTTATCCACAGGCTGATGTAGATCATCAGGCAGATTACGTACCTTTGAGCAGACAGTCCAACATAACGTCGTCAAGATCCCGGTCGTAGGCAATCTCAATCAGGCGGATGCCGTTCTTCAGGCAAAGATCCCTCTTGCGGTTATCCCGCTCCTGTCCTTTCCTGAACGCTTCCTCGCCACCAAAATAAGCTATTGCCCGATAATGCTGGACGCCGTGATACTCGACGGCAATGCCCATACCGGGCACCCAAATATCCAGATGTTGGCGTCCAAGCCATTTTGGCTGTCCGTGCGCGACTACCTCGACGCCTGGCAGTAGTTGCCGAACTCGATAAAGTAGTTCTGTTTCCGAAACCCACGCCTCTCCGATAAGTGGCACACCTCTTGATTTTCGCACCTCGTTTTCAGCCCGCCGAACCAGCGCGAACAACGCTTTGCCAAAGTCGGGCGTAGCATCTAGCCGACGCAGCCATGCACGAGCCTCGGCTTTTTCCTTGTCAAACTTGGCTAGGCGTCCCGGAAGCATCTCTCGAACGAATTTCTCGTAGCTCGCCAATTGTTCAAGGCGCTTCGGAGTAGGGTCTTTGGCCGCAGCATCTTTATACCGTTGAAGGTGTGCGGCGACCTTTACCTCTAACTCCACCTTCGTTTCGAGGAGGGATTCTCTGGTAATCTCTCGGCCGTCGAACCAGCGTACAGCAGCAACGTCGACGGGGCGCCAAGTTTGATGGGATGCGTCGTAGTACTGGACTTTGCCGGGATAGCCATGCTGCTTGCAATCCTGTTTCGACATCCCTGCATCCAGTTCCAGCTTCGGGATGGCGTGTTCCTTCAGCAATCTCCATGTGGTGAGTGGCCCAAGCACCTCCTGTATCTCGTCCGAGTGACTCACATAGAAATCGGTGGAGGGCATGAGGTGAAGCGATGGAACGCGATAAATCTCCCACGGCTCCGGCGGCTCCCCACATGCATACGCGACTGACAAGTGGGCGTCGAGTTGAGCGCTTCCTAGTTTATTAACGCCTTGCAAAACTGCTTGCCGGCGCATTATGCCGAGCGTCTCGATAATATTGCTATTGGTCATTGGATCTCGCCGGTGAATATGCAAGACGATACCCCATGATGGATGCCCCCCCCAAACCATCGCTTCCGTGCGTACCGGAGCTCGGGCGGCGCGGACCGTGTTCTCCAGGCCGTCTGCCCGGCATAGCTCAGACTGGCAGCGCGCCGCCGAATCATTGTGGCGCTATCAAGCTAGCACGCGCTCGACAAGGGCCTTTCCTGTGGCAACTTGGGTGGCAACCTGCAGCGTGGCAACCGCCATTTCCGTGGCTACCTCGCGACTGGCTACCGGCTCGCATCGGCTTTTTTTGGGATTGCTGCCCGTGCCAATGGCCGTGACTTTTCGAAAGAGATTCACTTATACGTGGCACAGGCTAATTTCCTGTGAGTCGCCCGTCCGGCAACGCTATGACAGGAATCGGGTGGTGAAATCTGTAAGGGCTGGGTAAGACAAAATGGAGCCGGCGCGCATGACTGTCGGCCATTCGATACCGTACCGGCCGCTTTGTTGTTTAGGGTATCTTCGCGGCGATAGTACTCGCGATCATTTTCAGAAAATAGTTCACCGGCCTATCCTTCGAAGTCCGATCACCAAACCCGCGGCGTTCAGACCATCCCATAGCGGGTCATTCATGGGGTTATTTCCACAAAACAGCCATTTAATGTCGAGGCGCGGATTTATCGGGGCACCAGTTCGGAAATATATTTAACTCGCTTATCCGCCTCGACTTTCTCTTGAGCCAACGCAGACAACGTTTTCCCGGCTTTTGGCTGTTCGGGTTTATTCGGGTTTATTCGGGTTTATTCGGCTTTATTTTTCGCCGAAGCCCCTGGCTACAGAACACCGATTCAGTGGTCTGCAACCCAAGGGGGTCGCAAAACACGCCCCCCCCCCATGAGGCCCAGATTTGAATGTCCCAAAGTGAGGGTCTGAGTACCAGTAAAGGGGGTGGCCAAAGTGACGCACCCTTTGAGCCAAGTCGCGTTTGAAACGCGACAAGGGGTCTCGTTCCCAGAAACGGCACCGACACCCCCAAAGCGAGGTTATCGGCAACGCAAGGGGTGGTGAAACGCCGCCCCCTTACGGCCCCAAGTGCAATTTGAGATGCGACTTAACCGGCGCGCTGGCGGAAGCGCTCAGATACCGGATTCCCGGTATCTCTCTTTCGAGTTCGGCGGAGCATTCTTCCGCTGCGCACGCCCTTCAACAGGGCGATTCAAGGCCATTTAGCCAGCAAACCCACCATAAGCCCGCCAAACACTTGCATTTCGAGCATTTTCAATGCGTGGTGCTCCGCTCGATATAGGATGCCCGCAGCGAGGTCCTCGATCCCATGCTGCAGGCAGTTTCCTAGTAATTGAAGTCAGGGCGTAGCGGTGATAGACGGGTGTCAAAGCTGCTTGGGCCGGTCGACGGGCGCGATGACTCGCGGCCAAGATGATCAAGCATGAAACTGCCCACGGCCTGGCCGTCAAGAACCACCTTGGCACCGTTTAGCTTGGCAGCGATCATCTCGGCCAAGCTACTGATAAAGCTCTTGTCGATATCGGCCTCACGCTTGGCGGTGACTTCTGCGTTTTCGCGTATGCCGTTGGACGCCGCTGCCGTAGCGCCGTGATCGGCCGGCATCGCAGCGCTAAAATCGTTCGACTGCATGGATGCCATTAGCGACATATGATCGGCCGAAAACGATTTAAGACTTGAAAAATTATCCGTCGCCGCCGCAATGGCCGATGAAGCTGCTGGCGTGACGGATGCCGGTACATTCGGAAGTGGTGCTAACGAAGGTATATTGGGTGGCGATTTTTTGTTAAGCAGCCAATTCGGGAGGTATTTGCCCGTTGAATCCGCTCCATTTATGGGAAGCGTTAGCATCGGGGATGTTTGGTCTATGACTGGAGCCGACCCGACGTATGCCGCTGACTCTGGTGAAAGCGGCCCATCTTGGATCATACCCCTAAGAATGCTCGTGCCGATGCGCAGCATTTTTGTGATCCCCGGGAGCATCGTTGTACCAAATTGCGTTTTGAAATCGGTCCAGGCTGAATCGAAATCAGCCTCGGCGCCTGCCGCCGATTTCGAGTACATGTCCTGCACTTCGGCAGCGCCTTTCGCCCCTTTGGCTAGGTTGTAATCCCGCACAACCTGGAATTGCTGAGTCGTCATGATTGACGCTTGGCCTGATGCGTTGCGATTCGACAGCACGTCATTCACGGTCTTAAGGATGTCGGCTTGCGAGGTAATGCCCTTGGCGGCCATCGCTGGTAGCAGAACATCGTTCATCCACTTCGCCGGGTCGCTTTGCAATAACGGGCTATCCTTGATGTCCGTCAAGACCTTGATCTTGATCGGCTTGCCGCCAATTTCGCCGTGCTTTTGTTCGACGATGTGCGCCAACCCCAAGTCTTCCAATCTCACCATGGCCTTGATCGGCGTGCGGCCGGCGACCAAGTTTTGATAGACGCTCATCATGGCCGTGGCGGCTTTCGATCCGCCTTGCTCGATCATCAGGCCTTCCATGTGCATCAAGCCTTCGTCGCTCAAACCACGGAAGGCGGTACCACCCATTTGAGAGAAGTTTGCCAGATCGCGGAATTTCAGGAAGCCGCCCGAGCCGGTGACGAGACGTTCGGCAAGATCGAGATTGCGCTGGAATGAGGCGTCGTCTTTCGTGCCACCCCGGCGATCGATGAATTTCATCAGGCTTTTTATGCCTTCATCGTCGAGGCTACCGGTCTTGTCGCCGTAAATCCCGGCATTCGCCTTGCTCAAGGCAGTGATTTTTGGCGTGAAGCGCTTCACTTCATCGAACGAGCTGAACATGCCGGCCGATTCGGCCATCGACGACAACAATTCGGTTTGCGATACGCCGAAGACATGGAGCCCCTTGGAAAATGCAAGCGCTTCGTTGTCAACTTGATCACCCAACCCCAGCGCTTTAAAGCGCATAGCGGCATCTTGATAATCCTTGGCTGCATCGAAGCCGGTTTTGGCTGCCGCATAAGCGGCATAACCAGCCGCCAACGGGATCAGTAAATCGCCGCCAAGCCCCATGCCGACGCCGCCGATGCCCATGCCGCCTGCACCCATATGGATATTGCCGCCATGCACGTGGCCACCACCGCCAAAACCGCCGCCTGCACCACCTCCTCGACCGCCGCGACCACCACCAATAGGGCCACCCGGGCCACCGATTATCGGTGCCGCGCCGTGCCCCATGGTGCGAATCGCCGATAATTGGCGGCCAAGAATAGCCGCTTGCGTATTGGCACCCATGAGTTCTGCTTCCAGCCCGATCTTGCCGCTCGGGATGGCGCGCTTCATCGTGTCCAAGCCGCGCGACGCCAGCAGTGCATTGTCGCCGACACCCTTCAAATTCAGATCCAGCGCGCGCGCCGACGTCGCTAAATTGCGAATCATCGCCGTTTCTGCGCCCATAGCCTTCAGGCGCTTATTGACCTGCAGCACGATCACATCAAGCTTGGCAAATCCATCTGCAAGCTTGAGTAGCTGCGGCCCGACCAAATCATTGAGCTTCAGCGTCGTGCCGATCGCATATACGTCAATCATTTTTCCGTACCTCCAAATTTGCCTTGACGTTAAGCGCCGAGGCTATGCTGTTGTTGACAGTCATGGTTCTAAGCTCCTTTGAAAATCTACGTCACTTGATCTATCAAACCCGCTTCAGTTGCTCCCGACAGGCCCGCATCAGGTCATTAAAGCGCTTCCGGCTCTCGATCCATCCCACCGACCGCAAACCATGTGTAACGGCATTTTGCGATGCTACGGCCTTGCCGCGCTTAGTCCGCGGCCCGGTGGACTGCTCCCACGGTCTCCAGCTCTTGATTGCTTCGGCCTGCTTGGCCCGCTGTTCCGGCGTCCAGCGTCTCCCCATGGCTTTCCCCTAATAGTTCGTTCGTCATACCCGTAGAATTTTCCGTGCGTGATTCAGCCGGCGGCGCGACACCGTTGTTCACCTGCTGCGGACCGTGTGCGACGTTCGCCTGTTTGATAAACGCTACCTGCTTCGGTGCCTTCAGCTCACCCAGGACACGCAGGGTCGATGCCGATTGCTGCTGCGCCTTGAGCGCCAGGCGCATGTAAGCTTCGAGCTTCGGCATCGTGTCGCTGGCCGTAGCCCGCAATGCAAAGTCGTTAAACATCATGTCGAGCGTGTTCGCCTGGATGAATAACATCGACTCGACGCTGCTCATATCGCCATCTCTCACCACGGGTATGAGCCTCTCCAGCAATGCCATGCGAACGTCGGTCACAGAAAGTTCATCTCCGCCCACGATCCTCTTGATTACGCGGCGCTCAAGTACTGCTGCATTAAAGGTCGGACTTACCGCCACACGGGCTCGTGCCTGGTTGTCGGTTTCATTTTTACGCACGTCGACGGTTACCGTTTGCTTCGCTGGCGGCGCGCTTGCGGGCTTTTTCTTTGCGACCATGTTTCACCATTGGTAAGTGGAGCCGCCCGAAAGCGGCTCCGATTTGATCCCGTTAGCTTCAAAGCCTGTTCCAGACCGGCAAAGGGTGCCCCATGACGAAGATGTCCGAATCGAGATCGAACAACAGATCTCCAGACTCCCAAGGTGCTGTAAAGACACCTGCCAGTGCCGCCAGGCGGCGAACCTCTATCGCTGCTGGTATCAACGCGGCGCACTGCATTCGATATACCGAGATAGCTGCTTCGTATGCTTTGTTTTTCGCTTTGACGTCTTCTCTGGCATGCTTGTCGCGGATTTCCGACTTCTGGTTTTCCAGGGTATTTACCGCAACACGGTGTTTCTCGACGGCGGCTGCGTAGGCGGCTCCTGCCTCGCGTTCAGTCACTAGAGCCAGTTGCAGTTCCTGCGGTAGCACCGCGGCAGGGTCTGCCATGCAGCGGGCGGCTTCCTGCTTTGAACGGTCCATTTTCACCTTGGCTGCAGCTACGTCGTCGAACAACCGCTGTACGGCTTGTCCGGCGAGTCGTAACTTATCTTCGATTGGCATGTGATTCATCTCGGTTTGCGGTTCCAGAACATCCGGGCTCTTGAGGTGTTTGAGGGCGTTAAGCATGTGATTTTTTCCAGGTTGGGGATTTTAGAGTTTCGCTATGGCGGGTATCTATTCGAGGTGACGGGTAGCGCGTTGCCTGGCCCAGGCAGAGGGCGGACAGTGCGTCAGCCATAATCAATTTCTCCTCCATTCGGTTTTCCAGGTTCCGGTGGCAAAATCGATGTACCGCGATCCGGAGTTATGCCGTTCGCGCAACTGTTGACTGTCTTTATCGAAAAACAGATTGATCGGGCCTTCCCAGGTGAAATGGCGTTGCTTCTCGCAGATCAGAATTGTGTCGCCCTGAGTCGCGAGGGCGTCCAAGGCTTTCTGCTGTTTTTCGATGTCTTTCTCGCGTGACGCCTTCAGCACCTCGGCTTCTTTCCGCTTGTTCCGATAGACGATCAGGACGTTGTCGACCAGGTCGGTGATCTCGCCGGCACCCTTGATGTCGAACTTGTCCGGCGCGGCCTTCTCGGTCTCGCCTTTGCGGATGTGGTGCACCAAGTGAATGTGCAGCCCGGTATCGCGGGCGACGGTACAGAGCGCGTCAACGAAGTTCTTTTGCCCGGCGTAGTCATCCGGGGCCAGGCCGCACTTCATGAGGCTGTCGATCACGATATGGTCGATGCCCAACTCTTTGCGGCAGTAGCGCGCGACGGCGATCATCCGGTCACCTTGAACCTGACCCTGGTGGGCATAGAGCCACAGCTTGCCATCCGTCCAGCGGTGAAAGCGTTCGATGTATTCAATCGTCGGCATATTGCTGCTAGCTGCCTGCCGGCACATCCGCCCCATGGTGGCCGCGGGAATCATTTCGAGCGAGGCGATGCAGGCCCGGGCGCCTTGGGTCAGGGTGTCCAGGATCACGAAACCCAGCGCGCCGGATTTACCGTGGCCGTTCACGCCTGCCCACAAGGTGACCTCGCCAGGACGGAACATCAGCCGATTTTCGACCTTCGGCCACGGCGTGGTATGACCGGAATCCTCTTTCTCGCCGTGAAGCAGTTGGACCACTTCATCGGTGAATTCCGATGCGGGTCGGACCTTCGCACGGCCGTCATCCTCATTGCGCAGATACTCGTCAAAATCAATGCTGTCAGGAATGGTCTGCGCCATGAGCGATCTCCCTGGAAAGCTGGTTAGCGATGAGGTGAAGCGCTGCGTCGAAATGAGCCGGAATACTGGCGCCAATCTCGCTCCAGAGGCGGCGCGCTATTGTGGCGCTTGAGCGATGGCGCCCGATCGCCATTGGGTACCAGTCGAACTCCATGCGGCCGGTTGGCGGGGTGAGCGTTTCTGGCGCATAGCGAGCTTGCCCACATTCGACTCTGGGGCCTTCCGTGAACCCGATGGACATATGCCCCGGACAACTGCCTGCCATGGCCGCCAAGACCACCAAAACACGCCGGAATGGCACGGTGAGCGATGCGATGATCTCGACATCAAGCCCGGCGATCGGGGTCCAGTTATACGCAACCCCTGGGTCGGCATATAGCGTGAAATTCGAGTAAGGCAGATTGCCAATCAAGGAGATGAGCGTCACACCTTCCGGTCGCATACCCTCGCGGCGCATACGCAGTAGGGCATCGCCATTACGAGGTAGGCAGTTCATAGGGCCTCCGCGAACACGTTGCCAGCCGTCTCGGCGCCGTCACCGATCTGCCCCACGTACTGTGCGAACTTGGTGGCGTTGAAGAGTGTTTCGGGGCGCAGGTATTTCGCCATGTCACCGTCATGCCAATCAGCGACCTTGGCGTCAATCACTGCTTTCATTTCGTCGACCGTCGCACCTTCGGCAAGGCGTGCTGCAATCAGCTTGCAAGTCGTAGGCACCGGGCGATAGTTTTTGCCGGCTTTCAGGTTGAGGTAGTCGAGTACATCTCGGGCCTGATGGTTAACTGGTGGTTCAATGATGGTTAGGCTAGCACCGGTGCTAGGGGTAGACGTGCATGGGTGCCAGCCGTCACGTGCATGGGTGCTAGCCGTAGGGCTGGCATTGGCGCTAGGGGTAGGGGTGGCATCAGTGCTAGGGGTGGCATTGACGCTAGTCGTCAATTTATCCACGCGAAAACGGTATTGGCGACTGGCGCCGGGCGCGCCGCCGAATTGATTTCCGACAACTTCGAGCAGTCCACTGTCGATCATCTGGTGAACGAGGCGGCGAGCTTGCCAATCTGACAGACGACATTTTTCGGCTATGGTGTGAATCGACGGATGCAGAGACGCGCCGGCGTCATTACACCAGTCGGCCAGCGCCAGCGCGACGAGCATTTCTGACCCACCGCGGGGATAGTGATCCCACACGATGCTCATTACGCGGATTGACATGCGCTAGCCTCCAAGTCGAAGAGGTCGCGGGTATCGAGTCCGCCTACAAGCGTGTACATCGCCACATTGCGGTGCATGAAGCCATCACTGTCGACCGCAGCGACGCGATGAGATGTGATGCAATAACCGAGGGCGATCAACTCACGAATGCGCTGGGCGGGGTGCGAGATACCATGGGCGCGGAGGCTATATGTCGGCTGCGGCGAAGCCTGCAGATATTCCAGCACGCGCTTTTGCTGCGCTCTGGCACTTTGATCTACCTTGATGCACCGGCGGGCTGGTGTTATCTTCGGCAGTGGTCGTTGAACGTCTTGCTTGGGGTTACGCGAGCGCTTAGAATCGGGCTTGGTGGTTTTTGGGGCTGCACGCTTGCCGGCGCTGCGGCCCTTGTTGCGTCTGGTGGTCATTTTGGCGGCACCTTACGCAGCTTGGCCGACAGTTGCGCGTGACTCCACCCAAGCATCAAGTGCAGACTGGGAGAAAACTGTACAGCGCGGGGAAAGTTTGATCGGCTGCGGAAAGTCCGGCAGCGTTTTGGCATACCGCCAAAGGGTCGAGACCCCAATATCCAGGTAGTCGGCCGCGTTAGACGGGCGCAGTCTGCGCCCTTTTGTATCTGCTGACATAGAAAACTCCAGTTCGTCTTATGGAATTTCCCAAGACGATCCGTCTTGGTTGTCAAGCAGGTTATTTGGCGAAACGAAAGCGAACTTAGTTGATGTTCGCTTTTCTCATGATGCGCCGGATATTGGTCTTGCTCATAGGTTCTCCCTTATTGGAGAGCCTGTCGGCCACAACGCTGGCAACTTCATGCTTCGCGCGGCCATCCTCCGTCAGTTGCCTCACGATTTCTAACACCTCTTTGTCACGATTGCGCTCACCGCGCCGATCGCCTCCCACCTTGGCTTTTCGCCGGCGCTGAACGATCGGCTCCGCCAGTTCGTTGATGACCTTCCGGGCCGTCGCCTTGATCTCGGAAGATTTCAAGCTAGTTGTCGCCTCGACGGATAAAATTTATGCAGCCTTTTTCTCCTGGTGAGCAGGGTTTGAGGTCGTGCTGTTTGATTCAGCCCGATCGGGATTCAAATGCACGCTA
>Ga0302178_10000248_pt1 | contig 50946 bp, 50 predicted proteins | sample I_Palsa_E1_3_FD_198790 | JGI IMG/M metagenome (GOLD analysis project Ga0302178, IMG submission 198790) | Peat permafrost microbial communities from Stordalen Mire near Abisko, Sweden - I_Palsa_E1_3 | ecosystem: Environmental > Terrestrial > Soil > Palsa > Peat permafrost | place: Sweden...
TCGCGACTGGCGTCTTGAAAAGTTGGGCTTCAAATCACCCCTTGAAGCCCGTCAGGACCAACTGATGAAGCTGGCCGCCTGAGCTGCAAAAGCATGTCCAAACAACCGGAGCCGGTACATGTTTTGCGGCGACGATGCGCCGCCGGCCTTTACTCGACGTTATCGTGAACGTCAGTCATCCGCATCATGTGCGGCTTGACGCCATCATCCTCATCCTGCACCACGGCCGGCGGATGAATCAGCGCTTCGAGGCGTGCCTTCGTCGCGATAAACTCGGGCGAGGTGGACTGTGAATAATCGCGTGGACGCGGCACCGGCACTTCGATCAATTCCTCCACTTCGCCGGGATTCGCCTTCAGCACCAGAATCCGGTCCGCGAGAAAGATCGCCTCATCCAGATCGTGCGTGATGAACAGCACCGTCACGTCGACATTGCGCCAGATGTCCAGCAGATGCGTTTGCATTTTGGCGCGCGTCTGCGCATCGAGTGCGCCAAACGGCTCGTCCATCAGCAAAATGCGCGGCCGGTTCGCCAGCGCCCGCGCAATCGCCACGCGCTGCTTCATCCCGCCCGACAGTTGATGCGGATAGGCATTGGCAAACTTCGTGAGGCCCACCAAATCCAGCCATTGCAGCGCCTCGCGCTCAGCGTGCATGTTGCTGCGGCCGTTCATATTCAGACCGAACATGACGTTCTTCTTGACGGTGAGCCAGGGAAACAGCGTATAGCCCTGAAACACCATGCCTCGATCGGCGCCCGGTCCTTCAACCGGCTTGCCGTCGAGCAGCACGCTGCCGCTCGTCTGCTGTTCAAGGCCGGCGAGAATGCGGATCAGCGTCGACTTGCCGCAACCCGAAGGGCCGATCACGCAGACAAACTCGCGCCGATGCGTCTTGAAGCTGATGCCATCGAGCGCGGCGCATTCGCCCTGCGGCGTCTCGAAGCGTTTGCCGAGGTCGCGGACCTCGAGGATCACCTCGCGCGCTTTCAGCCGCTCGAAACGCTCGCGTACGGTGTCGGACTGGATGAGATAAGAAGGAATCGGTTGCGGATTTAACATGATCAGATCCTTTGAATGCGTTGCGATGAGCCGGGGCGCATAAGGTGCACGCTACGCTTTGAGCGTGCGGTCCCAAGGGAACAGTTTACGGCCGGCAAACGCAAGCACGAGATCGGTGCCCAACCCGATGATGCCGATCATCATGATGGCTGCGTAGACGTTGTCGAAATGCTCGTAACGCGCCTGTTGGGTGATGTACCAGGTGATGCCGGAACTCGTGCCGACCAGTTCGGCCACGATCAGATACGTCCACGCCCAGCCGAGCAGGATGCGCTGGTCGCGGTACAGATCCGGAAGGATGCCTGGAATCACCACATGCGTGAGCAGCTTGAATTTTTTGGTGCCGAGCGTCATCGCGGCTTCGAACAAGCCATACTCGAGCTTGCGCGTCGTGTTCGCGATGATCAGCACCTGCTGGAAGAACGTGCCGATCACGATGATGGAAATCTTCGGCGCATCGTAGATGCCCAGGATGGCGACCATCAACGCGCCGAACGCAGGTGCCGGCAAGTAGCGGAAAAACTCAAAGAACGGTTCCTGCAAGCGGGCGATGGCGCTATACGTACCGCACACAATGCCAATCGGCACGCCGATCGCCGATGAGATGACAAAGCCCCAAAAGATGATCTGAATGCTGTGCCACAAGCTTTGATGCAGCCAGTAGCCGTCGTGCGACGCCGGCGGTGTCGTGAATGCGGTGTAGAAGGCGCGCAATACCTCATGCGGCGCCGGCAGGTACACGGGGTTGGCCGACACACCGGTCGGCAACGCACTGTGACTCGCGCGCGCGTGCTCGAGCTCGTCGGCGAAGATGTCCTTGTCGACCCGCATGCCGGTCTGGAAATAGTCGACGCTACCCGGATTCGTCACGAGCACTTGCGGATGCCACACGAATGGGACGTAGCTAAGCACGCACCACACGAGAAGCGGCACCAGGAACGAGCCGATACCCAACATCCATTTGCCGCGTAGCGAGAGCTCGCGGCGTACTGCGAACCATTCGGTCCTTTTCATCATAGTCATGGGATGCTCCGTTGAATGGTTCGACTATCTGGCGTGCTTGGGGGAGTCCGCTTCGACACCTGTCGCGGTGTTCTGCCCTGGATGCACGGCATGCACCGCCTGCGGGTTCCCATGTCCCCGCCCTGACTCACCGAGCCACGCTCGAGCCAGATCGAGCAGCGCAGCATCCTGGTGCGCCCGCCCGACGAAAGTCACGCCGAACGGCAAACCCGCATGCCGACCGTCCGCGCACACCCCTGCTGGCACGGCAAGCGCGGACAGGTCGAGCAGATTCACGAAGTTCGTGTAGTAGCCAAAGCGCGAGTTAACGCGAATCGGATCCGCTTCCAGTTCCGCGACGGTTGCGGTCGTGGCGGAAGTCGGCGTGATCATCACGTCGATCTCGCCCCACACCTTGTCGGCCTGCATGCGCAACACGGCGAGCTGATCGAACGCAGCAAATGCATCGGCTGCACTCCAGCGCGCGGCACCGCCGATAATCTCGCGGATGACCGGATGCAGCGCATCCGGTTGCTCGGCCACGAATGGGCGGACTGCGGCGAGCCGCTCCGCCACCCACGGACCCTCATAGAGCAGGCGTGCAGTCGCAAGAAACGGCTCGAAGTCGATCTCCACCAGTTGCGCACCTGCAGAACGCAGGCGCCCCAGCGCGGTATCAAAAGCCGCTGAGTACGAGATGTCACCATAGAATTCGCGCTGGTCCGCGCGCGGCACGCCGAAGCGCACGCCGTCCAGAGAACGCGCGGAGCGTGGGCCACCGGACGATTCGTGTGGCGGCTTCGACGGCTGCCACTCGCGGGCATACGGATCGCCATCTGCCACACCGCGCGCAACGTCGAACACCTGCTGTGCGTCGTCCGCCGAGCGTGCGAAGATCGACACGCAATCGAGCGACTTGCACGCCGGCACAACGCCCAGCGTGCTTAGCACGCCCTTGGTCGGCTTCAATCCGATCAGTCCGTGGAAAGCTGCCGGTACGCGACCCGAGCCCGCCGTGTCGGTGCCTAGCGAAAACGTCGCGAGACCGAGCGCAACCGCCACGGCAGAGCCGGAGCTGGAACCGCCGGACGCATAACGCGGATCGAGCGCGTTGCGGCATGCGCCGTGCGGAGAACGCTGCCCGGACAGGCCAGTCGCGAACTGATCGAGATTGGTCTTGCCGATGGGGATCGCTCCCGCCGCAATCAGACGCCCGACCACCGCGGCACTTTGCTCGGGCGTGTAAGCATACGCCGGGCAGGCGGCGGTGGTCGGAATACCGGCCAGGTCGATGTTGTCCTTGATGGCGAACGGAATGCCGTAGAGCGGCAGTGTATCGATGTCCTTGCCTTGCAGCGCGTCGACATAACGCATCATCTCGTCACGGGTCAACGCGCGAATCCACGCGTGATGAGAGTCCTCTGCCGTAGTGCGGGCCGCAATCGCTTCGACGAGGCGCGCCGGCGTCAGACTGCCATCCCGATAGCGCGCGTCGAGCGCGGCGATCGAGATCGATTCAGGCACGGTTTCAAGCGTATCGTTGTAGGGGTTCATTTGCACGTAGCCTCCTCGTTCACATCGGCCGCAACGTCGGCTCGCAAGACCATCAGACGCTGCCCCGCCACCACCGCCGTGCCCGGCGCACAGTCGATGGTCTCAATCACACCGTCTTCGCCGACGGCAACCGACACTTCCATCTTCATCGATTCGACAATCGCCACGACCTGCCCTTCGGTCACGCGCTCGCCCTCACTGACAAGCAGTTTCCAGACACTGCCCGATACCTCAGCGACGATACCCTGCTGATCCGTCGATAGCGCGCCGTCAGCCGCGCCGTGCGTTGCGCCTCCCGCCGTCGCATTCGCCTCGACGCCAGGTTCACCGATGTACTCGGCATGCCCAGCGGCTTGCCAGCGCTCGCGCTCGGCATCGAACGCTGCCTGCTGTGTCGCCTTGAAGGTGGAGATCGACGCTTCCTCGTCTTGCAGAAAGCGGTTGTATTCACCGAGGTCAAAGACTGACTCTTCGATCTTCAGGCTCGCACGTCCCGCGATGAAATCCGTACGCAGCTCGGCCAACTCGGCCTCGCTGACTTCGTAGAAGCGAATCTCGTCGAAAAAGCGCAGCAGCCACGGTTTGCCTGCCTCGAATTCGCGCGTGGTCCGGTAGCGGTTCCACATCTGCACGGTGCGCCCGACAAACTGATAGCCGCCCGGCCCCTCCATGCCATACACGCACAGATACGCGCCGCCGATACCCACCGCATTCTCCGGCGTCCAGGTGCGCGCCGGGTTGTACTTAGTCGTGACGAGCCTATGGCGCGGATCGAGGGGCGTGGCAACCGGCGCGCCGAGATAGACGTCGCCGAGACCCATCACCAGATAGCGCGCGTCGAACACGATGCGCTTCACGTCGTCGATACTCGCCAGACCGTTGATGCGCCGGATGAACTCGATATTGCTCGGACACCACGGCGCATCGGGCCGTACCGACTGCATATAACGCTCGATGGCAACGCGCGTCGACGGATCGTCCCAAGATAGCGGCAGATGCACGATGCGGTTCGGCACGCGCATTTCGTCGATACGCGGCAACTCGCGCTCGGCCTGCTGAAGATGCGCGATCAGCGCCTCGCGCGATAGCGTGCGGTGGTCGAAGTGCACCTGCAGCGAACGGATGCCCGGCGTCAGGTCGATGATCCCCGGTAACCGGTGCGCCTCGAGCCAGTTCATCAACGCATGCACACGAAAGCGCAGGTTCAGGTCCAGCACCAGCGGCCCGTATTCGACCAGCAGGTTCTGGTCGCCGGAGCGCCGGTAAACGACGCCCGTTCCCTCGCCCGCGTCAGGATCCCGATACAGGACGCAGTCGTAGCTGCAAGCTCCCTGCTCCGCTGTATGCGCCGGCACGAAGCGCACTGTATCGCCAGGCCGCAGTTGTCCGAGCTTCCACAGTTCGTCGCCCACAACGGTCACCGGACACACGAAGCCCCCGAGGCTCGGCCCGTCCGGGCCGAGAATCACCGGCATATCACCGGTGAAATCGACCGCTCCCACCGCATAGGCGTTGTCATGAATGTTCGACGGGTGCAGCCCTGCTTCACCACCGTCGGCACGTGCCCACTGTGGCTTGGGTCCGATCAGACGCACACCCGTGCGGCTCGAGTTGTAATGCACGGTCCATTGCGTGCCGTATAGCATCTCGATATCGTCCGGCGTGAAGAAGTCCGGCGCGCCATGCGGACCGTCGAGCACGCCGAGGGTCCAGTTGTGCGTGAGCACCGGCACGCGCGCTGCATCGAGCGTCGCGCCCGGCTCTCCGCGTCCGGCTTCAGCGGCAAGATGCAAGACATCGCCCTTGCGCAATGCACGCCCCGCGTGACCGCCAAACTGGCCGAGCGTAAACGTGGCCTTGCTGCCCAGATAGTCCGGCACCTGCACGCCGCCTTTCAGCGCGAGACAGGCGCGCATCCCGGCACCGGTCACGCCGCCCAGCTTCAGCACCGAACCGGCGCGCGCCCGCGTGACACGCCAAAGCGCGAGCGGTTCTCCATCAAGCTTCGCGGCAAGCGGCGCGCCACCGAGCACAAACAGCGTTGCCGTGTTGAAACGCAGCGTGGCCCCCACCATCGCGCACTCGAGACCGGCCGCATCCGGCGCATTGCCCAGCAACTCATTGGCGAGGCGAAACGACAGGTCGTCCATCGGACCCGAAGGTGGTACGCCAATGTCCCAATAGCCAACGCGGCCAGGGGTCTGCTGCACGGTGGTCTGCACGCCGCCGTCGAGCACGTCGATCGTATGCGGCGCGAACAGGAAGCGCGACAGGAAACCGGTGGTCTGGGCGGCTCGCGCAAACGTGTCCGAGCCCACAATTGCGCGCAGATAGTCGAGGTTGGTTTCGATGCCGTAGAGCCGCGTGTTATCCAATGCAGCACGCAGCGCGGCGAGCGCGGCCTCGCGTGTGTCGCCTTTGACGATGATTTTCGCGAGCAACGGGTCATAGAACGCACTGATTTCCGTCCCAGCGTCGACCCACGTCTCTACGCGCACGTCCTCGGCGAATGCGACATGGGTCAGTACGCCCGCGCTCGGCTGGAACTGCTTGTGAGGGTCTTCTGCATACACGCGCACCTGGATGCTCGCGCCGCAGGTCACCTTGGCGAGTGTATCGAGCGGCGCGAGTTCGCCCTCGGCCTGACGGATCATCCACTCCACCAGATCGGTGCCGGTCACCTCCTCCGTCACGCAATGCTCGACTTGCAACCGCGTGTTCACTTCGAGGAAGTAGAAACGCCGCGTGTCGGCATCGAACACGAACTCGACCGTGCCAGCCGATTCATACTTCACCGCCTCGCCGAGACGGATGGCACTGGCTTGCAGTGTCGCGCGCTCCTCGTCGCTCAAGCCCGGCGCAGGCGTCTCCTCGATCACTTTCTGATTGCGGCGCTGTACCGAGCAGTCGCGTTCACCCAACGCAATCACGCCGCCACGACCGTCGCCGAAAATCTGCACTTCGATATGCCGCGCGTTCTCGACGAACTTCTCGAGGTAGACGCCTGCATTTGCGAAGTTCGCTTCGCCAAGCCGCGCGACCGAGGCGAACACCGCCTCGAGTTGTACAGCATCGCGGCATAGCGACATGCCGATTCCGCCGCCTCCAGCCGTGCTTTTCAGCATCACCGGGTAGCCGATCGTGCTGGCTTCGCTTAACGCTGCAGCAAGGTCGGGTAGCAAGCCGCTGCCGGGTAGCAGCGCCACCTTGTTGGCTTGCGCGATTTCGCGAGCGGTGTGCTTCAGCCCGAATTCACGCATATGAACCGGCCGTGGTCCAATGAGGCGAACGCCCGCGTCTTCGCAAGCCTCTGCGAATGCCGCGTTCTCGGACAGGAATCCATAGCCGGGGTGGACCGCGTTCGCGCCGGTCTGACGCACCGCATCGAGTATCGCAGCGCTGTTCAGATAACTGCTGGCTGCAACAGCCGGTCCGATGCAGACAGCCTCGTCCGCGAGCATTACGTGCATTGCGTGACGGTCGGCCTCCGAATAAACGGCGACCGACGCAATGCCGAGGCGCTTCAAGGTGCGAATTACGCGGCAGGCAATTTCGCCGCGATTGGCGATCAGGACCTTATCGAATTTCATTGTGCCTCCCAGATGCTGAGTCGCACGGGAGTCGGGTTGTAGCCATTGCATGGGTTATTCAGTTGCGGACAGTTCGAGATCAGTACGGTCACATCCATGTCGGCGCGCATCTCGACGTATTTTCCCGGGGCCGAGATACCGTCCTCAAAGGTCAGCCTGCCGAGCGGCGTGACCGGCACGTTCATAAAAAAGTTGATGTTGCTGACGATGTCGCGCTTGCTCAGTGGCGTCCCCACGCCGCACGTGCAATGCGTGATGGCATGCAGAAAGCTATCGCGGCAGTTGTGCATGTGGCGCTTGTCGAGCGCGTAACGGACCGTGTTGCTTTCCGCCGCGCAGGCGCCGCCCAGCGTGTCGTGGCGCCCACAGGTATCGGCAACGATCGTGAGCATCGGATTGCCGAGGTTCGACATCAGCACGCTGCCCGCTGACAGATACAGATTGCGTTGCACACGAATCGTGTCCTGCGCGCTGTAGCGCTCGAGCGAATCTGCGCTGTTATAGAACAGCGTATCGACGGCCTGATTGCCTTCGAGGTCGAGGATGCGGAAGGTTTGTCCGCGCTTCACTTCGTGCAGCCACGGTTCGCCGGACGGCAGCGTCAGGTCGTACACCGCATGACGGAGGTCGAGCCTGCTTTCGATGATAGGCATGACAGGTCCCCCTTAAACGAACAAACGGTCGGTGTTGATAAAGCCCCGCTCGTTCTCGGGACACGCTGCGCGGCACGGATCGGAGGCGGGCACGGCGGCGTCCGCGTCATAAGCGCGCCAGGCGATCAGCTTCACAGGCCTGGGTTCATAGGTGGAGGCAGGGTCGAAAGGATGCGGCGCGCTCGAAAGCGCGGCGAGCGTATTCATCTCGAAGCGCAGATCGAAGGCCGAGCCGGCGCGGGAATGGCCCGGCACGAAGGTGAGCGAGCCGTCCTCGTCCGAGGCGAGCTTGCTGAAGAAATTGATGTTGGCAACCAGATCGCGGGCGCCGAGACCGTATTTTCCCAGCTCGAGCAGCAGGCTGTCGCGGCCGTTGCGCAGCATCGCATTGCGATGTTCCTGGTAGCGGGCTGCGCGGTATTTGTTCGAGAACAGCGTCGCGTCGCCCACACCACCGAGCGGATCGTGCCAGCCGAGCGTATCGGCCGTGATCGATGCCATCACGCGGCCCATGTCCGAATAGAGCACGCTGCCGCGCGTCAGATGCGCAGTGTGTTGCGCCTTCAGCGTATCGGCCATGTTGTAGCGTTCGAGCGGATCTTCTTGCCGGTAGAACACAGCGGAGAGGTTCGCGCCGCCTTCGAGATCGATCACACGTAGCGCGATGCCTCGGCGCAGAATGCCGGACCAATGGGTGCCGGCGGGAATCAACGTTTCCCACAGGACATGCGGAATCGGTTCGAGATCGACTGGGAGATGGGTCGACATGGAGGCTCCAGGAATCGGTTGGGAAAAAGCGTGAGAGGGCGATTGAACGACATCGCGACCTCCCGGGCTTTTATCCCTCCGTGGAGCCTCGCCGACGCCTTGAAAAAAGGTGAGCGGCAAGACCGGATTGCTCTCGGACCAGGCATCGTGACCACATGAAGCGGTACGACCGGAACCCTAGCGATCCTGAAGATGATGCAAATTACTTCGCACCTCTCGCTGGGTGTCCAAGCGAGTTGCGTGCCAGTGCATGTGTGACGATGCAGGATCGCTTTGGCATCAAGGGATGCGGCGCGAGGCATCCTCGCTACGACGACGGTCCAATGTGCGACTCGTGCACCAAGCCAGAAGGCCCGTCCGCACCACCGCGATGCTTCGCGCACCAGCGTGAAGCCTGACAACTCGTCCGATGCGCGCGTTGGGCCAGCGCAATCCAATGGCATAGAGCTTGCACCCACGGAGAGCTGATCAAACCTCAAATCGCCCACCCCATGCCTACGCTCGCCACCCTTCGCCGTACGCTTTACGCGCTGTTCTCCGCGCGCTTCATCGAACTGCAAAAGCAGCGGCGCCGCCCCTGATAATGCCAGGGCGGCGCGCGCTTCCTCGCTTTAGGCACAATTTAATCAGGCGGTGTTTTGCGTATCGCCAGGTTCAACGGTTGCATAGCGCGCCTGTTGTCCAAAGCTCGCTAACGCTTTCGAACCATCGGGTAACACCAACTCTCCGCGTGCAAGGCGCTCCTTCAGATACGTGAAGCTTTGCGCCGTCTGCGCGAACAGATGGTCACCCGCGGAGACTGGCGAGTACTTTGCCAGCGCCTCCTCGGTCGCGAACGGCGGCAGCGGCGCAACCACGGTGCGGTAGTCGCAGGCGAAGAACAGCGGGAATGAGTAACGCTCTTCCTTCACTTTACGCACCCGGTGCGACGTCGCCACATAGGTGCCGCCCGTCCAGACCTCCAGCATGTCCCCAATGTTGACGACGAACGCGTTGTCTATGGGCGGTGCGTCGATCCACTCGCCCGCTCCGTTCATCACTTCGAGCCCTGGCGCCGTTGGCAGCAGGATCGTGAAGCATTCGTAGTCGGTATGCGCGCCGATGCCAGGCCGATCCTCAGCGGACGGATCGACCGGATAATGAATCAGGCGCAACTGGCTCGGCGGCTTGTCCAGGTAAGCCTCGAAATGCGACTCCGGCAGGCCCAGCGCAAGCGAAAAGCCGCGGAACAGGGCGCGGCCCAGCGCGAACGCCGCGTCGTAGTAGCCACTGATCGCCTCGCGAAAGCCAGGCTGCTCGGGCCACTGATTCGGCCCGAGCATCGGCGTTCCGGCTTGCACGTCGGGGTCGTCAAGCGACAACTCCCGGCCGGTGTCGAACGCTTCCTTCCGGTCGCGCTTGCCTCCTGCGAACACCTCCTCGCCTTCCGGCACGTAGCCGCGATGCGCGCGCGACGCGCCGATGTAGTAGCGCATTTTCCACGCTTCAGGTGAAGCAAAGAAGCGTTGCGCCTGCTCGGTCAAGGCGGCCTGTTGTTTGCGCGTCACCTGGTGACCGGTCACGTAGAAGAAGCCGGCGTCGCGTGCCGCGCGATCAAGCTGGCGTGCGGTCTCCATGCGCGCGTCCAGGTCATCGCTATAGAGGCCGCCGACGTCGACGATGGGTAATCGATCGAATCCGGTATGGGTCTGGCTCATGAGATTGGCCTATGCAGGTTGGAGTTCGGCGTGCGCCGCGCGTCCAGCGAGAAACGCCGCGACATGGCGGCGCTCTTCTCGTCCCATCCATGTGTTGATCTCCCAGAGATCGGCCACCGGTGCGTTCGTAAAGGGCAAGGTGTGGAGATAACCGTCGGGACCGAACTCAGGCGTCATGGTGGTGGTTGTGTAGCCATTTGCGATCTGCGCGCTCCACAGTTCTTCCCAGATGCGTTGCTGCGAGACCAGGCACTCGGCATATTCGGGCGCAGCGGGATGTGGCACCTGCGGCCCTTGCGGATACCCGATGCGGCCATGCAGATGATGGGCGTGCGGGGCGAGTTCGAGAATTGTGTCCCATTCGCTATCCAGCAGCCGCTCGCAGACGGACACCCAATGACTGAAGTCGCAGGTGAGCTTGAGCGCCGGCACCGCACGCGCCACGTCGCGTGTGATCCACGGGTTGAAGAACGAGCGCCCGCGGTGGGTCTCGAAGCTGCAGATCACGTCGTGCTTCGCCGCAATCTCGACCGCGCGGGAAAAGAAGTCCACCTGCGTAGCGGCAGGCCATGCATCGCAACCTGCCATCACATTGAAGAAGCGCGGCTTGAGCGGCTTGCCCCACATGATCTTTGCTTCGAAATCGAGCAAATGATCGTCCGGTGTGGCCGAACGCGCCGGCACATAGCTGCCGGCCGTGGTGATCTCCGCGACAAATTCGAGCCGTTCTTCCGCGATAGCCTGCGCAAACTCCTCGCGTTCGGCCGCGCCAGCCGGCACCGGCGCTTCGATGCCGTCAAAGCCCGCCGCGCGCACGAGTGGCGCAGCCTCATGCGGCCCACCGTCGAATCCCCAGAACGTCTTGAACAGTTCGAATTTCATTACACCTCCATTTGCATGCAAATTTGCATGTAATAATACATGCCAAAGTGGCTAGTCAATAAACTATTTAGCGCGTCCTATTGCATAATCAAAGCACGCCCGCTTTTCGGGTGTGTTCGCACTTAAACTGTGCACCTTGTCCTCCTCCTGGTGAATCGATGAAGAAAAGAATTGCGCGTAGCAAGGGACAAGCCGTCGCCCGCGCCATCCTTGACATGGACTGGCAGTGGTCGGCGCAATTCAGCGATATCGGCCTGAATGACCTCAACTACAGCGACCTGTTTTGCCACATGTGGATGGAGCAGGACGACTACTTCGCTAAGACCGCGCTCTACGACTTCATGCCGGGCGTGAGCCGCCGCACAGCGGTGCGCTACGTGCAGGAGCTGATCGACGCCAGTTGGCTGATCGAGACCACCTCCACCGAGGATCGGCGCATCAAGCAGGTGCGACTTGCCGAGTCAATCGAGGAACGGTTGGAACATTTCCTTGCGTACGTGCATCAGCGTTTTGGCGACCTGGGCTAGTACGGCTTGCATGCCAAACGGCCTTTGCTTCAACGCATTGGCATACTTCTCGCTACATTCTCAAGCGAGAGGTGCGGCGGCGTCGCATCTTAGGGGTGCTAGGGTTCCGGTTCGCAAGAATGTCTGGTCCGAGAGCAACCCGGTGCAACGGCGTGATCGATTCGACGATCCGCTCACGCACTACACGGCGGGACAAAAGCCCGGGAGATTGGCGGTAGCGATGGCTATCGTGCCTCTCCGTGGCCGGCTTTTGTATGCTTCAGTCTCCCGCATCCGCAGGAACCGGTCATGTTGTCAAGCCGCGCAATCGCCGCGTGGTTGAATTCAACACACTCGCATCCTCACCGGTCTCCTGGAGAAAACGATGAAACGTATTGAATCCGCACTTGCGTGCCTGCCCTCCTCGCGTGCGCTCCGCAGCGCAATCGCAGGCGCAGCTGTGGCACTCGCCGTCGGCCTGGCAGCCGCTCCTGCGCAGGCGGCGAAGCCGCTCACCATCGGCTATAGCGACTGGCCCGGTTTTGTCGCCTTTCAGATTGCCATCGACAAAGGATGGTTCAAGCAGGAAGGCGTCGACGTCAACTTCCAGTGGTTCGACTACTCGGCTTCGCTCGATGCCTTTTCGGCGGGCAAGCTGGATGCGGTCGGCGCAACCAACGGCGATGCCCTGGTGACGGGCGCAAGCGGCGCCAAGAACGTCATGGTGCTACTGACCGACTATTCGAGCGGCAACGACATGATCGTCGCCAAGCCACCGATCCGCTCCGTCGATGCGCTCAAGGGCAAAAAGGTTGGCGTCGAGGTGGGACTCGTCGACCATCTGCTGCTCGACACGGCATTGGAAAGGCACCATCTGAAGGAATCGGACCTCACCCTGGTCAATGCCAAAACCAATGAATTGCCGCAGGTGCTCGCCTCCGCCAACGATGTGGCCGCCGTCGGAGCATGGCAACCGAACGCGGGCGAGGCGCTAAAGCGCGTACCGGGCGCGCGCCCGATTTTCACCTCCGCCGACGCGCCTGGCCTGATCTATGATGCGATCACGGTCAACCCGGTCAGCCTGTCGTCGCGCAAGGCCGATTGGGAAAAGGTGCTGAAGGTCTGGTATCGCTGTGTCGCCTACGTCAATGATCCCAAGACACAACCGGACGCCGTGAAGATCATGGCCGCACGCGTCGGCCTGACGCCGGAGCAATATCTGCCACTGCTCAAGGGCACACACTTGCTAGATGAGGCCGCCGCGAAGAAAGCGTTTGCCAAGGGTGATGGCCTGGACTCGGTGTACGGATCGAGCGTGAACGCAGACAAGTTCAATGTGCGTAATGCCGTGTACAAGCAATCGCAGGATGTGAACGCGTATATTGATCCTGCGTTGACCAGCACGCAGTAAGCCACCTCGGCGCAAGGTGTTCAGCGCTCTGTGTGTCACCTTGCGACGATATTATTCTCGAGAACTGCGGTCTTTCCATTGCGATCTTTGCGTTCTTTTCAAGGGTTTGACGTTTATACAACGGTGCGCGAACGACTGCCATGATGCGTCCCTCCTGTGAGTTAGAAAGCCAAATTCTGCAATGGGAGCCAAAGAAGGTAAGAGTAGTTCGATTTGTGTCCGTGCAAGCCGACGAAAACGCTAGCGTCTTCGTCGCTCCTGTCCAGTGCCGATCGTCCAGTTGTGAGAATTCGGCTGCGAATTGCACACGATCGGACGTGATATCGGTCGCGTCCCTCTTCGCTTTTATGTCGAAACATCCACCGGCGCAAAGTCAATGATCGTCTCGGCTCGTTTAGCATATTCTTGAGGTCTGCCGAGACCCAAAGTTTCACAGATGCCGCACGCCAACTGTGCATCTCCTCGAGAGCGTGCAAAAGTTGGGGAGGTGCGTTTCGTCAGGCATCCGCGGCTTACGGCATGGCTGCATTGTCTGTTCTGTCCGTTGGCCGGCGCCCGCCTGTCGACGTTGGCCCAATGCAATTGCCGTAACGCGAGTCGGCAATTTTGAGCGCCAAAATTCCATGGGACGAGAATTCCCCGTTCAAAACCGCGACTCTGACCTGTGCCATGCGGTGCGCCCCTTCGTCAGTCCAGCGCATTTGTCGCTTCTTGGCCATACGGTGGCTGACAACGTGGTTCACCGCGGACTCGGCAATGCTGCTGCTGATCGGAAGGCCCTTGCGATGCCGGGCGCCGTAGTTGACTAACATGTGCGCGTTGTTCCTCAGGTAACTGGAGACGGTGTTCAGATTCCACCACAGCCTTTTGAATTCGTATCCCTCTCTCGCCAGCAGCCGACTGTCCAGTGCCTTGATCCGCTCCACCGCCTTGCTGCCCTTGCCATGCCAGACCAATCACTTCGCGCGGGTGATTTCGGTCTCCACCGACTCCTGGCCCATCGATTCGATCATCTTGCTGCCGAACACGGAACGCTGCGCCGCCTGGAACTTCATCGCGATGTGGAACCAGTCGAGGATCCGGCCGCGAGCCGGCTGACTGCCCTCGACGGTCTTTGCGAATTCACCAGCGTCGTCGCTGATCACGGTCACGCGTTCATCGCTCGCCACACCGTTCCGGCTGAGGAACTGATCGAGTCGCGCCACAGCGGAAGTGACTTCCCCATGCACATACGCATACAGTTTTGGAGGACCATCGGTGAATGTCGCCCGCCCGGCGACGATATTCACGTGGCGGCCAGGGCCTCTTCCTGAATCGCGATTTCGCAGCCACGCCGAGTCGACGCTCACGGCCGCGATATGGCTGAATTCGCGAACCTGCACGTCTGGAACGGCTTGGGGTAGCTTCGCGATGTCACGCTCGATATCAGCGTCGAGCTGTTTTCCGATGTCGAGAATTCGATTCCGGATGCCGCTGGAGGAAATGCCCTTGTGCAGCGGCAGCACTTCCTTGAGCATGGCCGCGGCCTGCCGGTACGGCAAATGAGCTGCCCACTTCGCCTGAAGGTATTCCAGTTCCGGAGTGACGCGCCTGATCAGGTCTTTGGACAGGGGATGCACAACATGCGGTGGCGTCCGCGCAGTCCGCTGGCAAGCACACGACCACAGCCGCGGACTCTTCACCGTCACTTTGCCGTAGACGGTGCGCAGCACCGTCGAGCGACTGTCTTTGTGGTTCAAGGCCGCGCCGCAGCTCCGGCAATGGGTCTGGCCTGAGAGCCACGACTGCACCTGTTTCGAAATGAGCTCGGCCTGCATCTTTGCCAGCAGCGACCCCCTTCCGCGAGAGTCAGGCCCAGGTCAGCAAGACAGCATTCGGGCGCTCAATCACAGCCAGAACTCCGTCACCTTCCTCGACCGAATCATTGTCTCCGTCGGCCAATCTTGCTTCGATGATCAACCGCCTGACTTGCTCCCACCGTTGCGAGACCGATCAGCCTACTGCAGACCAAACCGATGCCGCTACCGGAAGCACAAGCGGCCCTCCTTGGGAGCCTCCCCAACTTTTGCACGCTCTCGTTGACGCCTGAAGCATGTCTTGCTTCCGCGCGACGCTACCAGCCATACTTCAGTTCGAGCCCAACATAGTCGGAGTTGCTCCCGCCCAGCTCACGGATGGAATCTCCAACCCGGAAATGAACGGCCTCAATGGATGCAATCAGGTTGGTCGCCACCGTCCAGTCAGCACGTATTTGTGCGTAGGCGCCAGTCCATGCCGTGCCGTGGCCAGCAGTGCCCGGGACGACAGCACTTCCCTGTTGATAAACGGCGTCGTTCGTGCTCATCCGCCATTGGAATCCAACGGCAAACAGCAAGGCTAGCTTGCTGGACGGTTTGAGCGTAATCGAGGGCTTCACATGGATGAGGTTTGCATACCCCGTGTAGCCCGCCAACGTGAAGTAATAGCCGTTCGGGAAAAGCGGATTGAAGGTCTCGACGCGGCCGTCGTTCAAATGGCGGTCACCGGACGCCGCATCAACCTGCAAACCGAACCGCGGCTTCCAGGGAGAATCGAGCGTGTAGCCGAACAGCGAGCCAACCGCCCATGCAGCAATCGTCTTGTCGCCGACGTGGCCCGTTTGGTACATCGACTCCACGTCCCAATCTGTGGAAGAGACTTTCCCCGTATATCGCAGGTCAAATACATTGCGATGCTCCTCGCCTTGCGCATCAATGAACTGTGCACCGGCACGGGTATAAAGCGAATAGTATCCAGATAGGTCTCCGGGCCCCACGCCCTGACGTTCGAAACGCACGCCGCTAAAGGTCAAATGGCGATTCGACGTGTCGTCGAATGCCGAGATGTCGCGGTACTGAACTGGCCGCGTCGCGTAGCCGATGAACCGCCACTTCTCGTACTCGTAGTCCGCCCATAGTGCATCGTACGCCTGCCGCACGTTTGGACCGTCACGCACAGAGATAAATCTCTGCAAGTCGAAGGCCATTTCCTGCCTCCCAATGCGCAACTTTATCGTGCCCGGGCCGAGCGGACTCACCCAGGCAACGAACGCCTGTTCCAAGTCGAGCGGATTCTTGTCTGTCGTCTTCACCTGGTCCTTATCGAAGGCTCTTGCGTCCTCGAGTTGGACAAAAAATTGCAGATATTGACCAATGTGGGCGTCAGCATGAACCTGCGCCCGCTGAATCAGGTAGCTATCGGAGCGTGCCGAGCCGAGCCCGAAAAGCGGTGTCTCGCTGACCTCGAAGCGCTCGCGCAAATTGGCGCCCAGCGACAGATACGAATATGGGTCACCTCCGAGCGGGATATATTTCAGGCTGTCGAGCGGCTCGCGCGGTACACAGGGATTCTTGAGAACGGACCAATCTTCCTGCCAGCGATTGAACATGACAACCGGCCGCTTGACTTCACACGTCCCAGTCGGCTCTCCGGTCTGCTGTGAGGGTTGCTCCTCGCTATCCGCCTGTGTGTCGTCACAGAACCCGAGCGCAAGCCCAGCAACGGCAATCCCGATATATGCCGCGAGTTTCATCACCCCGGGCCTCCCGCCCTGTTGAACATTGTTTTTCCAGCCTCGATGAAGTGAAATCCTCCGTCACCGAATACCCCAGTCACTCGTCAGATTCCATCAAGGCACACTGTCAATATCCGTCGTCCCTGTAGCACGCCTGCTGCGCGCGCAGCGGAAGGTATCAAGAGGCGAGCTTACCTACCGCGTCCCGGTGTATCCACGCTTGCATTGCCAGCCAGACGAGCCCGATTACGGGCAACAGAAGAGCCCTGAAGCCAAAGTTTCTGTAAGCGAGAGCTCCTGCGACAGCGCCGAGCCCGAACGCTACGATTGCCGGAAGCATTTTGGCGACACGCGTTCGTGCCGCAGCCTTGGCGTCCGCCGCAACGCTGCGACACGCGTTCGTGCCGCAGCCTTGGCGTCCGCCGCAACGCGTGGCGAACACAGGTCAAGCGCGTCGAGAATGACCTGTGTCACATTGCCGGTCATGACGGTGTTCGGCACACCAGCCCGGGCAACAAGACGGCTGTGGGCGTTCTGGACACCCATTGCAGTCGCGCCAAACATCCCACACACGACCACTGCCCAATTTTCAGGGTTGAACCTAGGTCCGAGATTGACGCCTGCAAAACAAAACGCAAGAAGCAGAAGCGCTTGCACGACGTAGAGCATGCACGCGCCGCGCATCGGAGTCTCGGGGTTACGGCCCCGGATGATGAAGCTGCTCAGCGCGACGCCAAGGATGAAGGCAGGAAACGCCATCAGCTTCAGGAAGACGCCCTGCCCATATCCTGCGACGCCACCACCAATGAGCACGAAGTTCCCCGTCACGTGTGCTGTGAACAGCCCGAACAGCGAGACAAAGCTGAGCGTGTCGACATAACCAGCGGTCGCCGAGAGCAAATTGTCGTCATTCATTGCGCACCCTGTGGAGAAGCGTTAGCGGGCATTGGCCTCTCAAATATCGGCGCCCTGTCTTCGTCCTGACGCTGTTCTACTTCGCAGTTGCGTGAATTTCCGCGATGTATCCTCCAGGGAACTGGACGATTGCAGATTCTCTCTGGTCCGACGTGAAAGGCTGCACGAGAACCGCAACGCCAGCGGCCTGCGCCTTTTTCATGGTGTCATCGAAATCCTTCACTTCATACCCGGTCATCTCGTGCCCGTAGGGGTACGGCAGATGGCCGTCGGTCACGAAAACGCTCATATTCCCGAAGCCCGACGTCAGCCGAACGCGCCGGAAGGTATCGTTCGGTCGCCCGATTTCGACGCCCGGCGCGCGACGGGTATCGGAGAGGACCTTCCCGTTCGAGAACGCGACCCAGTTTTTGATGAGGGCGTTAGCGCGTTCCGGTGAGACGTACACCCTGTTCTCCGGGACGGTCTCGAGCGGCTCGTAGTTCGGTGCCTGCGTGTGCCAGTAGAGCTGCATGTGCACGCCGCCCGGCCACGAGATGACTGCATCGCGCCCAATCGGGTCCGGGAACGTATCGACCACGACGTCCGCACCATGAGCCCTCGCCGATTTCATCGCGCCGTCCATGTCCGTGACGAGGTAGCCGGTACGCTCGTCACCAAAAGGATACGGAATCGGCGTCTTGAAGCCGAACACCGAAATAGTGCCTACCGGCGTGAAGACCAGTTGAGACATCGTCTGGCTAGGCGTCGGCGTCACCTGAAAGACGCCCTGCTGCGATTTGTGACCACCGAACGTGGCGGCGAAGCTGTCCGCGAACTTGTCGAAGTCCTCCGGTGCCACATACACATGAGTGGTATCGTATTGCGCTCCAACAGAGAAGGACACCGACTGCGGCGTGCCGAGGTTTACCTTTGCGAAAGAAATCGACGGGGCAGTGGCAACGAGGCCGAACGCAACAGCAACGACGACACCGAGAGATTGAACGTTACGCATGGTAGTGACTTTCCTGTCCTGTTTTTTAGACGCGAGAGCGTCGCTCACCGCTGGCCAGATAGGTGACCATTACAAAGGCAGCAATCAACCCGAGGTGCTCGAAGAAGTTGTTCAACGCAATGAAGCGCGCCACACCTTCCAGACGCCAGAAGCTGTTCGCTACGAGCATCGCCACCACCGTCAACGCAGCCAGCCCTCCCGCTCCGAGCCACGTGAACCTGTTGAAGATAACGCACAGGGAGCCGGCTATCTCCACGAAAAATTGCTAGCGCAGCCCAGAGCCACCCCGGGTGGAGACTGACGTGTACCTGCCCAGCGACCGCAGCGTCGAAATCCGTCAACTTGGTGACGCCGCCAATGAGGTACGCTGAGACGAGACAGATGCGGACCAATGGCATCACCCACAGTTGACGCAGTGGCACCGCTACCCAAGATGGATTGTCCGCCACTGGCCCCCGGTCTAGACTGCCCAGCACGCGCATCCCAGCGCTCCCCAAAAGCCCTTGTAGTCCGAGGTCGGCGCATTGCCGAGCCAGGCGCGTCTATGGTCGTGACCGTGAACGCCGCAAGCGCGCGCGCAGGCACATGCGGTGGACGCCACCTGCTGAAGCGGCACGCCGGACTCGCCGCCGCGCTTCCACGCGGCAAAGCCACCATACTTTCGCACCGGTGACCAGTCAGGCATCGCCGGAGGAGGTGGACTATCGTCCAGCGCGGCGAATTCGCCAGTCGCATACACCACGTTGCCCCCCACAACCGTAATCAAAGAGGATGTGCCAGCGATGTCGTCCTCGGCGCAGGCAAAGAAGTCGCGGTCAGGGACGATAAGGTCCGCGAGCTGACCAACTGCAATCTGCCCTTTCTTCCCGACTTCATTCGAGAACCAGGTGACCTTCTCGGTCCACATGCGCAGGGCCGTTTCACGGTCCAGACAGTTGCGCTGGGGATAAATGCGCATGCCGCCGACCGTCTTGCCGGTCACTAACCAGGAGAGGGAGACCCATGGGTTGTAGGACGCCACTCGAGTTGCGTCGGTCCCCGCCGACGTATGAATTCCTTTCTCGAGCATTCGTGCAACAGGCGGCGTACCCTCAGCCGCCTTCTCACCGTATCGCTCGACGAAATACTCACCCTGGTACGCCATTCGATGCTGGACCGCAATGCCCCCACCGAGAGCAGCGATGCGGTCCATCGACTTCTCTGTAATGGTTTCCGCGTGGTCGAAGAACCAGTTCAGGCCGGCAAGGGGGGTATCGCGGTTCACCTTCTCGAACACGTCGAGCGCACGATTGATGGTCTCGTCATACGTCGCATGCATGCGCCACGGCCAGCGATTCTCCACGAGCACGCGGATGACGCCTTCCAGGTCGCCCTCCATTTCTGGTCGCATGTCCGGGCGCGGCACCCTGAAGTCCTCGAAGTCCGCCGCGGAAAACGTGAGCATCTCACCTGCGCCGTTGTGCCGGAAGTAGTCGTTCCCGTCCTTATACTTCGATATCTTCGTCCAGTTGAGGAAGTCTTCCGTCTCCCCCTTGGGCTTTTGAGTGAACAGGTTGTAGGCCAGCCTGATGGTCAGCAGTCCCTCAGCGTCGAGCCTCTTGACGACCTCGTAGTCCTCCGGGAAGTTCTGGAAACCGCCGCCGGCATCAATGGCCCCCGTGACGCCCAGCCTGTTCAGTTCGCGCATGAAATGCCGAGTCGAGTTCAGTTGATATTCGAGAGGAAGCTTGGGGCCCTTCGCCAATGTCGCATAGAGGATGGCCGCGTTGGGCTTCGCCAGGAGCAAGCCGGTCGGATTGCCCGCGCTATCGCGGGCAATCTCGCCTCCAGGGGGCTCAGGAGTGTCCTTCGTGTAGCCCACCACTCGTAGCGCTGCGGCGTTCAGCAGCGCGCGGTCGTAGAGGTGCAGCATGAAGACCGGCGTGTCTGGTGCTGCAGCGTTCAACTCCTCGATGGTCGGCAAGCGACGCTCATCGAACTGGTGCTCCGTGAATCCACCGACGACACGTACCCATTGAGGCGGCGGCGTGATAGCAACCTGTGCCTTGAGCATCTCCATGGCAGTCGCCAGTGAGCGCACACCATCCCACCGAAGCTCCATGTTGAAATTCAGCCCGCCACGGATGATGTGGAGATGGTTGTCGATTAACCCCGGAAGCGCTGAGCGTCCATTCAGGTCGACCGTGCGCGTGCTATCGGACTTGAGCTGGCTTATCTCGCTGTCTTCGCCGACGGCAATGAATTTTCCGTCCTTGATAGCAACCGCAGTGGCAGTTGGCTCCGACTTATCTAATGTCGTGAACCGGCCATTAAGAAGAATCAAGTCCGGCGCATCTTGATGAGACGTCATGAACGTTTCTCCTCAGACGATACTCCCGTCATGGGTCCAGGTCTTCCCGAGTTCCGGCCAGGCAAAGACCCAAAGAGATGTTGGTTGCAATGCTCCTCCTTCCAGGCCACACGAAAGTTGGCTCCGGAAAGCATCTTCTTTGCAACCGGGAAAATTTGCTCGCCCGCAAGTATGCCTAAAAGGCCCACCAGGGCGACGATAGGAGGCGCCGGTGACGGCACGCCAATCAAGCTATAGACCACGCCTACCAAGATTCCAGCCAGCAGCGAAAGCAGATACGCTTTCATCGACCAACCCTCCTCCGGTACGCCGCAAGCAATCGCTCGCGACGACGATGACCAAGCCGAAAACAGGAAGCGCGTTACACCGATTCGACGAGCTGGCCCCAATTATTTGCCCCTCGCAACGACTGGCGATGCTGCCTCAAAGGGCGCGCTCCCAACGGGCACTACACATACTTACCTAAAATAGAACGAGAAACGGGCTATCGAAGGATAACTAATCTGTCGCTTTCATCGCAGCTTATGACTTTCAAGCTTCAAAGAAAAGCATCTTGCTAGCATCGACTCCATACAAAAACCCTGGTATCGCTATCGACAACTTCACATCCGGGCAATGTGGACTATGCTACTTTTGGACCATGAGACGGCATTGCTCATGTCTCCTTTTCCAGCGAGAGACACGTCGTTTTCGGATTCATTGGAGCAACGCGAGTGGCTCTTCCGGCGCACAAATCTGGCGCGACGTTTTGTTAAAACCTCATACGAAGGGATGGCATCATGAGCAAAGAGAAACTGGAGGTACTTACTCCGACCAACAGCCAAGTCATCTTCATCGACCAGCAGCCTCAGATGGCTTTTGGCGTCCAGTCAATCGACCGGCAAGTATTGAAGAACAACGTCGTCGGACTGGCAAAGGCGGCGAAAGCTTTCAATATTCCGACGACCATAACGACGGTCGAAAGCGAAAGCTTCTCCGGCTTCACATACCCAGAGTTGCTCGACGTGTTTCCGGACCAGCCCACTCTAGAGCGCACCTCGATGAACTCGTGGGACGACCAGAAGGTCCGCGACGCACTCAAGAAGAACGGCCGGAACAAGGTCGTCGTCTCCGGCCTGTGGACGGAGGTATGCAATACAACGTTCGCGCTCTGCGCGATGCTCGAAGGTGGCTACGAAATCTACATGGTCGCCGATGCATCCGGCGGCACGTCGAAAGACGCGCACGACTTCGCAATGCAACGAATGGTCCAGGCCGGCGCCGTCCCTGTCACGTGGCAACAAGTCCTGCTCGAGTGGCAGCGCGACTGGGCGCGCAGAGAAACGTATGACGCGGTGATGGAAATCGTGAAGGAGCATTCGGGCGCATACGGAATGGGCGTCGACTACGCCTACACGAGGGTTCATGGCGCCCCCCAGCGCACCGAGACAAAGCACGAGTCTCTCGCTCCAGTCCCGGCGAAGACCTGAAGGGCCGACGCCTGCTGCGCTGAAATGCGAAGCTCGCATCCGGAGGCGTCATCCCGGTGCGAGCCTTTCAGCGCATCGCCGCTGGCCATTTACTGGATGCAAATAGTTCGCGATAACCATCGAGCGAGTTGATACGCGAGTCCTAGGAATTTTCTACCCATGAAGCCTTATATTCTCTCACTCTTTGGTGGCATTCTTGCTGGCGCGATATACAGCCTGATTCGTGTTCGCTCGCCGGCGCCGCCAATGGTGGCCCTCGTGGGACTGCTGGGGATAGTTATCGGGGTTCAAATCATTCCAACTGGACGCCAGCTTCTGGCGAGCACTACGCTTCCGATTGCAAAAACAGAGGTTGTGCAAACGCACACTACGCATTCGCGCATTTCGAAGAACCCTAAACTGAGTTCGCGCGCGCCCGCCAACGTTTCACCGAATTGAATCCAGTGACCCGCGTCGACGACGCGGGCAATACAATGACTGCGCCCGGCATGCGATTTTGTCGCGGCTATAAAGCCAAGACGACCTGGGTGCTCTCATCAACAGCAACCAGAACTGCTTCCACGACGGAGCAGGGCATGGCTCGTCGATGCGCTGCACGTCATCGAACTTGAACAACGCGCTATGGTGACCTGGCTGCCATGCGCTACGCCACCGCGTGGGCAGGCTGCACTTCGACCGTGACGTGCGACAGTCCCTTGAAGCGGTCGAGCAGAGCGTGATAGAAACGTGAATCCCGTTGGGATTCACTGGTCGCGACAGATACGACGGCGCTCATGTGACCAGGACCCACTCGCCACACATGCAGGTCGACCACCTTGTCGCCACGGGCCTCGATAGCATGGCGAACGTTCTCCGCCAGTCGGCGGTCCGGATTCATGTCGAGCAGGATAGCGCCTGTGTCGCGGATGAGCCCGTACGACCAGTTTGCAATCACCAGTGCACCGACGACGCCCGCGAGCGGGTCCATCCAAAGCCAACCGAACATGCGCGCAAGTACGAGCCCAATGATTGCCAGCACGGAGACCGCTGCGTCAGCCATGACGTGGATGTGGGCCGACCGGATGTTATGGTCCCCGGTCGCTGCCTCATGCGCGTCGTGGCCATGCTCGTGCTCCTCGAACACGACCTCGTGCTCGCCGTCCGGCATCCGCACGATGGATTTGAAGGCGTGCGGTTCAGGAATACCTTCCTTTGATTCCAGATAGCCACCACGGTCCGCGAACGAGAATGCCTGTTGCGTCCCGTCAGGCCGGACCGTCGTCACGGACATTGCCGACGAGTCTAGTCGCGAGTTCTCCGCCGCTGGCGTAATGCGGAACACAGGAGGCGCGCCTTCCTCCAAGATGGAAATGGCAAACACGCCGGACGAAGCGAAAATCTTCGGCACTTCGTCTTCGTGAGCGTGCACATCGTGTCCGTGTCCGTGACTATGCCCGTGATGGTCGCCGCTCAGCAGCCAAACGCTTGCCAAGTTGACCAACAGTCCAACCACCGCAATGGGAATCGCTTCGTCAAAATGAATAGGTACCGGCGACATAAAACGCGAAACAGCCTTATACCCAATCAGCACCGCAATCATGGCAAGCACGATGGCACTCGTGAATCCTGCGAGGTCGCCAAGCTTGCCGGTACCGAACACAAAGCGGGTATCAGTGGCGTGTTTGCGCGCGTACGTATAGGCGAGGGCCGCGATCAGCATTGCACCGGCATGCGTCGACATGTGCAGACCGTCGGCAACAAGCGCCAGTGACCCGAACATACTGCCGCCGACGATTTCGGCCAGCATCATCACGCTGCACAGCGCAATGACCGCCCATGTCCTGCGTTCGTTGCGCTCATGCGCCGCGCCGAGAAATATGTGGTCGTGTCCAGCGCCGAACGCTGCGTTTTTGAAATCACTCATTTTCAACTCTACTTGAAATAGCTATGAACAACTTCGATGAGTTGTTCCGTCGCACTGCCACCGTGGTCCTCGCCGTTGTCCGCATCCACAAGATGGTTCCTGATGTGGTCTTCCAGCACAACTGCCAGCAAGCCGTTCATCGCTCCGCGACAACTCGTAATCCGTTGCAGTACATCGGAGCAGCCGTGCTCCTCCTCGAGCGCCCGCTCGATGGCCTCAACCTGCCCCTTGATGCGGCGAACCCTGTTTAGCAGCTTCTGTTTTTCCTGAACTGTATGACTCATCGTGCCCTCCAAATACCCGGATGGGGTATATCTTTGACCGATTGTATCATAGGGGGTGGGGGTATATATTGTTAACATTGGACTTCCGCGCCAGCCGATTTCGACCCGCCGGCTTACGGGTCGCGGATGAACCTTCCTAAGCACAACGTACGGCGCGCTATGCAGGTGCTGTACGTAGAACCAAGCCACCCTTCTAGGGCTGCCTTCACACGGGCGCCTGAACGCGGTTACGGAAACGGCATCGGCGTTGAGTGAGTCGACTGACGAGGTCACCGACGAAGCGACGAAAGCGGCGAAACATTCCATCGCGGAAACGCTATATCTGCGCCGCCGAGGGCCGCCAAACGTTTCTTCAAGCGTGTACTGCGCTCGAACCCGGTGCCACGCAAGATCGTCACCGATCAATTGCGCAGCTATCCGGCAGCGAAAGCCGACATCCCGGAGCTGGTCAACGTGAAGCACGTGTTCGTCAAGGTTGCGGCCCGTGTCAACAACCGTGCAGAGAACAGCCATCAGCCCACGCGGGAGCGCGAGCGGCGCATGCGAGGCTTTCGCGACCCGAAGCGCACGCAGGCTTTCCTGTCGAGCTTCGGTCCGATCCGTCAGCACTTCGCACTGAGACGACATCTGCTGCGCGCTTCTCTCTATCGCAAACACCTTACGGCCCGGTTCGCCGCTTGGCGCGAATTTACCAACGTCACCCAAACTCCGTCGACTGCTTTCTGAGCCACAGTGCTTTATGCATCAACATCGACGAAATTCCGCAAGTTGACAATGCCTCGTAACGGTGTCACCTTTCATACGATCTACTCTGTTTCGTCACCCTGACGAGCGACCAATCGTAACCAAGCGCTCTCACGCGAGCCTCCAGACTGGCAAGGATTTCAGGGGCGGGGTGTGCTGTGCGCGTCAGCACCCAAAGGTAGCGACCCGACGGCTCGCCGACGATCGTCCAATCATAATCGTCGCCATGATCTAGCACCCAGTAGTTCCCGTAGAACGGCCCGAAGAATGAAACTTTCAGTTTTGCATTCGTCGTGGTATCCGCGATTTTCGCTTTGCCGACCGATTGTCTGAAATCGCCGGAGCCGTCAGGATTGCGGCCGCGATTGATGACCTTGACCGTGCCGTCGGCGTTGAGCAAATACTCCGCTGTGACGTCGTCCATGTCCCTCTCGAACGACGCCTCATAGCGGAATTGCTCGTACCAACGGCCCATGTATTTGTTCAGGTCGACTGATCGGGCAGGCTGCGGCACGGCGCGGTTGCCGACCGGGCCGGGTCGAGGGAGATATGCGCAGGCGCCAAGAAGTAGTGCCGCCCCAGTTAGCGCAGTGACGATAGTCTTCTTTCGCATGGTTGGATTGTCCTTTCGACAGCGAACTAGCAGGAGCGCTATGCCATGTGTTCTATGTCATCGGGCACGGTTACCCAAGGATGCATCCGATCTTCATAGACCGAGAACGTCGGTGCCGGGAAGCTCGATTCTGCGAAGGCGCCAACGGGAATGGCAATACTGTCTTCTCTGCCTTCCGTGAGGTAGTAGACCGTGGCGCCGCAAGTCGGACAGAAGGTGAACCTAGTCCTTCCGCCTTCGTCGCCGACACGGACATACTCCGTGCCTGCTCCGTTGATCTCGACTGCTTGCCGCGGAAACCTGGCTTGGGCCCCAAAGACGCTCCCGGTTCTTCGCTGACATGCGAGGCAATGGCAGACCGCCACTCGGATCGGATCTACCGAGACTCTGGCAGAGAGCTGGCCGCAACTGCAAGACGCGATTCGAAGTGTCATGTGATGCGGACGAAGGGGCGACGCCTAAATGTTAGCTTATCCAGTATGCCCCGTCGCACAACTCCACCGACTGCTACTTGACGACGTTAACGTGTCGGTAAGGTCTTTTCGGGCAGCGCAACCCTGCTGGACCCTCGGGATTGCAAATGCGATCATATTCGCGTGAAAGTGGCGCTCACCTGGGCAATTTTGCCAGTCGGCGAACCGGGCGCAACGTTGGGCATGCATTGTTCCCCGACCTGCTCCTGACAAAGTTGCCGGGCAGCGGGAAGCAGAGCTAGTCGACCACTGCACAGTTGCCGTTCGCGATGAACTTCTACTGGCGACTGACGGGCACCGGCGCTACCCGACGGCGGACCGGCCATTCGTTCCAGGCTCCCGGCAGGTCATCGGCAAACGACCTGATCGATTTCGCACGCCGGGCGGTGCAATGCATAAGCGCGCTCCCCTTCTGCTCGAGGCTTGAGCCTGAAAACCGAGTGCCAAATTGATCAACGAATATTTTCCACTTGGATGGTGAACGACCGGCCATCGACGTCGGTCAGCCGCAAAGTGGCGAACGTCCCAGGGGACACGTTGGTGTGAGGGACCGATGGTAGCGTGATCGTTGCTGCCGCGCCCATCGACGCACGAATGCCGTAAGGACCCGCGGCAAACCGGTTGTAGGCAAAATCGTTGGCGAACGCACCCGTAGGCAATTTTGACAGCGCAGAGGCATCCCAATGCTCGATAACCGTCCGGTCTGGGCCGAGCAATGTCGCGTCGACGACGTGCACCGGTGCTTCGGGTGTGCCCCCGTCCAGGTAGACGTGGAATCTCACCTGACCGTCCGCCGACATTTTTCCGTCTCGCATCGTCAGGTGATGGACTGTCGGACTGACCGGGCCGCCGTGAAAGGGCGTCACCACGGACCCGCGAAAGTAGCTGTAGGTACCGATGTTGTATACCGCGACAAAGGCGAACAATGTCAACGCTAGGGTGCGAAACGCACGATCACTCTGCGGTAGCGGCAGACTGCCCCCAATCCACTGAAACCAGGTCTTGCCGGAAAGCGCTGGCCTGATGCGAAGCAGCACGTTGTCGACCGAATACGCGCTGCCGCCGGCCAGCAACAAGGTGGTGCCCATTGCAAGATTGCAGGCGGCCATGGTCCATTCATCGATGCAGGTCGCGCCCTGCCAGCCAAACAGCGCCATCAGCACAACAGACAGCAACATGGAACCTAGCGCGGCCAGCCGCGTGAACAACCCAACCATCAACATAAGGCCGAACACCAGTTCTGCCGCGCTGAACAATATGACGCCAGCGTAAAGAACATAGAAATGCTGGAGCATAAACGCGATCAGATGATCGAGCCCAAACAGTGCGCCCGGCATCGCCGACTGAAACTTATACGCCATCCATTGCGGCGCGTGCGGATCCAGTTTACTTGGCCCATAAATGAAGCGTCGCGAACCACCACCCCAATAGATAAACCCCTGTATAAAGCGTGTGGCAAGCAGGGCGACACCGGCCAGTCGCCAGCTTCGAAATGCGTCGTTGCGCTGGGCACCGGCAGTCGTCGCGTCTAGTGGGAGGGTTGCCATATCAATGCATTTCCAGATTCTTGGAGGGAGACCGTTCACGGCGCGTACGTGCCGTCAGGGGTTCAGTGCCGACTTCCTACACTGGGTTCGCGGGGGCCTCAGGGCGTCTGATCGGGGAACAGCGACGTTGGACGATGTGCTGCCCTTGTTACATCCCGCGCGCCATGTGGTCAGAGCGGCATGAACGCATAACCCGCTTGCTGCAGGGTTGTTACGGTGGTCAGCGCGGACAACGACAGCGTCACTCTGGGGTCGATCCAGTCATACTCGAAGTGGTGCTCTGCCATGGCCTGGCCACACACCGCGATCGTGATGCCGTCCTTCTTGAGTACCGCAATCAACGGCAGATTGGGATTAGGCACGCCGAACTGCGCGCGATAGTGTGCGTCGTCGAGCGCCAACGATGTGGCCGAACCAGAAGCGACTGCGACGAATTTAAGCCTGCTCAACGGCACGCCCGACGCCACGTAGAGATTCACCGCTCGCGCGACGTGATCAAGCGCCGGACTCACCTCATCGGGATCCTTGGCCCCCTGCGTTAAAGAGAAGACCACCTTGTAGGTGTAACCCGCCCGCGGCTTGAAAGCGCCGTTCGGAAGAAAGTGCATCTTGCCGTAATCGTGAACGGTCGGCGTGGTCCAGAAGTCGGGCGAATCCATCGTGCCGGCCTGGACTGATAGTGAAGCAGTAGCCAGAGCAGCGGTCGCGACGAAGGTTTTGACTTTGAACATGGTTGATTGCGATTTCAATACGTTGGCATCTGTTTTAAGGATACCTGTTGGTAGTGGCCGCAAATCTGTCGAATCCATGACAAATTTTTAATGGATTCTCTTCATACTTTCGCGCCTTGCCGCTTCGTGCGTATGCTTGGCAAACAAACAAACGAACGTGGGGCCCACTATCTGACGGGACTGGACATTCGACTGTTTGTCTGACTGCTCACGCAGATTCTAGTGTATTGCATCGACCGGTTGAATCCGCCGCCGGCTAACGCCTGACTCGGAACTTCCCCAACGGGCGTATCTGAGCCTATTAAGTCCGCTGCTACAGCCATGCATGAGCAACAAGCTGGCATCGACCAAATCAAAAACGCGATGTCTTTGATGGCCGCATGACCCAACGGGATTCTGCGATGCGCACAAGCAACGCGCCTCTCTAATGCAACGATGAATTTCAACGGATTTTTCGAATGACCCGCATTGATTCCAGTGGTACGTTGGACCCTATCAGCATAGCCGTGCTCTACCGCGCGCGCCTATCCTGAGCTTGCACGCGCCGGGGCAGTCCGATGAAGCGGGCCGCAGAAACGCCAGCGATCCTGCGCGACCTGCGTTCGCTGAAGGTTGTCGTCATTCATCCACAGGATCGGGATGGAGAGGAGTAACTCGCGCAATTGCGACGTACCGGTCGCGACGTAGAGGTATGCTGGCCACGACTCGACAACCTGCCCTCCGGTACCGGACCGGTGATCAAGGCGATGAGACCGGAGACCCTCTCGATTGATTTCCCGTGGGTCGGAACCAGCACGTCGCCGCCAGTGATTCCGGTAGTCACCTACGAGAATCCGAGCACCATCGAAGCGGTATTGCGCCTGAACGCCTTCGCAGCGATACCGTCGCCGATGCGGTCATTCGGCCTGCTGACTGCTATCGCTGCGGCGTTGACCCGATTTAAGGCTTGCCGCATGCGCGAGCGCTACATTGAGCGGCTCGAGCAGAAGCAAGCGAAGCTTCGCGTGATCCAACGGGCCACGCAGATCGTGATGAAAGCGCGCGGCGTATCGGAAGAAGACGCCTATCAGTTGCTGCGATCACAGGCGATGCTCAAGCGCGAGCAGATCGAGACCGTTGCAGGGGAGATCGTCAAGGCGCACGAAACGCTCAATTTTTAGGCCGCGCAGCTTGCATGCGCCGCCGCAATGCGCGTCAAAACGTCACAGCAGCACGCTATGCACCGCCAAGGATCACTGTCGTGACAACCAAGGCCACTGCAAACGCAGAGACACTCAGATAAGCGGGCACTGCAAAGCGATGATTACTAGCCGACATTTTTCCTTTCCTGGATATGAAGGGACGCAACTGTAGGCTCGTGACTCGTTCGCGCGGATCTACCAGGATGCCGCTTTGCAGGGCTCCCTGTACATAAGGCGGCGCACTCAGCCTGCGGCGGCAAATAGCATGATGCCGCGACGAAGCTCAAGACGTCCAAGACTCTTTTCCGATCAGTACGATTTGTAACTTCAATTGCTCTGCACTTCTCGCTGCTTATTTGCAGCCCAAGGCCGTACCGCCGGCAGGCGTCGCGCCTGCGTGCTGCTGCCGCGGACTTACCCCATAAATCGGAAACTGATTTGTACAAACCGGCCGACGAAAACGGGTCGACGCGGACGTATATTGTGGCGCCATGGCTATGGGGTCCTATTTCAAGGATCTGGCCAGAAGTGAGCAATCTCTGGAGCAACTGGTGACCACCTCTCCGCCGCGAAACACAGACATCGCGTTTTCGTCCTCGCCCATTCTGGCCCCCCGTCTGTCGACGCGCCGCTCGCAACTGGTCATGTTTCTGATCTTCGTTGCCTTTTCTGCGCTCGTGCTCCGCGCCTTCTGGATTCAGGTTCTAGGCAACCGGTTTTATCTGAAGCAAGGGGACGTCCGCCTTGAGCACACACTGACGTTGCCAGCAATACGGGGTCAAATCACCGACCGTAATGGACTACTGCTCGCAACCAGCCTGGCAGTGCGTACGATCTGGGCCGACGCTCGCGATGCACCCGACGAGATCGACCCTACCAAGCTTGCCGCTATGTCGCAACTGCTTGACATCCCCGAGCAGAAGCTTCACACGGAGTTGAGCGACGATAGGAGCTTCCTCTATATCAAACGGCAAGTATCCGTTGCTGTTGCAGATCAACTCACGAAGCTCGATATTCCTGGGATCTACGAGACCGGGGAGTTCAAGCGTTTCTACCCCGAAGGAGACGTCACCGCGCAGCTCGTTGGTTTCACGAATATCGGTGACCATGGACAAGACGGGATTGAGCTGGCCGAAGACCGAAACCTTCGGGAGCAGGACGGCAGGCAGCTAGTGATTCGCGACCGGATGGGCCACATCGTGCGAAGCGTCGTTGAACTTTCCGCGGCGCGAAACGGCAAGCAGATCCAGCTCTCGATTGACAGCAGTATCCAGTACAGCGTGTTTTCTGCACTTGAGCAGGCTGTTATCAACAGTCATGCCAAAGCGGGCGCGGCGATTGTCGTGGATGCGCATACCGGTGAAATTCTCGCTCTTGCGAACTATCCGACGTACGACCCAAACGATCGTGCTGTACTAACCGGTGAGCAGTTACGCAACCGGGCGATGACGGATGTCTTCGAGCCCGGCTCGATCATGAAGCCGCTTACGATATCGCTTGGTCTTGATCTGCATCGCATCGATCCTGACACCACGGTTGAGACAAATGGCCGGTTTTTGCTCGATGGCGCAACAATCACTGACGATGAAAATTTCGGAACGCTAACGGTTGGTGGGGTCATCCAGAAGTCGAGCAATATCGGCGCGACCAAGATATCGATGCTCCTCAAACCCGAAGAAATGTGGAACATGTACACAGCACTCGGTTTTGGCCACGCGCCTGATCTCGATTTCCCTGGCATGGGAGTGGGTATCGTCCGTCCGTGGAGAAAATGGCGGAGAGTCGAGCAGGCCACCATGTCATATGGCTATGGCCTGTCCGTATCTCTAGTCGAGCTGGCGCGTGCCTACACGGTCTTTGCCAACGATGGCCGACTGGTACCGTTGACTCTCTATAAGCGAACTGGCGGTCCCATTCAAAGCGTGCAAGTCTTTACCCCGCAAACAGCGGAAGAAGTGAAAGAAATGTTGGAAAAAGTGGTCGCACCGGGCGGTACTGCGCCCCAGGCTGAAGTGCCCGGTTACGGTGCCGGTGGCAAAACGGGAACGGCCTATACCGCGACCCGCCACGGTTATGACCGCTCCGAATACCGGGCGTCCTTTGTCGGCATCGTTCCGATTCGCAATCCCCGTTTGATCATCGCCGTTTCGGTGGACCAGCCGCATGGGGCCAGGCACTACGGCGGCGACGTGTCTGGACCGGTATTCTCGAGAATCGCGAGCGATGCAATGCGTGTCCTGAACGTCCCACCGGACGAGTAATGAGTCTTAGGAAAACGCCTGCTCCCAGCCTCCGCCGAGGGCCTTATAGAGGATGACGAGATTGACCGCAGCGCTTGCCTCGCTCTGCGCCAGATCGCTTTCGGCGTTTAGCAGGTCTCTCTGAACCGTGAGCACATTGAGGAAATCGATCGCACCCTCACGATAGCGCTGCTGCGCGACCCCGAGCGCGACCTGGTCCTGTTGCACCACCACCTTCAACTGGTCGCGACGGAGCTGCTCGGCATCGTAGGCCGACAGCGCATCATCCACTTCATGCCAGGCTTGCAATACGGTACGCCGGAAGACGATTGCCGCTTCCTGTTGCTGAGCCTTGCGCAACTGGAGCGTCCCCTTGAGTCTTCCGCCCTGGAAAATGGGCAGCGAGATGGAAGGACCGAAGACGAACTGATGCGACGCCCAGTCGCCCAGGCTGGAAAGCTGGAGCGACTGGGAACCAAGGCTGCCCGTCAGCGAGATCTGAGGATAGAAATCAGCCTGCGCGACGCCAATCTCGGCAGTCGCGGCGTGCAGTTGTGCTTCCGCCCGCCGGATGTCAGGACGCCGTCGTACCAGTTCCGACGGAAAGCCGATCGGCGCGCGCTCTGGCAGCGACGGAATATCGCGCGCGTCCGCCAACGCCTGCCCGAGCGCACCGGGTTCTTCGCCGAGCAGGAAGCTTAGTGCATTGATCAGCGCATCGCGGCGCGTCTGCAGTGGTGGCAGTCGCGCGTCAATGGACGCAACCTGCGCCGACGCGCTGGCGACATCAAGGTTGGTCGTCACACCTTCGGTCAGCCGTAGCCGGGTCAGCTTGACGATGTCCCGGGCGAGCGCGAGATTCTGGTTCGTGATGTCAAGCAAGGTCTGAGTGGCGCGCAGCTCGATATAGTCGCGGGCAAGCTCGGCTTGCGCGGAGAGCAAGACAGCGCGGCGGTCCTCAACCGATGCCTGCATGGCCGCGTTGGCTGCTTCTACGCCGCGCCGTGCATGGCCCCACAGGTCCAGCTCCCAGGACGCGTCGAAACCGTACTGCCACAGGTTGTAGGGCGGCGATCCGCTCGTGCCAGGCAAGCTGGAGACACCGAATGCCGTGTCGCCATTCGCAGATTCGGGCTGAGCTCCGACAGGCGTGACGCCTAGCAACGAAACAATGCCATTTGGGCTCGCCTGCTCGCGGTTGTAGGACGCCGCACCGCCTATCATCGGATATTGCTCCGCGCCGGCGATGCGCAACCCGGCGCGGCTCTCCAGGAGCCGCGCCGAGGCCGCCTGCACGTCGAGATTGCCGGTGGCGAGGCGCGACTCCAACCCCACCAGTTCAGGGTCGCCCAACAGGGCCCACCACTCTGGCGTAAGCGTTGACTCTACGGCTCGGCTCGGCGCCTCGGCGTGGTCGGCGCGGGTGAAATCACTCGGTGCCGCAACTTTGGGCCGCTGGAAGTTCGGTCCGACCGTGCATCCAGCAAACACGGTACCCAACAGCAGGGCTAGCAGAACCGGCCGAATGGGAAGTAGACGCTGCGTCAATTTGCCCCCGTCCCTTCTACCGATGTATCACTTGCGGCGACATTGACAGTCGGCTCAACCGAAAGACCTACGCGCAATCGGGCCGCTCCGGGTTGTCCAGGATCGACCGTAATCTTGACCGACAGGCGTTGGACGATCTTGGTGAAGTTGCCTGTCGCGTTGTCGGGCGCAATCGGCGCAAACGCGACACCCGTCGCGGGCGCGAGGCTATCGACGTGCCCCCTCAGGACAAGGCCCGGAAAGCTATCCACGGTGATACGAACCGGCTGATGCGGACGCATACGGGCGAGCTGGTTCTCCTGGAAATTCGCAATGACATACGCCTGCGACAGCGGCACCACGGCCAGCAATGGCGTGCCCGCGCCAACGAATGCGCCCACGCGCACCGAGCGCTGACCGACCATGCCGTCTATCGGCGCGCGGATTTTCGTATAGGAAAGGTTGAGCTTCGCCTGGTCGAGCGCGGCCTGCGCGCGTGCCAACGCGCCGAGCGCCCTGTCGCGCCCTGCACGCAGAATCTCAAGCTCCTGTTGGGCCGCGACCAGCACGGCACGGTCGCGATCCTGGCCGGCTTGTTGCTCATCGAGCGCGGTCACGGCGTGCTGCTGCTCCTCCATCGTCCCGGCGCCGCCCGCGGAGAGATCGCGGTACCGCGTGGCGTTGGCGCGCGCGAAGCCGATGGCGGCCTCGTCGGAATGCAAGGTCGCTTGCGCCTGTGCGACGATCGCAGGATGCTGAGCAATCTTCGCATCGAAATCACTCACCGCAGCCATCGCTACCGCCAGGTCGCCCTGCGCGCTGGCAAGGGCGGCGCGATAGTCCCGGTCATCGATGCGGGCTAGCAACTGACCCGCTTTCACCAACTGATTGTCGTCGACCAGTACGTCAGAAATCTGGCCGGCTACACGCGGCGCAACGAGCGTGTAGTCGGCGCTGACATAGGCGTCGTTCGTCGTCTCGGCGCCGGGTTTGGAGAGCAGCTTTGTGCCACCCCAGCCGCAACCGGCTAGTAACAGGGCTATGGCCCCTAGCAGGACCGGCTTCCGGGATGGTTGACCAGGTAATGACATTTTCGATGCGTTCAACGGGAAGTTGTCTGGATAGCCGCGCGCGGCGGGCGTACGCGCACGGGCACGATGGGAACGAGCAGCACAAGGCCGGCGGTAATGGCCGCCATGACGAGATAGAGGTCGGCCGACATGAGCACGACCGCCTGCTCGTGTATTCGCCAGGCCAGAGCGGCAAACATCCCCGTGCGATCGGCAGCCTGTCCGACGATCAAGGGTTCGGCGCCCAACTGGTCGACGAGCATCGTGGAGTGGTAGTGTTCGCGCGCGGTGCCAAGCCCTTCCACGAGGCCTGTACCCACTGCCGCGGCAAAGCCCTTCACCGTGTTGAACATGGCCGAGGCGAATGGGCCCTCCGTTGGCGGCAGGCCAGTCGTCGTTTGCATCAGCAGCGGAATCACGGCCATCGGTTCGCCGACCGTCAGAAACGCCTGTAGCAGATAGAAGTTCTCGCGCACCCAGTCCGAGGTCATGAAGCTGCCCAGGACGCAAGAGGTCGCGATAAGGATCAGGCCAAGCCCCAGCACCCAGCGGCAATCGACGCGTTCGATGTTGAGAATTGCAGCCGTAACCGGCAACGCGATCAGCTGCGGCAGCGCAACGACTAGCGAAAGCGGTGCAATCTGCAGCGGCCGATAGCCGCGCACCTCTGTGAGATAGTCGGCCGGGATGACAGCCACGCCCAACAGAATCACCAGTACGCCAGCAAGCGTGATCAGCGAATGAGTGAAATTGCGTCGGGCCAACATCCGCAACTGGAAAAAAGGCAACCGGTGCGACCACTCGTTCAACAGGAACAGGCAGAACAGCAGGCCTCCTCCGCCGAGCATCACGCAGATCAGCGGCGAGTTCAGCCAATCCAGCCGGTCACCCTGGTACAGCCCGATCACCAGCATCGAGATGGCGGGAAAGCCGGTGAGCAAGCCAGCCCAGTTGAACGAGCGGATGCGTTCCAGCTTCAGTGGATCTTGCGGCAGGCCATAGGCAATGGCCGCACTGCTGATCAGGCAAAGCGGCACAACCTGCCAGAACACCATGCGCCAATTGACGTATTCGGTCCATAGAGCGGCTAACGGCGTGCCTAGGTTAGGTCCGAACGTAGCGGTGAGCGCATAGCTGGCGAGTCCATAAAGCTTGATGTTGGGCGGCAGGTAACGAAGCGCTGCCGTCATCAGCATGGGCGGCAGGCACCCCCCGGCGAGCCCCTGCAGCGCTCTCAGGACAGCAAGCGTCTCAACATTGGGGGCGAGCGGGCAAAGGACGCCCAACAATGCGAACATGAGCGTCGCGCCGATGGTGAAACGTCGCAGCGAAAAGGTCACCGAGCACCAGGGCGCAAACGCCATGGCGGAGACGTTGGTGGCCTCAAACAGCGCCGTCAGCCAGGTTCCCTCGTCGTGGCCAATCGAAAGTGCGCCGCGTACGTCCGTCATTGCCACATCGGTAACGTGCTCGTTCAGCCCGGCCGCAAGCGAGGCCAGCAGCATGCCCAGCAGTCCGGTCGCAATCCGCAGCCCGAACGCGGGCGGAGCGGGCGGCGGTGGCGGAGCAGGTGCGACGGAAAGCGGTTGGCTCGGCGCAATTGCCAGAACTTCGGCAGTCGTCATACCGATGGCGCAGCAAATGCGAACGAAACTGTGGCGGACACGCTTTGGCGGGCCGCCATAGGGCTAACAACGGTGCGGCTGGGCGCAGCCCGGCACTGGGCGCTACCGCAGATGGGCCCAGACAGGGACCCGCGGGTGGCGAATAAACATGAACGCAAACTCGGCACGGCTTACACTCAGCGTGTGTAGTGGATTACCCTTACTCTAGCAATTCCAACTTTGGCCATGTCGTTAAAAATTGCCAATGATCGTCGCAATACGGACACCCCTCTAACGATTTTTTACTCAGCTAATCTGACTTCGGAATAGCGACATTCGTCTCACTATGGAAAGTTTTCGAACCATCGAGGATTGTCACCGCACGCCCCGCGCGGTTGCGGCCCTGGCAAGCGATTATCCGCATGGCTATTACATCGCTCCGCACCGTCACCTGCGTGCGCAACTGATTCATGCACTGACCGGCGTGATGACGGTCATGAGCGAGCACGGTAGTTGGGTTGTACCGACGGGACGCGCCGTGTGGATGCCGGCCGGGTCCGACCATGCGGTGAGGTTTTTCGGCGACGTCAGCATGCGGACGGTCTATGTCGCTCCCGACGTCCGTCCCAGCCTCCCGGGCGGCTGCGAGGTAGTCGAAGTGTCGCCGTTTCTGCGCGAGGCGATCGTCGCTGCGACGTGCGTACCGCTGAACTATGAGCTCGGCGGCAGGGATCACCGTGTCATGGAGCTGATCCTCGACGAACTCGAAGCAGCGCCACGGCTGCAGTTGCATGTGCCTATGCCTCGAGACCCGCGGCTCATGCGTCTATGCGAGCAGCTGGTCGCAAGCCCTTCCGGTCCGGTGACACTCGCAGAGCTTGCCGCCCGGATCAACGTCAGCGAGCGCACGCTCGCCCGCCTGTTTCATCGCGAACTCGGGATGAGCTTCGGGCAGTGGCTGCGTCGCATGCGCCTGTTGCTAAGCCTGCCACGTCTCGCGGCGGGCGTGTCGGTGTTGCAGGTCGCGCTAGAGCACGGCTATGACAGTCCCAGCGCCTACTCCGCGATGTTTCGGCGGACGCTCGGCATCGCGCCGACCGCTTACCTGGATGCGCAATAGAAAAATGCGCATTTATTTCAGTGGCAACAGCAAAGCGAGCAGCGGAACAATGAACGCGGTAACGAGTCCGTTTAACCCGATCCCAATGGCTGCGAAGGCAGCGGCCAGCCCGCTGAGCGGCGCGATCTGGGCCGCCGCGACCCCGCTGCCGGCCACACCGGCAGCGAGGCCCTGCGAACGCCAGTCATCCACGCGAAACCAGTGCAAGACCTTTTGACCGATCACCGCAGCAATAATGCCTCCGGCGATTGCCAGCGCCGCGGTGAGCGCGGGCACACCACCAACTTCCTGGGCGAGCGACATCGCAATCGGCGTTGTGACCGATTTCGGAGCCATCGACAATGCGATGTCTCGCCCTCCCCCCATTGCCCACACCACTGCAACACCGCTGATCGTGGAAGTGAGCGAGCCAGCCAGCAGTGCCAGTCCTAGGCCGTGGAGGCTGCGGCGAATGTGGTTGAGGTTGAGTGCCAGCGGTACCGCGAGTGCTACCGTTGCAGGCCCGAGCAGGAAATGGATGAACTGCGCGCCCGCGAAGTACTCCGCATAGGACGTATTCGTACACTTCAGTATGGCAACCATGACCAGGATCGCAATCAACACTGGGTTTGCCAGCGGTGAACGACGACAGAGACGCTGAACGGCCTGCCCGAACGCAAAGGCTGCAAGCGTCAAGGTCAGCCAGAGCAACGGAGTCAGGGCCAACGGAGCCCACAGGGTGCGAAACATCACCGGACACCCTCCTCGCTGGAATCGCCGATGGACGGCACCGCGCCAAGATTGGCCCGACGCGTGATTCTGTGCATGACAACACCTGTTACGACGAGGCCAAGTACGGTTGATACCAGCAGTCCTGTCACTATTGGCAGCCATTCGCGTTGCAGTATGCTCAGTTCTGCAATGATGCCTACGCCTGCAGGCACAAACAGCAACCCCATATTCGAGATCAGGGTGGTGGCGGTCTTGTCCAGGGCAGATGGACCGCTTTCCGTGGGCGTCACCCAACTTTGTGCGCGGGTCACAAGTGCAATCGCGAGAATAAACATTCCGATGACCGGACCCGGCAGCGGCAGGTGCAGCAGCCGGCGAAGCACTTCACCCGCAAGCTGCGCTCCGATCAGAACTGTAAGAGCAAAAGGCATGCTCAATACTCCTATGATTTCTGCGAGCTCTGGGGCGCGTCTATAGGGACGCCTGGGCCACCAACAGGTCTTCAAGCCGAACCGGAAGACTACGCACGCGCACGCCGGTCGCATGATAAACAGCGTTCGCAATCGCTGGTGCAATACCCGCGATTCCAATCTCTCCGACTCCGCGTGCGCCGAGTGCGTTTAACGCGAGATCCGGATAGTCGAGGAACGTCACGTCGATCTTCGGTGCGTCGGCATGCGTCACCATGACATAGTCGGCGAGGCTGCGGTTGATTGGGGCGCCGGAACGAGTGTCGTAGTTCGTCTCCTCGAATAGCGCCATGCCGACACCCATTACAACGGCTCCTTCGATCTGGTTGCGGGCCGTGCGGGCATTGATGATCTTGCCCCCATCGATCACGCTAACCACGCGACTGACTCGCAACCGCGCTGTTTCGGGCTGCCATGTCACCTCGACAAAATGCGCGCAGTACGAGTGCACCGACACGCGCTTCGCGTCGGGATCGTCCTGATTCGGGCCGGACCGCCCCCTCCCTACCACCGTGTTGACGCCCGCCGGCCCCAGAATCCGCTCGAAAGGCACCCCCGCTCCCGGTGAGGTTCCTTTGCGGTAGACCATCCCTTGCTCAAAACCAAGGGCATCCGCGTTCTGCCCGTTGAACGGCGAGTTAGCTGCTTCGGCTGCGGTGAGCAAGAGGTGCCGGACCGCTATCTGCGCCGCCTGCGCCACAGCCGGAACCAGCGACGCCGTAGCCCTCGAACCTCCGGACATCGGGCCAGGAGGCAAGCGTGTGTCACCGATCACCACGGAAATTCTGTCGAGCGCGATCCCGGTCACATTGGCCACCATCTGAGCGAGTACGGTGTACGTCCCCGTGCCAATGTCCTGAGTCGCTGTCAACACGCGCGCCGTCGCGTCGGCGTTCAGTTCAACGATGATCTCCGCTGCGGATCGCTGCGCTTGCCACGACCCCGCTGCGACTCCCCAGCCGATCACCATACCGTCATGACGCATCGACCCGACCGGGGTCTTGCGTGCTGCCCAACCGAATTGTTCTGCGCCGCGCGTCAGGCACTCCTTGAGGTGCCGGGAGGAAAACGGCACATTCAGGCTTTCGTCAATCGCCGGCTCATTGACAAGGCGTAACTGGACGGCATCGATATCGAGCTTGATGGCGAGTTCGTCGACGGCCGATTCGACTGCGAACAAGCCAGGGACGGCACCCGGGCCGCGCATCGATGTGCTGGGCGCGATGTCCCGGTGCGCAAGGGCGGCAGTCACTTGCAGGTTTGGCGAGCTGTAGAGATAGCCTGTCGCCTCCCCGCAATTCTCTTTGCGTGTATCCAGACGGGCTGTTTGATAGACGTAGTGCTGCTGTAGCGATGTAAAGCGTCCATCGCGTGTGGCCGACAGGCGTATGCGCTGCTCCGTAGCCGGACGGTGGCCCACGTTTTGGAACATCATCTCGCGGGTCAGCACCAGCTTGACGGGCCGCCGCAGATTGCGGGCCGCGGCGGCGGCGAGTAGCGAGTGCGACCACGGAAACAGCTTGCCGCCAAATCCAGAGCCTAGATACTTCATGATGACGCGCACCTGGTCTTCCGGCACGCCGAGCATCTGTGCCATCATCTGCCGCTGGTTCACGATCGACTGCGTCGTTTCGTAGAGCGTGTAGTTCGTGCCATCAAATATGGCCACTGTGGCATGCAGTTCGATCGGGTTGTGCGTTTCGATCGGTGTGGTGTATGTCTGGTCCAGCTTCAGCGCATCAGAGGCGGCCGCGAATGCGGCTTCCGCGTCGCCGCGCTGCGTGTCGACGGACGGCGTCCCCTGTGCGGACATCTGGACCGTTACATCCGGTTGACGCTGTGCATACCGCGCCTTCACTGCACGGGACGCGGCGGTTGCCTGCTCGAACGTATCGGCCACTACGATTGCAATGTACTGGCCATAGTACGAGATAGTGTCGTCGTCCAGCGGCGGGCGTCTTTCATCGATTCTTGGCCCGAAACCGATGCGAAAGAACTTTCCGATGTTCTCGCGTGTGAAGACAGCCCGGACTCCTGGCATCTTCAAGGCAGCGGCCGTTTCCAGTTGATCAATGCGCCCCTTGGCAATCGTCGCGCAAACCGGTACGGCGTGAAGCATCCCTGGAAAGTTGAAATCCGACGTGTACTTCGCAGCACCACTGACCTTAACCGGTCCGTCAATGCGAGCAAAGTCGCCGCCGATGACCGGCTGCGGTTTATTGCTAGCTAGTTGCATGTTCTCTCCGCGTCACGACCATGGGGTCAAGTAGTGTGTGTGGCCAGCTCGAGTGCTTGCTGGATGCTGCGTTTAGCAAGTCCGACCGACCTTTCATTTCTAACATCAGCTATATAAAACTGGTCTGACGCCAAGATGAAATTTCTGACATTTTTTGAAGCCTCAGGGGGCGGCTATACGTCGAGCACGGTTCAAAAATATGGCGCTAAACTCATGCGCTTTACCAAGGAGAAACACTGCATGTCATCCGAAATCCGTGTAGTCGCGGTCGTTCAAGGAAAACCCGGCACCGCTGACGCGATCGAGCGGGCGCTGTCGCGTTGTGTAGCACCGAGTCGCGCCGAGACGGGCTGCCTGCTGTATACGCCGCATCGCGATCTCGATCGCGCCGAGCGTTTCGTCTTCTTCGAGCGCTGGACGAGCCGCGCAGCGCTCTCCGAGCATGCGGGCACCGAGCACTTCAAGGAGCTGACTCGCGAACTAACGCCGCTGCTCGCATATCCGCTCGACGTGACGGTGCTCGAAGCGCTACTGGACGATTGAGCATGCCGGTGCGACGCTGATCGCGATCAAGCCATGAAGCGCGTGCTACGTCAATGGCTCGGACAGAAGCACGCGCACACGGCTTCGGCAGGCGACAGGCCCGAGTGAAAGTAAGCCTTCAGTCGCCGTACCGTCCTGTCATCGGGATGCCATGGCACGCGCACGAAGCCCTTTCCGACGGCATTCTCGTACACGGCGTTTACCCATGCCCGCAGTTCGGTTTCGGACGGAAAAGGAATGGCGATCTGATTGGAATGGGTGAACATGACAACCTCCGCAACGTCGAAAATGTACTCGGTCAAATCACGCGCATGCGGATGACGACAGCGGTTGGGTATGACATGTCCTCGTTTCAACGACGCGCTACGGACATGATCATCGCGACAAGCACAGTCGCCACGACAACGAGGAAGCCGGACATGCAGATAAGCTTGACCGTGATCATCGACTGCCCCTGCTTCAGATATGCCGCAATCACGGCGTCCACCGCCGGCCGGCAGCCTGAGTCATGGTGCGCGCAACCGGTGCGCAGCCCAATCCATGAGACGAACGATAAGCATCGATCCTCAAGAGTCCAGATGACCGGACGAACTGGCGATCAACAATCCCGACTATGTCTGGAATCGAAATGCACGACCGCGCTATCCGGCCTGCGCGCTTCGTACTAATCCCTTTCACCGCGCGAGAAAGAGGTGATGGGCTTTGCGCTGTCCGGTCTACTGAACAAGCAGATTGCCTCTGAGATGAGCCTGAGCGAAATCACGGTCAAAGTTCACCGTGGACAGGTCATGCGCAAAATGAACGCGCGCTCGATGCCGGACCTCGTGCGCATGGCAGAATCGCTAGGCGTCGAGCCCTATCGTCCGCGAGACCATCATCGCTGAGCACCAGGGTATGCAAGTGCTTCTGCAGACTATTCTCGCGGGTTAAAAAGTCAGCGCTTCGTGCGCCTTGACGATCTCGCTTGCCAACACCTCGATCTGCTCGCGCTTGAGCATCGCCTTTGAGCGTAGCAACTGGTACGCGTGTTCTTCCGACACGCCGCGCGTCTCCATCACAAGCTGCGTGGCCCGCTGGATCACACGACCCTTCGCCTGCTTTTGCTCAAGCCGCTCAACGTATCGCTCGCGCATCCGCAACGCCTCGAATTGCGTCAGCGCCACCGCAATTGTGGTCAGCAATCCGAATGAACTCACCGGTGACGGTATCGTCGCAAGCGCGTTCAGGCGCAGCACCGCTTCGATGGTGAGCGGATCTTCGTAGGCCACCACCGGAATCACGGGCGGTGACATATGGGTTCCGAGCCATGGAAAATTGACCGAGAGGGTCTCGGGGCGGATCGCCATTAGCACGAGTCCGGTGCCGAAGGGCAAGCGGTCGAGTTTCGGCCAGCATACTTCCACCTCACACCCAATGCGGTGCAGTTGCGCGAGCAGCTCTTCGCCATCTTGATCCTGAGGATGAATCACAACTACTTTCAGCGAGCGCAAACCGCGCAGGATCGTCGCGCTCCCCGTGGTCCACTTCATCGGTCCACTCCGGCAAGTAAACGCTCACGATGCGAGTCAAGCGTGAAACGCAAGCTGTAGCGATGAGAGAAGATTAGGTCGAGCCGGGGGGCGAATCTATTCTACGGTTGGATATGGCGATGCCGCATTGGCGTAACCCGCTTATACGCCTGTATAAGCGCGGCGAAGATGGAAGACGCCGGCCTGGAGCCGCGGTCGATCTGATTTGCAATCGGCCGCCCTCGCGAGACAAGCCGCCTTCCGACACGGCGACACTACCGATGCGCGGGAACAGTAAACTGAAATGTCATTCGCGAGTCAATATTGTGGGACGCCCCCCTCCGTGAGCTTCAATGATCGAACGACAGATGGAGAGTCCCATACCCATTCGATCTGGTTTCGTCGTGTAGAACGCGCTGAAAAGCCGGTCCAGCCCCTCGGGCTCCGTGCCGATGCCGGCGTCCTGCACGGCCACGAGCACCTCGTCGGATTCGCGCTGTTCGGTACGGATGGTTAGCACACGCACGCGATCGGTGACGCTCGCCATGGCCTGGACACCATTCATTGCAAGATTGATGACCACCTGCTGCAGCTGGACCCGGTCGCCCCGCACCAGGGGCAATCCCGACGCAAGCTGTAGTTGCACTGTCACCCATTGTCTGAGCGCCTCCGGCTTTACAAGCGCGACCGCCTCGCCGATGACCTCGTTGATGTCCAGTGGGATCAGTTCCGGATCGGCCCTTCTGGCAAGATCGCGAACGCTCCGGATCACTCCGGCCGCCCGATTGGCTTCTTCGACAATGTAATTCAGGCAGGCACGCGCCTCGTCGACTTCCGGAACGTCGCGGGTCAGCCAGCGCAAGCCCGCTACGGCGGTAGTGGAGATGGAAGCGAGAGGCTGATTCACTTCATGCGCAATCGAAGCACTCATCTGTCCAAGGGCTGTTACACGAGCGACGCGGGCGAGCTCCGCCTGTGCGGTATGCAACGCCTCTTGCGTTTCCCTCGTTGCCGTGACGTCCATCAGTGCACCAACAAGTTCCTCTTCGCCCGATTCGTATTTCGCGCGATGGGTCCGGACAGTCAGGTGTTTCACCGCTCCATCCGGCATCAGAAGACGGTGCTCGTAGTCGTCGTCTGGTTCGCCACGTGCCGCACGATCAATCTCGTGCGGTACCAGTTCCCGGTCATCCGGGTGAACACGTTGGAGGATGAGGTCGAGCGTCGGCGTGACCGTTTCGTCCATGCCAAATATCCGATATGTCTCCTTCGACCAGACAATGTCGCCGCTCGCTACGTTCCAGCCAAAGCTGCCCGTATGACTTAGCCGTTGAGCATCAGCCAGATAGCCCTCGCTCCGCCGCAATGCGGCTTCAGCCTCTCTTCGCGCGACGTTCAGCCACACCACAAACAGGCCTGTCACCGCAAGCAGGACAACCCGCGGCAAGTCCGCAGGCACAACCTCGAACGAACGGGTCGGCGGATAAAATAGTAAGTGAAACCCGCAATGGACAATGCGGTCGCGAGCAAACTCGGGCCGAGGCCGCCGAACCAGGCACTGAACGTGATCGCGCATAGAGACAGTGATACAAACGGACTAATGTGCATGCGAGGTTCCAGTAGCAGCGCGGCGACAAGCGCCGCAGCAACTGAAAGAACTGCACCTGCATAGCTAGCAAAAGCGGACCGTCTGGACCGCTGTAGTGGACTAGAGTGGGACATGTCTCCTGCCTCCAAATCCGCAATGCTCGCGCAATCTGGCTGCCTGGGGCATTCGGATCGATATCTTCGGGGCCGTGACCGTCTCTTCAGGGAAATTCGCAATGCAGGTGCCGTCGACGGCGCCCTTGTGCGCGAAACCGCGGCTGGGCTACGCCGCGACGAACGTCCGGCTCGGCGGCCCGAGGCGTACCCCGCCCGGGTCCTTGCTCGCCTGATCGTTGCGCGGTATGCCGACAATCATACAGCCATCGAGCTGCCGACCCCGTGGTGAGTCAGTGCGGCCGCACGCACCTGCGAAAGCTCGCTCGGTGCCAGGTGAAGTCTGTTCCAGGTCGATGCCCGCGAAATCCCTGAACGGCTATGGTAGCTACGCGTCGAACGGCTGGTTAGGTGCGGATTGTGTGAGCGCGCTGTCTATCGGCAACGACGCCGAGTCATGGTGCAAGGAGTTCGAAACCGAACTGATCGGCACGGTCAACCTCATCGACGCGACGCTGTCGTTTCTCGAAGCGAGCAAGGCTGCCTCGATCATCGCGATCCCGAGCGTGTCAGGCGGCGAGATCGACTTTGCTGCAGGCCCTTACGGCACGCTCGAGGCCTCGCTGATCCACTACATGCCAGGTCTCGCGTACCTTGCTCGCACCAAAGGGTATCTGCGCGAATACGGTGTCGCCGGACAACGTCTATTTCGAGGGTGGCATGTGGCATCACATCGAGAAGAACGATCCGAAGTTGTTCGCGGAATCACTCGCACTCAATCCTAGCGGACGCTGGCACGCCCGCAGGAGATCGCTAACACGGTCGCATTCGTCGCAAGTCCTGCGGCAAGCTTCATGCGCGGCGCGAACGTTCCGGTGGATGGCGCGCTAGCGCGTGGCGTACAAGGCGGCGGTGGAACAGGGCGGCAGCGTCGATACGGCGAACGTGATCCCAATACCCGCGCAGGTTTCGTTCGATGACCCGCGGCCGTCACGTGTTGGCGGCGCTCGAAGTGCATTTTTCATGTCGGATGCACCCACGCAGTGCGCGCTTTGCCTGTACGTGGTGCGCCACATCTACGGCTTCGCTATCACCAGGCAGATGCACCCCGTCCATCTGCGCCAAGCCAGCACTTGCTTTGATACATGATTAAGCGCGTGTCGCGGCAGCAGGCACGACATATGCAATATCACCTCGCGTTGCCTGCCGGATGCATCCAGCAAGCGCTGAAACACAGCTGCAACTCCTTGATCACTTGCCTGCACGGACAAAGGCGTCCGTGCAGGCCCCGGCCAATGAAGCCCGCCAACCAGGCCAATCCTGGTTGACGGGCTTTTTTTGTTTACCGTTTCCGCAAATGTTTAACCTATGACGAAAAAATCAGATACGTTCCAAATTGCCGAGATGGGCGATGCCGTGCTGCAATCCGGTGCAACACTACGTGGCGCCAAGCTTGCCTACAAGACGCACGGCACCCTGAATGCCGCGCGCGACAACGCGATCGTCTATCCAACCTGGTACGGCGGCCAGCATTCCGACAACGAATGGCTGATCGGCCCCGGCTTGGCGCTTGACCCCGCACGCTACTTCATCATCGTTCCTGACATGCTGGGCAACGGCTTGTCCAGCTCGCCGAGCAATACCCCGGCGCCCTATAACCAGGCCCGCTTTCCGCATGTGACGGCCTATGACAACGTCAAGCTGCAGCATCGGCTGGTCACCGAAACTTTCGGTATCGAGTCGCTTGAGCTCGTCACCGGCTGGTCGATGGGCGCATTGCAGGCCTATCACTGGGGCTCGATGTATCCGGGCATGGTGAAGCGCATGTTGCCCTCGTGCGGCTCGGCACGGTGTTCGCCGCACAACTTCGTGTTCCTCGAGGGCGTCAAGGCAGCGCTTACCGCGGATGCGGAATGGAAGGAAGGCTTTTACGACAAGCCGCCTGCGCGCGGTCTCCGCGCGATGGGCCGCGTCTATGCGGGCTGGGGCTTTTCGCAGGCGTTTTATCGCGAGGAGCTGGAGATCACGGCGCTTGGATATTCGTCACTCGAGGACTTTCTCGTGACGTTCTGGGAAGGTGGTTTCCTGGAAAGCGACGCCAACGACCTGCTCGCCATGCTGTGGACCTGGCAACACGGCGACATCAGCGCCAATCCGCTCTACAAAGGCGACTTCGATCTCGCGCTTTCGAGCATCACCGCGAAGACCATCGTCATGCCGGGACAAACCGACCTGTATTTTCCGCCTGAAGATAGCCAATACGAGGTATCGAAGATGCGCAACGCCGAATACCGGCCCATTCCGTCGATCTGGGGCCATCAGGCCGGCGGCGCTGGTCTCAATCCTGTCGACGCCAGATTCGTCAACGCGGCGCTCGTCGACCTGCTGGAACGCTAGGTTCACAATCGTCCGACGGCCCACGGTCAGTGGGTCTCCATAGACATTGGTTGTACTAATCAATATTAAAAGGAGCTTTCATTTTGACAAACGACGAACTGTCGAACATGGATGCCGTCCGGATCGCGCATGCGGTCCGGACCCGGGAGCTGTCCGCAATCGACGTGGTCAAGGCCGCGCTTGCGCGTATGGACGCGCTCGAGCCGTCCGTGCATGCGTTCTGTACCGCCACGCCGGAACTCGCGCTTGAGCAGGCCGAGGCAGTCGAGCGCATCGTGATGGCAGGGGGTGATCCTGGTCCGTTCGCCGGCGTGCCGTTCGGAATCAAGGACCTCATCTCCGCCGCGGGTATTCGCATGACGGGCGGCGCGCCCGCCTATGAGAACTTTATCGCGGACGAAGACGACGTTGCCGTCGAACGCATGAAGCAGGCCGGTGCGATCGTCATCGGCAAGACTAACGTACCCGAGTTCGGCTATAGCGGCGTCGGCCATAACCCGCTTTTCGAAACCACCCGGAATCCCTGGAATCTCGCGATGACTCCCGGAGGATCAAGCGCCGGTTCAGCCGCGGCGGTGGTATCGGGCATGTGTCCGATCGCACTCGGCAGCGACGGCGGCGGGTCGGTGCGCATCCCGGCCGCTCATAGCGGCATCTTCGGCATGAAGGCGTCAATGGGACGCGTGCCGCTCTATCCGGGCTGCCGCGACGAACTGTATCCGGGATTCTCGGGCTGGGAGTCGCTCGAACACATTGGTCCGCTCACGCGGACCGTCGCAGACGCAGCGCTGATGCTGTCCGTCATCTCAGGCCCCGACGAGCGCGACCGGTTGTCCCTTCCCGCCGCCGACTTCGACTGGAAAGAAGCGCTGCATGGCGGCGTCCGGGGCTTGCGCGTGGCCTACAGCCCGGATTGGGGCTATGCACCAGTCGACCCGGAAGTGCGCGAGGTGGTTGGCCGGGCTGCCAAGGTCTTCGAACAGGAACTGGGCTGCACGGTCGAGATAGCGCATCCCGGTTTCACCGATCCCTTCGCAGCTTTCTGGGCGCTGGTCGCGCAAGATACCGACCTCGTCGGCATGCGCAAAATCGTCGAGCAGCATGGCGACCGCATGTCCCGGCATCTGGTGGAAATGATCATGCATCCGTGGACCGCCGAGGACTTCACCAACGCCAACCTGAAGCGCAAGGAAGTGACCAACAGGATGTGGCGTTTCATGCGCGACTATGACCTGATCCTGACGCCAACGCTCGCTGTGCCGCCCTTCCCCGTGCATATCCAAGGCCCGGAAAAAATCGATGGACGGATGGTCTCAACGACCCAGTGGCTCGCCTTCACGTTCCCGCTAAACATGACTGGCCAACCGGCCGCATCGGTGCCGGCCGGCTTTACGAGCGACGGTTTGCCTGTCGGCATGCAGATCATAGGCCGCCATCTCGCCGACGCCACCGTGCTGCGCGCCGCCGCTGCGTTCGAAGTCGCGCAGCCGTGGCGCCATGTCCAACCTCCCGTTGTCGCCAACCTCATTGCGAATCCGGCCACAGGAGCCTGATCTTCTTCGTCCCGTCGTTTATGTCCGAACCCTGATGTTTTCCGCAGCCCCTTGAGGAGAATTACATGAATCAGTCTGTCACGCCCGGCGCTGCGACCGCCGAACACACCGGACTTGCCGAAGAGTTCGAACACGAACCGGTTCCGCTCCCCAGACGACAATCGTTGAGGTCGGTAGCAGCCGTATGGTTTGGATTCCCGATGGTTCTGACACAGGCAGTGTTCGGCGGAATCATCACGCTGAACCTGGGTTTCATCCATGGCGTGCTCGCCATCCTGATCGGCAACTTCGTGCTGTTCCTCTACGTGGGCGCCCTCAGTCATATCGCGGGTTCCACCGGGCTCAACTTCGGCATGCAGGCCAAGGCGACTTTCGGCACCAAGGGTTATGCCATCGCAAGCGGCTTTCTCTCAACTGTCGTGGTCGGATGGTACGCGTTCCAGACCGGATTGACCGGTGCAACCGTGCATACCGCGTTCGGCTGGAACGCGACAGCCGTGATCGTGTTCGCGATGGTGCTCTATACCTTCATCACGTTCCTTGGCATCAAGGCGCTTTCCATCGTGGGCCTGATCGCGGTGCCCTTCTTTATTATCATGGGTCTGGTGGCCGTAGGATTCGCCGCCGGAGAGCACGGCCTTTCCAGCATCATGGCGTACACCGGAACCGCAAGGACAATGAGCTTCGGTAGCGCAGTCACGCTTGTCATTGCAACCTTCGCAGACGCAGGTACCATGACGGCGGACTTTACGCGTTGGTCTAAAAATGGACGGGACGGTGTAATCGCTTCGTTCTCTGCCTTCCCTGTGGCCAACTCCATTGCCTTTCTGTTCGGCGCAGTCGTCGTGGCGGCTGGCGCCGCGGTCAACCCGACGCAGAACGGCGGCGACTTCCTGCCGCTCCTGAGCGGCCACGGGCCGGTGGTGTCGGTACTGGCGCTGATATTCGTGTTTGTCAATCTGGGTTCGGTCTGCGCGCACTGCCTCTATAACGGCGCAGTGGGCTACAGCCATCTGTTCGGCAGCCGCATGCGCGTGATGACGCTGGTACTGGGCCTGATCGGCGGCCTGGCCGCGGTTGCGGGCGTCTGGAGTCTGTTCCCGTACTGGCTCAGCATGCTCGGCATGTTCGTGCCGCCGATTGGCGCCGTGATGATCATGGACCAGTTGTTCTTCGGCAACGCGGGCCGAGTCGACGACGCGGAACCGTTCCATGGCAAGGCATTCGCAGCATGGGCACTGGGTTCGATCGCGGCGGTCATCGTGCACATGTGGGTACCGGAATACGGCGAAGCGCTGATCGGGCTAGTGGTAAGCGGCGCGACATACGCGGTGCTCGGGCGCGGTCGCACCCAGCGCGCTGCGCTCAATCAATCGATCTGAGCGTGCACGGTTGCCGATCTGGCGGTCTTGCGATGATCTGCCAAGGAGGGGAAGCGGCCTTCCTTGCAGATCCGGCAGGCTGTGATCTGAACAACATCGTCGAGCAGGACCATCGGGCCATCAAACGCCGAACCACGCCAATGATCGGTTTCAAGGATCTTCGCTGTGCCTGCATCATCCTCTCAGGCATCGAAACGATGCACATGATCAGGAAGGGGCAGATGAAAGCTAATGGCGTCGCGCGAACTGCCGCCGAGCAGTTCTATTCGTTGGTCATGTGAGGAATCCTTACCCCGTCACAACTTTCTCGCGTTGCCGACCTTATCGCGACACAACCGAAAATATCTCTTGCTCAAGAGAAAATCGCTTCGATATCCGGCGACGCGTCCTTTACCTCGTCGAAGTTCAACGTCGCCTCGATATGCTCCAGATGTTCCAGCATGCACGCCGCCGCCTTGACCCCGTCGTGCGCTTCGATTGCATCGATCAAATCGCCATGCTCATGATGCGGGCATGCCGGTGCATTCGGTTTGTCGTAAAGCGTGATGACGAGGCACGTCAACGGTGCGAGTTCGCGCATCATCCTTAAGAGAATCTCGTTGCCGATCATCTCCGCGATCAGCACATGAAACTCACCCGACAGCCGGATGATGGCCGGCCGATCATTCTGTTTGCGCGCATCGCTTTCCTGCCGCACATGCTTGCGTAACGCGCGCACCTGCGCCGATGTCGCCGTACGGCTCAGCAGCCTGGCCATTTCCGGCTCGATCATCCGCCGCGTGACAAATACGTCGCGCGCCTGCTGGACGCTCGGGCTGGCGATAAAGGCTCCGCGATTCGGCACCAACTCGACCACCCCCTCGTGGGCAAGCTTGTTGAGTACTTCGCGGATTTTCGTCCGGCTCACACCCGAGACTTCCGCAAGCCGCTCCTCAATCAATTTTGTGCCGGGTGCAAGGCGACGCTCAAGCACCGCCTTCTGGATACGGCCGTAAATTTCCTCGTTCGTATACGGCGCCTTGGG
>Ga0302178_10000249_pt1 | contig 50937 bp, 38 predicted proteins | sample I_Palsa_E1_3_FD_198790 | JGI IMG/M metagenome (GOLD analysis project Ga0302178, IMG submission 198790) | Peat permafrost microbial communities from Stordalen Mire near Abisko, Sweden - I_Palsa_E1_3 | ecosystem: Environmental > Terrestrial > Soil > Palsa > Peat permafrost | place: Sweden...
CGCCAGAGGCCGTCTCGATCAAAACCGCATGCCAGTGCTTGGCGACATCAATTGCCAACCAGTGGGTCTGAGTCGTAACATCGGTGGTGTCAGCCATTGCGGTGTCCTCCTTCAGTCCAAGAGAAACCAGTCACCGTGACTGGCTGACCACTATTGTGCATTTACTATGGTCCCGAGTACGTCAGTGAGGCTTTGAAGGAATGGGCAAGTGCGCGTGGCATCCAGTTGAAATTTATCCAGCCGGGCAAGCCGCAGCAGAACGCTTACATTGAACGATACAACCGGACTGTCCGCTACGATTGGCTTGCGCACTATCTGTTTGATTCGGTCTGCGAGGTTCAAGACTATGCGACTAGGTGGCTCTGGTCATACAATCACGAGCGACCCAATATGGCACTCGGCGGTATTACGCCAAAACAGAAATTGGCCATGGCGGCCTAAGCTCTACTTTGAGCAAGCGCTAAAAATGGGGGGATTACCGTGTGAAGTTGCGGTCAAGTAGATTGGCCGCAACGGGCAAGCCGTGCTTCGAGTCCGTCGTGACCTGGTAGCGCCTCTTGTGCCGGGCCTGGATGCCGTTCTCACGCATCAGCGTCTCGACGCGCTCCTTTCCGGCGGTGAACCCTCGCAGCCGGAGTTCGCGCACCATACGCGGGCTGCCGTAAGCACCTTTAAGTTCGATATGGATGGAACGAATCACCACCAGCATCTGTGGATCCGTCAGCCGCTTGCGATCAGGGGTGCCGCCACGCTTCCAAGCCCGGTAACCGCTGATGCTTACATCGAGCACCTCACACATTTCGGACAACGCAAACGCCTTACCCTGAGCGCTAATCCAGGCGTACTTCACAGAACATCTCGCGCGAAGTACGCCGTCGCTTTTTTTAAAATCTCATTCTCCCGCTTGAGCCGACCATTCTCGGCGCGCAGCTTGGAGAGTTCCATTTCTTCGGGCGTAACCACCTGGCTACCCGCCCCATTGAGCTTGCCCACAGCCGATGCCTTGATCCAGTTGCGCAAGCTCTGGTCGTTCACCCCGAGCTCCTTGGCAACTTCCGCAATCGTCTGCCCATCCTTCACACGTTTGACCGCCAGTTCCTTGAACTCAGCCGTGTATGCCCGCTTCGATATCTTCATCTTTGTCTTCCCAAAGTAACGTTAATTTTACGCCATCTGTGGAAGACCAAATTTCAGGGGAAGCTCAGACTGCATCAGTCCGGCCGTGCAATTTTTCAGAAGCAATCTTACCCCGCGTGCGGTCCTTCTCTTCCCCGAGACAGGGCCATTGTCTATGTCGATAGTCAACGATCTAGGTTCGGAGTTCGAGCGGCCGTTTTTGGCCGAACCCGGAGGTTCGCGACCCCTCGACGTGTCGAACGCCCCTTGTCGTCGGCGACCTCCCGTAACCGACGTTCAACGGTCGTTAACAGTTCTCCAGAGGGGATGTTGACGCACGGCGGGTTAGCATCCCTCCGAATTTTCCGCCGCCAACGCTGTTACAAAGAAGTTAGGCGAACGTTACTCGCAGATCGAACCTGCCCCCGATCAAGCAAGGTAACGGCCTGCAGTACGCTACCCGAGTGCTGAAAGCGGATGCCTATGCATGGCTACCCTGGAACCAGGGTGTCGCTACTATGAAGTTTTCTGCATCTGCTGGCGAGGCGAACGGACCAACCAAACTTCCGGCATGTCGGTTCCTAAATGTAGTTCCTTCGACCCATTCCTGCTCATCGAGATACGTTTCACCGTTGCGGAACTCCAGCACGTCGGCAACTCGTTTGCCGTCCTCGCTGTAGAGTTTGAACGCGCTTCGATATTCTTGCCCTTGTATCGGGGATTTACTCATTCGCTGCCTCACCTCACATTAGCGACGACAATCGAAATCAGCCGTCAACGCAATGACTTAAACATGCGTTTGTGCCAATAGAACTTCTCATCTCTCAGCCAAGAGAATCTCTTCTTGGTTGCCAACTCTTGCAATGGAACAAGCGATATACCATATCGCCAAAATAGCGCGATAAGATCCCACGCGGCTTCTTTACTTAGATGGCGAATGTCGAAATCAATCATTAGATTCCTTCCCATTCCCTGAATGTGCTTGATCGCCGCAACGTCCTTTAGCCCCTGAAAAAAGCGTCGCTCATCGCCCAATGAGTAGAAAGTGCACAACCTGATTTCAATTCGCATAATTCCCGTTCTTCGAAGTGACTCACTGTGACCACCAGAGAGAAGCACCGATTGTCACGGATCTAGACGCCGTTGTCGAACCGCCGCTACTGGCCGGCTGCCGGCGACCCAAAGCAGAGCACCGGGTTCGTCATAAACTGACATTCCAATCTGCTCGTCACCGCAAAAGATGGCCGGTTTTCCGTTCCAAGATAGCGATGAGTTCGGGCTGCATAAACGCGTACTTGTCCGGAATATCAAGACAAACTACCCGTTTTCCATTCAGACACGTACCGAATTTCTTTGACAACTTCGCTTTGTGAGTTCGCTCCATCACAAAGATTATCTCGGCCCACGCGAGTTGCTCAGCCGAGACCGGCGTTTCTGCGTCGGGTGCCAAACCTGCGGAATCCGCTTCGACTCCTGGCCAACTGGAGAATAGCTCTTCTGCAGTTAGGCTTCGCAGGCGGTTCCGGCTGCAGATGAATAGGACACGCATCAAATGTCACCAGGTCAGTACGAAGTTTCAGCCGTCCGTCCAGGGAAGTTTAGCGACCAGACGGCTGCAGATAATTGCTGGAAGCGTTGGCTAGGCGAAAAACAGTTGGACAACGCGCTGAGTCGCCTAGAATTTCTATCGCCAATGCGCTAGCTTCTATTGGACGACCATGTACCTAAAGGATTTAGCGTGTACTACCGGATCAGGCCTTTCGTAGCTCGGGTTACATCTGAAATGCACCGTGCTGGCAACCAGTGAGACTGAGCATGAGAGTATGAGCCCGTCGAGCGCTGCACTGTGAACGAAAAGAAAATCGAAAACACCATCGAACAACAAAACATATTTTTCGACGCCGCCCGTTCCAGATTGACGATCTAATCTCAGGGTCAAGGTCGCTCGATCACCGAGACCACAATGCATAGAGCCAGAGTCATCCACAAATCGGCCGTCTGTAAATTCGGCAGAAGTAACGCATGAGTCATGCAGCCCATGAGTTGCTCGTAGGAACTGGCCAATTGATTCATCGCTGTCAACAGTCGTCCACTTTTCAATCGACATGACTTTCTCGCTTACTGGATTTTTCCGGTCGTCGGATTGTCGACGATATGTCTGTCAATGTCGACCGACCGCTACTGGCCGATCTGTGACGCCGTCCTCAGCTACCGAGGTCCATGGCATTTGTTGCTCCGCACAATGCGAGATCGACTGCGAAATACGGATACCTCCGATCTTGAACTGCGCCGCCGAGCATGCTGGCACGACCTACAGATATCCAAGGACAACGTCTACAGCAAAGCCTCAGTGAATTCAGGGCAATTGTCTTGGAGACGAGCATCGATACGCGCCCCAACAAGACAAATGACGCCACCGTGTGCTCGACGTGCGGACCTTCCGCATGCTTACTCGACATAGCACGACGCGCGGCATTCTTCGTAGCGTACCGTACAGCGAACTAGCTGGCGGCGCGGCATAAAGCAATGTTCGATCGAAGAGACCTCTATTTAATTCGGTTTACGCCCCCCCCGATCATGCTTCTGCTGGGTATGGAACTCATTGGCAGCGAGGTGAACCATCTGCTTCAACGTCGGCGTAGCGTGAAATGTCACCACGCGTCGCGCCTCGATCACAAAGTCACTGCGGGTTTTGGGGTTGCGCCCGGGACGCGGCACTTTGTCGCGCAAACGGAAACTGCCAAAGCCTGCAAGTTTGATGTTTTCGCCGCTTTCCAAAGTGTCCCGCATTACCTCGAAAAATGCCTCGACCATGGCGCGCGCTTGGCTTTTATTCAGGCCAACCTGGTCAAACAGCATCTCGACCAACTCGGCTTTGGTGAGCGTCGGTGTCTCGGCGCGCGGCCGCCCTGACGTTACCGCAGTCGGGGTGGAGGTTTCTGGCTCTTCCGAGGAAAAATATCGATCCATTTCCATCATTCATCCGTATCTCTACGCTAATTTCGCATGCTTCGATGGGCCGCCGTTGGCTGCTGTGCATTGGCATGGCCGTGTAGCGGCGTTTGCGCAAATTGTTGTCGTGGCGGCTCTGGCGCGGCTGTATCCGTTTAACAGGCTGCTGAAATACTGTTTTGAGAGTCCTCGTAAAACGCTTTTCGGGGGGGCTTACCCCTTACCCGAGTGACACGAACCGTTTATGGAGGGTTTTATGAGGTCGAAAAATATCTCCTTCGGTGCTTCTACGGGGTATTTCAGCAGCCTGTTAAAGGACTAGTAGGGGTCAGGCCACGGTTACCCACATCAAACCGATCTGTTGGCGAAACAGACACCGCCCAGTCTCAGCTATCCGTGGCCCGTCCCCTGTTGTTGCTATCTACTATTTTCGGGAACGAACTCTGGTCGAGGCACACTTGGCATATTGTCATATGCCTTCAAAATAGTTTGCAATGGGGTCAGGGTGTCGTCATGATGCCAGTAAACAATTTTGAGCCAGGTTGCAGCACGAATAAATTGCCCGCCGCTTAACCAATTACCTTGCAAATTGGCTTGCAGCATTCTCCGGCCAGCCTCGAATAAATCATTCTCATCGAAAGCTTGGCGAGCTGTTCTATGCAAGCACAGAGCATATCCAAAATCGCGCGGTTTAAGTGCTTTGGACAGCGACACTCCGGTTCTGCCAGTCCAACGCTCATACATATCAATCCCAGCCAAAAATCCCTCGTTATGATCGCCGCCTTGGTAAGCAAACGCCATGTAGTCATCTAAACCACTTTTGACGATTTCGTTAGTAGGCCAAGGGCGTTTCTCGTACCGCCATCGTGCCTCTTCAAAACATCGCGCCGAATCCCAATCACCTTCATAATTCCAACCATCGTCCATCCAACCGCCTAATGCCTTCGCCCAGTGCAGCGTCGTTCGATGTGCATTGGGGTCAGGTCCAAATTTTTCACCTCCTTCGATAGCTTTATCAATCCATTGAAGCGATCGTGGAATAATTGGGGAAACGTCAGCACTGAGACCAACAAGCCAAGCTTTAATTACCGTACCAAGTTCATTTGCAGCGACATTTCCCATGGGTCGCATGGGGTCGTATTGCGTGCTCAAGTAAAATTTAAGCATTTCATCATTAAAACCATTTAATCTCGACTTAATAGGATCAAAAAGCATTTATTCATCCTTAACAGGGGCTACCTGAACAAAATTTAACAGTAGTTGAATTTTTCGCTGCACCAGAACCAACCGTATTGGCTGTAAAATTTCCCTCTTGTAAATTCTGAAGCGCCTGCTGCTTAGCCGCTGCCGGCAAATTCGAATTTACAATTGCGACTTGGGCATCACTCAAGGCATTATTCAGCGCATTCGATTGCGGCGTAAAAGTTGTCGAAGAAGGCACATTTTGTATACCGCTACGAAATTTGCTATCCCATAAAGTAACGTTACCTGTCTCGGAATCCACGGACACGACATCCGCGCCATGTGTTCCCACCGCGTCACCATAGCTCACCACAGTCTGATTGGGGAGAGAGGCAACTGTGTTCGCCAAATTCAACTCCCCAACATAGCCATTCAATTGTGAATTGGCGATATTCACATTAGACGAGTTCAGAATCGTTGGCTGATAACCCAGCCCAGCTATCGGATCCGGCAGATTGGGATTAAGCGGTACGCCGTTAGATACCCTTAGCGGTGTAAGTGAGTCCGCCAACGTATCACCTGGCACAGTTCCACTACCTGCGGCAACAAGGTTTGGTGCGGAAGGCAGTTGCAATCCGCTTGTACCGGCCAATATACCCTCTAGCGCACCAGCCGCTCCAGAAGCATAGTACGCATTCGTCGTTGATCCACTGAAATAGTACGCAAGGCCGCCCGCAATCCCTCCGAACGTACTACCTAGCATGTTCTCCAACGTCGCAGCGCCCATACTCTGCTGCGTCGACACATTCGAGATGGTATTCGGATAAATGTAAAATGGAGTGGTTCCCGTAGGCGGTCCATCGGGATAAACAACCGTCGTGGCATATGTGCCGTCGGATTGGAGCTTCGTGGAAACCTGAAGACCCGCCGCGTATACCGCATTGATCTGGGTCGTACAGCTTGGCGACATGCCATTGGCACATGCGTTGTTCAAGTTAACGTTATTCTGCGTCGATAACGTACTCAATGTGCTTTCGGTCGTACACGATTCGCTGCCTGATCCTGGGTCGCAGTCCGCTAACGCATTGTCATATTTCTGCTGGTCCGACAAAGAAACCACAGAAGCCGAAGGCGGAATATGATTCAACCAATTGTTCACCGTCTCGTTTTCAGCCGCAGTCAAACCGCCTTGAACGTTTGCGCCTGCGATCCCAGCCGCCAATCCCCCAACCGCCGCAGCGATTGCGGTCTCTACTATCGACGGCATGTTCCCGGTCGGGTCGATGACCTCGTTGGTTATCGTACTAGCGGCAGCGCCAATGGCCCCATATCCAACACCCGACACGCCCCGCGCTCCGCATCGCCCGCAACCTAGACGCGGTAAGGCCTCGCAAGCGATCAACGCATAGACGCGCTTCCATGAGGCGATTTTTGCCCCGACGCGGTTTTACAGCCCGACTCAGTTTTCCACCCGATGCCGCTTAAAGAACAATGGCACGCACGCGCGCCGATGTCGACACAGGACATTCGTGGTCCCCTGCTTCCTCGTTTGTGAGCTGGCTTCCGCCTAGTCGCCACACCAGCAATTTGGCGAATTGAGCGGCGGCAGGCCATACGCCTTCCGAGAGCGTTTGAGCGCTTCCAACAAAACGTCTACCGAGTGATCAAGCAAATTATTCATGCTACGCCACCGATTGCCCTCATCACCCCCTCTTACTTGGATTACCGATAGAGGAAATAAAAACACAAATTACAGCAAGCAATCCGATACCTATCGGCGCGAGAACTCCCGTCCAAGTCAGCACCCTGTCGATAAAAATTTTACAACCTATATGCCATCCGTTTGCTCTTACTACAGCTATAAACGGAAAGAGATATATTCCTGCAACCACAGTTAAAAAAATAGTTCGGTACTTATATCGCGATACCAGTCGTGCAATGATGGGACCGAATAGCCCGCTTAGGATTCCATGATATATGTCATTGTTCATTGAGTGCTCTGGTCACTGAGATTGATTTACAGCACCTTGGGCTGCCTTGCCCGCTGCCTGCCCAAGAGCAAGACCATTCACACGAATAACCGCTCCCGGCAACGTCAATATATTTGAGAAGCTATTGGGGATTCCCGCCAAATTGAACATCGAGGTGCTAAAAATATTGGTATATGCACCGACCGTCGAGGCCGCTGCGAGTCCGGCAAGCGAGAATTTTTGGTCAAAGCTGCTTGAGAAATTCGCGCCGGTACTAAGGTAGTTGTATGCTGCACCTGCACCGGCGGAGGCAGTATAAGTTACCCCCGATACGGCCGCACCCGTCGCTGCCGCAGTGGTTAGCGAGTAGCCTGCTTGGGCCGCTTGGTAAGCGGCGAATGCATCCTCTGCTCCAGCCAGCAATTGCGGACCATACGCACCAATAGCCGACCCACCTGTCAGCAACGCCGTAACACCCAAACCTGTCGCCGTGCTTTGTGCCGCCTGCCCATCAAACGAATTGTTATAGAGATTCTGATAAGAATCAGATGCACTTGGCACATTCGTTATCGTACCAGTAATCGCAGGGCCGCCAGCCGTTGAACTGGGATAACTTGCAGGCCCGCTCATAAAGGGTAGCGGATTTGCATACACGTAATATTGGCCATTGCCCAAGGGCTCGGTAGTCACAACATTCCCGCCGTTTTGGGCAGCAGCGATCTGTGCCTGGTGCAACAACAGGGGACAACAACAGGCGACGGACCACGATAAAAAACTCTGGGTTTGCAGATGCAAGCAATGGGGGTCAGGCCCAATGCTGTTCACTTAATAATTTTTAGCGTCCAATCATGCCGCTGATTAAGTGGTTCATGACCTTTGCGGGGAAGGTATTGTTTTGTGCGGCGCTTGATGACTCGGGGATTACTCCTTCCTCTGCGACTTTTGATGATACCGCTTGCTATGTCCGCGATCAGTTTCGACCACCACGCCTGAAACTGCTCAGGGGGGGATGGCGCCGCTGGCAGGAAGCTTGCGGCGCACGATGTTCAAGCTGTTCTTGAAGCTCAATATGTCTGCTGAACTACCGACACTGAGTGCGGCCTCCTGCATCATCTTTCGCGTTACGTGATGAGCCAGCAGCAAACCCCAGAACTCCTGCCGGACCAATTCCGGAGTCTTGCTACGCAAGATGACCTCAGAGCCTTTCAGCGTGGTTTTGATTTCTGCGAAGGTCGTCTCAATACTCCAGCGCGCGTGATACAACGCCGCCAATTCTTCGGCTGGAGCGTGCTCCGGGTCCAGTAGCGTGGTGATCAGTCGATACACCGGTTCCGCACTCGGCATGCCCGGCAATTCATAGTCAATTACACGGACCATGATCGGCGTAGGATCGCGGGGTTCCGGCATCGTCTTGAGCGTGACAGGTGACGGTTTGATACGCGACAGATAAGATCCATCCGCCAAGCGCTTCAGCTCCGGAAGGACCCGATTCTTGGGCACTCGCCATAACAGTTGGGCGCCCGTGCTGCGCGCCGCTTGCCACATCGGAAACCCGGCATACCCACGGTCAGCCAGGCACAACATGCCGGGTTTGAGATGCCGGAGGGTCTGATGGGCCAAACTCATCTCGGAGTCTTTATACCCGCCCAGCGACACACCAAACAGGGCGTGCGTGCCATGCTCCAACAGGCCGACAAAGCGAAGTTGTGGGTAACCTGTTTGCCCCTGTTGGGTTCCTGGAACGCCAAAGGCTTCACGGCAAACCTGCTCGTCGGCCACCTCCATGGTGGAGCCATCCAACGCGACCACGCGCCAATCTCGATAAAATGCACGCGGCGTTTGACGACCATCGCGTGCCAGCGGTTTTAAGACTTGCTCGGCCAGGTAGTGCATGACCTCTGGACCCAAGCGTGTCCGTGCGGCGCTGATGCCTGATTTGCCGACTTCTCGGCGAACTGCCGGCGCGCCGAGGAATTCCATGCCTTCTGTCACAACACGAAGGACTTCCTCCGTGTTGACGCCTCGGTAAAGAGAGAGTGCGACGACATACCAAGCGACCGCATGGGCCGGTAAATCCCGCTGCCGTTGACCGTGCCGGTCATGCGCGCTGAGCGCTTCATCAATCAACGAAAGCGGGACGAGCTGGGCTAATAAACCCATCGCCAAGTAATCGGAGAGGCGAACGTCTCCACCCAGGTGCGCGGCCTTACCTGCCATCCTTACCCCTCAAGCTAGATCAGTTGAAGTGCGTAAGTTTGCCAGATTTTTTCTAAGTGAACAGAATTTGGTGCGTCCCCTATTGTTGCTTCGATACGAACGAAGCCTTCGTTGATCAGAAAGTCAACTCGACGGCAAACATCGTCAGCGACAACTTTTCCCGCAGACATTACCCACCGACCGACAAGTTCGGCTTCCTGATGACTTGGATTAAAATATTTACTCATTTCCACTGAACAGACTAACGCACCTAACCATGCTCTGATCCATAGGGCAATATCCCGACAACCACCCCATCGCCAATGATCTTACCTTCCCACAACTGAACTGATTTCCCCACATATAACCGTGGTAAAACTAAGTCTCGGGTCAAAAATTTAATCGGGACCTCATACGTTCTCCCCAACTCGAATTTTCGCCCCGCAAGCAATAAGCGACAATCGAAGGCATCCCCATCAACCAATAGCGGGCAACCATAACGCTCTCCTTCGAGAACGGTTTGACGCCCTCCCTCTGCCGTTGTCCTTAAACGCACTTCCAACACGATGTCAGGTTGCATGATCATTTAGTCCCAGGGAGCGCCATACTACCGCTGACACTTGGCTTTAAGCCAGGCAGCAGTTCATTCGGAACTACATAGGCAGGAATGCCGCCGTCAACCGTTACCGGCGCTATACCGTTTAAAACACTACTCGGAATTTGCGTGGTGATCGTGGTATAGGCAGGATCACCAAACGCATTCACTGCTTGTTGCGCATAAGACGATGCCGCAGAAGATGAGGTCGTAAAATATTTACCCTCTGCTGAACCAAGGTTTTGCAATATTCCCGTATTTTGAATGTCGGTAAGCTCTGCCGGACCAACTGCCCGATAAAGAGTAGTCGTTTCTGAAGTGGCGCTACTCAAGACAGAACCCAGCCCAGCCGTTCCTACTATCGAAACAAGCCCCCCGAAATCCGGATCATCATAGGGCAGCATCAAGCCTTGCAGGAACGGCACATAATCCGACCCGCCAGGAACCGCGCCAGTAAATAAGTTAACACCACCTTCCACGATAGCCAGCGGCGTATTCACGAGCGCACGCCCCGTGTCTTCCACTGCGCTGGTCAACGTGCCGCAGTTATGCCCCGCAGCACACGTATTGTTCAACGTCTCGTTTTCAGCCGCCGTCGCCCCGGCAAGAGGATTCGCGCCCGCCAGGCCCGCCGCAGCGCCACCCAACAGCATCGTGGCCGCCGTAATCGCCGCCAACTGGCTCGGATCGATAATACCTTGCCCACCGGTTACCGCAGTAGCAATCGTGTTCGCCGTCGCAGCCGACACCGCCCCGCCAATGGCCCCTCCAGCACATCCGGTCCCTTCCGCCGCACTAGCAGCACAACCTAACAGACCATGTGCCGCGGCGTATGCAATCTCTCCGGCGGTACCCGTTCCAAAGTCGCCGTTGGTATTTGCTTGCCCAATCCCATAGGCGATATCCGCCGCCACATCATTCACCCCATCCGTCTTGAGGTTACTCAGGAAGCTGCCACCCTCAATCGCAGTCTGCAGCCCAGCCTGAATCGTCGCATCAGCCCCCACCGCCAACACTGTCTCAGGTAGCGAGCCCGCTACAGCACCCGCTTGAGGTACCAGTGCGCTACCCACGTTCTGCACCCCGGACAGACTCGCCAAGCTTGGGGCCGTTACGCCAGCTACCGGCGCATCGACATTAAAGCCGAGCGAGTCAGTACCGCTATCGAATGTAATGCCGTTGGTTAATCCCGCAGTCAAGCCCGCAACTACGCCATTCAGCAGGTCCGACTTCAAATCGACCTGGCCCGTCACGACCGCCTGTGACACCACACTTGCGGCGAAGGAACTTAGCGCCACCGACAATGCAGTATTCGCCAAGCCTCCAACCGCTAGAGTGCCGGCGGCAGTGGTACCGGCAGTCGCGACTGCCGCACCCGTCGCACCGGCCTGTGCCGCACCTATAGCCCCATCCATCGCCACGTCGGCCGAACAGCATTGGGTGCGTCCCCTATTGTTGCCGTCCCCTATTGTTGCAAACTATTCACGCCCACGTAGGCCTAATTTCCATCTCTCCATCTTTATTTATTTGTGCCGAAAGAAAAAAAGCCGCGAGGCTTTTATCGTCTTCATTTCTCGCTGAAAAATTCATAAGCATCGCTCTAACGTCCGGTTCGCATATTTTTGCTATTTTTTCAAAAATTCTATAAGGATCCAAACCAGCAATGACACAACTCTGATAAATCAGTGCAAGGGCAATTAATTCTTCTCGATAATCACCAACAAGATTCGCGGCTATTGCAAAATATGCCAAAGATGCCTCTATTCGCTCCTGACAAGACCATCGTTCGCCATTTTGACAAGCAAGTCGAGTTTGGTTGGGTAAATCCCAGTTAACCGAAAAATCCCAATTTTTTACAATCTCCTTTCGCGCCTCATCAGGCCCATCAAAATACAAGCGAATAAGTTCAATAAATGCGGCCGCTCTGTCGGCCATTTCCAATATTTTTTCAATAGTCATAGAATCAATCCTATTAGAACAGCATTGGGGACGGACCACGATAAAAACTCTGGGTTTGCAGATGCAAGCAATGGGGGTCAGGCTACGGTTAAACGACTCTCAGTCCCAATAAAAAGCCGGTCAGAGCAGCACCCCGCTGCCCAGCACATCCACCTTACGCGGGCGACCCGACTTACCCCTCGTGACACGCCGTCCAAGCGCCAGGCCCACCTGCTCCGCAAAACGAGCGTTCCCCAGAGCATAGTTGCTGCTGGTCGCATGGCGAATCGCATCGACCATGCCGGGGTCAAGTTCATTGCGAAATAGTTCGCGATAGGCAGCTTGGCGTGCCTCTGCGTCTTGGCCTAGAGCTTCATAAAGCGCGTGCGGCTGGAGCACACTGGAAGCCTCACCTTGCGCATTCGCACGATAACTAGACCAACGATACTCAGCCGGGTGCACCACCAGTCCCGCGCGTACCGGATTCAATTCGATGTAACGCTGGCACGCAAGCAAGTACCCTTCATCCTGCGTCAGGCAGGAGCGGTAGCGCCCATCCCATAGCGTGCCGCTTCGCTGGTACGTTCGATTAATATACTGGACGTAGCGCTGGCCCAGCGCCTTCATTAGCTTGCTTGGACCAGAGCCATTCGGTGATGAGATCAATAGATGGACGTGATTGGTCATCAACACGTAGGCATGCACCCGGCATTGGCTCGCGCCAGCATACTCATCCAGCCAGCATAGATAGGCGCGGTAGTCCTCATCGGCAAAGAAGCAGGCTTGCCGGTTGTTGCCGCGCTGGATCAGATGCACTGGAATATTGGGCAAAACAATGCGGGCGCGACGGGGCATGAGTGGGCTCTGGACAGTCCGAGAGCAACAAATCATAGCGGCGAATTCCCGTCAGATCTCCGTTTCCGGTTGGCTTAGACGATTGGGCGTATTTTACCGTGGTGCGTCCCCTATTGTTGCTGACGTTACATTTGGGTTGAAGATTTCAGGCTTTTGGGGAGGAAAATATCGATCCATTTGCATCGTTCATCCGTATCTCTATGCTAATTTCGCATGCTTTGATGGGCTGCGATTGGCTGCTGTGCAGCGCTGATTGCGAAACGGGGCGTGGTGCATGGCCGTGTAGCGGCGCTTGCGCAAATCATTGTCGTGACGGCTCTGGCGTGCCTGTATCTGTTTAAGTCAATCGGACACATGAGTTTACCGGTGGCAGCAAGGAACAGGTAACCAACCGCATCGGTTATCTGTGGTCCGTGCCTGTTGTTGGCGGTCCGTCTCCGATTACTATCCAACCGCCATATGGATTCAGCGCGCAATGCGGATCTAGAAGGAAATGCAACGCAGCGAAGACTTCCGCAGGGAAGTCGCCAAGAGGCTTTTTAACCAACCCGATGCAGTCACGCCCTGCGAGATTTAAACGGTACTTCGTCCGGCGGCGACAGAATCATGCTCGGCCGCAGAGAAAACAACCTGGCCGAAGTCTGGTCTGTCTCGTCTCACGCCAACCGGGTAACAACCGACACAGGCCTATTCGTGGTGCGTCCCCGGTTCATTCGAGGCAGTTTGAGTGTTTGCAACAGAACGTCTGCCGAGGAGATCAAGAGGTATTCTTGGTGCGTCCCGTATTGATCCTCGCAACATTGCCCTTATCTGCCAACCATCGGATAAATTCCAGTTTGCCCAAATAAATAAGATTCCGCCAAAACAAGAAATACACCAACAATAAAAGAGATAATAAAAAATATAAGATGGATTATTAATCTCGACCTCACTTTTCTCCCTTTCTCATTTAAAAAATCATTTGTCATAACATAGAAAGGATTCGTCGAGTTCGCATTTAACAAATAAATCCCTTCATTTCTCAAATCTGTCGATGATACTATTTTTCTGAAGTTAATCGAAAAAGACAAGACCGATAAAACCCCAGTCACCCAAAAAACACCGGCCAATGCGCAAATCATGGCGTAGCTCATTAATACGGCGACATCACCACCTCTGAATTTTCTAAAAAATATCCATGCCGTAATTATTGAGAATAAAGACGAAATGGCAGATCTAAGCCATATTGACCGATACAAAGTTGGCTCACTAAAAATCGATTTTATGTTTATCATTTTATTTTACACCCAACTCCAGTTATGATGCTAAATGTGCATGTCGTCGGCTTCGTAACTGAGAAGGTTGCTCCCGGCACAGTAGGCACTCCGCGAATACCAACATTATTACCCGCCCCAACCAACTGATTATTTCCGTCATAGACAAGCGATCCACCACCACCCACGCCACCAAAATCCAACCCAGCATTTATGCTTGTCGAAAGACCACGCAAGTTACTCGAAGGTCCCAAAGTAAAGCCATACGCCATGGAAAGGGATGGATCAAACCCATATGCTGTCCCACCAGAAACATAGAACCCAGCATCCAAAGATGACGTCCCTAATCCAGGATTAACATAGAACCCAAATCCCCCCGTCACTCCCCCGCCCAGTGACATAGTCCCATTGGGACCAACAGTGAAGGTCGGTGAACCGGTCGCGCTGTTTGCTCCTTGATTTTCCTCACTACTGATATTTTGAGCCTCTGCCGTTCCATTTGGCGGGATCAATCCCCCAAAATGCGCCACTTGATTGTTCAACGCTTCATTTTCAGCAGCCGTCAAGCCGCCCTGCGCGTTAGCCCCGGCCAGCCCTGCAGCCACCCCACCCGCCAATGACGCTATTGCCGTTGCGATCGCCACTTGCCCGGTCGTTAAGGGTGCCTGAGTAGGGTCCATCGCGCTCAACACCTGCCCCGTCAACAACGCACTCGTCGCTCCCCCAATGGCCCCACCCGCACATCCCGTCCCTTCCGCCGCGCTCGCCGCGCAACCCAATGCCGCATGCGCAATGATGTAACCGGGCGATCCAGCCGCGAATACCGAGGTGGAATCCTCACTAGCATTACCAATCGCGCCCGCCGCGTCCGCGGCCGCCTCCGTCACCCCCGCCGCTTCCAGGTTACCGAGGAAACTGCCACCCTCAATCGCAGTCTGCACCCCCGCAGTAATCGTAGCGTCTGCCAACGCCGCCTCGGCTAGCGTCGTACCGCTTACTGACGTTGCCTGACCGGCGACTGGAACCAGGAAATTACCCACCGATGACGAACTCGCCAATGTCGCAAGGCTATAAGTTCCGCTATCGGCAGCAATGGGTGCAGTAGTCACACCAAAGCCGCTTGTAGCGTTATAGGTAATGCCGTTGGTGAGCCCGGCGGTCAAGCCCGCTATCGCACCTGATTCCAGCAAATCCCCCAAGCTTAGCGTACCTGTCGTAGCCACCTGACTGACGGCACTGCCCGCCATCCCCGCAATTGCTGCCGATAGTGCAACATTGCCCAAACCCGCAGTGGTGCCAGCTGCCACCGACCCCGCCGCAAAGGTTCCACCTCCAGCGCCCAATGTACTGCCAATAGCAGCACTCGCAGCACCGGCAGTGATGATGGTCAGGGCCACCACCACCACCAGCATGGCCAGATCCTCACCCGAGAAATTCCCGCCATCTTTACTAAAACTCGTATTCAGATTGTTGGCGACTGTGCTCTGCGTGAAGCTGCTGCCTAGCTGCGCTTGCAAACTGTTAATCAGTTGTTGGCTACCTGTCGCGCTGACGGTTCCATCGCTGTTTAGCTCCTGCAGTGCACCGCCAATCTGATTCACGGTCTGCACGTTCAAGGTCATATTTGCGGCGCTCATAAAGCCGCCCGGCTGCACCACTGTGCCGGTTGTCTCTTGATAACCTACGTCCGGAATGTAATTCCAGATCTGCCCAACGTTGGTTTGGTTTTGCTGATTGGTCAGGGTCGGCGTAGTCACCGTCAGCGTGTCGCTGGCCGTAACGGTGCCGGTATTCAATATGCTGCCGCTGAAGTTAAGCGTGACGTTGGTGCCGCTGATCGTGCCCCCCGCTGCCTCGGCACCATAGTTCGGTGGCAAATAGACCTGCGGCATCAGTGCCGTGACGGTCGGACAAGTCGAACTGCCGGTTGCCGTGCAACTCGGATCGGGCACGGTCTGCTCCACGTACCAGAGCATTGGCTGAGTCAGCTGATTAATTTGCGTCTGAGTCAGCGCCGTGCCGAGTTGTATGTTGTTGGCGGTCGCGTAGTTCAGCGCATTCTGGTAGAGCTGGACCTTGTCCTGGTCGGCCACCGACAAGCCGCTTTGCGGATTACAGGTGGGGCAATTCACAAAACTCGCCTGACCGGTTTGCGCCAAGGCCGCTTGCTGCAATACCAGATCTTCTTCTTGTGGGTTGTAGTAGAACAGATCAGAGCTTGGCTGCAAGTTGGCGGGCAGATTCGCCAGCAGGGTCGCCGGGCCGATGTTGTCGGCTGAGGTCACCCCTGCGGTATTCACCACATAGGTCACCACGCCGGGAGTCGGTGCCACGGTGGACGTATTGATCAGGTTAGGAATCGCCTGACTCATACCCGGACCGGCGCCAGGCGCCAGGCTGATGACCTGGGCTGGTGCGGCGACTTGTGGCGTATACACATTCGTGCCGGTAATGCCGTTCACCAAGCTGTGCCCCGACAACGTGACTTGCGTGCCGAGTATGTTGCCGACGTTCTGGATTTGTCCGCCCGAGCTGACACTCAGGTTAGGCGCTTGAATCGTCGCGGCAATGTTGCCGATCGGGGTTGGCGGATCTATTGCGCCCCCCGTATTGGTGTAAGCGCTGCCGTAGATCGAGGTGCATTGAGCCGGGGTACCGCAGGCCCAGATGTTGTGATCCTGGTCGCTGCTGAAAATACTGGTTTGCTGCACCCAGAACGAATGCCAGTAAGCGTTGAGCGTCTGTTCACTATTGACGATCGGGCCGGTCACGTTCAGTGTTGCACTTTGACCGGCGGAGATCAGGCTGCCAATATTTGTCAGGCTGCCGGCATTGATGGTCAGACCATTGCCGGCGCTGATGTTGGAGGAATTAGCGGACTGTTGCTCAACATAGCCCTCGCAGTAGCCCGACTTGTAACCCTCCGCCGTCATGCAGCCGCTATATGCCACTTCCGTGCCGTAATCTTGATGCAGTAATACCGGTGGTGGCAGGGTATTAGTTATTGCTCCAGAAACGTTCAAAACGATGTTATTTCCTGCGACGATATTGCCTGAAGTGTTTGTCAGGCTATTGGCAGGCGTGGTCGAACTAGCGGTGGTGCCAACACCGCCGATATACAAGTTGTTACCGGCGATAATGTTGCCGTAGGTATTGGTGATGTTGCCTGCGGCGATAACCAAGTCGTTACCGGCAGAAATGGTGGCATTGTCTTGCTGATAGCTAAAGGTCGAGGAGGTCGGATTTTCGCCGACATACTCTATCCCCAATAAACACTCGTCCTCAGGTACGCCCGGCGGACAACCTTTTTGAGTAGTCGTTTGCGAGGTGTAAGTACCTTGATTGGTCAGACTCGAGGCAGTGATAGAAATATTTTGCCCTGCATAGATGGTTCCTCCATTCGTCAGATTTCCACCTGATATGGTTAGATTTCCGGTCGCAGAAATAAGACCGGTCGGACTCGATGTCGTGACCGATGAAATACTCACTGGCGCGGTTTCGGGTGCAAATGTGAAATATGCTTCTGGACCAGAAATCACGGTGTTATCGATACAACTACTAATTACCACTCCTGCTTGCGAACATGAAGACAAGTAATTTGGGACTGCTGCTTCCACCTCGGTGATACTTTGAAGCTTGCTCAAAAATGCATTTAACTGAGTTTGGTCTTCCGTAAACGTGGTCGAACTAATTATGCTGGGTGCGACAGAACCGTTGTTAAGGGACTGAACATTTAGGGCAAGGTTGCCTCCGGCAGAAATCGCGCCACCCAAATTAGATAAAGAATTGGCGGTTAGACTTACGTTGCCTCCGGCAGAAATAACGCCCGCGACCCCAGCCTGCTCGGAGGTTACGGTCTCGTAGACCGTTGGCAAGGTCAGTGTAAAGGTGGAGACACCAGCCGAATTACTGCCCGTATCGAGTGCCCAAATAGGGGCGCTGTCAGCTTGATTCGAATTCATTATGGTGAAGCTGACAGTGCCGCTCTGTGCGATGGGGGATGACGGTGCCAGCACGCAATCAGTAAAACATGAGTTTGAAGCGTCAGCTTCGGTCGCGGGCGTCACAACAGTACTGCTCGATGCTCCAGTTGGGGACAACAAATTACCCAAAGTTCCAGGAATTGTAGCGGTGAAGTCCGTTTCGGAGACCCCACTACTAGGATCCCCAACCATGGCTTCATATTCCCAATTCTCGGTACCGATTACCGTCGCCCACAAGAAAGCCGGATCAACGACCGCCGTTGTCGTAGAAGTGTATCCCGACGGCGCCGTCTGATTATTCTCAACCGTATTCGCCGAAATCGTCAGGTTATTCCCCGCCTGTATCGTGCCCCCCGTATTCTGCAAATCACCTGTAAGCAGCAGCGACATATTGCCCTGCGCTTGCGTCGACGCCCCTTGGTTATCGTAGTTCGATCCAGTGAAATTCAAGTTGCCGGCGGACTCGATATTGCCGCGGTTAACCACGCTACCGTTCAGGGTCAAGGTCGTGCCGCTATATAACAGCGCACCCGTGCCATTAACGATGTTACCGGTCAGGGTAGCCGCGCCCCCGGCTCCGATCGAGCCGGTATTCGATAATTGCCCGTTGGTGGATATATTGAGGGCGCCACTGACGTTTAACGTGCCGGCATTGGAGAACCCATTGGTGGCATTAATGGTGACGGTGTTGGCTTGCGGGCTCCAATTACTGGCCAGACCCACGCTGGAAGCATCGATTGTCAGCAATCCGCCCGCACCCAGGGTCCCCATGCTGGCGGCCGAAGGGTCCACCGCCATGTTCGGCAAGTTCAGCGTCAGGTTGCCTTGCGCCATGATCTGGCCGCCGGTACTGACAAGCGAGCCCGTACCGCCCGTCACCGACAAAGACAAGTTTGCGGTATCGGCGGTAGGTGTGGTGATATCGCCGGCGAACAACAAACCATTGGTGTTGTTGAGCGAATTAGCGCTGACGGTCAAGCCGTTCACGCCCATGGCCGAGCCGTCGTTGACAAAGGCGTTGCTGACCGCAATGGTGGTGGTCAAGCCGTCGATGGTGCCGGCGTTGCTGAGATTGGTGGCGGTGATCGAGGTATTGCCGATCGAGGTCAACGAAGCACCTGCGGCATTGGTCACGCCAGTGGCGTTTACCGTCAGGTTCTCCCCGGAAAGCACCGAACCGTTGTTCTGCACGGCAGCGCCATTACCGATGATAGCCGTGCCCGCCACCAAGGTTTGACCGGACAAGGTGACTTGGTTAGGCGCGGTTGCGCTCAAATTGCCACCAATCAACAAACCGCCGGTGCTGACGTTGTAGCCCGAAATCTGGGCATTGCCGGTAATGTTCAGTTGTGCGGTTGAAGAGTCGAAGTTGCCGGTGGCAGCACCCGATGCGGTCGCGGTGAATGCTTGTTCACCCGTCAAGGTGCCGCCCAAGGTAATGCTGTTTGCGGAGAGTGTGGTATTACCGGCAATTTGGTTGGTGCCGGTCAAGCTCAGTGCCTGTCCTGCGATCAGAGTGGCGTCGGCATTCGACACGACGCCCGCAGCGTTCAAATTACCGTTGGTGGCTGTCAAGGCTACGGTGCCCACGGCGTTCACGCCGGACATGGCCGAGAGGTTCTGTGCGGCACTGGCTTGCAAGGTCCCGCCGGTAGTCAGCAGGCCGTCGAGCGTCAAACTGCCTTGCGTCGACTGCAAGTTGACGTTGCCCAGGGCCGTAATCGCACCAAACTCAAGGTCGCCGCCTGCGGTCGCGCTGAATGCGCCCGCGGTTTGGATCGACGGTGGATCGATGCTTTTACCGGCGGTAATCGTCAGGTCGTCTTGATAGGCTAAAGCCCCGCCGCCGTTAACGTTGCCGGTTGCCGCGAAAGTGCCGGTGCCCAAACCGGCCAGGGTGCCGGTTACCGTGATGTCGCCGCCGGCGGTAACGTTGGTATTCCCATTCACCAACGCCCCATTGATCGACGTCGCCCCACCCGACACCGTCGTCAAATTCCCCTGCGTAGTGATGGTGTCGGCACTCGTCAAAGCGCCGCTAGTCGCCGTCAATTGCACATCGCCATTGGCGGCCAAGGTGCTGCCCAAACCGAGGTTGCGCCCCGCCGTCAAATCGGCGGTGGTGGTGACGCTCATCGCCCCGAGCACCGCGATATCGCGTGCGGCCTGGATCGTGGTGGTGCTGCCCGAATAGGTCTGGCCGGTGACGATGATATCGCCGCCCGTGCCGCCGGTACCGTTGGCTTGCAAGCTCAAGGCTCCGCCGCTGACGGCTGACCCCAATCCCATGCTGATACCGGCCACGGCATTCACCGCGGCGCTGGTATTCAGGCTGCCGGTCAAGGTTAGGCTGCCGCCTGTGGGCAGGGTCCAACTTTGACCTGCGACAACGCCGCCGGCAACCAGGTTGCCATTGGTGGTGAGATTGACATTGTTGGCGGCGATCAAGCCGCCGTCCAATTCCATATCCGAGGTCGAATTCAGCGTGGCGTTGCCGCCCGCCAAGGTCACTCCGGAAAACGTCAACGTACTGGCGGCGGTGGCACTGAGGTTGTCTTGCGACGTTACGTCGGCGCCGGTCATTTGTCCGGTGGTGGCGGTGAGTACCGCGTCGCCCACGCTGTTGAGGTCGCCCGTCATCAGCAAGTTGCGCTGAGCGGTCAAGGTGGCCGTGGTGCCGGCGGTAAGCGTGCCGGAACTGACGATGTCACGTGCTGCTTGCAGCGTTAGCGCGCTGAATGCGCTGGCGGCGCCGCCGAGCGTGATGTCGCCTTGTCCGGCATTACCGTTGGCGACGATGGAAACACCTCCGGCAGTGGCAATCACGCTGCCCAGACCGGCATTGTTGCCGCCCGTCACTTGGACGGAGGTGCCTTGCAGCGAACCGGTCAGTGCCAGGTTGCCGCCGGCGTTCAAGGTGGCGGTACCGCCAAACGCGATCGCGCCGGCACCCGTGATATCGGTAGCGGCTGTCAAACTGCCGTTACCTTGGCTGGTCAAGGCTGCCGTGACGGCGATGCTTTGGCCGGCACTCAAAGTGGTATTGCCATTGACGGTGGTTGCACCGCCGATATTGACGGCTTGCCCGGCCGTGGCCAGCAAATTGCCGTTGGTCAGCAACGGTGCGCTGGTGCTGACCGAGCCTTGGACGGCGTCGAGTGTGATGTCGCTTTGTACTTGCGTGTTGCCGCTGATGCTTACGTTGCGCTGGCCGGTCACGGTCAGGGTCGAACCGTCGGTCAGTGCGCCGCTGACAATAGCGTCGCGGGCCGCTTGCACGGTGACAATACCGGGTGCGCTGATGGTGCCGGTCAGGGATGCATCGCCGGCACCGGCGTTGCCATTGGCGGTCAGCGCCAGGGTTGTCTCGGTAATAACATTATTCAAAGCGGCATTGTTGCCGCCCGTGGCTTGTATTTGGTTCGCTTGCAGCGATCCAGTCAGTGCCAGATTGCCGCCGGCACTCAGCGTGGCGGTCTGTGTAAACGATTGCGTACCGGCTCCGGTGATATCACCGGTGGCATTGAGCGTACCGTTGGTCAAACCGATCAAGGTCCCATTCAACGCCATATCGCTACCTGCCGTCAGGCTCACGCCATTCACCGCGCTGGTGGTACTGCCCAGCCCCAGGTTCAACGCCAGGCCACTGACCGCAGTCAACGCGCCGCCGCTATTGAGACCGCCGGTTGAGGTCAGATTGCCACTCACTGCGTTGACCGACATGTCGCCGATCGATTCAACTGAGCCGCCGACCGCGATATTGCGTTGCGCTTGCAGCGTCACTTGCGCCGCTCCCGCCACTTGCCCGCTCACGGAAATATCGCGGGCTGCGGTCAAGTTAGTGACGGCACCGGTGTTGAATACCCCCGTCACGCTCAGATCCTGCCCGCTGCTCAAGGTAGCCACACCGTTGGCCAGCGACTGGCCCGAGAGGGTCAGGTCTTGTCCGGCATTGAGGTTGAAGGTGCCGTTGTTTTGCAATACGCCGGTACTGTTTGCCGTGCCGGTGCTGACCACATTGTTCAAGCTCAGGTTGCTGCCCGCGCTGGCGTTCAGGGTGCTGGCTTGAAACGAGCCGGTCAGGGCAATATTGCCGTTGGCATTGAGTACGGCGTCTTGGGTAAAAGCGGTGCTGCCCGAACCGTCGAGGTCCGTGCCCGCGGTCAGCGCACCGCTGCCGGAGCCGGCCAGATTGCCGTTCAGGGTCAAGCTTTGGCCGGCGGTCAAGGTGGTGTTGAGCGCTACGGTGGTGAGCGAACCCAGGCTAAGGTTCTGTCCTGCGCCGGCAATCAGTTGGCCGCCTGCGGTGAGGTAACCGGCATTGGCGGCCGTGCCGGCCGTGGTAGTCAACGACCCGTTCACCGCGCTCAAATTCATCTCGCCGACGGATTGCACGGAGCCGGTGATGTTAACGTTACCTTGGCTGGTGAGGTTGACGGTATTACCCGCCAACACACCGCTAATGGCGGTGTCGCCACTCGCGTTCAAGGTAGCGGCACCAAGTGCAGTGGCGGTGCCGTTCAAGGTCAAGTCCCCACCGTTGGCTTGCGCCGTCAGCGTGGTGGCGGCTTGCACATTGCCTAGTGTGACGTTTTGTCCGGCGACGGCATTGATGCTGGTGCCGCTACCCACGGCGCCGCTGGCGGTCAAACTTCCGCTGGTAGCGCTCAAGCTCATATCGGAAGCCGACTGCGTGGTGCCCGTCAGATTCAGATTACCTTGTCCCGTGATTGCCACGGTGGTGCCGCCGGCAAGGCTGCCGCTGAGGTTCACGTCGCGTGCGGCTTGTACGGTGACGGCACCGGTCGAATTGACCGTGCCGGTCAGGCTCACATCACCTTGGCCACCGCTGCCGTTGGCTTGAATCGCCAAAGTCGAAGCCGATTGCACGTCGTTCAGGCTGGCATTGTTACCCGCCGTGACCTGCACGGCATTGCCTTGCAACGATCCGGTAAGGGTCGTGTCCGAACCCGAGCTTACGCTGGCGTTTAGTCCGAACGCAGTCGACCCCGCACCGCTAATGGTGGTGCCCGCGGTCACAGTGCCATTGCCCTGGCCCACCAGCGTGCCGCTCAAGCTAATGCCTTGGGCGGCGTTGAGCGTGGTGTTGCCCAGTACGGTGGTGTCGGGCGAGCCGAGATTGATCGACTGGCCCGCATTAATGTTCAGGTCGGCGCCACTATTGATAGTGCCGCTGGTGGTCAAACTGCCGTTGGTATTATTCAGGGTTAAAGTCCCGACCGATTCCACGACACCGCTGAGCAGCGTGTCGTTGGCCGACGCCATGCCCAGTGTTCCGCCCGTCAGCAGCACGCCGCTTACGGTGGTATCGCGCTGGCCCTGGAACGACATATTGCCTTGTGCGGTGACCAAGCCATTTACCGCGATGTCGCCTTGGCCTGCTGCGCCATTGGCCTGCACACCCAGGGTCGCATTGGCCTGGATATTGTTCAGCGTGGCACTATTGCCTGCTGTAATTTGCACGCCATTGGCTTGCAAGGAGCCGGTCAAATTAATATTGCCGCCCGAGATCAGCGTGGCATTTTGTACAAAACCGCTGCTATTGCTGGCGTCGATATCTCCACCGGCGTCGATCAATGCGCTACCTAATCCGGCCAAGGCGCCGGCGAGGGTAATATTTTGTGCGCTGGAAAAATTCGTGTTGCCGATCGCGGTGGTCTGACCGTTCAACGTAATACCTTGCGCCGCGTTAATCCCCAGGTCTGCGCCGCTGCTCACCGTCGCATTGGCAATCAAGGTGCCGGTGGTCGCGGTCAATGACATATCCGCAAACGAATCGACTTCGCCGTTCAGCAATTGATTGCGTTGCGCCGTCAGCGTCACGGTATTGCCGCCCATCAGGCTGCCTGCGGTATTGATGGTGATATCGCGTGCGGCCTGCAGGGTCGAATTGCCTAATACGCTGACCGTGCCGTTCAGCGTGATGTCGCCCTGGCCGGCATTACCTTGAGTTTGAATTCCCAAGGTCGAGGTCGCTTGCAGGTTGTTTACCGTCGCGTCGTTACCCGCCGTGATTTGCACCGTGGTGCCCGCCAGGTTACCGTTCAGGTTGACGTCGTGCGCAGCGGTCAAGGCGACCGCGCCCCCGACCTGCGCCTGGGTCAAGGTTAGATCGTTACCGGCATTGGCTTGCAAACTACCGGCGGTGATCGGTCCGCTCAAGGTCAAGTCACTGAGCGCGTTCAAGGTGGCGTTGTTGCCGAACGACAGCGATCCCGCGCCGACCAGATTGGTGCCCGCGTTAAGTGTGCCGTTGCCCATGGCAATCAACGTGCCGGACAGATTGATCTGCTGCGCGATATTCAGCGTGGTATCGGTGCCCGACTGCTGGGTGCCGTTCAGATAAAAATTGCCCTGCGCCGCCGCGGTGAGGGTGGTGCCCGTGGCAAGCGACCCATTGACTTGAATATCGCGTCCCGCCGTCAGGTTTGCCGTGCCGCTGAGCAAACTGCCGCTGCTCGCCAGAATCAGGTCGCGCGCGGCCTGAACCGTCACGGCGTCCGTGGTGGTGGTTGCACCATTCAAGGTCACATCGCCGGTGCCGTCATTACCTTGGGCAATCAGCGACAAGTTGCCGCCGTTCTGTAAGGTGGCGGTGGTCACACTGTCGCCGGCGTTAAGCGCGACGTTGCCATTGGCCTGCACATTCGCCAGATTGATATTGCCGCCTGCCGTTACCGACAAATCCTGACCCGATTGCAGCGTGCCGCTGGATGTGACATCGCCATTGGCATTGATGGTGTAGCCGCCGACCCCCAGATGGTTGCCGGTCAGCGTGGTATTGCCCGCGCTTTGCAACGAGGCTTGCAACTGCGCCGCACTCCCCGCCACCGACAAATCCCCATTCGACGACAATTGCAAATTGCCGGTATTGGCGGTCATGGTGGCATCCAAGCGCACTCCCATACCCGCCGCGCTGCCTATCATCTGAATCTCGCCGGCCGTGACGGCACCGTAAGCGGTGGCGTCAATCGCATAGGTACTCGGCGCGCCGTTGGCCGCCACCGCTGCGGCGGTGTTCGCGCTGCCGTTGCCGGTGGTGCCGTAGGTGGTGCCGCCGCTGGCATCGACCGCGTTAGGTGTGACCAGTTGATCGCCGGCGATCACATTGATTTTATTGCCTGCGTAAAGCGGCGCGTTGATGCCGATGGTTTCCGCGATCAGGTCGATGGTGCCGACGGTGCCGTCGATGCCGACGCCGGGACCATTGGTGCCGGCGTTGCCTTCGATCTGGATATGGCCGCCGGTGACGTTATAGGCCACCGCTTGGGCGCTGTCGAAACTGGTGGCGCTGCCGCCTACCTGGGTCAGGAATTGCGGCACGCCGGTGGTCAGGGTGACGCCGAGGGTATTGGTAAACGCCGTGCCCTGCGTGGCAATCCCGTTGGGGTTGGCGATGATCACCGTAGCCGGTGCGCCGAACACTTCCAACGGGCCGTTCAAGGCGCTGGCAAAGGCGCTACCGGTGGAGGTCACCTGATTGATAATCACGCTGGCGCTGCGCGATGTCAGATTCGGGTTTGCCGTCACCTGGCCGCCCGTCAGCGAGGTGCCGCTAAGCATGCTGTTGTTCAAGATCAAACCGATCGGGTCGATGTTGAAGCTCTGATAGTTGTTCAGCGAAATCCCCGCCGCATTGGGCGCGGTGATGTTGACGACGGGCACGCCACCGTTGGCGCCGCTGCTCTGGGTGATGGCCGGGCGGAAGGTGATCGGGGCATTCGGGTCCGAGATCGGCGCGGCTTGCGCTTGCGCGATGCCCAGGCGGAAACTCAAGGGCAAGGTGCGGATTGCCATCCAATCATTGAGCGCATTCCAATTGAAGGCACCGGCGCTGAGCACCCCGGCGGCTTCGTCGGCCTGCTGCAAGGTCACGGTCAACGGACTGAGCCACATCAGCACCGCCAGTACGCAGACCATCGCCCGCTGCCACAACGCAGGACGTCGCTGAGCGGCGTTGCCCCAGCGGGTATGACGCAGCAATTCGGCGCGATTGATATCGCGCGCAAATTCTGCCTGGTTCAGGTGTTGAAGCTGCTTCAGGTGGTCGAGGTGACGAAGTCCGCGCTGCATATTTTTAGTCTTGGTATTCGAGCTTGAAACTGGGGTGGTGCCGGGCGAGCGATGTGTGTCTCTCTCGCCCGGCTTGCCGTTGTGTGACGGCGTGCTGCTGTTTATTTTTCTGCGTACTGCCGTTTTACTCTTGGATATGCGCGTTTTTCATCAGGTCGATCACCACCTGAGTCGTCGCTTTCTCCACGGCCACTTGCTGCAACTGGCGGCGCAGGACTTCCTTGATCGTATCGAGTTGCGGGATTTGGGTCGGACGCTTTTGTTCGAGGCGCAGCAGGTAATACTTGCCGTCGACCACGATCGGCGCAGCCGATACGCCGCCTTCCGGCAACTTGGTCAAGGCGTCGGCCACCGGCAGCGGCCAGTTCTGGGTATGGCCTTCTTGCAGCGGCAGCTTGAATGAAATCCAGTTCAAGGCGCCGCCTTGCGCCGCGCTCGGGCCTTTGCTGTATTGCTTGGCCAACTGGGCGAAGTCGCCGCCCTTCTTGATCTGGTTCAGCACTTTTTGTGCGCTGTCCGCGTCGTCCAGGATGATCACGCTGGGGCGGAATTCGTTGTCGCCCAGGGTGGCGACGATGGCGTCGTATTGCGCCTTGATCTGCTCATCGGTCACGGCTGCCGGTTTGACGTTGTCGCGCAAATACGCCTGGGTCATGGCGAGGGTTTTCGCTTGCTCGACTGCCGCTTGCACGTCAGCATGGGTGTCGTAATGGGCTTTCTGCGCGACCTGGCGAAACAATTCGCGAGCGATTAATTGGTTTTTCAGATTGGCGCGCAGTTGCGGCGTATCGGCCGTGCCGCTGGCCCGTACCGCTTGGTCCAACTGATCTTGCGTGATGGTGACATCGTTGACTTTGGCTACCACCCCGGCGGGCAGCGGTGCCGACGCGGCGCTGGGCGCGGCGGCCGCAGCCTTGGATGAGCTCGACGGAGTTGCGGCATGGGCCACGCTAAAACCGGTGCTCAGTACGGTGAGCAAGACCATGCTGACAGTGCGTAATAAGAGCGGGGAAGTTTTTAGATGCGTCGAGGTAAATTTCATATGAACTCCGGTTATTCAGACCAGTTGAGAGTGGCGAGCAGGACTGTGGCTTTGCGCCCCAATGCCGCCGGTTGCATCAGCGCCTGCCCAAGCAGCAGTTCGCTGGAAATCGATTGATGGCCGTAGCGCCATTGCGCCCGCGCCCCGGCTCCCGCGCCCGCGAGTGTCGGCCAGCCGCCCTGGGCGACCAGATGGGCTTTGCCGCCGTCGAGAAACAGGTACGGCTCGTAGTGACCGCTATGCCACTGCGGGGTGTTGCTCCAGATATATTCGTTGCGCACATAAAAACCGCTGTCGCCGGTAATGCCGCCCTCGGTAAAACCGCGCACCGAATCCATCCCGCCCAGGTAAATTTGCTCATTGCCGAACAGGGCGACGTGGCTCCATTGCGCACTCAGCGAGCCGTGATAGGCAAAATCCAGGGTGCCGATTTTGCCGCCCGGCAATTGCCAGGTGCTCGATGCATCGTATTTGGTGAATTGGCTGTGGGCGTCGGTTTCGTCGATACCCGCGGCATCGCGACTGGCGCTTAACCACGGCAGGCCGCGCGAAACGCCGGCGTCGAAGGTGATCGCCGCCGGGCCGCCCGGTTCGGTGAAGTGATGCAAACCGCTTAAGCCGAGGCGCAGCACGCTGAGGTTTTGCGGATCGAGTTCGATGTCGTTGACATCGCGATAGCTGCGTAAGGTGGTGAAGGTGGTGTCGAGGCTCAGATGCCCAGTTTGCGAGCGCAGCAGCATGTCGTTCCAGCCCAGGATCTGGCTGAAGGTCTGGCCGATCAACAAGGCGCTCTGGCCGATGGTCTGCTCGTACTCGGACATCGACAGGGTATAACTGAAGGTCTGATAGCCGTAAGGCACCGCGGCGGAAAACACCAAGGCGTTGCTGTCTTGCGTGCCCACGTAATTCAGCGACAGCGATTCTTGCAAGCCGATGACGTTATCCGCTTCGACATCGGCGCGATAACGCAATTTGCCGGTCGACGAGCTGCCGTAGTTATCCATGCCCAGGTCGTACGCCAGACGATTTCCCGCCGGATTGCTAATGGCCACCACCGAATCCCCCGGCGACTGGCCCGGCAAAATCTGGATTTGCGCCTGGTTACGCCGCAAGCGGTTGATCTGCTCGACGCCTTGCTCCAGATCGGGCAATTGCAATACCGCTCCCGGACTGTCCGGAAAAGCCCACGCCGTGCCGGCATCGGTGATCAGGCCGCCGCCCTGGGTGTCGAACATTGTCCAATTGGCGGGAAGCGGGCGCAGCGGCTTACCGTTCAGTTGATAACCCTCGATGCGGCCGGGCACGATGTTGATCGCAAGCGTGCCTGAACTCAGGTTTTGCTGGCCCAGATACGCACGCGTGGTGATATAGCCTTGCGCGATAAAGGCTTCGGTCAAACGGCGCAGCAATAAGCCGATACGGTTGCGGCCCAGCTTCTTGCCGATAAAAGGTTGGCTGACCTGATCGAGTTGTCGCGCGGACAAGACAGTCTGGCCGATAAATTTGATGTGTTCGATGAGGAAAGTCGGTTCGCTATCGGGCAGGCTCTCGACGTCGGCGCCCCGCGCCAGATTCGGCACCGCTTCAACCTGCGGCACCTCAATTTGCGCCGGGGCTTGCTGCAACTTCTGTTGCAACTGCTGATTGTTCTGTTCCTGCAGCAGCCGCTGCGCCGGGTCTTGTTCCTGGCGCGGCGGAATCGGCGGCGGTCCGGGCGGCGGTCCGGGCGGAGGTCCGCCAGGCGGAACTTGCGCCGACGCGGCGTGCAGCAGGCCGCCGCTCAGCAGCACAAGCACAAACAGGCGTGCCCCTATGCCACGCAGCGAGTGCTTGCGTAAGACAATGTGGGGTTCCTCATTGAACCGATGCAGGATAACTGACGCCATGTTCAAATTCTCATAGCCCCAGCCAGGACACCAGTCCCAAATGATTGCCGATGGTCACCGGCGCATGGAATGGCGCTTGAGTAGTAACGATATGACCCGATGCGTTGACCCCGCCGGTGCCGGCGACAAACTCGCCGCCGTCTATCTGCCCATCGCCGATCAGCGTGACGCCGCCGCCGGCTTGAAACAAACCGCCGGTGTCATTGGCATAAATCGCCGCCCAGTCATTGCCGAAAAACGCTTTCATGCCCTGGTCGCGGTTATAGGCGGTGTAGTCCAGCACACCTTGGGCGATGGTCAGCGGCGCGGTGACGGTCAGGTTGCCGATTGCCAGCACGTTGCCGCCGATATTTTCGGCCACGGTACCGGCGACAAGATGAACATCGTTGCCCGCTTGAATCTGGCCGCCAAAAGTCTGGATGTCACTCGCGGCATGCGCTGAGCAAAAGATAAAACACGATTGTGTGTAACTCATCTGACCGGTGAAATACGCCTGGTTGATCAAGGCTTGCTGCGCGGTAATGTCGACATCGCCGTTGGTCGATTGGATCACACCACCCAGGTTGTTGACGTTGCGCGCGTTGATCACCACGCTGCCGTTGCTCGCGGTGGTGCCGGTACCCGTGCCGGCGGTGATATAGGCAAGCTGATCCGGGTCCGGCAGACTGCCGTAGTCCACCGAGTAACTGTCGTCATGGCGCGAAAACACCAGAAAACGCCAGACCTGGCCTGCCGTGCTGACCAACTGCCCATTATTCGCGCCGGTTTGGTCGTCGATGATGTTGTTCAGGTCGCCCTGGGCGTTGATCAGCACCTGATTATTGGAAAGAATCCGCGCGTTGTGGTTGGTGATGTCGCCGCCCGCCGTCAACGACACGTCATCGGCCTGACCAAACAAAATCCCGAGATTGTTGCCGAGCGACGACTGATTCAGGATATTGCCCTGGGCGTTCAAGGTCACCGCACCCAGCGACTGGCTATTGCCTGCGATCCGGGTAGCGCCCTGAACCAGGCTGCTGATGTTGTCGATATCGGCACTGCTGATCAGCACCACGCCGCTATTGGCCGAAGCGATGGTGGAGCCGGTCGCGCCGAGGTTCTCCAGGGTCAGGCCGGCGCTGTTCGAGACGATGCCGGTGGCGGCAATCATGCTGCTGCCGGAAAACGTGATCGCGCCGCCTGCGGCCAGGGACGCCGAAGCGTTGTTCGCATTTAACTGGCTGCTCTGGAACAACAGGGCGCCGGTGGTGCTGAGGCTGATATTTTGTGCCGCCGTGACGGTGGTGCCGATCATCTGGACGTTGCCGTTGGCGTTGAGGCTGAAGTCGCCGCCGCTGGCATTCATCGGGCCCGCGTCATGCACGCCCGCGCCCTGGTCGGTCACAATCAGTTGAATCCGGCCGGCGGTCAGGCTGCCGGCGCTGCTGACATCGATCGCCACGGCGTTCGAGCTGGCCTGACCTGGGGCATAACTGATCCAGTCGTCGCTGTTGTCGCCCGGTGAAAACAAGGTATTGATGGTGGCGGTGCTGCTGCCGGCGACGATCCGCACGCCGTTGTTGCTTTGGGTAAAGCTGTTGTCGACCGGTCCCTGGATTTCGATATTCTTGGCAATCAGCTCAAGACTGATCAGGGCGCCGGCCAGGCCGCCCGGCCCGACCGTGATGGTGCCGCCGGTAGTGGTCAGGATCACATTGCGCTGCGTCACGCCGGATGCGCCGGTGATGTCGTCGAAGCTCACCGCACCGGTGCTGAGAGCCACGTGGCCGGTATTCACAAACGACCCGCCGTCGACGGTAATGCCGTTCGGGTTGGCCAGCACCACGTTGGCCCTGGGGCCTGCGACCGTGATGTCGCCGCTGATCAGGCTGGGGTTGGTGCTGGTGACCTGATTCACAATGGTCCGGGCGTTGATACCATTGTTGTTCAGGGTCGCGCCCGCGCTACCCACGTTAAAGCTGCTGTAGGTATTCTGCGAAACCCCGAATTGGGCCGGTGCAAGATTGACAGTCGTTCGCCCGGCGCTATTCACCGACACCGTGGTCGCGGTTGCGCCGTCCGGCACAATGCCTGCGGCCTGCGCCGCAACGCATCCGATCAGCACCTTGCCAAGACCGACCAAACAAGCCAAGCCGCGCAGCCGTAAGCGGGCTGCGTCCCCGAAATTCATACAAAAATTCATTGCCGCGTACTAATAATTATTCCGGTGTTCGGCTTGCCTAAGTAGTTCACTAAGTAGTTCACTAAGCAGTTCACTAGGCAGCTCACCAAGCAGCCCACCAGCTTTTTTTGAGATAAGCATCGCAGAGCGAGGCGCCGACATGGGGCGCCTATCGAAATCTGCGTTGCGAGTTATGCAAACGCGAAGCAAGCACACAACACACGCGTAAGTTCTAAATCAAAGTAATGCAGCAAACATTACAAAAACCATACAAATACATTACTTATTGAAAGGATATTATTAATAACCATAACCCTTCATTATTTGCCGCCGAGTTGATTTACTTGATGCGCGAAAAGCCAAATTTTAAAATTTTTTGCATTAAATCAGTGTTTTACAGAATGGTCAAATGCAAAACATATATCAAACGATGGTGGCATTGACAGAGCCCCTCGTTTCAGGCATGGGAATTTTATTGGATAAGATTCGGCATTTTCTTCAGCCCGTTTTTGAGTTTTTATTTCCGGGTTTAAAAAAGAAAGAGAGAAACGCTACTCGCCCCACGGCCTAAGATTAGGATTCCTGATCTAAATATCATAGCCATGCCGGCGGCATTAACGTCACCGGCATTAGAGGGTTTACCCTAGGGCCTGTTCACGCTAATAATGGGCTTGCGAACAGCCCTTTCCGGTCGGCTGGCAAGGAGTGTGTCGCGCCGCTTGGCCGCTCCAAGCAAGCGACGCGCGACGCGGCCAGACGGCCGGAAAGGGGTGTTCCCCTACTTTTAAAAATAGATTGACGGGTTGCCACCCACAAAGGGCGAGGGCGGCGTCATGCTCCTTGCGAATACGCAAAGTATTCGCCGCGTCCCATTCCTTGCCCTCGCCCTTTGTGGGTGGCAACGCAAGCCCATTATTAGCGTGAACAGGCCCTAGATAATACCGAACAATCCGGGAACCGCCGGCCGCAATCCAGTCTTACAACATCCTTGCCCGCACTCGGGCCGACAGCATATCCAACACCGATACCACCGCGATCACCATCAGCATCACGGCGCAGGTCTGCGCATATTCAAACGAGCGAATCACGTCGTACAGCACCACCCCGATACCGCCCGCCCCTATCATGCCCAGCACCGTGGCTGAACGCACATTCGACTCAAAGCGATAAAGCGCGTAGGAAATCCATAAAGGCATTACCTGAGGCAGTACGCCGTAGATAATGCAGTCTATCGTGCGCGCACCGGTGGCGCGCACACCTTCCACCGGCCGCGGATCGATGGCTTCGACCGCCTCGGCAAATAGTTTGGCCAAAATGCCGGTGGTATGCACCCATAACGCCAACACGCCGGCAAAAGGGCCCAGACCTACCGCCACGATAAACAGCATGGCAAAAACCATTTCATTAATCGCGCGACAGGCATCCATCAAACGGCGCATGGGTTGATACAACCACCAGGGCGCGACATTCGACGCCGACATCAGCCCGCAAGGCACGGCGCAGATCAATGCCAGCACCGTGCCCCACAAGGCCATATGCACGGTGGCAATCATCTCTTGCAGATAGATGCGCCAGTCGTGAAAATCGGGCGGAAAAAAATCCCGGGCAAACTCTTTCATATTGCCGGCATCGCGCCATAAATCCAGCGGCCGCATATCGGCGCCCTTCCAGGCCCACGCCAGCAGCGCAAACAAACCGGCCCAGGCGAATAAGGCAAACATGCCGCGTTTGGGTGGCATGACGGTAAGCGGCATATCCACTTTACTGGGCACCCGTTTTCGCCAACGCCGCCAGTTGTGCATCGATTTGCGCGATCTGGGTTTTCTTTTGCTCCGGATCCAGATGATCGTCGCTTTGCAGTTTGAGTTTGCTTTGGAACAAACTTAACTGGCGTACCGAATCGAGTTGCGCATCGCTTGAGGCTCGAAAGCCGCTCCATTTATAAATCGCAAACAACACATCGCGGCCATGCTGGGTATTGCCGTAGTTAAGAAAGAAATCCCGCAGTTTGGTCTTCGTCGCTTGCGGCAAATCTTTGCGCCAGACCAAGGGATCGGAAGGGATTAAAGGCGAAGTCCATAACACCCGCACTTGCGCGGCTTTCTCGGGATGGTCGGCTTTCAATTTATCCAACACATCGGTATTGACCGTGGCCACATCGAGTTGATTATTGATGGTCGCCAGCAAGTTGCTTTCGTGGTTGGACGAGCGCAAAGTCTTGAAGAAGGTTTGCGGGTTGATGTTGTTTTTTGCAAAAATATAATACGAAGGCACCAGCGTGCCCGAAGTCGATTCGGGGTCGCCGATACCGAAGTTGATCTTGCTGCCGTTCTTCAACACATCGTCCAGGGTCTTGTAGGGGCTGTTGATATTGGTAATCAGCAGCGAGTTATATCCGACCGAGCCGCCGGTATAGACCACCTGGGCAAAGACTTCGCCATCGGCACGGTCGACCGCTTCAATCGCCGATTTATTGCCGTACCACGCAAGCTGGACTTTATTAAACCGCATGCCTTCGATCACGCCTGAATAGTCAGTCGCAAAAAATGGATCGACGGTCAGACCCGTGGCCTTTTCCATGTCGGCGATCAAGGGTGCCCAGTTCTGCTTCAGCACCGAACTTGAGTCGGTGGAAATGATGCCGAAACTGATTTCCTGCGCGCCGGCGTCAGCGCTAAATAGCGCGGTCGAAATAGTGAGAGAAGCAGCGGCTGCGGCCAGCAAGCATTGGACTATTTTCATGGGATCCCCGAAAAAATCATGACACGATAAACAAGCATGTTTGGCTGAAACAGCGGCCGGCTTTATGAGGCGCGTCGCGCAAATCTGGGGCGCGCCGCCGGACGAGGTTCAACCTTGGCGCTCCAACTGGCCTCATTGCCCGGCATGGCCGATACCGCGGGCGATACAGCGGGTAATTCCGCGCTCATGGAGGCGGCGCCACGCTGGGTCCCAACCTCGGCCTCAAGCCCGGTTCGCGGCGTGGCATTTTGCTCAAGCTCGTTCAGTGCTGCGGGCGCCAGCAGTTCCTCGGCGTCGCTACCGTATAAGTGCCGCAGCAAGTGGGGGGTGAGGGCCGACGACGGGCCGTCATAAACCACGTGGCCGCGATGCAGCGCGATCGTGCGGGCGCAATACTTCATGGCGAAATCGACCTGATGCAAGGACACCAGCACCGTCAAGCCATGTTCACCATTGAGGCGCTTGAGCAGATCCATGACTTTGCGTGCCGACTCCGGGTCCAGCGAGGCAATCGGTTCGTCGGCCAGAATGATTTTGGCGCGCTGGATCAAGGTCCGGGCCAGTGCCGCGCGTTGTTGCTGGCCGCCCGATAAGGTGCCCGCGCGCCGGTACGCCAATTCGCCGATGCCGACTTCAGCCAGCGCAGCCAAAGCCTGCGCTTTTTCCTCATGGGTAAACAGGAACAACAGGCTGCGCCAGAGCGGCACACGCGATAGGGTCCCGGTCAGGACATTGGTGATGACGGACAGGCGATTCACCAGATTAAATTGCTGAAACACAAAACCCAGATCGGTACGGATACTGCGCACTTCGCGCACGATGCGTCCGTCGCGCTGAATCGGCCGCCCCAGAATGTCAATGTAGGAAGGCTGCGGGTCGGATTGGATAAAACCGGCAATATGCCGCATCAAGGTCGACTTGCCGGAACCGGAAGCGCCGATCAGCGCCACCATTTCACCGGGTGCGATGCGCAAGGCCACCTCATCGAGCACCTTGCGGCCGCCGTCAAAAGTTTTGCTTAAGCGCTCGATACGAATGGCATCGTCCACACAGCCTCGCCTGGTTTGAAACCTCGAAAAGCAACGGAATTGTTGCTTAGCGTGGAGTCTAGGAAGACTTGATGACGATGTGGTGAACGTCGCATGACGTCTAGATGACTTGGCGTTGTGCCGCCACCGGATTTGTCTCCAGAGGATCAGGCAAGGTCCGCTGGACGGGCGTTTCGGGGCGAATAGCAGCACCCGGCCGCCGCCGTTGCGATCGGCCTGAAATGCCGGGCCAGCCGAAATAAAGAGGGGTCAAGCCGGTATTTTCTACGTCAATCGCAAATTATTCACCATCGAATTCACAGACGGTAAATAGCGGCAAGCCCGATTCCCGCAGACGGTGTGAACCGCCCAACCCCGGCAAATCGATAATCGCGGCGGCTTCGACGATCTCCGCGCCTAATTTTTCCAGCAGGATTTTGCCGGCCATCATGGTGCCGCCGGTCGCGATCAAATCGTCGACCAGCACGATGCGGTCGCCGGGCTTACAGGCGTCGGCATGAATTTCCACCGTGGCATGGCCATATTCAAGCTGGTAAGACTCGGAAACCGTCTCAAACGGCAACTTGCCTTGTTTGCGGATCGGGATAAAACCCAGGCTCAGTTCATAGGCCAGGATCGGGCCGATGATAAAACCGCGCGCGTCGAGGCCGGCGATGTAATCGAGATCGCTGTCGATATAACGTTGGACCATGACGTCGATCAGGATGCGCAAGGCCCGACGGTTCTGGAACAGAGGCGTGATATCGCGAAACATGATGCCGGGTTTGGGCCAATCCGGCACGGTACGGATCGTCTGCTTTAAAAATTCGGCGGGGTCGATAGCTTGATTTAGCAGTACGGAGGACATCGGGAACCACTCCTTGAACGATGACGGCCCAGGCAGGCCGCAAGCATCGTGACTTATTGATTGAGCTGCTTGATTGAGCTGCTTGATTCAGTTATTTGATTCCGCGAGCGTGCGGCGCACCCGGGTCAATGGGGCTTCGGCTTTGCCCAGGGCCTCGGGCAAACCCCGCAGCACCACGATATCGTTGGCCCGCAGGCGGGTTTCCACCCCCGGCTCCACGCCCCGGATGCCGTGGCGGCGAATTGCAGTCACCTCGACCCCCAGCGCGGCCAGCCCCAGTTCGCCCAGGGTCATGCCCACCGCCTCGGCCCGCTCGCTGATCGGCACCGACTGCAGACGGACTTGTTCATGGTCGATGTCGTCGTCGGTATCATCCGCGCCGCGAAAATAACCGCGCAACATGCTGTAGCGCGCGTCGCGCATTTCCTCGACGCGGCGCACCACGCGGCGCATCGGGATGCCCATCAGCACCAGGGTGTGCGAGGCCAGCATCAGGCTGCCTTCGATAATCTCCGGGATCACTTCGGTGGCGCCGGCAGCCAGCAATTTTTCCATGTCCGTATCGTCGACGGTACGCACGATCACCGGCAAGGTCGGCTCCAGCTCGTGGATATGGTGCAGGATCTTGATCGAGGCCGGCGTACTGTCGGCTGTAATCGCCACCGCCGAGGCGCGATGGATGCCGGCCGCCACCAGCGATTCGCGCCGCCCGGCGTCGCCAAATACCACCGACTCGCCCGCCGACGCGGCCTCGGCCACGCGATCGGGGTCCAGGTCGAGCGCCACGTAGGACAGGCCTTCCTGCTCCAGCATGCGTGCCAGATTCTGGCCGCTACGGCCGTAACCGCAAATAATCACATGCCCGCTGGTCTTGATACTCTGGGTGGCGATACGCGTCATTTGCAGCGACTGCCTGAGCCATTCCGTCGACGAAATACGCATCACGATACGGTCGGCGTTTTGTATCAGGAACGGCGCAATCAACATCGACAACAACATGGATGCCAGGATTACCTGGATCCACTCCGGGTCGACCAGCCCCTTGTCGGAAATCAAATTCATCAAGACAAAACCGAATTCGCCGGCTTGCGCCAGCCCCAGGCCGGTGCGGATGGCCACCCCGGAAGAGGCGCCGAAAGCCCGGGCCAGGCCGGTAATCAAGGACAATTTGAACAAAATCGGCCCAGCCAGCAACAGGCTTACCAGCAGGGGGTGATGAATCAGTACACGCGGGTCCAGCAGCATGCCGGTGGTGATAAAAAACAAACCCAGCAGCACATCGCGGAACGGCTTGATGTCTTCTTCCACCTGATGCCGATAGGGGGTTTCGGCAATCAGCATACCGGCGATAAAAGCCCCCAGCGCCATCGACAAGCCCAAACGCTGGGTCAGCGCCGCGGCACCCAGGGTCACCAGCAACAGATTCAACATAAACAGTTCCTGGGAGCGCCGCCGCGCCACCACATCGAACCATTTACTCATGATGCGTTGACCGAAGAACAGCAACAAGGCCAAGGCCACGACAATTTTGAGTGCGGCAAAACCGAGCTCGGTGACCAAGTCCACCGGGGTTTTTTCCAGCGCCGAAATGACGATCAGCAGCGGCACCACCGCCAAGTCCTGGAACAACAGCACGCCGATAATATTGCGGCCGTGTTCGGATTCAAGCTCCAGCCGTTCGGCCAGCATTTTGCTGACAATGGCTGTCGACGACATGGCCATCGCGCTGCCCAGCGCAAAACTCGCCTGCCACCCGATCGACGGTAAAAACATGCGCAACGTCACGCCCACCAGCACCGACGCGCCAATGGTAAAAACCACTTGGGAAAAGCCCAAGCCGAACACAATGCGCTTCATCGAGCGCAAATGCGCCAGCGAAAACTCCAGGCCGATCGAGAACATCAGGAACACGATGCCGAATTCAGCCAGATACTGGACACTTTCGGAATCGGAGACAAAACGCGCGGCATGCGGGCCGATCACGATCCCGGTACACAGATAGCCCAGCATGGGCGGCAGATTCAAGACGCGAAAGATCACCACCCCGACCACGGCGGCCAGGAGCAGAAGCAAGGTGAGTTCGAGCGGAGAGGTCATCCGTACGGGGATCCAATTAAACGGTGGGGAACAAGGCGGCTCCTATTATGACGCAGGCAGGTCGCCATTTTGTGGCAAATGCGCGCATCCGTGCCTGTGGCGCGGCCTTGGCCCGCAGACTCGGCACCGCCCGCAGGTTTGTGGTTTGCTGGATTTTTGCCGCGGCGGAGCAATTCGGCGGCCGGTTTCGGGATCGCGGCCAGGGCAGACCCGGGGGCTCTTTGTTATACTCCGCGCATGATAGCGAAAATCAATGGGGAGCGAGCGCTCGAGCTGGCTCGCGAGGTTCTTGTCACCGAGGCTGACGCGGTTCGCGCACTGGCGGATCGGATCGACGGCAGCTTTGTGGCTGCGGTCGAATTATTGCTGAATTGCCAGGGCCGGGTGGTGGTTTCAGGTATCGGCAAATCCGGACATATAGCACGCAAGCTGGCGGCAACGCTGGCCAGTACCGGCACGCCCGCGTTTTTTGTCCATCCGGCGGAAGCCAGCCATGGCGACCTGGGCATGGTGACGCGCGAGGATGTGTTTGTGGCGATGTCGAATTCGGGCGAAACCGACGAACTGATCAGTATTATCCAACTGGTCAAACGTACGGCCGGGCATGTGATTGCCATCACGGGCCGCGCCGAGTCGAGCTTGGCCAAGGTGGCCGACGTGCATCTTGAAGCCCGCGTCGACAAGGAAGCCTGCCCCAACAATCTGGCGCCGACGGCCAGTACCACCGCGGCGCTGGCGCTGACGGATGCGCTGGCGATCGCGGTGATGGACGCGCGCGGCTTTGGTGCCGAAGATTTCGCCCGCTCGCATCCGGGCGGCGCATTGGGGCGGCGCTTGCTGACCTACGTGCGCGACGTGATGCGTACCGGCGACGCCGTGCCGCGCATCGGCATTGAAGCCACGGTGGCCGATGCCTTGTTTGAAATTACCGCCAAACGCATGGGCATGACCGCGGTGGTCGATGCCGGGCAGCATGTGGCCGGCATTTTTACCGACGGCGACTTGCGCCGGGTGCTGAGCCGTGAAGGCGATTTCCGCGCCCTGAAACTGGTTGACGTGATGACTCATGCCCCGCGCGTCATCGGCCCCGACCATCTGGCCGTTGCCGCCGTCGACGTGATGGAAAAAAATCGTATCAGCCAGATGCTGGTTACCGATGCAGCGGGGGTGCTGATCGGCGCGCTCAACACCAACGATCTGCTTGCGGCCAAGGTTATTTAATGAATGCAACTACGCTCTCTTCGTCCCAGCGGGCCGCGCGCGTCAAAGTGATGATCTTCGACGTTGATGGGGTGTTGACCGACGGTCGCCTGTATTACGGCGATCAAGGGGAAGTACTGAAAACCTTCAATACGCTCGACGGTCACGGTATCAAGCTGCTCGCGGCGGTCGGCATCGCCAGCGCCATTATTACCGGACGCAAATCCGGCATCGTCGAGACGCGGGCCCGCGAACTGGGTATCGCCCACGTCTATCAAGGAGTCCATGACAAGACCGTGGCCTTCGCCGAATTATTGGCGGCCACCGGCCTTGACGCCACGGCCTGCGGTTATATGGGCGACGACTGGCCCGATCTGCCGGTAATGTTGCGCGTCGGTTTTGCCACCGCACCGGCCGGCGCCCACCCGGAAGTGATTGCCCGCGCTCATTGGGTGGCCGAGGCACCGGGCGGACGCGGTGCGGTGCGCGAGGTGTGCGATACCCTGTTGCGCGCCGGACACCACTATGACGCGCTGCTTGCAGCCGCGTGCGAGGGCTGAGCCGATGGCACCTCCGCGCGCCACGTTGCGCTCCCGGCTGGCTGTATTGCTGCCCCTGCTGATCCTGGCCGGACTTGCCTTCGGCAGCTATTACCTGTTACAAATCGGCCTGCCGAGCAGCCAGGAAGAAGCAGCCAAGCCCCTGACCCATACCGCGGACGCCTTTGCCACCGATTTGACGGTGTCGATGCTGGACGTCACCGGTATTACCCACTATCGGCTGAATGCGGCAACCATGGTCCATTATGAGGACGATGCCAGCGCCAATGTCACCTTGCCGGCCTTGCGCGGTTTTACCCCCGGTCAGCCCGACGTGACGGCATTTGCCCGGCGCGGCACAATGAACGGCGACCAGTCGATCATCGATTTGAACGATCAGGCCCGTATCCTTCGCGCGCCAGGCCCGACCGACCCGGCCATGGAAGCGGATTCGGAACATTTCCGGGTCTTGACCAATGACGACATCATCGAGAGCGAAAAGCCGGTTAAACTGCAACGCGGCCTCTCGGTGATGTTCGGTGACAGCATGACTTATCACAATGCAACCCGGCAAATGTTCCTGTATGGCCGTGTGCATGGCCAAATCGCCGCACATGAACCCACGGCACCCGTGCCGTCCAAATAATTCAGCCCAACGCGTAACCGCATGAAACTCTCGCTTCATTGCTTTGCCACCGCGCACCGCGCGCGACAATTTGCCCGCCTGCTCGCCTTATTGGCCTGCGCGGCGCCGCTCGCCCTGATGCCGGGCGCGGCGCACGCCGAACAGGCCGACAAGGACAAGCCGCTTAACGTCGAGGCCGACAACCTCAGTTATGACGACCTGAAACAGATCAACATCTTCACCGGCAACGTGGTCCTGACCAAAGGCACCATTATCATCAAGGCCGACCGGGTTGAAGTGCATCAAGATCCGCAGGGTTATCAATATGCGACCGGGACCTCGAACGGCACCACACTCGCTTATTTCCGGCAAAAACGCGATACCCCCAACACCTATATCCAAGGTAACGCGCTGCGCATCGATTACGACAGCAAAAATGACGTGACCACCCTCACCGGGCGTGGGCTGGTGCAAAAACTGCAAGGTTTGACGGTGGTCGCCGACGAAGTCCACGGCAACGTCATTCGCTATGACGGCCAGACCGATTTCTATACCGCCACCGCCGGCAGCGATATCACCGCCGCGCCGGGCACTTCAACCACCACCACCACGACCACCGGGCGCGTGCATGCCATGCTGGTGCCGCAAAATACGGCAAGCGCCGCCGTTGCAGGTAGCGGCGTGCCGCTGTATGCGTCGCCCAAGATCGATGGAGCGCCGAAGTGAGTGCACCTGTGAGCATCCCCGAGACTTCTTCCGCCCGTTCGACGCTGCCCAACCGCAGCCCGGCCGGGACCGTCAATACACTCTCGGTGCATAACCTCGAAAAACGCTATGGCTCGCGTACCGTGGTTAAAGATGTGTCATTGGAAGTCAAAAGCGGCGAAGTCGTCGGCTTGTTGGGCCCTAACGGTGCCGGCAAAACCACCTCTTTTTATATGATCGTCGGCTTGGTCCCGCTCGACGCGGGCACCATCACACTGAATGATGCCTCGATCAGCCGCATGCCGATCCATGAGCGCGCTCGGTTAGGTTTGTCATATTTGCCACAAGAAGCGTCGGTTTTCCGCAAATTGACCGTAGAAGAAAACATCCGTGCCGTGCTTGAGTTACAGTTGGGCAGTAATAACAAGCCGTTGCGGCAAGATGACGTAATGGCACGCGCCGAAGCGCTGATGGATGAGCTGCAGATTTCCCATTTGCGGGCCAATCCGGCCATGTCGCTCTCCGGCGGTGAGCGCCGGCGCGTTGAAATTGCGCGGGCGCTGGCAACCAACCCGAGCTTTATTCTGCTTGATGAGCCGTTCGCCGGAGTTGACCCGATTGCCGTGCTGGAAATCCAGAAAATCGTCCGTTTCCTGAAAGAACGCAATATCGGGGTGTTGATTACCGATCACAACGTTCGCGAAACGCTGGGCATCTGCAATCACGCGTACATTATCAGCGATGGCAGCGTGCTGGCGGCTGGCGCGCCGGCCGAGATTATCGACAACGAACATGTGCGGCGCGTCTATCTAGGCGAAAATTTCCGCATGTAGCCCTTGCCCACAAGGCCCGAGCGGCTTTTGTGCGGTACGGCGTCCGGCGGCTCGGTCAAGCCGCCGCTCTGCGACATGCATGCATCGATACCATCGGCAAAACCGGTCTGGTGCGCTGGCTGACCCGCCAGGGCGCTAGTCCTATTGTTTTTGCCCGCCGTCATAGTCCTACCGGTCCATGCGGACAATGAGATATGCGGGGTTGAAACTGTGTGTCATCCTGTGGCTTCTGCTTGCAGGCCCTGTCTTCACGATGTGCAGCTCTTTTTATGAAAGCCAGTCTTCAGTTACGTTTCTCACAGCATCTTGCGCTAACGCCCCAACTGCAACAGTCGATCCGGCTGCTGCAGCTGTCCACGCTTGAGTTGCAACAAGAGGTGGCAACGGCGGTAGCGCAAAATCCGCTGCTCGAAAACGAGACCGACTGGCTCACCAGCCCGCTGCGGGTGGCCTCGGACGGCTCGCTGATCGCCAGTCCGTCGCAAGCGCCGGCACCCGACACCATGGAGCGCACGCGCGCCACCGACGAACGCCCGACCGACGCCGAAAACAACGGCGCCGACGAATACAGCATGAACGGCACCGGCGACGGCGACGAGGGGCCGGCCTGGAATCTCGACGACTACGCCCGTCCCGGCGCCAGCACCGAAGAAGACGACCTGCCCGCCTTGCAGCTCCATGGGTCCCAGACCAGCTTGCGCGACCATCTCGCCGCGCAGTTGCGCCTGACCCAGGCCGGACCGCGCGACCGGGCCCTGGTCACCTTCCTGATCGAATCGTTGGATGACGACGGTTATCTCGCCAGCCCGCTCGAAGAAATCATGCTCGATCTGCCCGACGAGCTGGACATCGATCTCGATGAAATTCATGCCGCGCTGGCCTTGCTGCATAGTTTCGACCCACCCGGAGTAGGCGCACGCTCGGCGGCCGAATGCCTGAAACTGCAACTCCTGCGCCTGCCGTCGACCGCGACGCGCACCTTGGCGCTGACCATTGTCACGCACCATCTCGAATTACTCGCCGCCCGCGATTTCACCCGGCTGCGCAAACAGCTCAAGGTTGACGATACCGCGCTGCGCGACGCTCATACCCTGATCCGTTCGCTGGAACCGTTTCCCGGCGCGGCCTTCGGCCAGTCGGAAGCCGATTATGTGATTCCCGACGTCATCGTGCGTAAAACCGCTACCGGCTGGCGCGCCGAACTTAACGCCGAGATCGTGCCCAAACTGCGCATTAACAGCCTATATGCCAACATTTTGCGCAATAACCGGGGCGACCCCAGTTGCGGTTCGCTGCGCCAGCAACTGCAGGAAGCGCGCTGGCTGATCAAAAATATTCAGCAGCGCTTCGAAACCATCCTGCGCGTGGCGCAAGCCATCGTCGAGCGCCAGAAGCAGTTTTTCGCACATGGCGAAATTGCCATGCGTCCCTTGGTTTTAAGAGAAATTGCTGATACGCTAGGTTTGCATGAGTCGACCGTATCGCGTGTCACCACCGGGAAATATCTGCTCACCCCGTTTGGCACTTTGGAATTCAAATACTTTTTCGGCTCGCATGTGTCGACCGACACGGGCGGTGCCGCCTCTTCAACGGCGATTAGAGCGTTGATCCGGCAATTGATAGGAGCTGAAGAGCCGAAATCGCCTCTTTCCGATAGCCGCATTGCTGAATTATTGGCTGAGCAGGGGTTTGTCGTAGCACGCCGCACGGTAGCCAAATACCGCGAAGCGCTCAAGATCCCCGCCGTCAATTTGCGCAAGTCCTTGTAGCCCGACGCATACTGCTTCGGGCGATAACCGGCCGCGACGTACTTCGCGATCATGAGCCGGCCGACCCGGACTCACGGATCATCCCGCCCAACAGCGTGTGCACTGATCCGCGTGCCCCTCTCGACCCACTCGGCTCATGCTTGGGTGTTGTTGCGGCCTTGAGTACGGAGAGCAGCTATGAATCTGAAGATCAGTGGACATCATCTCGAGGTTACGCCTGCGTTGCGAGAATATGTAATCACCAAGCTGGAACGGGTGATACGCCATTTCGACCAGGTCATTGATGGCACTGTGCTGCTGGCAGTCGACAACCAAAAGGAAAAGGACAAGCGCCAGAAAGCTGAAATCACGCTACATCTGAAGGGCAAGGAGATCTTCGTTGAAAGTGCCGATAGCGACCTTTACGCGGCCATCGATCTGTTGATCGACAAGCTGGACCGCCAGGTCATCCGTTACAAGGACAAGCTGCAAGGACACGCTCACGAAGCGATCAAATACCACCCGGAACCGGTGGTCGGAGAAGCCCAACCGTAAGCAGTCCCATCGATAAAAAGCCGTCCGTCCGCGCCGCGGACCGGCGGCTTTTTATTTGAGTTGCAGCGATACCGTATGCCTGTTCTCCACAAAACAGGCAACGGAACGCGAGCGGACCACCATGGCCCGTTGCGCTGTTCTATAATGAAGTTCAGTTTATTTCGTAGCCGGTGCGGAAAACGCGTTACCGGCGCCGTTTAAAAATAGCAGCAAGCGAGCCGAAACCGGCTCGGGCGCCTCCAGCGGCCGGCTTTGCCCCCGCCTTCGCGCCCGCCCCGGTTGATTCCGGCCGTTTTGCCGTGTACTTAAAAACCGGGACTCACACGCTCTGGCGTGTCAACATGAATCGTTTAGCAAAACTTCTCCCACTCGACAAAGTTTTACTCGGGCTATCGGTCACCAGCAAAAAGCGCGTTTTTGAGCAAGCCGGCCTCATTTTTGAAAACAACAATGGGATCGCTCGCAGCGTCGTCACGGACAACCTGTTTGCCCGCGAACGGCTCGGTTCGACCGGCTTGGGTGAAGGTGTTGCCATTCCTCATGGACGCATCAAAGGCCTGAAGCATCCCCTCGCCGCGTTTGTCAGGCTGGCCGAGCCGATTCCATTCGAATCGCCCGATGGGCAGCCGGTCGGTCTGCTGATCTTCCTGCTGGTGCCGGAACAAGCCACCCAGCAGCACCTGGAAATTCTCTCGGAAATCGCTCAATTGCTGTCCGATCGCGAAACCCGCGAACGCCTGGCGACCGAGCCCGACGCCGAATCGGTCCATGCCTTCCTGACGCAATGGCAGCCCTAGCCATCGCCGGCAGCCCTGAGGCCAAGCCTTGCGGAACCCGGTTGCGCCCCCTGGCACCAACTCACGCAACGCCTTTTTCAGCGTAATTCAGCGTAGTAAAGGAGTGACGGTCTGATGGATACATCGAGCATCAACGCGCAGAGCATTTTCGACGACAACGCGTCAGCGCTCAAACTGTCCTGGTTGACCGGACATGAGGGCTGGGAACGCGGCTTTTCCTCGGAAACCGTCTCCAATGCCACCTCATCGGCCGATCTGGTAGGCCATTTGAACCTGATCCACCCCAACCGGATACAGGTTCTGGGCGACGCCGAGCTCGATTATTACCAGCGCCAGTCCGACGAGGACCGCAAGCGCAATATGGCCGAGTTGATGGCGCTTGAACCGCCGTTTCTGGTCGTCGCCGGCGGCGTCGATGCGCCGGCCGACCTGGTGTTGCGTTGCACCCGCTCCTCCACGCCGCTGTTTACTACCCCGATGTCGTCGGCCGCGGTGATCGACAGCCTGCGGCTTTACATGTCGCGCATTCTGGCGCCGCGCTCGACCATGCATGGCGTGTTTCTCGACATTCTCGGCATGGGCGTATTGCTGACGGGCGATTCCGGACTGGGTAAAAGCGAACTGGGCCTCGAATTGATCAGCCGGGGCCACGGCCTGGTGGCTGACGACGCGGTCGATATCGTGCGCCTGGGGCCGGATTTTATCGAAGGCCGTTGTCCGCCCCTGCTGCAAAATCTATTGGAAGTCCGCGGCTTGGGCCTGCTCGACATCAAGACCATTTTTGGTGAAACCGCGGTACGGCGCAAAATGAAACTCAAGCTGATCGTGCAACTGGTCAAACGGCCGGATGGCGAATTCCAGCGCCTGCCGCTCGAATCGCAAACGGTGGATGTGCTCGGCCTGCCCATCAGCAAGGTCACACTGCAAGTGGCCGCCGGTCGAAATTTGGCGGTATTGGTTGAAGCCGCGGTACGCAATACGATCTTGCAATTACGCGGGATCGACACCTTGCGCGATTTCATGGACCGCCAACGGCTGGCTATGCAAGATCCGGAAAGCCAGTTTCCCGGAAAGATGATTTAGTGCCCAAATTTTGACCCCGGCTGACATCTTATTGATTCATGCCGGCGTTAAAATCGACAAAAGTCATTATCGCAAAGGGTCCATGCGCATTATTTTGATTACGGGCATTTCAGGCTCGGGCAAGTCAGTCGCATTGAACGCATTGGAAGATGTCGGCTACTACTGTGTCGACAACCTGCCGCCGAAGTTTTTGCCCGGCTTGGCCGATTTCCTCAGCAGCGACGGCTATGACAAGCTGGCGGTCGCGATCGACGCGCGCTCGGGCAGTTCCCTGCCCGACTTGCCGAAAGTCATCGCGGGCCTGAAAACCCGCTACGACGTGCACACCCTGTTTCTGACGTCCAGCACGCAAGCCCTGATCCAGCGTTTTTCCGAAACCCGCCGCCGCCATCCGCTGTCCAGCGCGACCGGCCTGGCCTCGCTGGCTGACGCCATCGAGCACGAGCGCGAACTGGTTTCGAGCCTGGCCGAATTCGGTCACCAGATCGACACCAGCAACCTGCGCGCCAATACCTTGCGCGCCTGGGTCAAAAAATTCATCGAACACGAGCACAGCGGCCTCACCCTGATGTTCGAATCGTTTGGCTTCAAGCGCGGCGTGCCGTTGGACGCGGACTTGGTGTTTGACGTGCGGACCTTGCCCAACCCTTATTACGACCATGCGCTACGCCCGCTGACCGGGCTGGACCAGCCGGTGATCGACTTTTTGTCGGCACTGCCCGAGGTCCGTGAGATGATCGACGATATCTCCACTTACCTGCATAAATGGCTGCCGCGCTTTCGCGACGACAACCGCAGTTATTTGACGGTGGCGATCGGCTGTACCGGCGGACAACACCGTTCGGTCTATATTGCCCAGGCCCTGGGAACCTTGTTTGCCGCCGAGGCCGACGTGCTGGTGCGGCACCGGGAAATGATCCTGGCTGAAGACGGCAGCCGCCAGCCGCCGGCTAATGGTTAAAACTCGGGTTAAAACCCGGGCTAAAACCACGGCCGAAATCGGGGTTAAAGTTATGGCTTTAGCCTGAGCCGAGCCCGAAGCCGAGCTGAACCGCTGGTCGAACCACTGCCTGTGCCGCCAGGCCACCTAACGAGGGACGCCAACATGTCCGAACTCCTCGCCGATTTGCCTTTGTTTCCCTTGGGAACGGTGTTGTTTCCGGGCGGCCTGTTGCCGCTGAAAATCTTCGAAGCGCGTTATATCGACATGGTGCGTGCCTGTCTGCGCGACGGAGCCCCATTCGGCGTCTGCCTGCTCCATAGCGGAACCGAAGTCGCGCAGCCGGGTGCGGCCGCCACCCCTGAAACAGTCGGCTGCCTGGCGGAAATCCTGAGCTGCGAAGTTGAGCAAGTTGGCTTGATGCTGATCCGCGTGCGCGGCGTGCAACGCTTTCGGCTTGCCGAATGGCATACGCAACACGATGGCCTGCTGCGCGGCCATGCCACGCTGATTGCGGCCGACAATCCAGTGGCGGATCGCGAACATCTGGTGCAACTGGGCACTTGCGCCGAAGTTCTTGAGCGCATCATTAATACTTTCGCCGATCGCGATCCCGAGCATCGGCCGTTTCTGGAGCCGTTCGATTTGATCGATCCGGCCTGGGTCAGCAACCGGCTGGGTGAAATTCTGCCGATTCCCGTGCGGGCCAGGCAAAAACTGATGGAAATCGAGGACGCGGCCGCCCGGCTCGATATCGTGCATCATTACATGCTGCAACACGGCATGCTGTAAGCGCCGCAACACCGGTGTGCGGCCCTTGTGCGCTTGCTGCTGGCGGCAAGGACCCCGCCGCCTAACGTGCCTAACACGCCTAACGGCAATGGCCCGGCCCTACAGCAAGGTGCCGCTGAGCCCGTCCAGCAAACGCCGCACCGGCGCCGGCAAGCCATAATCCTCCAGCTTCGCCAACGCAACCCAGGCATAGTCGTCGCCGTCGGCCAGGTGAGCCACGGCGTGATCGAGATCCGCCAGCCGGGGTTCGATCTCCAGCTTGAAATGGGTAAACACATGCGTCAGCATGCTCATTTTCGCGAACGGCGCGGCCGCGCCGAAGCGCTGCGCATAGACCGCCAACGAAGCCTCATCCGCCGCCTGCGGCAAACTCCATAAACCGCCCCAGATACCGGACGGCGGCCGTTTTTCGAGCAACACCTGATCCGCGTGGCGCAATATCAGCATCAGCGTCTGGCGCGTCGGCACGGTCTTTTTCGGCCTTGCCTGCGGCAAGACCCGCTGCCGGCCGCTCAGGCGCGCGACGCAATCGTCCTGAAACGGACAACGCGCGCAATCGGGCTGGCCCCTGACGCATAGCGTAGCGCCAAGATCCATCAAACCTTGGGTATAAGCGCTCATCTCGGCGTGAAAAATCGGTTCGGCATGCGTCGCGGAGGGATCCGCCGCGCTCGCGGGTAGCAGCGATTCGGCCAGCTCCCACATCGCATTCTCGATCCGCTTTTCGCCGGGGAAACCCTCAATGCCATAAACGCGAGCCAGCACCCGTTTGACGTTGCCGTCGAGAATCGCGCTGCGTGCGCCGAAGGCGAATGAGGCGATCGCCGCCGCGGTCGAGCGGCCGATGCCGGGTAATTCGCATAGTTCAGCGGCGCTAGCGGGAAAAGCGCCGCCATATTGCGCCACCACTTGCTGCGCGCAACGGTGCAAATTACGCGCCCGGGTGTAATAGCCGAGGCCGCTCCACAGCGCCATCACGTCATCCAGCGGGGCCGCGGCCAAGGCCTGCACATCAGGAAAACGTGCCAGAAAACGGGCGTAATAGGCCAGCACGCTGGTCACTTGGGTTTGTTGCAGCATGATCTCGGACAGCCAGACCCGGTAGGGGTCATGCGTACCCTGCCAGGGCAAGCCATGGCGGCCATGCTCGCGTTGCCAGGCAATCAAGCGCGGCGCAAATTCGGATAGGGGAATCATCGGCACAGAAATTAAAAACGGATTACCGCTGGCAAGACGGGCAAAAATAGGTGGAGCGCTGCCCTTGTACGATCTGCCGGATCGGCGTGCCGCAAATCCGGCACGCAACGCCTGCGCGATCATAAACGAAATAGTCGAGCTGGAAGTAACCGCTCTCACCGGTGCCGCCGACAAAATCCCGCAAGGTGCTGCCTCCGCGCTCGATGGCTGCGGCCAAGGTGGCGCGAATTTCCTGCGCCAGCCGTTCATAACGGGCGAGCGAGACCCGGCCGGCCGCCGTGGTAGGCCGGATTCCGGCGCGGAACAGGCTTTCCGAGGCGTAGATGTTGCCCACCCCCACTACGATCTCGCCCGCCATCAGCACCTGCTTCACCGACATGCTGCGGCCCCGCGTGCGGGCGTATAACAATGCACCGTCAAAGGCGGGAGAAAACGGCTCGACCCCAAGTTTGGCCAATAACAGGTGCTGAAGAACATCGCCGGCCGCCCGCGGATGCCACAATACGGCGCCAAAGCGGCGCGGGTCGCGAAAACGCAGCACCCAATCATCGAACACCCAATCGATATGGTCATGCCGGCCGGGCAAACCCAGCGTGGCGCCGGTGGGTAACACCCGCAACGTGCCGGTCATGCCCAGATGCACGATCACCCAACCGCTGTCGAGTTCGAGCAGCAAATATTTGCCGCGCCGCCCGACCCGCTCGATCGCGCGCTGTCCGAGCAAGGCCGGCAAGCCCTGTGGCACGGGCCAGCGCAGTTGCTGGGTGCGAATTTCGACGCGTTCAATGGTGCGTCCGACGATATGCGGCTCGATTCCGCGCCGTGTAACTTCAACTTCCGGCAACTCTGGCATGTATTTGCTGTCTTTATCAGTGGGGCGCGCACAGGTGGCGCGCCGTTGCGTCTCAAATTGTTGCGCCTTAGCAGGCGGCGTCAGCGCCCGGAATCGCGGCCGTCGCGTTACAATCGTTTAAACCCAACCCGGATATCCATGAACTTCCCCTTCGTGAAGCTTTTTTCGAAATTCTCTACGACAGCCCTGAGCATGCGGGCAATTCCTTTAGCGGCCTGCCTGTTTTGGGGCTTGGCCACCAGTTCCGCCGAAGCGCAGGCCCAAGCCGCCGGCGCGCCCGTCGCGGCCAGTGCGCCCGTCGCGGCTAGCGCAGCAGCACCGGCCACCGCCAGCGAACCTGAGGTCAACCTGGATGGCGACCCCAAGGATATTCCCGGCGTTGCCCTGACCGGCCAGATTGTATTCCAGGTGATGGCCGCCGAACTCGCCCTGCAGCGCGGTCAAGCGGCGCCGGCCTACCAAACCTATTTGTCGCTGGCGCGCGATACGCACGACCCGCGCATGGCGGAACGCGCCGCGCAAATCGCCCTGCAAGCGCAAAGCCCGTCCGACGCCTTGGTCGCATCCCGGCTTTGGTATCAGTATGCACCGGATTCCCAGCGCGCCGAACAGTTGACCGCATCGATGCTGGTGCTGAACGGCAACCTCAGCGACGCCCAGCCGATTCTGGCGCGCGAACTGGCGGCCGTGCCCGACGCCAAGCGCGGCGGCGCGATTGCCGCATTGCAAAGCCTGATCTCCCAGGGACCGGACCGGGTCGGCTCACTGCAACTCCTGCAAACGCTGCTCAAGGACGATATGCAGCGGCCCGAAGCATCGATCGCCATAGCACGCCAGCAGGTCCTGACCAGCGACCCGCGCGGCGCCCAGACCTCGCTTGAGCAAGCGCTGAAGCTGAAACCGGATGACGAGCAAGCCGCATTGATGCTGGCGCAACTGGGCGCGACAGACCGCGCCGAGGCTATCGCCAGCCTGAATACTTTCCTGGAAAAAAATCCGAATGCGCGCAACGTGCGAATGGCGCTGGCGCAGATTTACATCCAGGGCAATCAACTGGACGAAGCGCACCAGCAATTCGATACCATGCGCAAACTGAATGCCGACGATCCGAC
>Ga0302178_10000253_pt1 | contig 50543 bp, 41 predicted proteins | sample I_Palsa_E1_3_FD_198790 | JGI IMG/M metagenome (GOLD analysis project Ga0302178, IMG submission 198790) | Peat permafrost microbial communities from Stordalen Mire near Abisko, Sweden - I_Palsa_E1_3 | ecosystem: Environmental > Terrestrial > Soil > Palsa > Peat permafrost | place: Sweden...
TTAGATTTTTTGCCGCTTAAGGCCGTCAGCGTGAGGCGAGACGGCAAACGGCGTTTCGATAAGGGGGACAGACAGAGATTGATCGAGGCTTGCCTGCAGCCCGACGTATCAGTAGCCGGCATGGCGCTTCGGGCGGGCGTGAACGCAAATCTACTGCGTCGCTGGATCGACGAGCACCAGCAGGAACAGCGCGGCACGAGAGCAACGCAGGTGTCTGAGGACGTGACGGCGTTTGTTCCGATCGTCGAGATCGCTCGCCCCGATCCACAACCTCAGCGACCCAGGTTGCCTCCGCCGCACCACGAAGCCACCCGTATCCCCCGGCAGCCGGCAGCACCCTCCCGGTTGACGGTGGAAATGCCCAACGGCATCACCCTCAGACTTGAATGTGGTGCCCAGGACGCGACCTTGGTGTCGGCGATGATCGAAACGCTGGGGCGCTATGATGTTCAGGCTGGACGCTGAACTGCGGGTCTACCTGCACCGCGATGCGGTCGATTTTAGAAACGGGATTAACGGTCTCGTTATGCTGGTTGAGCAATCCATGCAGCTTGACCCCTTTGCCCGTGCGGTCTTCGCCTTCCGTAACAAACGAGGCAACCGTATCAAGTTGCTGCTTTACGAACGCTCAGGTTTCTGGCTAATGATGAAACGTTTAGAAGAAGACCGTTTTTCCTGGCCTCGCCGACAGCAGGCGGTGATGGAACTCACGACCGAGCAGTTGCACTGGTTACTCGACGGTATCGACATCGACGCGGTACGTCGCCACCCGGCCAGGCAGTACCGGCATGTGAGCTAAATGTCTCGTGCAGCACGGGGTGTCGCGCGTGCGCCACGCCCCGTGCTGCTGTTACACTTTGACGTAAACCCATTCGTGGCGCGATTTCGCTATCGTAGCGAACATGAATACCGACGCTCACCCCCCGTCCCCCGACGACGACCTCAAACACCTCTCGCCCGAGGCGCTGATCGCGCGCATTCTCGAGCTTCAGTCCCAGAACCAGCAACTTGCGAACCGCATCGGGCAACTCGAAGAGCTGTTTCGCCTGGCGCAGCTCAAGCGCTTCGCCCCGAGCAGCGAGAAACTCAAGGATCGTGTGTTCGACGAAGCTGAGCAGATCGCCGCGACCGAACCCGCCGATGACGATTCGGATGACGGATTCGCGCTGCCCAATACGGGCCTGCCGGAGGTTGATCCGGCCGAGCGCGGTAAGCGAGGTCGCAAGCCATTGCCGGCGGAGCTGCCGCGCCAGCGCATCGAGTATGACCTGACCGAAGAGCAGAAGATCTGCCCATGCTGCCAGAACGCATTGCACCGGATGGGCGAGGAAGTCAGCGAGCAGTTGCACATGGAAGTCAAGGCGTCAGTCTTGCAACACGTGCGCTTCAAGTACGCATGCCGCGCCTGCGAACGCAATGCAGAGCGCACACCGATCGTGACCGCGCCAATGCCGACGCAACCGCTGCCGGGCAGTCACGCAAGCGCGGCGATGATCGCGACGGTGACGACAGGCAAATACGTCGATGGCACGCCGCTATACCGGATGGAACACGCGCTGGCCCGTGCGGGTATTGCGGTGAGCCGCGGCACGTTGGCGAACTGGATCATCCGGCCGGCCGAGCTGCACTACAGCCGGCTGTACGCAGCGCTGCACCAGACATTGCTGTCGCAGCCGCTGATTCACGGCGACGAAACGACGGTGCAGGTTCTGAAGGAAGAAGGCAAGAGCGCGCAAAGCAAGTCGTACATGTGGGTCTATCGAAGCGCCGAAGACTGTGTGCAGCCGGTGGTGCTGTTCGACTACCAGCCAGGACGCGGGCAGGAATATCCGAAGGCGTTTCTTGCTGGTTACCAAGGCATGCTGATGAGCGATGGCTATAGCGCATGGCGTACGATCAAGGCGGCCACCCACTTGGGCTGTCTCGCGCATTCCAGGCGAATGTTTGTTGATGCCCACAAGGGGCAGAAGAAAAAAACCGGTGGTCGGGCGCTGCAAGCACTCGAATACTTCAAGGCGCTCTATCAGGTCGAGACGCTCGCCAAAGCAGAACTGCCCGAAGGTGAAGCGCGCATCGACTACACGTATCGACTGCGCCAGGAACACAGCGTGCCGTTGCTCGAAGCGTTCAAGACATGGCTGGACACACAAGCGCCCCAGATTCTGCCGGAAAGCTTGTTGGGCAAGGCCATCAGCTACACCAGAAACCAATGGGAATATCTCGGCCGCTACGTGATTGATGGGCGTGCGGCCGTGGATAACAATATTCTGGAACGCGATATCAGGCCATTTGCAACGGCGAGAAATTCGTGGTTATTCTCAGACACGGTGGCGGGCGCGAAGGCGAGTGCCATGGTCTACAGCCTCGTTCTGACGTGTCGGGCCTGTGATGTCGAGCCCTATGCGTATCTGCATCATGTGCTCACCGAGTTGCCGCAGCGCGCCGCTGACGAGGATATCAGCGACCTGCTGCCGTTCAACTTCGCGAAACAGCAGAGCGTGACGACGAAACCAGACTGACCAAGCAGCGCGCAGGTACCGATCCTGCGCGCGATTCCTAATAGCACCTTGGCACATTGCCGATCAACCTCTGATCGCCGCGATGCGGCTACGCTCACCTCGTCTTCCTCGTCAACGTCTCTCAATGCAGTGTGCTCAATTGAGCGCTTACGATCAAGCGCTCGCTTGCTGGAAAAAGCGCTGAACCAGCGTGACCCAATAGCTCGAACCCAGCGTCAGAATTTCGTCATTAAAGTCATAGCTCGGATTGTGCAGCATGCATGGGCCCAAGCCATGGCCGGCATCGCGATGGCCGCCGACGCCGTTGCCGATAAACGCATAACATCCCGGTTTTTCCAGCAACATAAAGGAGAAATCCTCCGAACCCATAGTCGCTTCGACGCGCGCCTCGACATTATCGTCGCCGACCAACTCGCGCATCACTTGGACTGCGAATGCAGTTTCGGCCTCGCTATTCACGGTCGGTGGATAATTCCTTCCAAACTTGAAATCGGCTTCGCAATCATAGGCTTGCGCCGTTGCCATTACAATCTGCCGCATCCGCGTTTCGATTAAGTCGAGTACGTCGATGGAAAAGGTGCGGACGGTCCCCGCGAGTACGGCCTCGTCAGGTGTGACATTGAGCGCGTCGCCGGCGTGAATTTGCGTGATAGACAACACGGCGGTATCAATCGGTTTTTTATTGCGCGTAATGACGCCTTGCAGACCATTCGCAATTTGAATCGCCGTGAAAACCGGATCTCGTCCGTTATGCGGCATTGCTGCATGGGCGCCTATGCCTCGGATTCGGATATGGAATTCATTACTCGATGCCATAATGGGGCCGGGGGTGACGCCGAATTGTCCTGCGGGCATGCCCGGCCAGTTGTGGATACCGAATACTGCATCGACCGGAAAGCGAGTAAATAAGCCGTCTTGGATCATGGCTTTGGCGCCTGCGCCACCTTCTTCGGCCGGCTGGAAGATAAATACTACTGTGCCGTCGAAATGAGGATGTTTCGCGAGATGTTGCGCGGCGCCTAATAACATCGCGGTATGGCCGTCATGGCCACATGCATGCATTTTTCCGGGATGCGTGGAGCTGTGTTCGAAGCTGTTCAACTCCTGGATCGGTAATGCATCCATATCGGCTCGCAAACCAATTGACCGCATTCCTGACCCCGCTCGCAGTACGCCGACCACACCGGTTTTACCGAGGCCTCGATGGACCTCAATACCCCATTCGGTGAGTTTGGCCGCGACTAAATCGGCAGTACGTAATTCTTCATAGCGCAATTCCGGGTGTGCGTGAATATCTCGTCGCAGCGCCTGGATTTCGCCGTGCGCCTCGGCGATTTCGGGAATTAACCGCATAAATCTATCTCCATCAACGCGCCAGATCCCATTTGGGTATCGATCGAATACTTGATTCTACGCCGTCTCGTCACGAGATGCGGGACGCACTGCTCTGGGCTGCGTGCTGTAATACAATCGGTATCTTAATATGAATGTATTTTCGTGCTAAATACGCAATCCCCCCCTTTAATAGATCCAACGCCATGAAAGAAGCCGCCGACCGTATGGTCCAGGGTGTGTGCCCACACGATTGCCCGGACACCTGTGCTTTGCAAGTCAAGGTGGAAAACGGCCGGGCCGTCAAAGTCAGCGGGGATCCTAATCACGGGCCAACGCAGGGTGTCTTATGCACCAAAGTATCGCGCTATCCCGAGCGCACCTATCACCGCGACCGCTTGACGACGCCCATGAAACGCGTGGGAGCCAAAGGGGAAGGGCGTTTCGAGGCGATCACCTGGGATCAGGCATATGCGCTGGCGGGCTCGCGCCTCAAAGACATTGCCGCGCGCCAGCCGGAAGCGATTCTGCCATATAGCTATGCCGGCACGATGGGCTTGATTCAAGGTGAGAGCATTTCCTCGCGCTTGTTTCACAGCCTAGGCGCATCGCGCCTGGATCGGACGATTTGTGCCAGCGCGGGTGCCGCGGGCTTGAAATATACCTACGGCGCCGGTATCGGCATGCACCTCGAGTTTTTCGAGGAAAGTAAGCTGATTTTGATATGGGGCAGCAATCCCGTCACCTCGAGCCTGCACTTCTGGACCCGCGCTCAAGAAGCCAAACGTCGAGGCGCCAAGCTGATTGCGATCGATCCCTATCGCTCGCTGACCGCTGAGAAATGTCATCAGCACCTGGCCTTGCGCCCGGGCACCGACGCGGCGCTGGCCCTAAGCATGATGCAGGTCTTGATCGGCGAGGATCTGCTCGATCATGAGTACATCGCAGCTCACACCGTAGGCTATGAAGCGCTGCGAGAACGCGCACTGCAATACCCACCTGAACGGGCTGCCGAGATCTGCGGGCTTGAGCCTGAGCAAATCGTCAATCTCGCCCGCGAATATGGGACCACGCAACCCGCGGCCATCCGCCTGAATTACGGCATGCAACGTGCACGTGGCGGCGGCAACGCGGTGCGCGCTATTGCGAGCCTGCCTGCGCTAACCGGCGCCTGGCGTCATCGCGCGGGTGGTTTGTTGCTCTCTTCATCAGGGTTCGCGCCGGTGAATAGCGCGGCGCTGACACGTCCCGATCTGCAGCCGACATGGCCCGCCCAAAGCCGTCTGATCAATATGAATACCCTGGGCGATGCGCTGATGCATCCAGGCGGCGACGATTTTGGCCCCAAGATTGAAGCGTTGATTGTCTACAATTGCAATCCGGCCGCGGTGGCGCCCGATTCTGGGAAAGTCAGCGCCGGGCTTAAGCGCGATGATTTGTTCACCATCGTGCTGGAACATTTTCAGACCGACACGGCGGATTATGCCGATTTACTGCTGCCAGCCACCACGCAACTTGAACATCTCGATGTCCATAAATCGTATGGTCATACGGACATTATGTTGAATCGGCCGGCGATCGAGGCCGTAGGCGAAGCCAAGCCTAATAGCGAGATTTTTCGGGGGATTGCACGTGCCATGGGACTTGAGCAGCCGGCGCTATACGACAGCGACGAAATGCTGGCCGAAATTGCGTTTGATTGGTCCAGTCCCGCGCTGCAAGGCCGTAGTTGGTCCGATCTGGAGCAGCACGGATTTGTGAAGCTCAACTTGCCGGATGCGCCACTGGCCGAAGGCGCGTTTCTTACGCCTTCGGGCAAATGCGAGTTCTATTCCGAACGGTTGGCGCTCGAAGGCTTGGAGCCGGTTCCCGATTATCTGGCGCCCTATGAGTCGGTAGAGAACGACCCCGAACTTGCGCGTCGCTATCCGCTCGCGATGATTTCGCCGCCTGCCCGGCACTTTCTGAATAGCAGCTTCGTTAACGTCGACAGCCTGCGGAGCATGCAACGTGAGCCTGAGCTTGAGATTCATCCGATAGATGCTCAGCAGCGTCGTATCGAAGATCGCCAGATGGTGCGCATTTTCAACGACCGCGGCAGCTTGCAGGCCAGGGCCCGCGTGACCGACAAGGCAAGGCCGGGCGTGGTCGTGGGGCAGTCGATCTGGTGGCGCAAACTCGCGCCCGACGGCTGCAACGCGAATCAGGTCACGAGTCAGGCGCTGACCGATTTGGGCGGTTCGGCGACTTTCTATGACTGCCTGGTGGACGTCGCGATCCAATAGCGTCATTGCGGCCGCTGAATGGCGTCCCGGCCGCCGAGTAAGCCTGATTTTGCCGTACGGAACGGCTCCTACTGCGCGCATAAAACACGATTGAATCCATATCGTGGTGAACGTTTTCGCCTTGTAAAATTTGACTCCCGCCGTCGATTGGCATCTTTCGCATCACTATCGGATTGGAGGATATCCTTTACGGTTTGCGTTGCTCTAAACCTCGCCGCAGATTAGCATCTATATTTCCGCACGATCGTTCACAAATAAAATCGGGAGACACTATATGGAAAAAATTTGGCTGAAATCTTATCCGGAGGGCGTACCGGAGGATGTCGATTTCTCGGCCTATCCATCGTTGGTGACTCTGCTTGAAGAAAGCTTTAAGCGCTACGCCGACCGCAGTGCGTTTGAGTGCATGGGCAAGCAGCTGAGTTATCGCGATCTCGACCGCCAGTCCCGCAATTTCGCAGCATGGTTGCAATCGCGCGGCATTGCCCCTGGCGCCCGGGTGGCCATCATGATGCCCAATCTGCTTCAGTATCCGGTCGCGATGGCGGGAATCCTGCGTGCCGGCTGCGTCGTGGTGAACGTAAATCCTCTTTATACGGCACGCGAGCTTGAGCATCAGCTGAAAGACTCTGGTTCGGAAGCGATTATCGTCCTCGAAAATTTCGCGACGACCGTACAGGCTGTGTTGAAGAACACGGCTATCAAACATGTGGTGGTAACGTCGATCGGCGAAATGCTGGGCCCCAAGGGTTTGCTCGTCAATTTCGTGATCCGGCGCGTCAAGAAAATGGTGCCGGCCTGGGATATTCCCGGTCACGTCAGTTTCAGTGCAGCGCTCTCCGAGGGCGCGCGTGCGCCGTTTAAAGCGCCAACGATCGGTCCGGAAGATATTGCGTTCTTGCAGTACACCGGCGGCACCACAGGTGTATCGAAGGGCGCGGTGCTGTTGCACCGCAATGTCGTCGCGAATACCGTGCAGTCGGACGTTTGGCTTAAGCCTCTAAGGAAAAAACTCCCGGAGTCCGAGGTCTTGATCACGGTGGTGGCCTTACCGCTTTATCATATCTTTGCCCTGACCGTTTGCGCGCTGCTGAGTGTGCGTGCCGGCGGCAATGCCTTGCTGATCCCGAATCCGCGCGATATCCCCGGTTTGATCAAGACGCTGCGCGGCCATGCCTTCCACTTCTTCCCGGCGGTCAACACGCTGTATAACGCCCTGCTCAACAATCCGGATTTCGCGACATTGGATTTCTCGAAGTTTTTGGTGGCAAGCGCGGGTGGTATGGCCATGCAGGAGGCGGTCGCGAAACGCTGGTTCGAAGTGACTGGGGCGCCGGTACTTGAAGGCTATGGCATGTCCGAAACATCGCCGATCGCAACCTCAAATCCGTCGACGAACACCGCCTATTCCGGCAAAATCGGCGTACCGTTCCCGAATACCCTGGTATCGATACGCGATGACGACGATGTCGAGGTGCCGCTGGGTCAGCCCGGTGAAATCTGCGTCAAGGGCCCGCAAGTGATGGCCGGCTACTGGAATCGACCGGATGAGACAGCGAAGGTGATGACGCCTGATGGCTATTTCAAGTCGGGCGATATTGGAGTGATGGACGATGATGGCTATATCAAAATCGTCGACCGCAAGAAAGACATGATCCTGGTTTCCGGTTTTAACGTATATCCGAATGAAATCGAGGATGTCGTCGCGAAAATACCTGGCGTGTACGAAGTGGCGGCGGTTGGCGTGCCGGACGGGCAGTCAGGCGAAGCCGTGAAGCTATTTGTCGTCAAGCGCGACCCGGCGCTGACGGAAGCCGATATTTTGAGTTATTGCAAAGAGCAATTGACGGGCTACAAGCGTCCCAAACATATCGAGTTTCGCACTGAATTGCCGAAAACCAATGTCGGAAAAATCTTGCGCCGTGAGTTGCGCAATTCCACGGTGGCTTAGACGCACACTACGCTATGGGGCTAGTCCCAGTGGTGCCAGGCACTGAGCAGATGCTCAGTGCCTGCGATGCCACAGAAGCCGGATCACGATCACCCAGTTTAAATGCGCCATGACGCTGATCAATGCCGGCAGCCGTGGGCTCCGTGGCGAGGCTGCAGTCCTAGATGCGATTGAACATGTCGGTAAAAGCGTCTTCGCATGCGCTAACAAATGCCTGGTTCTGGTACAGCTGGCCCGACAACTGAGCGATCGAAGCGCGGCAGTGTGTGCGGAAATCTGCATCGCAGACCACGGCCACCGCTTTGGCTGCGAAATCAGTTTTATCTTTTGCGATCAGCTCCATAAAATTCATCGCGCGATACATGCCATAAGTATGCCGGGCGCGCTGTAATCGTCCTGGCATGGTGACGACAGGCGTACCTACAGCAAGCCCCTCCAGAGACGTGTTCTGTCCGTTGAAATGCAGCGTATCCAGAATAACGTCAGCAGATTGAAGCAGTTGCAGGTATTTTTTGTAGCTCAGTCTTTTGATAAATCGGACCCGTCCCGCTAAATCAGCAGCGTGCTTTTGAAGCCTCTGTTCAATTTGGCTTGCCATATGTGTTTGCGATGGCGCAATTAAGACGATTATCGCTTTTGCATCTAAGCGGACAATTTCCAGGAATAGTTCGTCCATGTCCGGGTGTAGCTTGAATAAGGTTTGTGGACAAAGATATACGTGGGCTTCGTCCGGTAAGCCTAAGTCTTGCCGGCTCGCGGCTGGGGGTGTCACGGGCCGATGGTAATACGATAAGGTGCCAGCATTGGGCACCAAGATCAGCTTCTCGGCGTAATCGTGTTGCTCTGCCGCGGTCTCGTAGAGCGACGAAGAAAGAAAATAGTCGACGTTCGGTATGCCCGTTGTATCGGGGTGACCAAATGAAGTCAGTTGAACCGGGCTAAGTCGAGCAAATGCTAGAAAATAACTAAAAGGCTCCATGCCGATGTCTTGCCAAAACAAGATGTCCAGAGACAGCGCGGCAATACACTCGCGCGCGTTCTGCAGATCGCCATACGGTACATGCACGACCCGATCGGCTGCAGCGTTAATTGCCTTGGCGATCTCATCTGAAGGTGGGTTGCCAAGGTGAATTACGATGACTTCGAACCGTGATCGGTCCAGCATCTCGACCAGACCGCGCGTCGTATGACCGATGCTATGGTTGTAGAGAAAGCTCGAGGCAATGCCGATCCGGATGCGCCCGGCGTTTCTCGGTGCGTCCAGATGGGGCGCGCGCCAAGACAATGAGGGCGTCGCCCTTAAGTAAGACTCGGCGATCTTCTCGTGTATCTGTTTGTTGCACAGGCCATGGTAAGACAGGAAGAAATAGTTGGCGGGTAGCGACATAGGGTCGGTAATCGACAGGCCCGAAGCATCAAATGCTTGGAGTTTTTCCTGAATCCGCTGTCTTATCTGTTCCGGGTATTCCGGATGCGGAATGATGCTTTTCAGCAGCAGCGCATCAAACAACACAGCACCGCCGTTCTCCGGGTCTGCTTGAATCAGCGCTTGCAGCGTAGCCGAGGCTTCATCAAGTCGGTCGAGCCTTTGATAGCAGATAGCCAGATCTCTGAGTATCGAAATCCGCTTCGGTTCGAGATCGATTGCCCGGCGATAAAGTGGAATGGCTTCTTCTTGTCTCCCTAATTCGACGAGACAGCCTGCAAGATTCTGTATGGCATCCGTATGTCGTGGGTTTTCCTCAATGGCCAGCTGAAAATAGTCGGCGGCGTCCTGTATCAATTTACTTTCAAATAAATGGACAACGCCCTGGCTGTAGTAACAGGTGGCCAGCAGAAGGCGGGCCTTTAACACATTTTGCTTTTTGCTCAATGCTTTTTGGCATTGCTCGGCGGCCTCGAGAAAACGATGCGAATGAAGCAGTTGGATAGCTTCAGCCAAATATTTGCTCATTTAAACTCGACTCAAAGTAAACGGCTGGCCGAATGACTTTCCTTGGCTACAGCCTAAAGGAGTCATGATATCAGCAGGTCAGTAACATAAAAAAAAGGCGCCCGAAGGCGCCTCTAATGCTACAACTCTAAAGACTTATTAGAATTTTGCGCGGATACCGACGCGAGCCAGCGATTGGTTCTTGGTCGTCGATGGAGCACCCGACAGCCCGTTGTAAATCGCGCCCAGAGCACCGCCCGAAGCCGTTTCAAACACGCCCATGAAGTACACGTCGGTACGTTTCGAGAGTGCGTATTGAGCTTCGAAGTTGAACTGGTTCCAAACTGGCTTGGTGCCCGATGCCACGAAGTAGTTAGCTTTGCCGGCTGTCAGCGTGTAGCCGCCGATCAAGGTCAAAGCCGGCGTCACAGCGTACTGACCCCACAGTTCGCCCGTGTTGAACGTAACCGAAGAGGTGGTGCCGTTGGCATTAGCGAAACGGGTGTTCGTGTAGTCAAGACCAACCTTAGCCGGACCAAATGCGTACGTGCCGCCGATACCGACGATCTGGCTCGAGGTCGTGCTTGTACCAACATAGCCGAATGCACCGCCAGCTGCCGGGTTTGCGCTGTTCGCAACCCAGTTGCCATCGGTGAACTGCGTAACAGGATTACGGTTGTATTCGTAAGCTGCAGCGATGTATGCCGGGCCGTTAGCGTATGCAACGCCCAGGCCGAACATGCTGTTCAGGCCGAATTGGCCAGCCGTGCCGCCGAAGGCGTACATGCCGCCGAAGGTCAGGCCGTTATACGAAGGGCTTGCGTACTTGATCGAATTGTTGACGCGGTATGCGTTATCCGAATTGTCGATGTCGCCAGCGTGCGAGAAATAGGCACCGTAGTTGCCATTCATCGTTGCGGGTTGGACATAGTCGTCGATCGAGTCATATTGACGACCAACCGTCACAGTACCCCAGTTTGCACCCGACAAACCAACGTAAGCTTGACGACCAAACATACGGCCACCTTGACCCAGCGTGCCGCTAGCAACGTTGAAACCGTTTTCCAATTGGAATACCGTCTTCAGACCGCCGCCCAGATCTTCGCTACCCTTCAGGCCCCAACGGCTGCCTTGCTCGATACCGCTGGTCAGGCCGACTTGCGAGCTGCCCTTAACGTTGTTTACATACGTAATACCAGCGTCAATGATGCCATACAGTGTCACACTGCTTTGTGCGTGGGCGGCACCAGCAAATGCACCCAGCGCTGCGAGAGCGAGAAGCGACTTTTTCATCGAATGATCTCCAATCAGTTGTGTCATTTAGTTTTTTAACAAGGTCACTAGTGATAACGTCCTTGCTAATGCAACTTCGCGAGAAGTTGAACGTAATGTAACAAAATCACTTGGGGTGTCCAACTAAAAGGGGGCATTTCCAAGGGTTCGCGGCGCCCTTTGTTTCGTTTACGCAACATGGGGTTTTGGCGTATCGTCTTACTCATTTTTGCCTTATTTCCAAGGGTTTGCGAAATTGGCAGCTGTAAAAATGAGTCGGACTCGGGGCGTTTGGCAGGGGTTGAACCCGCCTGGATTCGGCCCTGACCGAGTTCTCGCCCGGCTATTTTGTGTGAGGTGTTGAGGTATGTTTTTAGACCAACTAATTCAGGAATTTGACCACAGTTTGAGGGTGGTGAGCGGTGTGGTGCAGTCGCATCGTCCTACGCCACAGCCGAGCTCGGAAGTAGCCGAGGAAGCGCTGAGCGATGCGGAAAAAGCGCATGCCGCAGGCTTAATGCGCGTCAATCATGTAGGGGAGATTTGCGCCCAGGCGCTTTATCAATCACAAAAGCTCGCGACTTCGTCGATTACGTTGAAACACGCTTTTGAGCATGCCGCTCAGGAGGAGATCGATCACTTAAGTTGGACGGCAGAACGCCTGACCGAGCTGAATTCGCATACCAGCGTGCTCAATCCACTCTGGTATGCGGGTGCGCTGGCGATCGGTTTTGTCGCGGGCCGCTTCGGGGATCGTGCCAGCCTGGGGTTTATGGCGGAAACTGAGCGCCAGGTTGGACGTCATCTTGAGTCGCACCTGACGCAATTACCGGCGTCGGACGCCAAGTCGCGCGCTATCGTCGAGCAGATGCGCACCGAGGAAATGGCTCATGCGAGGGCGGCGTCGGATGCCGGTGGCGCGGAATTGCCGCTGCCGGTGCGCAATATCATGGCGGCGTTCTCCAAAGTCATGACAAGTACGGCTTACTATCTGTAAGATTCAGTCGCATGCTTGGACGGCGGGAGCCGATTTTGGCCCCCGCAAATACCTTTATTTATATAGTGGCGGATCTCGCAGTTTGCTGCCGCCGATTTCCCCTGGCCAGAGGTTCCTCAGGCCCCTAGATGCGACGCTTTAGCGCGCACTCCTCAACTTTCACATTCACATAGTTGATTATCGCGTTAATTATTAAGCTTTTTTTCCATTCGGCGAATTTCTGCCGTCGCTAAGTCATTGTTCTTGCAAACAAAAATTAACTGAAAAGCAGCGGTCGAGCTTGACCATCGATAGGCCTTACTCTAAAGTGGGAAAGAGTGTGAGAAAGTGCATTTTTGTGTGAGAAACGGCCCGATTTACCCGGGTGTCGCAGATGAAAGGAGAGCGTAAGGCTAGGCTCTCCAAAAGGAGAATCACGTGTTCCAAGGGGCGTCGGCGCTGACACTCGATGCAAAAGGACGGCTATCAGTGCCGTCCAAGTATCGGGACGCGCTGCAAGGGCAGGCAGAAGGCCGGGTGACGATTACCAAGCACCCTGATGGCTGCCTGTTGCTGTTCCCACGCCCGGAATGGGAGGTTTTTCGCACCAAAATCGCCGCGCTGCCGATGGACGCCCACTGGTGGCGCCGGATTTTTCTCGGCAATGCCTCGGATGTGGATGTCGACGGTTCAGGTCGAGTGCTGGTCTCGCCCGAGCTGCGTACGGCTGCGGCACTGGATAAAGAAGTGATGCTGCTGGGTATGGGCAGTCATTTCGAGCTCTGGGATGCGCAAACTTACGCGGCCAAGGAACAAGCGGCAATGGCGCAGGGCATGCCTGATGCCCTTAAGAATTTTACTTTCTGACCGCGGCTCGATATGACGAACGTGGACGGAAACCCGTTGCAACAGCATAGCTTGCAACATCAGACGGTATTGCTGAACGAGGCGGTGGATGCGCTCGTGTGGCGCTGCGACGGCAGCTATGTCGATGGCACGTTTGGGCGCGGCGGCCACAGCCGCCTGCTGCTCGAGAAACTCGATGACCATGGCCGTCTGATCGCTTTCGATAAAGATCCGCAGGCGATTGCCGCCGCCGCACAAATCACCGACACACGCTTCCAGATTATTCATGAGAGCTTCGCCGCGTTGCGCGACTCACTGGCTGAGCGCGGCGTCCAGAAAGTCTCGGGAATACTGCTGGACCTCGGCGTTTCGTCGCCGCAAATCGATGATCCGGCCCGTGGTTTCAGCTTTCGTTTCGATGGTCCGCTCGATATGCGGATGGACACCACGCGGGGCGAGTCCGCAGCCCAATGGTTGGAGCGGGCAACCCTGCAAGATTTGACGGAGGTCATACGCGATTATGGGGAAGAACGGTTTGCTTTTCAGATTGCAAAGGCGCTTATTGCTCGCCGGGCAGAATCCGAGCGCCTCGGGCCTCTTGCCACCACAGGGGAGCTTGCCACACTCGTGGCTAACGTCGTCAAGACCCGCGAGAAGGGGCAGAACCCGGCTACTCGCACCTTTCAGGCTTTACGGATTCACGTCAATCAAGAGCTTGCGGAGCTGCAAGTAACGCTGGAAGCTGCCTCGGAATTGCTGGAGCAAGGAGGGCGGCTGGTGGTGATCAGCTTTCATTCGCTGGAGGATCGCATCGTTAAGCGTTTTATGGCGGCGCAAGCGAACGGTCCTCACGTCGACCGTCGCTTGCCGATACGGGCCGCCGATCTGCCCGTGCCGCCGATGAGGTTGCTGGGCCGGGTCAAGGCCAGCGACGCTGAGGTGGCGGCGAACCCGCGCTCGCGCTCGGCGGTGATGCGCATCGCCGAAAAGGTGGCCGCATGAGCCGCCTGAATACTCTGCTGCTACTGCTGCTAATCGGCTGTGCTTTGTCGACAGTCGCCGCCACCAATCGTCAGCGCCAACTCTTTATACAGTTAGGGTGGCTGCAAAGCGAAGCGCATCAAATGGCGCAGAACGGCGCCGAGTTGCAGTATCAAGAGGGCGCGCTGTCCAAAACCACGCTGATCGAACGCGTTGCCACGGATCAGCTCAAGATGCAGCCGGTTACGCCGGGTCGCACCCAATATTTGATGGTGAATGTTAGCGCCGACGCCGAAACCGGTGGTGCGAATGACGGCGCAAATAATGTCGGTGGTGCTGGCCGGATTACCGAGCTCGCGAATGGTGTTGCCGATGTCGGCGCGGCAAGCGGCGCCGCAGCCCCCGTTCTATCCGGCGTGGCTTCCGGAGCGCGTCGATGAAAAAGAACACGCCCGGTAAGCATGTCCAATTTTCGTCCAGTCCTGTGCTGTCGGTGCATTTGCCGATGTGGCGCTCGAAACTGGTGGTATTTTTGGTGTTCGTCGCATTTTTGGCGCTGGCGGTGCGGGCATTCTGGATTCAAGGGCCCGGCAACAGCTTTTATCAGAAGCAAGGCGAAAATCGCTATCAGCGCACCATTGAGTTACCGGCCACGCGCGGCAAAATTCTGGACCGCAATGGCGTCGTGCTGGCGACCAGCCTGCCGGTACGTGCAATTTGGGCCATTCCCGAAGATGTTCCCGACGATATCGATGCCGGCAAGCTTAAGCAGCTAAGCCAGCTGCTCAGCATGAATCCGAAAGATCTGCATATCAAGCTCGGTGAAGAAAAAGGCTTTGTCTATATCAAACGTCAGGTTCCTAACGACGTTGCCGACAAAGTGGCTGCGCTCGGCATCCCGGGCATCTATCAGCGCACCGAATATGAACGCTTCTATCCAGAGGGCGAAATTACCGCTCATATGGTCGGCTTCACTAATATAGAAGACGAAGGTCAGGAAGGGGTCGAGCTCGCCGAGCAGAAAACCCTGGTGGGCGTGCCGGGCAGTCGTCGCGTGATTAAAGATCGACTTGGGCGCGCGATCGAGGATGTCGATGAATTGGCGATCCCGCGCAATGGGCAGGACCTTTCCTTGTCGCTTGATAGCAAGATCCAGTACATCACGTATACCGAATTGAAAAATGCAGTCGAAAGCCATCATGCGGCGGCTGGCGCCGCGATCGTGATCGATGCGCGCACAGGCGAAGTGCTGGCACTGGCCAACTATCCGACCTACAACCCCAACGACCGGACCCATCTGACCGGTGAGCAGTTGCGCAATCGTGTACTGACCGACAGCTTCGAGCCCGGTTCGATCATGAAGCCGATGAGTATTTCTCTGGCGCTCGATTTGCATCGCATTACACCGGACACCTTGGTCAATACCAACGGCCGTTTTACGCTCGATGGCGCGACGATTACCGACGATAGTAATTTCGGCACCTTGACCGTTGGCGGCGTGATCCAGAAGTCGAGCAATATCGGTACGACCAAAATTGCGATGCAATTGCGTCCTGAAGAAATGTGGAACATGTTTACCAGCGTCGGTTTCGGGCAAGCCCCGAAAATCGGTTTCCCGGGTGCGGTTGCCGGGCGGCTACGGCCTTGGAAAGATTGGCGGCGCATCGAGCAGGCCACCATGGCGTACGGCTACGGGATTGCGGTCTCGTTGTTTCAATTGGCGCATGCCTACACCATCTTCGCCCACGACGGCCAACTGATACCGGTTTCGATCTTTAAAACCAATGGTCAAACGGTTTCGGGGCCACAGATTATCTCGCCGGCTACCGCTGCGGAAATGCGCAAGATGCTGCAAGCGGTGGTCTCCGGTAACGGTACGGCACACGATGACGTCGAAGTCGCCGGCTATAGCGTAGGCGGCAAGACCGGCACGGCTTATAAGCACACGGCGTCAGGTTACGACAAAAGTAAATATCGTGCGTCTTTTGTCGGGATTGCGCCGATGTCCAACCCGCGCATTATCGTTGCGGTCTCGATCGACAACCCGACTACGGGTTCTCACTTCGGCGGACAGGTTGCCGGCCCGGCATTCTCGGCTATCGCGGGCGACACTTTACGGACATTGAATGTTGCACCCGATATTCCCGTCAAAGCTATGGTCGTGACCGCGAATTCACCTGACCCAGCACAACATCCCGCAACAAGCCAGGCACCGGGAGCGACGCGATGAGTGCACATACTAATAAAATTCGTGCATCGGTTCGCTTCGGCTCCGATGATCGCAAAGTCCATCAAGCCGTTGAGCAGGTCCTGACCTGGCTGCGGCAACAGGTTAATGCACAAGCGAACTTACGTTCGGACAGTCGCGCCATCGAGCCGGGGGATGTGTTTGTCGCCTACGCGCTGGAAGGGGCCGACAATCATCCGCATATTTTGAACGCGATCGAGCGCGGCGCTGCAGCCGTGTTGTGTCAGCTCGACGTCAGCGTGGTTCAGGCGCAGGCCGGCATCGACGCGCCGTTAGGCGTGCCGCTCTTGACCGTGGCCGATCTCGATAAATTGGCTGGGCCGATTGCCGGCGGCTGGTATGAGGAGCCGAGTGCCGCGATGTGTGTGCTCGGTGTCACGGGCACCAACGGCAAGACTTCGGTGACCCATTGGCTGGCGCAGGCGTTGAGCGCCAGCGGCCAGTCCTGCGGTTTGATCGGCACATTGGGTTCGGGCATGCCGGGTGCGCTGGCTTACACGGGTTTTACTACGCCCAATGCGCCGCAGTTGCAGCAAAATTTGGCGACCTTGCGCCGTGCAGGCGCCAAGTCGGTTGCCATGGAGGTGTCGTCGCACGGCCTGGCTCAGGGGCGCGTGAATGGCACTGCCTTCGATATCGCGATCTTCACCAATTTGTCGCAGGATCACCTCGACTATCACCAAACTTTTGCGGCGTATGAAGCGGCGAAAGCTCGGCTATTCTATTGGCCCGGCCTCAGTCATGTGGTCATTAACCGCGACGACGCGGCAGGGCGTCGCTTGCTCGACAAGCTGCATGGTGCAAAGCCGCCGGTGCGCGCGATTGCTTACGGCATTGGTGCACCGGCGGCGCCATTTCACAGCGATGCCCAATTGACGGCAAGCGGCATTTGCGCGACGGCTAACGGCACCGCATTTAACATCAGCGGCGACTTTGGCAGTGGCGACATCGAGGTGGCGACGTTGGGCGAATTCAATGTCAGCAATCTGCTCGCCGTACTCGGTGGTTTGCTGGCGAGCGGGGTGCCGTTCGAAACAGCGCTTGCGCAGATTGCCAAACTACAACCGGTCACTGGGCGTATGCAGCGCATCGAGGGGCGCGGGCAGCAAGCCGAGCCGCTGGTCGTGATCGACTATGCACATACTCCAGATGCCTTGGAAAAAACCCTGACAGCATTGCGCCCGACGGCGACCCAACGCAAAGGACAGCTGATTTGCTTGTTTGGCTGCGGCGGCGACCGCGACGCCGGCAAGCGGCCCCTGATGGGCGCCATCGCCGAGCGTTTGGCCGATCAAGTGGTTTTGACCAGCGACAACCCACGCAGCGAGGCGCCGGCCGAGATCATCGACCAGATTGCCTCCGGTATGAGTGCGCCTGAACAAGCGCGACGCGTTGACGACCGCGCGATTGCGATTTTGCAGACGATACGCGCCGCAGCCCCCGAAGATTTGATTGTATTGGCGGGCAAAGGTCATGAGGCGACCCAGGAAATCGCCGGGAAAAAACGACCTTTTTCGGATCAGGATCACGCCTTATTGGCCCTGGCAGCACGTGCGCAACATGTCGCATCGACATCCAAAGGGGACGGCGCATGAACTTGTTTACTTTGGCCCAAGCCGCCCAATTGCTGGCCGGTAGCCGGATTCACGGCGATGCCGCGCGAGGTTTCGATCGGATTTCTATCGATAGTCGGACCGCGGGCCCAGGCGATCTATTTGTCGCATTGAAAGGCGAGAACTTCGATGCACACGATTTTCTTTCCGAAGTTGCGACGCGTGACGTGGCCGCGGTGCTCGTCAAGCAGTTGCCGGAGGGTTACCCAATCCCCGCTTTGCAAGTCGACAATACTTTGCAGGCGCTCGGTGCGCTCGCTCGCGCTTGGCGTCGCGGTTTTACTTGTCCGCTGGTCGCGGTGACGGGAAGTAACGGCAAAACCACGGTTAAGGAAATGATTGCCGCCATTTTTGCCGCCGCAGTGGGCGACGCGCATCGGCTCGCCACGCGCGGCAATTTGAATAACGAAATCGGTGTGCCGCTGACGCTGTTTCGATTGACCTCGGAACATAAGTTGGCAGTGGTTGAGCTGGGCATGAACCATCCCGGGGAAACCGCGGTGCTTGCCGCGCTGGCCGAGCCGACGATTGCCCTGGTCAACAATGCCCAGCGCGAGCATCAGGAATTTATGGCGACGGTGGAGGCGGTTGCGCTGGAGCATGCCAGCGTGATTCACGCACTACCCGACGACGGCGTCGCCGTGTATCCAGCCGACGATGCTTACTCAGGTATTTGGCGCGTCGCGGCCACAGGCCATCGAACCATCGAATTTGCCTTGGCCACGGCCGGCCAGTCGCTGGATGATGTTCGCGGCGACGTGCGCGGGAAACTGCATGACGGACGGCGCCTTGGCGTCGTCACGCCACAAGGTTCAATGGACATCACATTGCGTGTTTTGGGCGAACACAATGCGCGCAATGCACTTGCGGCGATTGCCTCGGCCTTGGCTGCCGGCGTTGCGCTGAGCGCCATCGTCCTTGGCCTGGAGCAGTTCGAGCCGGTCAAAGGCCGTTTGCAGATCAAGACCGCAAGCGCGGTTGAATGCGCCGGCGCCACGGTAATCGACGACAGCTATAACGCGAATCCCGATTCGATGCGGGCGGCGATTGCTGTGCTGGCCCAACAGACCGAACCTCGCATCCTGGTGATCGGCGATATGGGTGAAGTGGGCGACCATGGCCCGGAATTCCATCGCGAAATCGGCGCGTATGCGCGTGAAAGCGGGATCGACGCGATGTATGCCTTGGGTGAGGCTAGTCGTGCGGCGTGTCAGATGTTCGGCGCCAACGCGCGTCACTTTAATACGATGGAGGCGCTGCTTGAGGCTTTACTGGCCGCCGGCTTCGATCATCGTGCGACCTTGTTGGTAAAGGGCTCGCGCTTTATGCGGATGGAGCGTGTGGTTGACGCGCTGATCTCACCATTAACATCTGCCACACCGGGCGGTACGCCCGGTGCGCATTGAATTAAGAGGACCGAGCATGCTACTGGCTCTGGCGCAATGGTTGCAGAATGACGCAAGCTTTTTGCGGGTGTTTAGCTATCTAACATTTCGGGCCGTGATGGCGACCATCACGGCGCTGATGATCGGTCTTGTCAGCGGCCCCTGGGTTATCCGCAAGCTGACAAAACTTAAAATGGGTCAGGCGGTACGCACCAATGGTCCGCAGTCGCATCTGATCAAATCGGGTACGCCGACGATGGGCGGCGTACTGATTTTGATCGGCATCGCGGTATCGACCTTGCTCTGGGCTGACCTGACGAATCGCTTTATCTGGATCGTGCTGTTGGTAACATTCGGGTATGGCGTAATTGGTTGGGTGGACGATTATCGCAAGGTGGTGCATAAGGATCCGCGCGGCATGTCGTCACGCGAAAAGTTTTTCTGGCAATCGGCGATCGGCTTGTTTGCCGCAGTCTATCTCGCGTTCAGCGTTTCGGAAGCGAGCAATGTCCGGGTGTTTCACCTCTTTCTCGAATGGGTGCAAAGCGGCTTTTCGGTGTCCTTGCCGGCGCGTGCGGATTTGCTGTTGCCCTTCGTCAAATCGATGAGCTATCCGCTGGGCCTGGTGGGTTTTATCGTCCTGACCTATTTAGTGATCGTGGGCTCCAGCAATGCCGTGAATTTGACCGACGGTCTCGATGGGCTGGTGATTATGCCGGTGGTGTTGGTCGGCAGCGCGCTGGGTGTGTTTGCCTATGTGATGGGCAGCGCGGTTTACTCGAAATACTTATTGTTCCCGCATATCCCTGGCGCCGGCGAGTTGCTGATTTTTTGCTCGGCACTTTCTGGTGCGGGATTGGCTTTCCTCTGGTATAACACGCACCCCGCGCAAGTCTTCATGGGTGACGTAGGGGCACTGGCGCTTGGCGGCGCACTCGGCACCGTGGCTGTGATTGTGCGCCAGGAAATCGTCTTGTTCATTATGGGCGGCGTGTTCGTTGCTGAAACCCTATCGGTCGTGTTGCAGGTGAGTTGGTTCAAATTTACCAAGCGTCGTTATGGCGAAGGGCGGCGCATTTTCAAAATGGCGCCGCTGCATCATCACTTTGAATTGTCCGGCTGGAAGGAAACGCAGGTTGTGGTGCGTTTTTGGATCATCACTTTGATTCTTGTATTAGTGGGTCTTTCGACCCTGAAACTGCGGTAAAGCAAACTTATGGAAAGCGTGAACAGAACCATGTTCGGGGAAATGCAACGACCGGCTGTGCTGGTGCTGGGACTCGGGGAATCGGGTCTGGCCATGGCACGCTGGTGCGCGCGCCATGGTTGTCGGCTGCGTGTTGCGGACACGCGTTCCACGCCTCCCAATCTGGCTGTTCTCGATAGCTTGGGCGATGCGACGGAATTTGTGGCGGGTCCCTTTTCTCCCGCATTGCTCGATGGCGGGGCTGCCGGCGATGTTGAGGGCTCAATTGCCTTGATCGCGATCAGCCAGGGCTTGTCGCCGCTGGCCGAAGGCACCGCTGAATTGCTTGCGGCGGCCCGCGAGCGCGGTATCCCGGTGTGGGGCGAGCTCGAATTTTTTGCCCAGGCGCTGAAGACCCTGGGTGACAGCGGTTACCGGCCCTCGGTGCTGGCGATTACCGGCACGAATGGTAAAACCACCACCACTGCCTTGACCGGTCTGCTGTGTGCACGCGCCGGCAAGACGGTGGCGATTGCCGGCAATATCAGCCCGTCGCTGTTGGACAAATTATCCGAAGCGATCGACACGGCGACGTTGCCGCAGGTCTGGGTGTTGGAGTTGGCCAGCTTTCAACTCGAAACTGCGTACAGCTTTCAGGCCGATGCTGCGACCGTGCTGAACGTCACCCAGGATCATCTCGATTGGCACGGGAGCATGGTGGCCTATGCGCAAGCCAAGGGCCGTATTTACGCGCATGCACGCGTTCGGGTTTGCAATCGCGACGATGTGCAAAGCATGGCGCTGGCCGCTGCCGCACCGGCGCTGGTGCGGGATTCTGTAGACGCGCCGGACGCTGCGTTGAATGCCGCGCCGCTAGCCTCGATGATTTCTTTCGGTATCGGCACGCCTGAAAACGATGGCGATTTTGGACTCGATCGAGACGGCGGCATGACCTGGCTGGTCCGTGCGCAAGACTTGAATGAGCGTACGGAGGGTAGCGGTACCGAGGCTGCACCTGTGGTGCGACGCCGCGGCCGTGCCGGCTCAGTCACGCCGGACATTACCGTGAAGCGCTTGATGCCGGTCGATGCTTTGCGGATCCGAGGTCTGCATAATGCCGCGAATGCGATGGCGGCGCTGGCTTTGTGCCAGGCCATAGGTCTGCCTTTGGCGGCGCTCTTGCATGGCTTGCGCGAATATCACGGCGAGCCGCATCGCGTCGAATTGTTTGCCTCCTTGAACGGTATCGATTATTTCGACGACAGCAAAGGGACCAATGTTGGCGCGACCGTTGCCGCACTCGATGGCTTGGCTCAGCGGGTGGTCTTGATCGCCGGTGGCGATGGCAAAGGCCAAGACTTTAGCCCCCTGATCGCCCCGGTTGAGCGTTGGTGCCGCGCCGTGATGCTGATCGGTCGCGACGCCTCGGCATTGCGCGAGGCGCTTACCGCTACCGGCGTGACCTTGTTGGATTGTGCGAGTCTGGAAGCCGCGGTGCGCGCAGCCGCAGGTCTTGCTCAAACAGGCGATGCCATTTTGTTGTCGCCGGCGTGTGCGAGCCTCGACATGTTCCGCAACTATGTGCATCGGGCCGAAGTCTTCCGGCATACAGTCGAAGAAATCGCCGCCGAACAGGGGGTCATGCTATGACCTTCTTGAGCCAATTGCGTCACCGCATGTTGGGTCCCCATGACGAACAGACGCGTGACAATACGCCGTTCAGCGGCGCCAGCGCCGGCGGTTTGTCGGACATCGTCAATGGCGTGAGCCCGACACGCTCCAAGTTGCTCGATTACGACCAGCCTTTGCTGTGGGTGGTGATCGCCTTGCTGGGTTTGGGTTTGGTGATGGTCTATTCGGCTTCGATTGCGATGTCGGACTCGCCCAAGTACGCGTCGTATCGCAGTTATTATTTCCTGCTGCACCAACTGGTCTTCCTGTTTACTGGGCTGATTGCCGCGGCGATCGGCTTTCGCACGCCGGTGAAAGTGTGGGAGCGCATGGCGCCCAAGCTCTTTGTCTTGACGTTGGCGATGCTGGTATTAGTACTGATCCCGCATATCGGTAAGGGTGTGAACGGTGCGCGTCGCTGGATACCGTTGGGGCTGACCAATATGCAGCCTTCGGAAGTCATGAAACTAGCCGTGACCATTTACGCAGCCAACTACACGGTGCGCAAACAACAATATATGCACAGCTTCGGCAAGGGTTTTCTGCCGATGGCCTTGGCGGTAGGTTTTGTCGGCGCCTTGTTGCTGCTGGAACCCGACATGGGCGCCTTTATGGTGGTCGCCGCGATTGCCATGGGCGTGCTGTTTCTTGGCGGGGTCAATGGCAAATTGTTCGGCGGGCTGGTGATGACCGCTTTCGGCACCTTCAGTCTGCTGGTTTGGGCGTCGCCATGGCGGCGTGCGCGTATCTTCGCCTATCTCGACCCTTGGCAAGAGCAATATGCGCAGGGCAAGGCTTATCAGTTGACCCATTCGCTGATCGCTTTCGGTCGTGGCGAATGGTTCGGCGTAGGTTTGGGCGGCAGTGTCGAGAAATTGAATTATCTGCCGGAAGCGCATACCGACTTTATTCTCGCCGTGATCGGCGAAGAGCTGGGTTTTGTCGGCGTACTGATCGTGATCCTGCTGTTCTATTGGCTCGTGCGCCGTTCTTTTGAAATTGGACGTCAAGCGCTGGCCTTGGATCGTACTTTTGCCGGCTTAGTCGCGAAAGGCTTGGGGATCTGGATAGGTGTGCAGGCTTTTATCAATATGGGTGTGAATCTCGGCTTGTTGCCGACCAAAGGTTTGACCTTGCCGCTGGTCAGCTACGGTGGTTCGGGCATTGTGATGAATTGTGTGGCGTTTGCGTTGCTGATGCGGGTCGACTATGAAAACCGGGTGCTGATGCGCGGAGGTAAGGTATGAGCCGCTCATCGACATCATCGCCGACATTATTAGTGATGGCCGGCGGCACAGGCGGCCACGTGTTCCCTGGCTTGGCCGTGGCGCAGTGGCTGCAGGCCCGCGGTTGGCGGGTCGTATGGTTGGGCAACCCGACGGGCATGGAAGCGACGCTGATTCCCCAGTATCAGATTCCAATGGAATTTGTGCGCTTTGGCGGTTTGCGCGGCAAGGGTTTGCGCGCCAAGCTGATGTTGCCCATCAATTTGTTGCGCGCATGCTGGCAAAGTGCGTGCGTGCTGCGCCGAGTCAAGCCGGATGTGGTGCTGGGAATGGGCGGATACATCACCTTTCCGGCAGGTCTTGTGTCTGCGCTGGCCGGTATTCCGCTCGTGCTACATGAACAAAACTCGATTGCCGGCCTCGCCAATCGCGTGTTGTCGCGCATTGCGCGCCGCACGCTGGTCGCGTTCCCGGATGCCTTGCCCAATGCCGAATGGACCGGTAACCCGATTCGTGCCTCCTTGACCGAATTGCCCCCGCCGGCTGTGCGTTATGCCGAGCGCAGTGGGCCGTTGCGAGTCTTGGTGGTGGGCGGCAGCTTGGGCGCAGCCGCGCTGAATGAGGTGGTGCCGGCCGCATTGGCCTGTTTGCCGCAAGCGGTGCGGCCATGTGTCGTGCATCAGGCCGGCGCCAAACATCTGGCTGCCTTGCAGGAAAATTATTTGGCTGCGGGCTTGCTCGGGTCCGATGCGTCGACCATTACCCTGTTGCCGTTTATCGACGATATGGCACTGGCGTATAGCAATGCCGACCTAGTGATTTGCCGGGCAGGCGCCATGACCATTTCCGAAATTGCCGCTGTGGGCGTGGCCGCACTGTTTGTACCGTTCCCTCATGCGGTCGACGATCATCAGACTGCCAATGCGGCCTTTCTGACTAAACACGACGCCGCGCTAGCGATTCAGCAGCGCGATTTATCGGTAGAGAAACTGGCCGACTGGCTCGGTATTCAAACGCGCGCCTCGCTGTGCGATTTGGCGATCCGTGCTTACGCTTTGGCCAAACCCGCCGCGACACAGCGCGTTGCGGAGGTCTGCGCCGAGTTGGGCGCAACAGGCGCCAAGCGGCAGACGGAGAAAGGACAATCATGAAACATATCGTCAAGAATATACATTTCGTTGGCATCGGCGGCGCGGGCATGAGCGGCATCGCCGAAGTTTTGCTCAATCTCGGCTACAAGGTCAGTGGCTCCGATCTCAGCCGTAATGTAGTGACCGAACGCTTAGTTATGCTTGGGGCCAAAATTAGCCAGGGCCACGATGCGATTAACATCGTTGGTGCGAACGCGGTGGTCGTCTCCACAGCGGTTGGCAACGACAATCCTGAAGTCTTGGCTGCGCGTCAGCGCCGGATTCCAATTGTGCCGCGCGCAGTGATGCTGGCCGAGTTGATGCGGCTCAAGCAGGGCATTGCGATTGCCGGTACGCATGGCAAGACCACCACAACCAGCCTGGTCGCCAGCGTGCTCGGCGCGGGCGGTTTGGACCCAACCTTTGTGATCGGCGGCCGCTTGAATAGCGCCGGCGCTAACGCGCGTTTAGGCACTGGCGACTTTATCGTGGCTGAGGCCGACGAGTCGGACGCTTCCTTCCTCAATCTATTCCCGGTGATCGAGGTGATTACCAATATCGACGCTGATCATATGGACACCTATGGTCACGATTTTGCGCGTCTGAAACAGGCATTTATTGAATTTACCCAGCGTCTGCCTTTCTACGGTATTGCAGTGTTGTGCGTTGATGATCCGAATGTGCGGGAAATCCTGCCTTTCGTTTCAAAGCCGATTATCCGCTATGGTTTCGCGCCGGATGCGCAAGTCCGTGCCGTGAACGTGTCGGCGAATGGCGCCATGATGCGCTTTACCGTGACCCGCGAAGACGCACGGCCGCTCGACATCGAACTGAACTTGCCGGGTCTGCACAACGTGCAGAACGCCTTGGCGGCTATTGCGATTGCGACCGAGCTTGAAGTTGCGGATGCCGATATTCAGCGCGCCTTGAAAGAGTTTAACGGCGTCGGACGGCGTTTTCAGCGCTATGGCGAAGTGCCGATCGCAAGCGGCGGCGCCTATACCCTGGTCGACGACTATGGTCATCATCCCGTTGAAATGACGGCGACGATTGCCGCGGCCCGGGGCGCATTCCCGGATCGACGTCTGGTGCTGGCATTCCAGCCGCATCGTTATACCCGCACACGCGACTGCTTTGAAGATTTTGTCAAAGTTTTGTCGACGGTCGATGCCTTGATTTTGAGTGAAGTTTACTCGGCAGGCGAGGCGCCTATCGTGGCCGCCGATGGCCGCGCTTTGGCGCGTGCGGTGCGGGTTGCCGGAAAGGTTGAACCGGTGTTTGTCGATTCGGTCGAAGGTCTGCCCGATGCGCTGACAACCTTGGTTCAGGACGGCGATGTCGTGATTACCATGGGCGCCGGTTCGATTGGCGGTGTGCCGGGCCTGTTGGCGCCGGAACAGAAAGAGCAACAAGAGCAAAAGGTCTGATATGAGCGAAGTCAATCCCAAACAATTTGGCAAGGTCGCGGTGCTGCTCGGCGGCGAGTCGGCCGAGCGAGCTGTGTCATTGAAATCGGGCACGCTGGTGCTCGCGGCGTTGCAAGCTAGCGGCGTCGATGCGCATGCATTCGATCCGAGCGAGCGTTCGATATTTGAATTGAAGCAAGAAGGGTTTGTGCGCGCCTTTAACGCGCTGCATGGCGGCTATGGTGAAAACGGCACCTTGCAAGGTGCTTTGGAATTTCTCGGGATTCGCTATACCGGTACCGGTGTACTGGGCTCGGCGCTGGGCATGGACAAGTTTCGCAGTAAATTGGTGTGGCAACAATGCGGGATCCCGACACCACCGTTCGAAGTGGTGATGCGCGGCGACGATTATGCTGCGCGCGCCGGCGACATTGTCGCGAAGCTGGGCTTGCCGCTGTTCGTCAAGCCGGCATGCGAAGGGTCCAGCGTGGCCGTGACCAAGGTCAAGGCAGCTGATGCACTTGCTGCCGCGCTAGCCGAGGCTGCGCAATACGATAGCCTGGTAGTGGTTGAAAAAAGCATAGAGGGTGGCGGCGAGTACACCTTGTCGATTGCAGGCGAACTTGACTTGCCCATCATCAAGATTATCCCCGAAGGGGAATTCTATGATTACGACGCCAAGTATATTTCCGACAAAACGCAATATTTGATTCCCTGCGGGCTCGGTGACGCAGAAGAGCAGCGCCTGAAAGTACTGGCCCGTCGCGCCTTTGAGCTGCTCGGTTGCGCCGATTGGGGGCGCGCTGATTTCATGATCGACGGACAAGGGCTGCCCTATTTTCTGGAGGTCAATACGGCCCCGGGGATGACCGACCATTCCTTACCGCCCAAGGCGGCGCGTGCAGTGGGAATTAGTTACGAAGCGCTGGTGCTGAGCGTGTTGTCGCTCACGCTGGATCCGGTTTAAACGAGGAGGCCGGCGTGTGGAATAACGTTCGTCAGCTCAATTTGCTTGCCAGCATGCTGTATGCGCTGGCGGCAGGTGTCTTGCTGGCGTGCGCAGCACTGTGGTTGATCGGGCGGCCGATGTTCACACTGCGCGCGATCGATATCGATGGCGATGTTGCACACATAAATGTGCCGACGGTGCGTGCTGATCTCACAGGGCATATGCAGGGCAATTTTTTTACGACCAACCTTGATGTGGCGCGGGTCGCTTTGGAGTCGATGCCGTGGGTGCGTCGTGCCGGCGTCAGGCGGGTTTGGCCGAATCGTTTGGCTGTCACGTTGGAAGAATATAAGCCGGCGGCAACCTGGGGTAACGACCAATTGGTGAGCACCGAAGGTGAGTTATTTACCGCCAATCAAGGCGAGTTGGATCAAGACGATCTGCCCGCTTTATTTGGACCCGAGGGTAGCGCCAAGGATGTGCTCGCTAAGTATCACGAATTAATGCATTGGTTTGCACCGATAGGCGTGAAACCAGTCGAAGTGACGCTTTCGCCGCGTTATGCGTGGAGCGTGAAATTCTCTGATGGCATGTCGGTTGAACTAGGGCGTGAGCGCGATGAGGAAACACTGATGAAACGTTCCAACCGGCTGGTGTCGGCATGGTCAGAAGTGACTCATCGTTGGGGTGAGCATATCGAGTCGGTCGATCTGCGCTATCCGAATGGTTTTGCGATCCAGGTCGCAGGTGTCCGATTTATACCGGATCAAGCTGGGGGAGTAAGCAAAAAATGACATCAGCAATGCATCAGGCAAGACGGGCGTCAGTGATGAGCGCGACAGATGTTACCTCTGGGCTATCCAGCATGCAGATACGAAAACATACGCAAAGAGTCAGGACGCTATGAGTAAAGATTACAAAGACCTGCTTGTCGCGCTGGACATCGGCACTTCGAAAGTCGTCGCCGTTGTCGCTGAATTGAAAGGGGAAGGTCACTACGAAGTGATCGGTCTCGGTCAAAGCGACTCCAAAGGCCTGAAAAAGGGCGTGGTCGTCAATATTGAAGCGACCGTCCAGTCGATCCAGCGTGCGCTTGAAGAAGCCGAGTTGATGGCCGACTGCAAGATTACCAATGTATTTACGGGGATCGCCGGCAGCCACATCCGCAGCTTTAACTCAAGCGGCATGGTGGCCATTAAAGATAAAGAAGTGACCCAGGCCGACGTGGCCCGCGTGATCGAAACGGCGAAGGCTATCAATATCCCGACCGATCAGCAGGTACTGCATATCCTGACTCAGGAATTCATTATCGATGGCCAGGAAGATGTGCGCGAACCGATCGGCATGAGCGGCATCAGGCTTGAAGTGAAAGTGCATATCGTGACGGGGGCGGTCTCGGCGGCTCAAAACATCGTCAAGTGCGTGCGGCGCTGCGGTTTGGAAGTGAACGATTTGATTTTGCAGCCGCTGGCATCGAGCCTGGCGGTGCTGACCGACGACGAAAAAGAACTCGGTGTGGTGTTGGTCGATATCGGCGGTGGCACCACTGATATCGCGATTTTCAGCGAAGGGGCGATTCGTCATACCGCAGTGATCCCGATTGCCGGCGACCAGATCACGAGCGATATCGCCATGGCCTTACGCACGCCGACGCCGGATGCGGAAGATATCAAAGTCAGTCACGGGATCGCCAAGCAGGCGCTGGCCGATGCCGATGAAATGATTGAAGTGCCGGGACTCGGCGAGCGCGGTCCGCGTACCCTGTCGCGCCAGGCGCTGGCTGCCGTGATCGAGCCGCGCGTCGAAGAACTGTTTTCGCTGGTGCAGCAAGTGGTGCGCGAATCGGGTTACGAAGAACTGCTGTCGTCCGGCGTGGTATTGACGGGCGGCGCGGCGATGATGGCCGGCATGGTTGAGCTGGGAGAAGACATTTTCCTCAAGCCGGTACGTATCGGGGTTCCTGAATATATGGGCGGCTTGGCTGACGTGGTGCGCAATCCGCGTTATTCGACTGCTATGGGTTTATTGCTGGAAGGTCGTTCGCAACGCTTGCGTGGGCGCAAGGTTGCCGTGCAGTCAGGCTCGATTGGACAGGTCTGGGGCCGTATGAAGGACTGGTTCCTGGGTAATTTTTAAGTAGCTTGCATTGAATAATTCACGCCGGCTGCGGCTGCTGGCGTGCAGTGAAGAGGTTGCCCGATCTCTAGCTGAGTAAAGCCGAGTGATGTGTTTGAAACTTGACGGAGGCAATTAAAATGGAATTCCAAATGCTCGAAACGGAAACCAACGGCACCATCATCAAGGTGGTCGGAGTTGGTGGCGCTGGTGGCAATGCGGTGCAGCACATGATCAACCGCGGCGTACAAGGGGTTGATTTCATTTGCATGAATACTGATGCGCAAGCATTGAGCCGTTCGAAAGCCGGTTCGGTGCTGCAACTGGGTAAAACCGGTTTGGGCGCTGGTGCAAAGCCGGAAATGGGCCGTGCAGCCGCGGAAGAAGCGCGCGAGCGGATTGCCGACTCGCTGCGCGGCGCGCACATGGTGTTTATTACGGCCGGCATGGGTGGCGGCACAGGCACGGGCGCCGCACCCGTGGTGGCTGAAATTGCCAAAGAAATGGGCATCCTGACGGTCGGTGTGGTGTCCAAACCCTTCGAATTCGAAGGCGGTAAGCGTATGCGGGTGGCAGAAGCCGGTTCGCAGCAACTCGAAGACAATGTCGATTCCTTGATCGTGGTGCTGAACGACAAGCTGTTCGAAGTCATGGGTGACGACGCGGAAATGGACAAATGCTTCCAGTGCGCCGACGACGTGCTGCACAACGCGGTTGCCGGCATTGCCGAAATCATCAACGTTGACGGTTTGGTGAACGTCGACTTCGAAGACGTGAAAACGGTGATGGGCGAGCAAGGCAAGGCCATGATGGGTACGGCAACTGTGACCGGCGTCGACCGCGCTCGTTTGGCGGCCGAACAAGCGGTTGCAAGCCCGTTGCTCGAAGGCGTCGACTTGTCCGGCGCACGGGGTGTGTTGGTCAATATCACGTCCAGCCGTTCACTGCGCCTGTCGGAAACGCGTGAAGTGATGAATACCATCAAGAGCTACGCTGCTGAAGATGCGACCGTGATTTTTGGCGCGGTGTACGATGACGCGATGGGCGATGCACTGCGCGTGACCGTCGTGGCAACCGGCCTGGGCCGTGCTGCCAAGAAGGCACAAGCGACACCGATGACCTTATTGAAGACCGGTACCGACAATATGCCGGCGATGATGAGCCATCAACCGGCTGCGGCGGCCAGCACCACCGACTACGGCGCACTCGAAACACCGGCTGTATGGCGCAGTTCGCGGGAAACGGCTTCGGCACATGTCGCGGCTCTGCAAGAAAAGGGTGTCGATACCTACGACATTCCGGCTTTCTTGCGCAAGCAGGCCGACTAACACCGCAGTGGCATTGCGGTGTCGGGAAAAGTATCCGGCTTAAGGCCCGGAGGGATGATTGCCCCCTTCGACCCGGTTTGCTGCAAGACAGTGAACCCGCCTCTAGGCGACATACTTTTTGGCGTTATAGCTGGCCGGCATTTGATGTGCTTGTAATGCAAATGTAAGGATTGGTCATGATTCAGACAGGCGAAGCACTTCCGAAAGCGACCTTGTACGAGTTTTTCGACAGCGAGCAAGACGGATGTGCGATTGGACCGAATGCGTTGGATGTTCAAACACTGGCAGGCGGCAAGCGTCTGGTGATCTTCGGTTTGCCCGGAGCCTTCACCCCGACTTGCTCGGCCAAGCATGTACCGGGTTATCTCGAGCATTACGCCGACTTTCAGGCGAAGGGTATCGACGAAATCTGGTGCGTGTCAGTCAACGATGCGTTCGTCATGGGTGCGTGGGGCCGTAATCAGCACACCTCGGGCAAGGTGCGTATGATGGCGGACGGTAGCGCGGAATTTACCCGTTTGCTGGGTCTGGATCAGGATTTGTCTGCGCGTGGCATGGGGGTTCGCTCCCAGCGTTACGCAATGGTCGTCGACGACGGCGTGGTCAAGGCACTGTTTGTCGAGGCGCCCGGCAAATTTGAAGTAAGTGCGGCATCGGCGGTCCTAAGCACGCTGTAAGGTGCCCGACACCGTCAGATCGCAAAAAGCAGTCCTGGCCCCTGTGACCGGTTACGCCTCCGTACCGGCCACAGGGGACTTGTCCTGTCCCTCGCTGTAACAGCCCGAAACAAGTTGTTTCGGCAAGAAATGCCAGTGATGAGTATACTTAGGTTTAAACTAGTGCTATTGCACCGCAGTTTCCGATTGAAATAATTAATAAGCATAATGTAGACATGTTGAAGCAACGCACCATCAAGGCGATCGTCAAGACGACAGGTATTGGCTTACATTCAGGGCGAAAAGTGCATTTGACACTGCGCCCGGCCGGCCCCAACACGGGTATCGTCTTTACACGTATCGACCTGCCCGACGCGCCGGAAATCCGCGCGGCGGCGACGAATATCGGCGATACGCGTCTGGCGTCCGTATTACAAAAGGACGGCGCACGCATTTCCACGGTCGAGCATTTGATGTCGGCCTGCGCCGGCTTGGGCGTTGATAACCTCTATGTCGATGTCGATGCGGAAGAAATTCCCATCATGGACGGCAGCGCAGCGTCGTTTGTGTTTCTGATTCAATCGGCGGGCATTGAAGAGCAGCCTGCCGCGAAAAAATTTATCCGTATCAAGCGTGCTGTCGAAGTGCGTGACGGCGATAAATACGCGCGTCTTGAACCATTTTTCGGTTTCAAACTCAAGTTTACGATCGATTTCAGCCACCCGGCCGTCGATCGGACCGGGCAAGAACTCGAAGTCGATTTGGCCGATGTGTCCTATTCGCGTGAAATTGCGCGGGCGCGCACCTTTTGCTTTGCCGATGAAGTCGAGATGATGCGCGAGATCGGCTTGGCACGCGGCGGCAGCCTCGACAACGCCATTGTGATCGACGAATACCGCATTCTGAACAACGATGGCCTGCGTTACGACGACGAGTTCGTCAAACACAAGATGCTTGATGCAATTGGCGATTTGTATGTGCTGGGTCGGCCCTTGATCGCCTCCTATACGGCGTATAAATCGGGCCATGGACTCAATAATGCCTTGCTGCGTGAATTATTGGCTCACGAAGACGCGTATGAAGTGATTTCCTTCGAAGACCAGCAAACCGCGCCGCGCGGTTTCTCGTTTGACGCCCAAACCGCCTTTGTCTGACCCGCTTGGCGGCGCGAGCCGCCGGTAAGCCGCAAAACGCCTTGGAACGAAACGCCTTGGAACGAAACGCCCTGTCTCATCAGCAGGGCGTTTTGCATTATTAGCGCGGTTTTTTACTGCTGCCGCTCGCCGTGTGATGCGCGATCAGCCGTTGCAGCGATTCCCGCAGCGGCGAGGCGTCGAGGGAGCCGCATAGGGCGCTTAATGAGGCCAGGGCCGCCGTGCTCATCTGCGCTTTAGGCGCGGGCGGGGCGGGCGGCATGGCTTGCGGGCTGATACGGATTTTCAATTTCTTGACCGGCCAGCCGCGTTGCTGCAAATCGCTGACCAGGCCTGGTTCCAGGTGGCGCAAGCGCGCAGCCAGTGCGCCATGCCCGGTGAGCAAGGTCAGGGTGCCGTCCTGAATTCCGCCCGTCTCGACATTCGGCACCAGGTAGTCGGGCAGCAGCCGCGCCAAATCCTGAGCCAGCGCCGTGGCCTGCTGGACGCCGACGCGCAGGCGCCCGAGCGCATCGCTGCGATCGAGCAAATCCGATACCGGCACGGTGGTGCGCGGTTTGGCGGTCTTCTTAAACGGAACAAATGTGCTCATTTTGTAAGTAATCGAGGTGCGGGGCTGGCCAAACGGCTGGGAGCCAGTGGTGACAAGGCAAGAGCGCGAACCGAAGCGCTCTTCCAGAGGGGCCTGTGAGCCTGGATTGGCGCTTTGCAGGTGCACTAAATGCGACATTGCGCTGCGATTGCACCGGATATTGTGTTTGTCGCGCCAGAGGACCCACGGCTGCAACATTGACAATGATAGAATACACGCTCTTTGAACCTACAGGCCTAAGTCGAAGGGGTATGGCGCATGAAACGCTGATTGGCGTTGATGCACAGCCGCGACGCAGATAACGATCCGATGATTTCCGGACTTCTCAGAGCAGTTTTTGGCAGCCGCAACCAGCGCCTCGTCAAGCAGTACCAGAAAACCGTTGCCGTAATCAACGCGCTCGAACCGCAGATTGAAGCGTTAAGCGACGATCAGTTGCGCGCGAAGACTGACGAATTCAGGCAACGCGTCACCGATGGCGAGGCCCTGGACAAGTTGTTGCCGGAAGCTTTCGCCGTGTGCCGCGAGGCGAGCCGTCGCGTGCTTAAAATGCGCCATTTTGACGTCCAGTTGATCGGCGGCATGGTCCTGCATTACGGCAAGATCGCGGAAATGCGCACCGGTGAAGGTAAAACCCTGGTGGCAACCTTGGCGGCCTACCTGAACGCCCTATCCGGGCGCGGCGTCCATGTGGTCACGGTGAACGACTATCTGGCCCGGCGCGATGCCGAGTGGATGGCGCGCCTGTATAACTTCCTCGGACTGTCGGTCGGCATTAACCTATCGCAAATGGAGCACGAGGAAAAGCAGCAGGCCTATGCCGCTGACATTACCTACGGCACCAACAACGAATTCGGTTTCGATTACCTGCGCGACAATATGGTGTACGACACCGAGGCACGCGTGCAGCGCGCCTTGAATTTCGCGGTGGTCGATGAAGTCGACTCGATCCTGATCGACGAAGCGCGTACACCGTTGATTATCTCGGGCCAAGCCGAAGACCATACGGAATTGTATATCCGGATGAACGCTTTGCCGGCTCTGCTGACAAGGCAGATCGGCGAAGAGAAAATCGACGGCACGGGCGTTGAAGTGCCGGGCGATTACACCATGGACGAAAAAGCCCGCCAAGTTTTCCTGACCGAGCGCGGTCACGAAAAGGCCGAGCAGACGCTGGCCGACTGGGGCTTGATCGGTGCGGGCGAAAGCCTTTACGCACCGCAAAACATCACGCTGATGCATCATGTGTATGCCGCACTGCGCGCGCACACCCTGTTTTTCCGCGACCAGCATTATGTGGTGCAAGACAACGAAGTTGTCATCGTCGATGAATTTACCGGTCGTCTGATGTCCGGCCGCCGCTGGTCTGAAGGTCTACATCAGGCCGTTGAGGCCAAGGAAGGCGTGAAGATTCAGCACGAGAATCAGACGCTGGCTTCGATCACCTTCCAGAATTATTTCCGGATGTATGGCAAGTTGTCGGGCATGACCGGTACGGCCGACACCGAAGCCTACGAATTCCAGGAAATCTACGGTCTTGAAACGGTGGTGATTCCGACCAACCGTCCGCCTCGCCGTACCGACAAACAAGACCAGATCTACAAGACCGCGCACGAGCGCTACAACGCGGTGATCAAAGATATCCGCGACTGTTATGACCGTGAGCAGCCGGTGCTGGTCGGCACCACCTCAATCGAAAGCTCTGAGCTGTTGTCGGGCTTGTTGGACCAGGCGAAGTTGCCGCACGAGGTGTTGAACGCCAAGCAACACGCGCGTGAAGCCGAAATCGTCGCGGAAGCGGGCCGGCCGAAACGGATCACGATTGCGACCAATATGGCCGGTCGCGGCACCGACATCGTGCTGGGCGGCAATGCCGAAAAGCAGGCGAGCTTTATCGAAGCCGATGCCAATCTGGCCGACGACGAAAAGCAACGCCGTATTCAACATCTGCATGACGAATGGCAGGCCTTGCATGACGCCGTGAAAGCCGCGGGCGGGTTGCATATCATCGGCACCGAGCGTCACGAGTCGCGTCGCATCGATAACCAATTGCGCGGTCGCGCCGGCCGGCAGGGCGATCCGGGTTCTTCGCGTTTCTATCTGTCGCTCGAAGATCCCTTGTTGCGTATTTTTGCGGGTGACCGCGTGCGCGCCATTATGGATCGCCTGAAAATGCCGGAAGGCGAGCCTATCGAGGCCGGCATCGTGACGCGTTCGATTGAATCGGCGCAGCGCAAAGTCGAAGCGCGTAACTTCGATGTGCGTAAGCAATTGCTCGAATACGATGACGTGGCCAACGATCAACGTAAGGTGATTTACCAACAGCGCAATGAGCTGCTTGAAGCGACCGATATTTCGGAAACCATCGCGGCCATGCGCCAAGGTGTATTCAGCGATCTGGTGCACAGCTTTGTGGCTGAAGGCAGTATTGAAGAGCAATGGAATCTGCCGGCGCTGGAGCAGGTGCTACGCGATGAGTGGCGTATCGAAACATTCTTGACGCGGATGGTGGAAGAGTCCGATAGCATCGATGGGGACGATATCCTGGCCGTGGTGCTCGACGCTGCCGAAGCCTCCTACCTGACCAAAGTCGAATTGGTCGGCCGCGAAGGTTTCAACAGCTTCGAGCGCTCGATCATGCTGCAGACGCTGGATAGCCGTTGGCGCGAACATCTGGCCGCGCTTGACCACTTGCGTCAAGGTATCCATTTGCGCGGCTATGCGCAGAAGAATCCGAAGCAAGAATACAAACGCGAAGCCTTCGAGCTGTTCTCAGAATTGCTCGATTCGATCAAGCAAGAAGTCACGCGAGTCGTGATGAACGTGCAGATACAGTCGCCGCAGCAACTTGAAGAAGTGACCGAGCAACTGGAAGAGCATGCAGGCGAACTCGAACATGTCGAATATCGTCATGCAGACTTTGACGGCGGCCCGGCTGCTGCAGCGGCGGCGATCGCCGACGACGCGCAGGTGACTGCTACGGCATCGGCCGCGATGGCGCTGGCTACGGGCGAAAGCCTGGCGCTCGAACCCATCGCCGGCAAGGTCGGCCGCAATGACCCCTGCCCATGCGGCAGCGGCAAGAAGTACAAGCAATGTCACGGTAAGCTTGGCTGATTCCGGCGGTGGGGCGGCATGCCCCGCCAGCTTGCTGATAATGTTCAGCGGGTCGGCTGCCCGGCCCGCATTCTGATGCCGTAGCCTGGCTGCGGCGAATATCTTTCGGACCGCACACGACTATGGCCGTTAATTTTCCCGTCATCCAATCCGAACAACTGCTCCCGGTGGCCGGGGTTACGCTGGGTTGGGCTGAGGCTGCAATCCGCAAGCAAAACCGTAAAGACGTACTGGTGATCTCGGTCGACGAAGGCGCCAGCGTGGCCGGCGTATTTACGGCCAACCGTTTTTGCGCGGCGCCCGTGACGGTATGCCGTGAACACCTTGAGTTTGCGCGTCAGGCGGGCCAGCCCGGGATTCGCGCGCTGGTCGTCAATACCGGCAACGCCAACGCGGGCACGGGCGAACCTGGCATGCTGCATGCTCGCGAAACCTGTGCCGAGCTTGCGCGCCTGATGGGTTTGAAGGCCGAGCAGATCCTGCCGTTTTCGACCGGCGTGATCCTTGAACCGCTGCCGATCGAACGACTGAAAGCCGGTTTGCCGGCGGCGCTGGCAAACCGCCAAGCCGCGCATTGGTATCAAGCGGCCGAAACCATTATGACGACCGACACGCTGCCCAAAGCGGCCTCGAAGCAAGTCACGATAGACGGTCATGTCGTGACGCTAAGCGGTATCAGCAAAGGCGCCGGGATGATACGTCCGAATATGGCGACCATGCTCGGTTTTCTGGCGACCGACGCTGCGGTTGCGCAGCCGGTGCTCGATGAGCTGGTCAAATACGCGGCGGACCGCTCGTTTAACTGCATTACCATCGACGGCGACACCTCCACCAACGATTCGTTTATCGTGATTGCCTCGGGCAAGGGCAGTCTGCCGGCGATTACGTCGACCGATAGTCCGGCCTATTTCGCATTGCGCGACGCTGTAGTCGAGATTTCCCAAACTCTCGCTCAATTGATTATTCGTGACGGCGAAGGCGCGACCAAATTTATGACCGTGCGTGTTGAAGCCGGCGCCAATGTCGACGAATGCCGCAAGATCGCTTACTCGATCGGCCATTCGCCGTTGGTGAAAACCGCCTTTTACGCATCCGATCCCAACCTGGGGCGGATTCTTGCCGCGATCGGCTATGCCGGTGTCGACGATCTCGACGTCGCCAAAATCGACCTCTACCTGGACGACGTGTTGGTTGCCAAGTCCGGCGGGCGTAATCCAGACTATCGCGAAGAAGACGGCCAGCGCGTGATGAAGCAAAGCGAAATCTTGGTGCGCGTGGTGCTTGGCCGTGGCGATGCCGTCGCCACGATCTGGACTTGCGATCTGTCGCACGACTACGTCAGTATCAATGCGGATTACCGCTCCTAAACCGCGGGTCGATTCCACACTTTTATGCTAAACGACTTCAATGGATAAACTCGAAACATTCCTGGTCCGGGCGGAAGCCTTGCTGGCACGGCTCGAAACCGTGCTGCCGCCCAGCGCCCCCGTGATCGACTGGGACGCAGCCGTGGCATTTCGCTGGCGGACCCGGCAAGGGCGCGGCATGTTGCAAGCGGTAACCCAGCTGGCTCCGATCGCCTTATCCGATTTGCAGAACATTGAGCGCCAGAAAGCGCTGATCGAGCAGAACACCCGTCAGTTTGTCCAGGGCTTGCCGGCCAACAACGTGTTGCTGACAGGCGCGCGCGGCACCGGTAAGTCGTCCTTGATCAAGGCATGTCTGAACCAGTATGCGGCAGACGGCTTGCGCCTGATCGAGGTCGACAAAGACGATCTGCACGATCTTGGCGACATCGTCGATCTGGTTGTCGCGCGTCCGGAACGCTTTATTATTTTTTGTGACGATCTGTCATTTGAAGATGGCGAGTCCGGTTACAAAGCACTCAAAGTTGCGCTCGACGGTTCGATCGCCGCGCAATCGGAAAACGTGTTGATTTACGCGACCTCGAATCGACGTCATTTGCTGCCCGAGTATATGCGCGATAACGAGACCTATCGGCACACGGACGACGGCGAAATTCACCCCGGCGAGGTCATCGAAGAAAAAATTTCTTTGTCCGAACGCTTCGGTCTATGGGTGAGTTTTTACCCATTTAAGCAAGACGACTATCTGGCCATCGTGGCCCATTGGCTCGCGCATTTTGGCTGCGAAGCGGCGGCCATCGATAGTGCGCGTGGCGATGCTTTGGTCTGGGCGCTGGAGCGCGGCTCGCGCTCGGGCCGGGTGGCTTGGCAGTTTGCGCGTGACTGGTCCGGGCGGCGTCCCGCAGCGCTCAGCGACGGATCGAGCGCCTAACATGACTTTACCGGTTTCCCCCAAGGTGGCTGACGCCGCGGCACACACCGAGGCCGATGTCACGACGACATGCTCTGCACGACCCGTGACCGAAGTCGCGGTGGGTATCCTGATGCAGGCGGACGGCAGCTTCCTGCTGGCTCAACGGCCGGGCGGCAAACCCTATGAAGGGTATTGGGAGTTCCCGGGGGGCAAGCTTGAGGTCGGTGAAGCCGTCGAGGCTGCGCTGGTTCGTGAGTTAGACGAGGAGCTTGGCATTCAGGTGCAGACCGTGGTGCGCTGGCGAACGTTGGAACACGATTATCCGCATGCCTACGTGCGTCTATTTTTTTGCAAAGTCACGGCCTGGGAAGGCGAGCTGGTTGGACGCGAGGGCCAGGCCTTCGCTTGGCAGCGCGCGCCGGTTACTGTGGGCCCCTTGCTGCCGGCGACGATACCGGTATTGCAGTGGTTGGCTGACGACGCGCAATAAGCGGGTTTGGTATCGACTGTGGGCCAGACGCTAGTTCAAATCGCCTTGCGGCTCGTCGGTAGGCGGCTCTTCGTCGGTACTGCCAATCTTGTATTGACCACTGGCCCAAGCGCCTAAATCGATCTCTTTACAGCGCTCGGAGCAAAATGGCCGGTACCGGCTTTCCGGCTTCCATTCGACTTTTTTTCCGCAGATGGGACAGGAAACGATGGTGGTCATGAAATTAAAAAATAAAAATTGAAGGTACGCAGTGACGGTGCGTGATGGTCTGCCCGGATGCTGCGGTGCGATAGCCGCACCGTTGGTCGCATTGGCGTTTATTGTAACGCTCGGGTGTTCGGGCAATGTCGATAGCGCTACAGATTACATAATGTAAGCTGAAACGGCACATCCGTATCGACGGCACGTGGGCGCAGGTCGCCATCTTGAACCGTGAAGCGTACCCAAAGCATATATTTGTTGGCGCTGGCTTCCGGTATCATTTTGGACTCCGGGGCAACGCGAATCTGCATCAATTGAAACGAGCGACCCGACAGCATTTGCTGGTAACTGCCCTGGGACGCCATGACTTTAGACGACTGGCCCGATTCGCGCGCCAGTTTCAGCACGATCGCGGCGGCATCGCGTAATGGCAGTAAGGGCGCGACCCATTTGATAATATCGTCGCGACGTAGCTCGGGAGAATTTTGCTGCCAGGCAAAGTAGGACGGTAAATCGAACTTGCAGGTGCCGCCAGGAATGATGGCGCGGCTGCGGATACTAGTGAGCCATTCATTGTCGGTTAAATGCTGCCCGCTCTTGCCATGCATATTGTTTAGGCCGCTGAGCACCGATTCGATTTCGCCCAGCAAGCTTTCCAGCGTGGGTTGATCAATGCCGGGATTGCCTCGATACGCGGAAAGAGTCGAGCGTTGCCGATCAAGTTCCTTGATGAGGTCTGCTTTCAAATCGGTTCGGCCTGTTACTTCTGCGATTTCAAAAAGCGTATTCAGCGCGACCTGATGCGCTTTTGCATCTTCTTGCAAAAGAAAGAAACCGAAGCGGTCGAACAGATCCTCTAGCCGCAGTAAAGTGCGGATGCGTTCGTTGAATGGATACTCGTAAAGGATCAAGCGCTTCGCCTTGTAGTGAGGCCATCTAATAATAATGAGCCATTCTAATGCTGCAGCCGGGGTGCCGCAATCATGCGCTAGCTTGCAGGCGATATTTTTGCAACTGTATTACCGTTTGCCCCAGTATTTGAAAGCTGCAGGTAGTGTATATGCAATACGTCGACCGCTCTCAGGACATTTTCGAGCGGGGTGTCGTTATTGTCGATGACATCGTCTGCAGCGGTTAGACGCTGCGCTCGCGTTGCTTGCTGCGCCATGATGGCTTCGACTTGTTCGCGCGGGTATCCGTTGCGATGCATGACGCGCTCGATCTGGCGGCGTTCCTCACAGTCGACGACCAACACGCGGTCGACTCGCTGCGCCCAGGCGCCCGATTCGATTAACAGCGGGACCACCAAGATCAGATAGGGGCTGGTTGCGGCCTTGATGGCGCGCTCGGATTCAGCGCGTATCAAGGGGTGGGTAATGGCCTCAAGGTGTTTTTTGGCGATGGGATCGCTAAAAACCAGAGCTCGCATCTTGGCTCGGTCGAGTGCACCGCTCGCCGTCAGAAAGGATGCACCAAATTGTGCGGAGATCAAAGGCATGGCCGCACCGTTCGCCGCAGTCACGCTGTGGGCGATCGCATCCGTATCGACGACGGCCATGCCGTGGCTGGCGAAGCGATCGGAGACAACCGTCTTGCCGCTTCCTATGCCGCCAGTCAGGCCAATTTTCAGCATATTAGTTCCCCGGCCACGATAAGTACGACTCGATGGATAGATTGCTCAACATCATAAACAGTGCCGCTGTCGCCAAAAAAGGGCCAAACGGCAGCGGTTCATCACGTTTGCGCCATCCGAGCACGATGGCGCAAACGCCGAACAGTGCGCCGCCGATCGCGGCTGCCAGCAGAATGGTCGGTAAGGCCTGCCAGCCGAGCCACGCGCCCAGCGCGGCAAATAGTTTGAAGTCCCCATAGCCCATGCCCTCTTTGCCGCTGGCAAGTTTGAAAGCCCAGTACACCAGCCACAATGTACCGTAAGCGGCGGCAGCGCCGACAATGGCGGACTCAGGTGTGGTGAAAACATGGCCCAGATTGATGAGTAAGCCGGCCCATAGCAAAGGAAGCGTGATGGCGTCCGGCAGCAGTCCGGTACGTCCATCGATAAAACCCAGCGCCAACAAGGTGGCGCCCAAGCCGAATCCACACAGTGTTTGCCAGCTTAAGCCAAAGCGCCAGAGCATTAGGACAGCCAGCAGCGCCGTCAGAAGTTCCAGCAGAGGGTAGATCAAGCCGATTGGCGTGCCGCAGGCGGAACATCGGCCACGCAATAAGGCATAACTGAGCACCGGGATGTTTTCCCAGGCGCGGATTGGATGGCCGCACGCTGTGCAACTGGAGCGCGGCACACATAGATTGAAACGTAATGGCGAGGTATGACGTTGCGCCGTGGCGTCGCCGTCGCTCGGTGTATGGGCTGGCGCCGATGTAGCGGGATCGGTAGGGTGGGTAAGCGCTTGCAATTCGCGTTCCCATAGACGTTGCAGCATGATCGGCGTGCGATACACCACCACACTGAGGAAACTGCCGATCGTCAGGCCGAACACAGCCGCAAATCCGAAGCGTTCGACGGGTGTCAACAGGACGAACAGAACCACGAAGCTGTTGTGCGCGATTTCAATGGTGGGTGTGTTTAGCAATGACATGCCTGGCATAGTGGGCTACGTAAAGGGTTGATACTAAAGGGTTGATACGGTTCAACAATAAGGCGGTGCGCTTCGGATCAGGCATGCGGCACTCGAAAAATGCGACTTTGGCCGGATCATACCCCGGACTCGTTGCGACTGCGATCCAGCTGCGATGGGGCGTGCGATCAAATAACATTACCCATCTGAATAATGGGCAAATACATCGCCACGACCAAACCGCCCACCAACAAACCCAGCACAATAATAATCAAAGGCTCGGCAAGATTGGATAGTGCTGTGATGCGTTCATCGACGCGATGGTCGTGCAGCGTCGCCAGATCGGCCAATATGACGTCCAGCGCCCCGGTTTCCTCGGCGACCGCAATGGCTTGGACGAAATCGCCGGGGAAGCAATGGCAGCCTGCCATGGCTGCGGCGAGCCTGTGCCCTTGCCTGATACGTATACCGATTTGGCGCGTAGCGGCATCAAAGACGCGATTGCCGGTGGCCTGGGCCAAGGCGTCGAAGCTATCGGCAAGCGGTGTGCCGGCTTGCAACAGCGTGGCCAGTGCGCGGCTCCAGCGCGTTACGGCAAGCTGAATAAGCAGGGCGCCGACGACGGGCGGTTTCAGCACTTGCCGGTCCAGCCAATTTCGCAAACCGGGGTGGCGGCGTAAACCGGCCTGGAATAGGGCCGCGCTCGCCAGCAGAGCGGCCATGCCTGGTAGCGCGTAGCGGTTGGCGATGTCTGAGAGCGCCAGTACCACGCGCGTCGGCGCCGGCAATTGAGTACCTACGCCATCGAAGATTTGCTTGAATGTCGGTATAACGAACACCATCAGGGCGGCGGTGATGGCCAGAGCAAGCAGCAATACACAAACCGGGTAGGTGAGTGCGCCACGCAGTTTCGCGTGCAGGGCTGCGCCGCGCTCACGTTCATCGGCGAGCCGTGTCAGCACGGTGGCCAGAGAGCCGCTGGCTTCGCCTAGTCGCAGCAATTGACAATACAGTGTGCTGAAACTTCGCGGGTGGCGTTTCAGTGCGACGGAAAAATGCATGCCGAGCGAAATATCCGTGGCAATCGTGCCAACAATGCGTTTCACGGCCGGACGTGTGTGACTGCCGGCGATTAACTCCAGCGCTTGTAACAAGGGCAGCCCAGCGTGTAGCAAGCCAGCCAGTTGACGCGAAAATTGCGTTACGTCTTGGGCGCGCAGCCGTGGCATTGAGGCATGGCCGCGTGGTGCGATCCGCAGGGCAATAATTTTGCGATTGCGCAGTAGGCGTTGTGCCGTGGCAATGTCTCGAGCGACCACGATGCCGCGCTGCAAACCGCCGTCGGCGGCGACGCCTTGCCAGGCAAATTTGAAGTCCTGGAACGGCGCGGGCGTTGCGCTCTGACTCATATGGGCGCCTCGGTCGCGGCCATCGCTTCGGCCAAACTTGTGACGCCGGCCCGCACGCTGGCCAGTGCGGCATCGCGTAATGACAGCACACCTTCGTCGCGCGCTTGGCGCGCCAAGGCCTGGGCGCTGCCTCGCGCCACAATAATGTCGCGCATCGGCGCCGAGATGGGCATCACCTGATGAATCCCGACCCGGCCTCGGTAGCCAATACCGTGGCAGGCTGCGCATCCGCCGGCGGTAAATGCCGGCCAGTCGCCAGGGTCATCGGCGGCAAAGCCCGCAGTGCGTAACTCGGTACGACTGAGTGTGCCGGCCACACGGCAGGACGGGCAGAGCTTACGAATGAGTCGTTGCGCCGTGATGAGGCGCACGGCAGCTGCTAAATTGAACGGTGCAACACCGATATCGAGCAGGCGTGCCAAGGTGGCCGGTGCATCATTGGTATGCAAGGTCGACAGAACCAGATGCCCGGTTTGTGCGGCTTTTACCGCTACATCGGCGGTTTCCGGGTCGCGGATTTCACCGATCATGATGACATCGGGATCTTGTCGCAAAAAGGCCCTCAAGGTGCTGGCGAACGTCAGGCCGGCTTTGTCGCGCACGCTGACTTGATTGACGCCGGCAAGCTGGATTTCCGCCGGATCTTCGACCGAGCACAGATTGCGCGAGACCGAATTGAGCATTTGCAGAAAACAGTAGAGCGATACCGTCTTGCCGCTGCCGGTCGGCCCGGTGACCAGCACCATGCCGTGGGGCGCGGCAAGCGCTGCGCTTAATGTTGCTTGCTGGAGCGTGCTGAGGCCAAGTGCGTCAAGTGTCAATAGAGTGGGTTGAGCCGCCAGTCTGCGCAATACCAGTTTTTCGCCGTACAAAGTGGGCAGCGAGTTGACGCGGTATTCCTCGATATGGCCGGCCGCGAGCGGCAGCCGCAGCCGGCCATCTTGCGGTGTGCGGCGCTCGGCAATATCCAGTCGGGCAAGCACTTTGATGCGGGTCACAAAGGCATCGTGAAGGTGGCTCGGCGGTCGGCCGATTTCATGCAGCAGTCCGTCGATGCGCAATCTGATGCGCCAGCCGTGCTCACCGGGTTCGATATGGATGTCCGAGGCGCCACGCGCCGCGGCATCCTGCAAAGTGTCGCGCAGCAGCTTGACGGCCGGGGTGTCGTGGCGAGCGTCGTCATGGTTGTCGGCGCGCACCACGCGTTCGGCGGGTTTTTTCAGAGCCCGGACAGTGGGCTGCGCGCTTAGGTGAGCCGGCGGCGGCAGAGAATGCCGCAATGCGGGGGCCGAGATATCCGGTATAGCGTTAGGCGTGGCCATAAATATGCAGCCTGACTTGGCGTTTGGCTGTCCGTGATGAGGTCGGACTATGGTCGCGCGCAGCGAGCGCTGTGTACACTCGACCAAACAGCCAGTCATTCGAGCGGCCGGGGTGCGGACCGAAGCAAGCGCCTCACGCATCAGCGTAAGCATTGTATAGCGCTGCGATACTTAAATGGCTACAGCTGAGCTCAGCGCAACGCTTACGACACGGCGCCGCGAAATAGTTTGACGGTCTTGATCGCCTGGTTATCGATGCGCATCACTTCCATGCGCAAACCATCGATTTGCACACTCACTTCGCCTTCCGGAATTTCCTGCAGCGTTTCAAGTATCAGGCCGTTCAGGGTTTTGGGGCCGTCAGTCGACAGATGGATGTCCAACCAGCGATTCAATTCACGCAAGGGCATGCTGCCGGCGACGATACATTCACCGGCCGCATCCCAGCCGGCCAGGGTATTCGCCGAGCGCGGCATGGTAGTGGTGAATTCGCCGATCAGCTCTTCAATAATATCTTCGGGCGTGACCAAACCTTGCACTTCGCCATATTCATTGACGATCAGGCCGATGCGTTGGCGATTCTCCTGGAAATACTGGAGCTGCTGGAACACCGGGGTGCCGCTGGGAATGAAGTACGGCTCTGTGAGCAGCTCACGCAGGGTGCCGCGCTCGAATTCCTGGTTGTGCAGGGCGGCCAGCGTCTTGCGCACATGCAGCACGCCCAGCACGCGGTCAATATCGCCTTGATAGACCAGGAGCTTATTGTGATAGCAGGTTTCCAACTGCTGCACGATGCGCTCAAAGGGCGCGTCGAAATCGAGCGCTTCGATGCGCGGGCGCGGCACCATCACGTCGTCGACCGAAATGTTTTCGAGGTCGAACAAATTCAGCAGAATGCTGCGGTGTTTCTTGGGCATAAAACTACCCGACTCAAGCACGATGGTGCGCAACTCATCTGTCGACAAACGTTGTTCCTGCGCATCCCGCGTATTGATATGCAGCACGCGCAGGATGCTGGAGGCCAGCAAATTGACGCCCCAGACCAGTGGCGCCGCCACCCGCATCAGTGGTTTGATAATCAGGCTGGCCGGCAAGGCAATTTTTTCGGGGAAGGTCGCGCCGACGATTTTCGGCGTGATTTCACTAAATACAATGATCAGAAAGGCGACGAAGCCGGTCGTGATCGACAGCACCATATTGTTGTTGCCAAAGGTGCGTAAGGCGATCGCCGTGGTCAACACCGGAATGATGGTGTTGAACAAATTGTTGCCGATCAAAATGACGCTGAGCAAACGATCTGTCTGGCCCAGCAGCAATTGGGTCGTGCGTGCGCCGAGCACGCCTTGTTTAACAAGATGCTTAAGGCGATGACGGTTGATTGCCATCATGGCCGTTTCCGAAATGGAAAAAAAGCCTGACAGTATCAGCAGCAAGGCGACGGCGCCCACCTGGGCCCACAAAGGCAACGATTCCACGTGCGTGTCATTTAGTTAAGTTGCTTGAGACTATAACAGAGCCATGTGACGTGTCGTTTCCCGCTTGGCTACATCCGCTCGAATGACTCGGCTGCCGGCCGGCGACTCCGTCCGCAAGCCAGGCCGGCCGACGCTTTGTAAGATCGGGAAAGGTGCGTGCGGGCCACAAGCCATCAAGTTTCCCTATTCAAAGTCGTTATCGCACATAGCCCTCGAATTTAGCAAGCGACTACCATGCCAGGAAACACCTCCTATCTGCCCGCGCAAGCAGCGCTCGAAGCACTGACCTGCCTATTTTTCAACGACGATACGGCGGTTTCCGACGCACTACTGAAACCGCTCGCTCCTGCCGCAGCGCTGATTTTATGTCTGATTGCAAACGGCGATGAGCGCGGTTTGAGCCGTTCGGAGGCTCGCTTTGGACTGCGTTTTGCATTCGATACAGCGGAAGCGAGTCAAATTACCGATGCTGGGTTTGCGGCCGCGATTGAAGCCGGGTTTGCGACACTACATTTGCCGCCGGCGGCTGACGTTGAGCGTCTATGCCTGACGGATGACGGGCAGCACGTGATTGATAATTTGCAGAATGTATTGAGGCAGGAAAGGGAGTGAATGCGCTTTGAGACGGATTTAGGGGTAGTGACACGGATTCGGCACAAACGCGCCTACTTTTGGTGCATTAGCACGCATGGGGTTGTTTTGATGACCGTCGCCGGTGTACGAGTAGTGACACGCCTGACTGATTTAACCGCAAAAAAGTCAAGCGTTTGGAGCTGACGAAGTGCGATGCGAAGCACGCCATTGCTGAGCACTACAGCCGTGTTTAGCATGGAACCAACGCGAAAATGCGCTCAATTCCGAGAATCCCAGTAGATCGGCGATTTCAGAGAGCGGTCGTGTGCCACTCTCGAGATGGCGGGCCGCGAGTTCGCTGCGTACGGCGGCAAGGATGGACGAGAAGCTTTCGCCGTCTTGTGCAAGGCGCCGATGAATGGTTCTGCGGCTTACGCCAAGATGCTGGGCGGTATTATCGATTGAACAGCGTCCGGATGGTAATAACAGAAAAATGAGCTGACGCACCTCGTGAGCCATGCTTGAATGCGCTTTCACGTGCAGGGTTTCAAGATACTGTTTAGCGTAACGCGCCATCACTGGATCGGATGACGGAATCGGTGCATCGAGATAGTGGGTGCTGCAGACGACGCCGTTGAAATCCTGGTTAAATTCAACGCAATGACCGAATATGCGGTGATGCACCTTGAGGTCATTCGGCGCGGCATGCATAAAGCAGACGCTACGCGGCGTCCAGGCCGGTCCCAGCAATATTCGCAGCAGGCGAAACAAGACTGCTTGGGTCAGTTCCAGCGATTGCCGTATAGCCGCGGCCTGGCCCATCATCAGTTCCACATGAATGATGGTCAACTCGCCTGCGTCTTCCAACGAGATCAGCAGAGCGTCGTTTCGCAAGTGCCGGTAACGCATCACCGACTCAAGCGCGTGTCGTACCGTCGGCTCCTCGCGCAAAACAAGGCCAAATGGCCCCAGATTCGATAGCTTGCGTGACTCCGCCATCAGCAGTCCGAAATTGTCGACACCCGATTCCTGCGCTGCCAACTCCAGTAACTTCCGTACCGGTTCTGTCGCCAACTGCAACTCGGCTTCCTGCAGACAATTGACCGGCAATCCCACCTGTGCAAGTAGCCGATAGGGATCAAGACCGGTTTTACGGGCGACTTCCGAGAAATTCGTTAGCGCCGCGCCACGAACTAAATTTGACATAGGGGTTTGCTAGAGGTGTCCCGAATTGTCAAATAATTGTCTCTTGAAGTCAATTTATGAATACGCTGACTACCTATAATCGGCGCGATAGTTGAACGATCTTTATATAAGAAGGAAGCACTATGCGTGAAGTCGTGGTAGTCAGCGGCGTTCGAACCGCGATTGGTAAATTTGGCGGCAGTCTCAAAGACTACTCGCCGACGCAGCTTGGTACGCTGGTTGTGCGCGAAGCACTGGAGCGCAGCAATCTGTCGGGGGAAGAGGTCGGTCACGTAGTTTTCGGCCATGTGATTACAACGGAACCGCGCGATATGTACCTCGCCCGCGTGGCCGCCATGGATGCAGGCGTCAGCCAGTCGGCGCCGGCCATGACCGTCAATCGCCTGTGCGGCTCCGGTCTGCAGGCCGTGGTGTCGGCGGCACAAACCATTCTATGCGGCGATACGGATATCGCGATTGCGGGCGGGGCGGAAAGCATGAGCCGCGCCCCCTATATATCCACCGCTATGCGCTTTGGCGCGCGCATGGGCGATACGCCCATGGTCGACATGATGCTGGGCGCGCTGCACGATCCTTTCCATAAGATCCATATGGGTGTGACCGCGGAAAATGTCGCCCACAAATATGGCATTACGCGTGAAGCGCAAGACCAATTGGCGCTCGAATCGCACCGGCGCGCGGCGCACGCGATTGCGCAAGGTTATTTTGCTGAGCAAATCGTGCCCGTGGTGTCGAAATCCAAGCGCGGCGAGAGCGTATTTTCGATCGACGAACATGTGCGGCATGACGCGACCATGGCCGACTTCTCCACCTTGCGCCCGGCCTTCCTCAAGGAACACGGCACGGTGACCGCGGGCAATGCCTCGGGTCTGAACGATGCAGCTGCGGCCTTGATCCTGATGGATCGCGCTTACGCCGAGCAGCGCGGTGTAAAGCCCATGGCCAGACTGGTAGCCTACGCCCATTCGGGTGTCGATCCCGAATATATGGGTATCGGTCCGGTGTCGGCTACGCGCAAGGCTTTGCTTCGCGCCGGACTGACCATCGCCGATCTTGATGTGATCGAGGCCAATGAGGCGTTTGCGGCTCAAGCCTGTGCGGTCAGTCTGGAACTGGGTTTGGATCCGTCGCGCGTCAATCCCAACGGCTCGGGTATTTCTCTAGGCCATCCGATTGGCGCAACCGGTGCGGTGATTACCGTCAAGGCCTTGCATGAGTTGCAGAGGATTGGCGGTCGATATGCGTTGGTGACGCTGTGCATCGGCGGCGGGCAGGGGATTGCCGCGATTTTCGAGCGGATGTAATACCGGACCCTAAGGCGCAAGCGGGGCGATCATGTAACGGGTGGACATTGAGGACATTGCCAGAACGTCAAAGCCGGCAGCCTTTTTGAATTGCCAGGCAGGCTTTGAACAAGCACTGGAGTTTGGCTTGAATAAATTCAGTATTAAGACTCGGCTGACCGTGTTGGTAACGGTTCTGCTTTCATTGGCGGTGTTGGTGGCTGGGCTAGGCATGTTGCGTTTGAAGGATGCCAATGCCTCAATTGAAACCATCTATAACGATCGGGTTGTCAGCTTGGGCCATCTTAAAGCGGTGGCCGATAGCTACGCTGTGACTATCGTCAACGCCGCGAATCAGGCGCGGGATGGCACCCTCGCGCTCTCCGACGCGACCGGGGCGATTGCTGCTGCGCAAACCCGCATCAACACGGAGTGGGCGGCTTATCAGGCAGCAGCGTTGCTCGGCCGCGAAAAGGAGCTGGTGAGCGAAGAGAGGCCGCTCATGACGCAAGCCGATGCAGCTGTCGCACAATTACTCGATTTGCTGAAAAGGAACGATAGCCAAGGTCTACAGAGTTTTGTCGCGCACACTATGTACCCGGCGTTGGGACCTGTCTCGACCTTGCTTGACCAACTGAGTCAATTGCAGATGGCTGTGGCTCAGGCCGAGTACAACCGAAGCCATGCGTACTATGAATACATGATAGTTCGGACGATATTTTGGACCATCGTATTGGGGTGTCTGGCTGCGGTCATTTGCCGAATCTTGATACGCTCGATTACCCGGCCGTTGACGGCGGCGATCGACGTTGCCGAGACGGTGGCAGCTGGCGATCTGAGTTCTTGTATTGAGGTCAGCGGGCGTGATGAAACGAGTCAGTTGCTGAGCGCCTTAAAACGCATGAACGACAATTTATCCGATATTGTGGCGGACGTGCGCAACGGTAGCGAGGCGATTGGATCGGCAACCGTGCAGATCGCGGCAGGCAATGTCGATCTCTCTGAGCGCACCGAGCAGCAAGCGGCTTCGCTGGAAGAGACGGCGGCGAGCATGGAGGAGCTGACCAGCACGGTCAAGCATAACGTCGATAACACCCGGCAAGCCCATGTCTTTGCCAATGATGCCTCGGCGATCGCGCAACGCGGCAGTGAGGTGGTCGAGCGCGTGGTCGACACCATGGGCGAGATTAGCGATAGCTCCGTCAAAATAGCCGACATTATCGGCATTATCGAGGGCATTGCATTTCAGACCAATATTTTGGCGCTGAATGCTGCGGTTGAAGCGGCCCGCGCGGGCGAACAAGGACGCGGTTTTGCCGTGGTCGCAACCGAGGTTCGTGCGCTCGCGCAGCGCTCATCGAGTGCAGCCAAAGAAATAAAAAATCTGATCGACACCTCTGCGGCGCGTGTGGCAAGCGGTACAGAATTTGCGAGTGAGGCGGGCCGGACCATGCGGGACGTGATTGCCGCGGTGTCGCGTGTCACCCGCATCGTAAGCGAAATCACCGCGGCGTCGAATGAGCAAAGCCAAGGAATTGAGCAGATCGGCCAGGCTATCGCGCAGATGGACGGCGTGACGCAGCAAAATGCCGCGCTGGTCGAAGAAGCTGCCGCGGCGGCCCAATCGCTGCAAGATCAAGCCGTGAGACTGAATGCTGCCGTTGCAGTATTCAAGCTCAATCCCGATAGCGCGATGCCTGCGGATTCCGGTATTGCAGTCGAACACCGCGAAATGACTACATTCGACCGCTTTCGTTTAGCGCCTTGATTTCAAATGGCTGTTGCGCCAGTCGCGCGGGGTCACGCCGAAGCGTGCATGGAACCAATTGGTGAAGGAGCCCTGCTGTGCATAGC